>OCHL01000607.1_pt1 | contig 30791 bp, 30 predicted proteins | sample 1538421 | NCBI WGS metagenome assembly OCHL01 (sample SAMN04571690, study PRJEB22368) | human gut metagenome | biome: human gut; material: stool | host: Homo sapiens | place: Luxembourg | collected 2012-06-01 | reverse complement strand
CCTATGTGTCCGAACAGCGGGAGAAAGAGCTTGCAAAGATCATCCAAGAGGAAAAGCTGAAGGAGCCGGAGACACGCAAGTATCTGGCCAATGCGTTCCGTGATGGCGAGATCAAAACTGTGGGCACTGACATTGATAAGCTGATGCCGCCTGTTTCCCGTTTCGGCGGCGGTGGCCGGGCGCAGAAAAAACAGGGTGTGATCGACAAGCTGAAAGGATTCTTTGACAAGTTCTTTGGGATTGGCGGAAATTTATTTGAGGTGAAAAACAATGACGAAGACTGAAAGTGCTCAGTTGGCATGTGAGAAAGTTTTAAATGGAATAGAAGACGATACTATAACAACGACATCTGCTCTTTTACAATGTTTAAAAATCGCAAGGCTTTTGAATGACGTGGATGCAATTATATGGCTACAGTATGAATACGGTGGGTATCCTAAAGAAGCGGATGGGGTTCATATTCCATCGGCAGCTTTTGACATCGGATATAAAAATGGACGAGGGTTTATTGACAAAACTGGAAAATGCATTTTTACGGAACTTGCATCTGAATTAGAAAAGAAAGTGGAGGCAGAGAAAAATGCAGTTAATAATTTTACTACAAAGGGTGCGTCGGTGTCTGGAGATTACGCTGCTGTTGCGGTAAATAATTTAACAGCATCGGTAACAATGTCTACAAGAAATATAGTGGATGATATTGGACTAACAGAGAAAAAACTCTCAGTTTTAAAATCAAGGTATTATGATTATGCTCTGAAGAAGCAGATTGAGATTTCATTTGGAAATGTGGCGACAACGGTTTTTTCTGAATATCGAACAAGAGTGGAAAATGAGTTTTCTAAGCTTTCAAAAGAAATTCTTCTTAAACTTCAAGCGATAGAGGATAAAATTGGTTCAGATAATCCGGAACTATACTCGCAGGCGTTAACAACGTGTAGAAGACTTTTTGAGGAAACGGCCAAAGAACTGTTTGAAAAATACTTTCCGGGATACGAAGAGAAAAAGTATAAAACAAAATCTGGAAAGGAAATTGACGTTAGTGGAGAGCACTATAAAAATAAACTTTCAGCGGTGATTGAAAAGCTGGAAGATAAGAGCCCCTCTAAAAGTATGGTTGGAAGCAATGTGATTTATCTACTGGATTGGATGGATAATCTGACGGACTTGCAATGCAAGGGTGTTCATCATGAGGTGACAAGACAAGATGCGACCCGGTGCATTATTCAAACCTATATTTGCTTGGGAGACATTTTAAGCCTTCAGGATGAATGATGGAATTATCCTTGATTTTGGATGAATCATCGGCTATAATACTCCCAGAGATCCCACTGGTTGTGTGATACTATCCTGATACTAAAAAATCAGCAAGCCACATCTACCACGGCAATCTCATGGAAAAATGAACATCCCCAAATAGCATTACTAAACAAATTTGTTTAGTAAGAATCTGGACTTACCGAGCTCGAATAATGGAATATAAGAAAATGAAACGTGTCTACGATTGAAAAACGATGAATTTCGGAAGAATGACATCACTTTGACATCACCTGCGGCAAAAAGCACCTGCTGGATGTGCCGGGGAATGGTAGCACGGTTTATTATCGAAGAATAATTTGAAAGCCCCGGAAAGTAACGAGAAATCGAAACTTTCCGGGGCTTTTTTGACATCATGACATCACAAAACAGGCCGCGACATCACCTGTTTTCGGCCTAGCCGAGTGACATCAAATCGGATTCATCGTCCTTGGAAGAGGGGGAGCCGATGGCCTCCAGTTTCGACACAAGCTCCTGCTGCTTGTTTGGGTACAAATGGGCATAGGTTCGCATGACAACAGGAACGGTGTCGCCGATTCGCCTTGCTACCAGAACGACGGAATAGCCCAGCTCAATACAGAGGGAAACGTGGCTGTGCCGCAGGTCATGGACACGAATATCCGGCAGATAGGTGAGTTGGGTGCAGCGGGTCAGCTCCTTGTTGAGCGCTGTGCACGTCATGTAGAATACGCGGTCGTCTGGGGTCAGCCCGTAGAGCCGGGAACAGTAGGTGCGGAACTCTTCGGCCAGCCAATGCGGAATCGGCACATTGCGGTTTCCGCCTTTCTTGCTGTTCTTGGTGGGGCCGAAGATGTCCTGCCCCTTTTTTCTGTGGTAGGTCTTATAGATGCGCAACTGGTCATCATCGGTCAGGTCTTTAGGCAACAGCGCCAGCATCTCGCCCTCGCGGCATCCTGTCCAGAACAGAATATCAAATGCCAGAAGATAGGCCTCGTTGCGGAATTCTTTCCGCAAAAGTTCATACTGGTCTTTCGTGATGATAAGCATTTCCCCGGCGACGGAGGAACCCATGTAGCCGGCGGCATCGCACGGATTGAAACGCAGGCCGTAGAATGTCTGGGCATAATTGAAGAGGGCGGTCAACTGTGCGTGGATGGTGTAGAGGTATGTTTCCGAATAGGGGAGGCCCGTGGCTTCGCCCATGTCTTTTACTCGCTGTTGCCAATCTCGAATATCAAGAGCAGTGATCTCATTCATTTTCCGGTTTCCGAGAAGCGGAACGATTTTGGTGTCAAAACATTTCGCTTGGTGTCCATTGTGGTGTCGCGGACATGGTGCTCCCGGTCATTGAAGTATGTGGCTCTGAACCTTGAGCTGGATGCTCCCATTGACACCACAACCACAATGCTGGTCTCTACTATGCCGTGGGAGTCCGGCACAACTGAGGTGGTTCCGGGTCACAGCGATGGATGCTGTGGCAATCTGACAAACGGCAAATATCCGTACCGTGTGGCGGGCATCGAGATGCAGATTGGCGCATACGTCGAGCAGCTGGACCCTCTGTGGAAAGCAAGCCTCGTCGATGATGACCATTGGCATTACGATGTGTTCTCCTGCAAGAGCGGCGAGAAGCAGGTTGGCTCTATTTCTTCGGACTATGCCCAGACCGGCTCCTTCGACCTGAACGACAAGGCAACTTGGTCGTGGCATTATATCCGCAAGCTGGGCAAGCTGGGCGCGGAAGCCATGATGTATGAAAAGTTCAATGGCAGTGGCTCCACCTATGTACGGGCTGCGTTCAGTTCGCCCGGTTCGGCGGGCGTGTACGCCCCTTGGCGCGGTGGCGCCCTGCTTGACGGTGCTCTCTGCGGCCTGCCTTGCGCGAGTGGCTACAATTCCCCGGCGCACTCGTACTGGTACGGCGTGCCCCGGCTTGCTGGATCGGGCAAAAAGAGAGGGTGAATATGTGCCGTAGGCACATAGAGGGGGTGTAACCCCCTGAAACCCCCGTAGACGATTTCTCCCGCTTGTGGCGATGGTTTACCATCGCCACAAGCCGATTGTTTTTGGAGCAATGAAGCGGCGTGTGGCTGCGTTCAATTCGCCCAGTTCGGCGGGCGTGTACGCCCCTTGGCGCGGTGGCAACCTGAATGACGGTGCTAACTGCGGCCTGCCTTGCGCGAATGGCAACAATTCCCCGGCGAACTCGAACTGGAACGGCGTGCCCCGGCATGCTGATGATATGCGGGAATCCCCAACATGCCCGGTTCGGCAGCGTATACGTCTAACTGGGCGGCTGAAATCTTCGGCCCCGGAAATCTGAAAAAGCCGACCAGCGGTTATCCGCAGCGGCTGTATAATTCCGCGCTTCAAGGGGCGCTGGGCATCAACCAAGACGGCGTCTTCGGTGCAAACACTGAAAAGGCCGTCAAGGAATTCCAAGCGGCGCACGGCCTGACTGCGGATGGTATCGTTGGAACGCAGACAAAGGCGGCGCTTTCCAAGCTGTTTTGAGAAAGGGGATAAGGTATGAATACTGCTACTATCATTACGGTTGCCATTATGGCCGTGGCGCTGGTCGTTGTTGCGGCCTGTATGATCCGTTTGGGGTACAAAGCACTGCTGGCCGAATGGGCGATTGAGGCCATTACCAAAGCTGAAAAAGAGTTCGTCGGCACCAAGCTGGGCGAAGCCCGTTTGGCGGTTGTCGTATCCTGGCTTCGTGAAAAGGTGCCGGCCCCTCTGCGCTTTCTGGTCACGGACAGCCTGATTCAGAAAGTGGTGCAGGTGACCTTTAATGCGGCCAAGGCAGGGCTGGAGGTGCTGAAGGATGCTTAAACGGTGCGTGGAATGGCTCTTAGACCGTCTCCCCGTCACGAGATGGATCGAATTGCTGACACTCACCGACGACTGAAAGGAGGATACAGGTGCTTGCAGGAACAGCCGAAGTGTTTACTGTCACCGTTCCGGCGTGGCTTTTGGCGGCGCTGGCGTTCTTAGGAACTGTTTTGGGCGGCGCGATTTCCTTTGCCGTGAATCAGCTTCTTATCAAGGGCGCGGCGGACCGTGCGGCAAAGAAGCGCGAAAAGGAAGATGAACAGCGCCGGGAACGGTATATATTGCAGATGGACAGCCGCAAGGCTACATTCGACCTGCTATCCTGCATTTGTGCCGGCATTGAGCGGATGGAAACGGAAACTGGGCAGATTTACTGGAACGGAGAGCTGAAACGCTGTCTCTCCCATTTGGAAGGCGTGGATGAACGGTACAGAGAATCCGACCAGCGGCAGCTTGCTGAACTGAATACTCGGAACAAATGACAACACCCCCGTCACCTGTCAGATGAAAAGTCGAAACAGGTGACGGGGGTGTTTTTTGCTTTTATGCAATAAAGAATCACAAAATTCGTGATAATCTAACAATCCCCTGATTTTTCCAGCAGAAAAGAATATCTTTTATTGTAAGGAGCGAGCGAGAATATGATTAGAATTTTACTGTCCAAGAAGCTAGGCGAGCTGAAATGGACGCAAGCAGATCTGGCACGCGCCACAGGCATTCGGCCGACTACGATCAGTGATTACTACAACGAAATTGCAGAGAGAATGAATCTGAATCATTTGGACCTCATCTGCGAAGCGCTGGATTGCGAACCGGACGAAATACTTGTACGTGTTCCAAATCCTGAGCCAAGGGTAAGGAATCGTACTGGCTTTGAGAAACCCGCGACGGAATCAAAAGTCGGTATATAAGGGAAAGGACGGCTTTGGGGCCGTCCTTTTTTCTGTTGCGTGACATTTGTATGAAACAAATGTATTATAATAATGTATATGGCAGTTGAATGGAGCATTTGATGGTCCGCCGGGGTGAATTTTGTGCTACCTTGAAAAAAGTACGGTTTTGTGGTATTCTTTATGTGACAAATGATTCATTCAAGTGTTATATAAAAGTAGGTGAGCCGATGGGAGAGAATAAGACGCCGCAGGAGTTGGACTTTGAGCGGAAGCATGAAGAGTATCTGCATCGGATTCAGAATCTTCGCCTTATTGACGATAACTTTATGACGAAGGTTTTTGAAGATAAGGAGTGTTCGGAGTTTCTGCTTCAGGTGATTTTAGACCGTGATGACCTGACAATCCGCGAAGTTCACAGTCAATACGGCTTGAATAATATTCAAGGTCGCTCGGCCCGCTTGGATATTCTAGCCGTGGATGAGCAGAATAAAGCCTATAACATTGAGATCCAGCGCAACGACCGCGGTGCAGAGGTCAGACGAGCTCGTTACAACAGCGGTTTGATGGATGCCAATATTACGGAGCCGGGTGATCGTTACGACCAGCTATATGAAACCTATGTGATATTTATCACTGAAAATGATATTTTGAAAGCCGGTCTCCCGATTTATCATATCGAACGGACAATCCAAGAAACGGGAATGCCGTTCGGAGATGGAACACATATTATTTATGTGAACTCTCAAATCAAGGATGATACCAAGCTGGGCCGTTTGATGCAGGATTTTACCTGCACAAACCCGGATGATATGAATTATCCGGTACTGGCGCAGCGGGTACGCTATTTCAAAGAGGACACGAAAGGAGTGGCAACTATGTGCAGAGCTTTTGAAGAAGTGAGAGAAGAAGGCAAGCGTGAACAGGCGGTTGAGTTCGCCCGCTCGATGTTGGCAGATGGTATGCCGTATGAAATCGTGGCAAAGTATACGAAGCTCTCTGTTGAAGAGGTCAAGGCACTCGACACGAAGCGGTCTGCCTGATGCTGTGACATCATTTTGACAGCAATTTTCGTTGTAGTCAAAAACACACAATGGACGGAGCGGAAAATACACTTCGCCAAACTGGGAAGCTGTACCTGTTACAACCAGAAAACAGCTTTCCAGAATCGAACTCGAGTAATCTGCAAACCCTGAAAAGTATTGATGCAATGCAATATTTTGAGAGCCAAAAGGCTCTGTGATACTGCTTTGATACTATCAGGCGATTATTCATAAAGAGAGACATGAGAATGCCCTCTGAGAAACGGTAAGTTTTTCAGAGGGCATTTTTGTGTCTTTTATTCTTTACGCCACTTTTTCTTCGGCTCGTACCGGCCGCAGCCGTCGGCGGTCTGAGGCCAGTTGAGCTTCCATTCCAGATACTCTTCCTTGGTGATCTCGCCCTCCCGGAGCTGCTTCTTACGGAGCTGCCACTCCTTCAGGAAATCATCCAGCAGGCGATAGCGGAAGCTGACTGCCATGTGCTTTTCCGGGAGATCCGGGTCGGTGGTGTCTGTGACCTCATAGAGCCGGGTGCCGGGATAGTGCTCGTCCAGCTCGAACAGAGTGTACATCACATCCTCTGCGGCGTACAAGGTCGGCTCATAGAGGGAACGGTAGTTCACGTCCAGCACCTCCGCAATCTTGCGGAGTAGATCTTCCTTGGGAGTGCGGGTGTTGCTTTCGTATTGTGCGATGCGGATGTCTGCGCTTTTCTCCTCAAACCCGATGGCAATGCCCAGTTCTTTCTGGGTCATACCTCGGAGGTTGCGGGCACGTTTGATGCGGTCACCGACTGCCATGCGATTGCCTCCTGACTTAAACATATTTGTTGAACCCAGTATAGCACAGAAAAACAGGAGGTGCAATAGAAAATAAACAAAAAAGTTTAATATTTTACCCGAAAACCTCTTGACTTAACGGAATGTGTTTAGTATAATGAGAGCACAAAAAGATAAGCAAAAATGCTTAGTAAAATTGAATGACCGCCAAACTGATCCAAACCGCCAAGACCTTCCGAAAGGAAGCGAGCGCTCCACAAGGGGACGGCACAGCACCGCAAAGGGGATATGCCTGCCGGAAGTCAGCGAGGATGAAGCGGCACCGAAATGAAACCGACAAGGAAAGGACAAAAAATGGCAAACAGCATTTTTATCAAGGCAGACGAGCTGGCAAAGGAACTGGACATCTCGCAGGGTCTGGCGTACAAAATGATCGCCCAGTGGAACGAGGAACTGAGAGCCAAGGGCTACACGACCGTGGGAGGCCGGGTAAGCAGGAGGTACTATCAGGAGAAAATCTACGGGGCGGGGGAGGAGTGATAGGATGCCAGCCTACAAGGACAACAGGCAGGGCACATGGTACGCTTCCTTCTACTTCGAGAACTGGCAAGGTGTGAAGCAGAAGAAGCTGAAACGGGGATTTGCCACCAAGAAGGATGCTCTGGCGTGGGAGCGGGAGTTCCTTCTTCAGCAGGCGGCAGACCTGACCATGACATTTGAAGCCTTTGTGGAAATTTATATCACGGACAAAAAGAAGCGACTCCGGGAAAACACATGGTTTACCAAGGAGCATATCATCCGAACGAAAATCTTACCGTATTTCAAAGAAAAGCGGCTCAGCGAGATCAAGCCGCGGGATGTGATCGCATGGCAGAACGAGATGCTGAACTACCGGGACAAAAACGGCAAGGCCTACTCGCCGACCTACCTCAAGACACTCCATGGACAGCTCAGTGCCATTCTGAACCACGCCGTCCGGTTCTACGGGCTGAAATCAAACGCAGCGGCCACAGCCGGGTGCATGGGGTCGGAAAAGCACAAGGAGATGCTCTTCTGGACAAAGGAGGAGTACCTCAAGTTCGCGGAAGCGATGATGGACAAGCCGCAATCCTATTACGCTTTTGAGGTCCTCTACTGGTGTGGCATCCGGGAGGGCGAATTGCTGGCTCTGACCCCGGCAGACTTCGACTTGGACAAGGGGCTGCTCTCCATCACCAAATCCTATCAAAGGCTGAAAGGCCGGGATGTGATCACCGACCCGAAAACACCCAAGAGCGTCCGGGTCATCCAGATGCCGCAGTTTCTGACGGACGAGATCAGAGACTATCTGAAATCCCTCTACAAAGTCCAGCCAGACCAGCGGATCTTTGAGGTGACCAAGAGTTACCTGCACCACGAGATGGACAGGGGAGCCAAGGAGGCCGGGGTGAAGCGGATACGAATCCACGACCTACGGCACTCCCATGTGTCGCTGCTGATTGAAATGGGCTTCTCGGCTTTGGCAATCGCTGACCGGGTACGATGAAATCACACGAGCTGTTTATCGTACAGCACTACAGAAGAAATGGCTTGAGCAAATAGAAAACCTGTTGAAAGAGTATCGTCGGCTGGGACAGGATGTTCTACTGGAGATGGCAGAGCAGTTTGATGCAGCGCAATTCTCATCAACAGAATTACAACCGATGCAGTATTGGTTAAGAACTGAGCTTTGTGATAGTAAAGAATATGGTTGGACAGATTGGATAGAAGTTCTGAAAACATGGATACGCTGCACGGAATCCAGTGATCCGGTGGGAAAATTCGGATGGATATTTCTGGAATGGCACTGCTTGCCTATGGAAGAGCTTTTAGACAATCAAGAAGAAAAGAACTGGAAGAGGGAAGAAGAGGAAAGGGAACGCATTCGAGCGGAGAAATTTGCAGCACTGAAAATAGAATTTGGAATGGACGCAGTGTTGCGGCTACTGGAAACGATGAGGAATCAGCACGCATGGGGTGTATTTCTTGCTAAAAACACTACATGTGAAGAATTTGCGAAGGTAGCTGAAGCAATTCGAAAACAAGAAAAACAACAGCTGTTGGCTGGCTTTTTCGATCAAGGGGATTTTCAAGAAGCATCTGCTGTCTTTGAAAAATGTCAGAAAATGAAAAACTTCAGCTATTGTCTACGTTGCAGCGTGAAGAAATTGACTCATGGCTGACAACGCGGGAGAGAGAACAGACGTATTGGGCGAGTCAGGATATGAGGTGGTCCTACAACGAGCGAAGATACAAGAAACTGCTGCAGTACCATCCGGGAGGAATCTTACTTTACCTGTATGGCAATAGTGGCCAGGTTGAGCACTTGTTTGATTTATTTAGGAGAGTATTTGAGGCAATTGCTGAACAGGGAGTCAATGCGGAGGAAAGGGGATACCTTTCTGGTATTGTCCGCAGAGTGGATGAGCAATATTATACTGATGAATGGGCTAAGTGTTGTCTACTACTCTATAAAAAAGAGTTGCTGCAGAAACTTCCTCTGTGTTTGCGGCGACTCTTCTTTAGGCATCCGGAGAAAATGAAAATGTTTTTGGAAGAGAATCCTTCAAGATTGTTTGATGTAGAAAACGACTATTATCTGCCCGAGGAGGCGTATCAGGACAAACGGGCATTTGACTGCTGGGCTGAATGTTTATATGAGGAGTTTCCAGAGATTTTAGGCTATATTATGGGAAAAAGCTGTAATGGAAAAGACAGTGCTTTTCCGCATGAATTTATCCGAGAGTTTTTGGAAAAACAGCAGAATGAGAAATTGACGAAAGCGGTAGTTTATGGAAAGTTTAATTCCCGTGGTGCACGAATTGTACAGGATGGTCGAAACCTTTATGAACAAGCAAAGTGTTATCAAGCACAGGCACGGGAACTGGAATTGAGGTTTCCACAGAGTGCAGAGATTCTCCGACAGCTAGCTAAATGGCTGGAATCAGAAGCTCAGCATGATCAGCTAGAAGCAGAGATTGTACCTTAAAGAAATAATAAGGATCTCCCTGCTGAAAAAGCAGTTGCATCTTAAACGTAAATACGTTATAATACTCACAGAGATCCCGCTGGTTGTGTGATACTATCCTGATACTAAAAAATCAGCAAGCCACATCTACTACGGCAATCTCATGGAAAAGCGAACATCCAAAGATAGATACACTAAACAAATTTGCTTAGTTACAATTTGGACTTACCGAGCTCGAATAATAAAAGGTCATTACAAACAAACCTCAGAAAATAATTCGCAGATCCAACTCATCACGCCGCAGGAGACGGGACTTCCCATTCGGAAGGCTCCGTCTCCTTTTTGTTTACCCACGGCCTACCCAGCCCATCCTATGTTTCAAAGGGGGGCGGTTCGATGTCCGGGCGGCGGGTGGTGGCACTGTATGCACTGTTGGTGGGGTGCTTTGCGGCGGTGGTCTGCCGGTTGTACTGGCTCTGCTCGAATCCGGCTTATGCGGCCCGTGCGGCGGCGCAGAGCGTGGTCACGCTCTGTCTCCCGGCGCGGCGGGGGAATTTCTACGACTGTGACGGCCATCTGTTGACAGGTCTTGGCACAAAATGGGAAGCACTCTGCGTTCCCGGCGAGGGAAACTATATGAGGCTGTTTTCCTGTACCGATGCGGCCGGACAGGCCCTGCTCTACCAGAAACGAAACGCGCTTGCTCCGTTTTTTCTTGAGGTGGAGCAGGATGTTTCAGCGCTTGGAATTTCTTGCTGGCCGGTGCCAGTTCGTTCCCCGGCGGCACCGCTGGCGGAGCATCTGATCGGGTATGTGGATGGAGACGGCAAAGGAGCGGCGGGGCTGGAAGCGGCTTTCGATGCGGCCCTTTCCGGCACCGGGGAGGGCGACACGCTGACCTGTTTTGTCAACGCGCAGGGGAAGCTGCGGGAAACGCCGGAGCAGACCCACGCCGACAGCGGGGCTGTGGGGGTGCAGTTGACCCTTTCGCGGGATGTCCAGCGGGCGGCGGAAGCCGTCGCGGCCCGGATGATGACGACGGGGAGCATCGTGGTGCTGGAAACGGCCGGCGCCGAAGTGCGGGCGTGCGTCAGCGTGCCGGGGTATGACCCGGCAGACCCGGCGGCCAGCCTGAACGCGCCGGACAGTCCCATGCTCAATCGGGCATTTCAAAGCTACGCGGTGGGGTCGGTGTTCAAGCCGGTGCTGGCCGCTGCCGCGCTGGAAGCGGGGGAGACGGGCCTTGTGTATCACTGCCCCGGCTGGTGCGAGGTGGATGGCCAGATCTTTCGCTGCGCGGGCGGGGCCGCCCACGGCGAGGTGGATCTGGCAGCTGCGCTGGAAAAAAGCTGCAATGGATATTTCATCCGCTTGGGGCAGACACTAGGGGCAGAGCGGGTGCGTACACTGGCGGAGCAGCTTGGCTTTGGGCAGGCTGTGGAGCTGACCGACAGCTTCCGCACCGCGGCGGGGAAGCTGCCGGAGCTGGCTGCCCTGACGTCCAGCGGGGCCTACGCAAACTTCTGCTTCGGGCAGGGGGAACTGCTGGCGACGCCGGTACAGATCGCCGGGATGCTGAACGCCCTTGTGACCGGGATGTATCGGGAACCTCTCTTTCTAAGGAACACGCTGGACGAAACGACCGGCGAACCGTTGACGCCGTTGGCCCACAGGAGGGCGGAGCGGGTGGTCTCGGAGGGAACCGCGTCGGCCCTGCGGATGCTGCTGGCGGGGGTGGTGGAGAACGGCACAGGGCACGAGGCGGCGTTGCCGGAAACGACGGCTGCGGGCAAGACCGGCACCGCCCAGACCGGGCAGTTCCGGGACGGCGTGGAGCTGAAAAACAACTGGTTTGCCGGGGTATTCCCGGCAGAAAAACCGCAGTATACCATCGTGGTATTGCAGGACGCGCAGACCGTCCCGGCCCATTCCAGCGCTGCCATTTTTGCCGCATTGGCAGAGATGCTGGAAAATTTCGGCGCATGAAGCGCAGTTGTTCTTGCTTTTTGCGCCGTTGTATGCTATTATATCCTTGTATTTGTATGTAGTCTCAATGAAACTAATAATAAAAGGAGCGTTCCATCCATGTCTGCTATTGAAATCGTCGGCGGTGTCGTCCTGCTTGTCGTCTCGGTCGTTATCATCGTCCTCACCCTGATGCAGCACACCCACGGTCAGGGGCTGTCCGGTGCGATCAACGGCGGCGCATACGGCGCAAACAATGCACGCCTGACCCCTGCCGATCAGATGCTGGCCAAGGTGACCCGCGTTGCTGGCATCGTGTTCTTTGTGGTGGCCATTCTGGCCTGTGTGTTCGCCAGCCGTCTGGCCTGAGCACTCATGCACAGCCCCGTGTAAGGCGGGGCTGTTTTTCTGCCTATTTTTTCTGATGAGAGGGAAGAGCCGCCGCCCGGTGGAGGTGGGTCGGCTGTGGAAGTTAAGGAGTAAAATTTATGTCATTACGCGATAAAGTGGAACATGCCATCCAAAATCAGCCCTGCACCGTCAAGGACCTGAAGGCCCGCTTCGGCGGCGACCGCGGGGCCGACCGCAAGGTGATGGAGGCACTGGATTCTCTGGTGCACGACGCCGTCATCTGCCAGCGTTCGGGCGTGTTCTTTACCGTGCGCTCCGGCCGTGCCGAAAAGGCACTGCTGTGCAAGGTGGTCAAGCTGGGCAAGAACTTTGCCTTCGTCATGCTGGAGGATGAGACCAGCGATATCTTCATCCCCGGCCGCTTCACCCGCGGCGCAATGCCCGGCGACGAGGTCCTTGTCGAGAAGTTTGAGCATCCCCGTGTGGAGGGCAGCGACGAGGGCGCGATCCTCGCCGTCCTCACCGAGAAGAACGACCTCGTGGGTACGGTCCGCCGGATCGAGGGCCGCCTGAAGTTCGTGCCGGACGACTGCCCGGCCATCTCCATGCAGCTCATGCGGGACTGCGAGGGCGGTGCCAAGGACGGCGACAAGGTAGCCGTCGAGATCCTGATGCGCGGCAACCGGCAGGAAGACCACCGCGTCGGTGTGGCCATGCGGTTCGGCAGCAGTGACGAGGCCAAGCGCTGCGCCAAGGCGCTGCTCTACGCCCGCGATATCCATACCCGCTTCCCGGATAAGGTCCGCGAAGAAGCCAAGAAATTTGAGGGTATGACGGTTTCTGAGAAGGACTGCGAGGGCCGCATGGACCTGCGTGCCCTGCCCATCTTCACCATCGACAGCGCCGAGACCAAGGACATCGACGATGCCATCAGCCTGACCCGCACCCCGGAGGGCGGCTTTGAGCTGGGCGTCCACATTGCGGACGTTTCCAATTACGTCAAGCCCGCTTCGGAGTTGAATGAGGAAGCCTTCAACCGCGCCACCTCTGTGTACTACGCGGATCAGGTGGTGCCCATGCTGCCCAAGAGCCTGTCCAACGGCATCTGCTCGCTGAACGAGAAGGAACTGCGCCTTGCATTCTCCTGCCTGATGCGTCTGGACAAGGACGGCAACCTGACCGATTGCCGCTTCGTCAAGTCAGTCATCTGCAGCCGGGTCAAGGGTGTGTATTCTGAGATCAACGCCCTGCTGGCCGGGACGGCGGATGCCGAGATTCAGGCAAAGTACGCCGAAGTGCTGGATCAACTGCCCGCCATGAAGGAGCTGTACGGCCACCGTGCCCGTCTGCGCACCGAGCGCGGCTGCATCGACTTCGAGAGCGGGGAAGTGAAGCTGATCCTCGATGAGGACGGCCACTGCATCGACGTCAAGAAGCGCACCTCCGGCGAGAGCGAGGCTATGATCGAGGAGTTCATGCTGCTGGCCAACCAGTGCGCGGCCCACTTCGCCCGTGTCAAGCAGATCCCCTTCGTCTACCGTGTCCACGAGGAACCCAACGGCGAGAAGCTGGAGCGTCTCCACGCTCTGCTTCAGGCATGCGGCATCAACGACCACTTCGCCAAGGATGTGCCCACCCCCAAGGAGCTGAGCGCGATTCTGGAAGGTGTGCGCGGCACCTCCTTTGAGGAGATCATCAACACTGGTATGCTCCGCTGCATGTCCAAGGCGTGTTATGAGGAGAAACCCAAGGGCCACTACGGTCTGGTGCTGAAAGACTATGCCCACTTCACCAGCCCCATCCGCCGTTACCCGGACCTTGCCATCCACCGCATCATGACCGACCTGCTCAGCGGCACCGACAAGGAGACCATGGCCATCCGCTACACCGACTTTGCGGCACAGGCAGCCAAGCAGTCCAGCGAGCGGGAAGTCATCGCTGTGCAGATCGAGCGCAAGGCCGAGGACTGCTATAAGGCGGAGTACGCCCGCCGCCATCTGGGCGAGTGCTACGAGGGCATCATCTCCGGCGTCACCCAGCGCGGCCTTTTCGTTGAGCTGGAGAACGGCGTGGAGGGCTTCGTGCCCGCTTCCAGCCTGACGGCTACCGGCACCACCCTCACCGAGGGCATCCGCCTGTCTGACCCCGTTTCCGGCAAGAACTGGAACCTCGGCGACAGCATGATGATCACCATCGTCCGCGCCGACGTCAACCTCGGCAAGGTCGATTTTGAGGTCGCCCCGGAGAATAAGCAGTAAAATCAAATGCAGAAGCGTCCGTTTTCCGTTTGCGGAAGCGGACGCTTTTTCATATCTTGTTCACTTTTCCGACAAAAGTTGCCTTTTGCATAAATTTTATACACTGTTCGGTTTTTGTATGTTGTTCTGTCATAAGTGGTGGGATATACTAAGCACAACGAAAGGGCGAGCGGGAACGCCGCCCGGAAACATCCAAAATTCAGGAGGTCTGCGTTATGTATTATTCCAGTGGCAATTACGAAGCCTTTGCACATCCCCGCAAGCCGGAGGGTGTCGATGATAAATCTGCCTATATCATTGGTTCGGGTCTGGCGGCGCTGACCGCAGCGTGCTATCTCGTCCGGGACGGTCAGATGAAGGGCGAACACATCCATGTGTTTGAAAAAGACCCGCTGCCCGGCGGCGCTTGCGATGGTTATAAGTACGACATCGGCTATGTGATGCGCGGCGGCCGCGAGATGGACAACCACTTCGAGGTCATGTGGGATCTGCTGCGCTCCATCCCCTCGCTGGAAACGGAAGGGGCCAGCGTCCTCGATGAGTATTACTGGCTGAACAAGGAAGACCCCAACAAGTCCCTCTGCCGCGCCACCGAAAAGTGCGGGCAGGACGCCCACACCGATGGCAAATTCGCCATTTCCGATAAGGGTGCCATGGAGATCATGAAGCTCTTCTTCACCCCGGACGAGCAGCTGCAGGATAAGAAGATCACCGACATTTTTGACGATGAGGTGTTCTCTTCGAATTTCTGGCTCTACTGGCGCACCATGTTCGCCTTTGAGAACTGGCACAGCGCACTGGAGATGAAGCTCTATCTCAAGCGCTATATCCACCACATCGGCGGTCTGCCGGATTTCACCGCCCTGCGCTTTACCCGGTACAACCAGTACGAGTCCATCATCCTGCCCATGGTCACCTACCTGAAGGAGCACGGCGTGGAGTTCCAGTACGAGACGAAGGTCACGGACGTCCGCTTCAAGATCGAGGACGGCAAGAAACAGGCCAGCTCCATCACCGTGAAGCACAAGGGTGAGGAAAAGGTGCTGGACCTGACGGAGAACGACCTGCTCTTCATCACCAACGGCGGCTGCGTCGAGAGCTGCACCATCGGCTCGCAGGACAAGGCGGCGGGGTTCGACCCCACCATCAAGCCGGGCAACGGCTGGGATCTGTGGAAGAAGATCGCCGCGCAGGACCCCTCCTTCGGCCATCCCGAAAAGTTCTGCTCGCAGCCGGAGCTGTCCAACTGGGAGAGCGCGACCATCACCACGCTGGACGACAAGATCCCCCAGTATATCAAGAAGATCTGCAAGCGTGACCCCTTCAGCGGCCACACCGTCACCGGCGGCATCGTCACGGTCAAGGATTCCAGCTGGCTGCTCAGCTGGACCCTGAACCGCCAGCAGCAGTTCCGTGACCAGCCCAAGAATCAGCTCTGCGTCTGGGTCTACGGCCTGTTCAGCGACAAGCCCGGCGACTATGTGAAGAAGCCCATGCGGGACTGCACCGGCCGCGAGATCTGCATGGAGTGGCTGTACCATCTGGGCGTGCCCACCGAGGACATCGCTGAGCTGGCCGAACACAGCGCCAACACCGTGCCGGTCATGATGCCCTATATCGACGCCTTCTTCATGCCGCGTGCTTTCGGCGACCGCCCCGATATCGTGCCGCAGGGTGCCGTCAACTTCGCTTTCCTCGGCCAGTTCGCCGAGACCGGCCGCGACACCATCTTCACCACCGAGTATTCGATGCGCACCGGCATGGAGGCCGTTTACACTCTGCTGAACATCGACCGCGGTGTGCCGGAGGTTTGGGGCAGCACCTATGACGTCCGCAGCCTGATCGATGCTACCGTGAAGCTCCGCGACGGCAAGAAGATCACCGAGATGGATCTGCCGTTCATCCAGCGAGTCGCGCTCAAGGAGGTGCTCAAGAAGATCGAGGGTACCGACCTTGAAAAGTTCCTCAAGGAGTATCACGCCATCTGACGTGCGCGCCGAAATGATTTCTCCGATCCGTTTTTGGATCTCCCCCTGAATGGGGCCGGGCCCTGCAAGCCTGAGACGGGATGCAGGGCTCGGCCTTTTTTCGTGGAAATTTACAGAAAACCCATAAAAAGCATTACTTTCGTGAAATAATTTTGCGCAGAATCTACGGCTTCGCCTTGAGAAAAGTGTCAAAGTGTGTTATGCTTATACCACAAATACGGCGCAGGGAAGAGAGTCTGTGCCGCAAAACCGTGTTGTACGATCAAAAGGAGGTCATTTCCTGTGAAACAGTTCATTTCCCGCCGCAGCTTTATGAAGGCTGCTGGAGCTGCCACTGCACTGACCGCAGTCTCGTTTGCTGCGCCCGCGGCGTCGGCCGAAGAGACCAATTGCTTCCTTGGTGACAAATCGGCGGTCACCATCCTCTACACCAACGATGTGCACACCTACATCGACAAAAAGTCCCCCGAACTGACCTATGCCGCCATCGCTGCGCTGAAAAAGAGCTACGAGGATGCGGGCCAGAACGTCCTGCTCGTGGACGCTGGTGACCACATTCAGGGCACCGCCTATGGCTCCATGGACGATGGCGAGACCATCATCAAGCTGATGAACGAGGCGGGCTACGATCTGGCTACCCCCGGCAACCATGAATTCGACTACGGCATGGCCCGCGCCAAGGCGGTCATGAAGGAAGCCGACTTCCCCTACATCTCCTGCAACTGGGTCGATCTGCGCACCGGCCTGAAGGTGCTGCCCACCATCAAGATGTTCACCATCGGCGGTGCCCGCATCGCCTTTGTGGGCGTCACCACCCCGGAGACCTTCACAAAATCCACCCCGGCCTACTTCATGAACGCCAGCCAGACCAAGTACATCTATGATATCCTCGGCGGCGACGACGGCCAGAAGCTGTACAATGCGGTCCAGAAGGCCATCGACAAGGCAAAGTTCCTTGGCGCAACGTACATCATCGGCCTCGGCCATCTGGGTGTGGATCCCTCCTCTTCGCCGTGGACCAGTGAAGAGGTCATCGCCCATACCACCGGCTTCGACGCCTTCATCGACGGCCACTCCCACACCGTGATGGAGAACAAGCAGGTGGCCGATGCCTCCGGCAAGGCTGTCACCCTGACCCAGACCGGCTCCTACTTCAAGAATGTCGGCAAGATGACCATCGGTGCGGACGGTGCCATTACCACCGAACTGATCCATACTTACGAGGGCGCGGACGCAGCCGTGGCCGCCACTGCCGCCGAGTGGATCAGCGCTGTGGACGATATGCTGGGCGAGGAGATCGCTGTGGGCGACTCCAAGTTCTACATCAATGACCCCGCCACCGGCAAGCGCCGCATCCGCTCCGGCGAGACCAACCTCGGCGACTTCGTGGCCGACGGCATCTATACCTACTTCAACGAGATCGAAGAACTGCACTGCGATATCGCCATCATGAACGGCGGTGGCATCCGCACCGATGTGGACGCGGGCCCGTGGAGCTTCAAGACCTGCAAGACCGTCAGCCCCTTCGGCAATGTGGCTTGCCTGATGTCCGTCACCGGTCAGCAGATCCAAGACGCGCTGGAGTTCGGTGCCCGCTTTGTGGGTTCGGACGGCAAGGAGAACGGCGGCTTCCTGCATGTGGCCGGTGCCCGGTATGAGATCCACGCCATGATGCCCAACACCGTCCTCACCGACGACAAGAACGTCTGGCAGGGCAGCGCCACCACCCCCCGCGTGACCAACGTGGAAATCTACAACAAGACCACCGGCACCTATGAGCCGCTGGACCCCAGTGCTACCTATGCGCTGGCCGGTATGAACTATACCCTGCGCAACCTCGGCGACGGCTTTGCGATGTTCGACGGTGCGACCCTCATCAAGGACTATGTTTCCGAGGACTACCTCGTCATGTCCAGCTACGCGGCCATGTTCGGCGGTGTGGACGAGAACGGTCTGCCTCACCTGACCAGCGCCAACAGCCCGCTGGCCGATTACCCCGGCTACCTCCTCAACTATGAGGAACCTTACGGTGCGGGCCGCATCCAGATCATCTGGTAAGGCTGCTCCGGACGCTCTGAAATAGGAAATCAAAGGGAACAAAACGCCTCCCCGTGTAGAACGCATCCTACACGGGGAGGCGTTGTTCTGCCGTTAGCGGTTGACCACACCGGATCGCAGCATTCCATTTTTTGCATCTTGTGAAATCTTATTCTTTTCGCCTGCATCAAAAGTGAATCTTTTTCTTCTCAAAAATTGCATAAAACCCGCCGAAAACGGAGGAAGTGTGATATAATAGCTCTGTTATGCTCTCCCAAACTGTGCTGGGAGGGCGGACAAAAGGATTACAGAGGAGAAAAAACCATCATGGAACGTGAGACCCTAAAATCGCGGCTGGGCTTCATCCTGCTCTCGGCGGGATGCGCTATCGGCATCGGCAACGTCTGGAAATTTCCGTATATGGCGGGTCAGGGCGGCGGCGGTGCCTTCGTGCTGTTCTATCTGCTCTTCCTCGTCATTCTGGGCTTACCCATCATGACCATGGAATTTGCAGTGGGCCGCGCCAGCCGCAAGAGCCCGGTGCGCGCCTATCAGGCGCTGGAAAAGCCGGGCCAGAAGTGGCACATCCACGGCTATTTTACCCTCATCGGGTGCTATCTGCTGATGATGTTCTACACCACCGTTGCGGGCTGGATGCTGCACTATTTTTACATGACAGCGGCCGGGAAGCTGTCCGGCCTGAGCACCGGGCAGGTGACGAATGCCTTCAGCGAGATGCTGGCAAACCCCGGCGTTATGGCGTTCTGGATGGTCTTCGTGGTCGCGTTCGGCATTCTGGTCTGCGCCAAGGGCCTGCAGAATGGCCTTGAGCGGGTGACCAAGGTCATGATGATCGCACTGCTCGTCATCATGGTCGTCCTCGCGGTCAACAGTCTGTTCATGCCCGGCGCGAAGGAGGGCCTGAGCTTCTACCTCGTGCCCGATTTCGCCCGGATGAAGGAAGTCGGCGTGGTCAACACGCTGGTGGGCGCCATGAATCAGGCGTTCTTCACCTTGAGCCTCGGCATCGGTGCCATGGCCATTTTCGGCAGCTATATCGGCAAGGAGCACGCGCTGCTGGGCGAGTCCATCCGCATCGTGGCGCTGGATACCTTCGTAGCCATCACGGCGGGTCTGATCATCTTCCCGGCCTGTTTTACCTATGGCGTGGACCAGACCGCCGGTCCCAGCCTGATCTTCATCACCCTGCCCAACATCTTTGCCAACATGGCCATGGGCCGCCTGTGGGGCAGCCTGTTCTTCCTGTTCATGGCCTTTGCGGCACTGTCCACCGTGCTGGCGGTGTTTGAGAACATCATCTGCTGCGGCATGGAGCTGACCGGCTGCACCCGCAAGAAGTCCAGCATCGTGAACCTGTTCCTTATCATTGCGCTGTCCATGCCCTGCGTGCTGGGTTACAACATCTGGAGCTGGGACGGCTTTGCTGTGTTCGGCGGCGCGGTGCTGGACTTCGAGGATTTCCTCGTCAGCAACCTGTTCCTGCCGCTGGGTTCGCTGGTCTACCTGCTGTTCTGCGTTTCCCGCTATGGCTGGGGCTGGAACAACTACAAGAAGGAAGTCAACACCGGCGACGGCCCCAAGATGCAGGATTGGATGCGCGGCTATCTGTCCTACGGTCTGCCGCTGATCGTTCTGTTCATCTTTGCCTTCGGCATCTACGACAAATTCTTCGCCTAACAATACCAGAGAGCGGGCTCTTCCTATGGGGAAGCCCGCTTTTTTCGAGAGGGAGGAGCCTCCATTATGCACTTGTTGATCTGCGATGACGATGCACGGTTTGCCGCGCGGGTGGAGCAGAAAGTCCGGGACGAGCTGGCCCAGCGCGGGATCCCGGCCCAGATCACCGTCTGCACCCGCGGCGAGGAGGCCCTTGCTACCCCGCATCTGGAGCTTTATCAAGTGGCGCTGCTGGACGTGGACCTTGACACCATGAACGGCATCTCACTGGGCCGCCAGCTGCGCCAGTCCAGCCCGGACATCGCCCTCATCTACATCTCTGCCTATCTGGAATTTGCGCCGGAGGGCTACACCGTCAATGCGTTCCGCTACATCCTCAAGCGGGACATGGAGCGGATGCTGCCCAACTGCTTGGAGGCCCTCTTCCACGAAAAGACGGCCAGCGGCCGCAAGGTGCTGACCATCCGGCAGAACCGCACCGAGATGGAGCTGCCCTATGACAGCATCTACTGCCTCGAAAGCGACCTGCGGAAGGTGAACGTCTACGGGGACGTGCCGCATCAGCCGCTCTGCTCCTATTACGGCAAGCTGACCGACCTGCCCGCCGAGCTGTTCGAGAATGGCTTCCTGCGGGTGGGGCGGAGCGATGTGGTGAATATGCGCTACATCCGCCAGATCAGCGGCTACAAGGTAACGCTGCGCAACGGGGTGGAACTGAGCGTCAGCCGGAACGGCTATGCGGCCATCCGGGCGACCTATCTGGAATGGAAGGGGCAGTTCAGCGATGGATCCTGAATCGTGGTTTCTGATCGGCCACATCGTCTGCATTTCGCAGTGGTGCGCCTTTATCATGGTGGACTACGCCTACCTCGGCAAAGGCCGGGTGCGGCCGCTCTGGCTCTGGACGACTGTACTGGTGGCGGGGGAGCTGTTCCTTGGCATCAAGTTCAACATCGGTTTCTTCACCCTGCTGAGCATCTGGGAAAATGTCGGCTTCGTGCTGGTCTCCACGCTGCTGTTCGGCGGCACGCTGGCCCAGAAACTGACGGCGGCCCTCATCAACGGCACCATGTGTCTGCTGGCGGAAAATACCGTCCGGTATGTGGCTTCGTGGGCGACGCATACCTCGCTTCTGATGATCTGGAAACGGATGGACTGCCTTGTGGCAATGACCATCACGAATGTCATCGTGGGCGTTCTGGTGGCCTACTTTGCCCACAAATGGAAGACTGAGCGGGCGCTGGAATCCCCACAGGCGCTGGTGATGTCCTTCTTTCCCGGCATCACGGTGGTGCTGAACGTGGTGCTGATGATCTCCGCCGAGGACAAGCCCGCCGATTTCCTGATGCTTCTGCTGACGCTGGGCCTGACTGTGGCAGTGCTTATCCATATGGGCATCGTCCAGATGTTCAACGACCAGATGGCGCAGCAGCAAGCGCTCCACGTTCAGGCGGCGCTGGAGCGGGAGCGCGCCGAGGCATTGATGGACTCTTATACCACCCAGCGCCGCCTGACCCATGAGTTCACCAACCACACCGATGCGCTGGCCCTGCTTTTGCAGCAGGGAGAGTACGAGGAGGCCAAGGCGTATCTTGCAACGGTGACCAAGACCATTGCGGCCAACACCACCATCATGGACACCCACAACCCGCTGCTGGATGCCCTGTTGAGCAAAAAGTATGAGGAAGCCAGCCGCAAGGGGGTCATGCTCTACTTTGACCTGCCGGACCTGCGGGAGATCCCGCTGGACAACACCGACCTTGTGATGGTGGTGTCCAACCTGCTCAACAATGCCATTGATGCCGCTGCAAAAGCCGACCCGCCGGAGGTGTATTTTCGGATGCGCAAAACGGAGGCGGAGCTGCTGGTCTCGGTGCGGAACCGGGTGCAGAAGAACCTCGACCTCCCGGACGGCCAGCTCCCGCGCAGCACCAAAAAGGAGCCGGGGCACGGCATGGGCCTGTGGAACGTGACCGACGTGCTGCGCAAATATCAGGGCGAATACACCATCAGCTGCCGGGAAAAATGGTTCCGGTTCACCTGTTCGGTGCCCGTCCGCAAAATATGACATCCTCCCCCGCAGAATATGACATTTCGGGTGAAATGCCCGGCGGCATTTGGTATAATCTGGTTAAGAACAAGGCGGAACTCCAGAGCCAGTGCATTGCGGCCGAAGCAATTCGGAGGTGCTGGCGGGGGAGAGGGCAGAGCCGCAAAGCGTGTGTGCTGTTTTGCAGCCTTGTCTGGTGAAAAATCCTAACGAAGCTCTTGACGGTGATCGGGGGATTGCTGTTTATAGAGACTCTTTTAAGGGCCGTATCGGTGCGCGTCGTTGTGTGGGAACGGGATGCGCTTTTCGATGCGGCAGTGGAGAGAGCTTCGGATAGGGCTTTTTTAGTTATAAACAAAGGCGGAACTCTTGCTAAACGGGTTCTGCCTTTTTATAATGGAAATAGAAAACGGCCCCGCAGCGGGGCCGGGAAAGAGGGAACGTTTATGAAACTGCCGGAAAAGAAACAGCGCTGGGTCCTGCATGAGGACACTCTGCCGCAGCCCGCAGGCGCGGGCGTCACCCGCCGGGTGCTGGCCTATACAGACGGCCTGATGTGCGTGGAGAACACCTTTGAAAAGGGCGCGGTCGGCGCACTGCACCACCACCCCCACACCCAGATCACCTATGTGGTCTCCGGTGCCTTCGAGTTCGCCGTGGACGGTGTGACCCGTACCGTCCACAAGGGCGACACCATCCTCAAGGAGGACGGCGTGGAGCATGGCTGCGTCTGCACCGAAGCGGGCATCCTGCTGGATATCTTCACCCCCATGCGGGAGGATTTCGTGTAACAAAAAGAGCGGACGAGTGCAACGGCTCGTCCGCTCTTTTGCTTGATAGGGATTTATTCCGGCTTGACCTGAAGCTCCTGCTCGCAGTAGATGCAGCGATACTTGCCGTTGGAGCTCAGTTCGAAGATCTGGTCGCACTCTTCCTCAATGGAGGAGATGCAGCGGGGGTTCTTGCACCGCACAATGTTGACCAGACGCTTGGGGGGCTGGGGTTTTTCCTTTTTGACCGCCTTGCCGTCCTTGATGATGGTCACGCTGATGTTGGGGTCGAGGTAGGCCAGCACATCGAGGTTCAGCCACGAAGCATCGCCCTCCACCTTGATGATGTCCTTGCGGCCGCCCTCCGCCTTGTGGGAGCGGGCGTTCTGGATCAGCGCCACGCTGGCGGTGCGGTTGTCTTTGATGCCCAGCAGATCCATCAGGCCGACGGCAGTGCCTGCCTTGATGTGATCAATCACGATACCATTCTGGATTTCATCGATGTTCAGCATTTCAGTTGCCCTCCTTGGCCTTGGGGTCCTGCAGACCCAGCAGTGTCATGATCAGCGCCATACGGACGTAGACAGCGTTCTGCACTTGTTCAAAATAGGCGGCACGCGGGTCGTCATCCACATCCAGCGCGATCTCGTTTACGCGGGGCAGGGGATGGAGCACGGCCATCTTCTCTTTGGCCAGCGCCATCTTCTCGCTGGTCAGGATGTAGCTGTTCTTCAGGCGGATGTAGTCTTCCTCGTTGAAGAAGCGCTCCTTCTGCACACGGGTCATGTACAGGATGTCCAGCTCCGGCATGGATTCCTCAAGGCTGCGGGTCTCACGGTACTCGATGCCCTTGGCTTCCAGCACATCCTTGATGATGTAATCGGGCACCCGCAGCTCCTCCGGGCTGATGAGCACGAAGCGGATGTTTTTGCAGCGGGCCATCGTCTTGATGAGAGAGTGGACGGTGCGGCCGAACTTCAGATCGCCGCACAGGCCGATAGTCAGGTTGTCCAGTCGGCCCATCCGGGAGCGGATGGTCATCAGGTCGGTCATGGTCTGGGTGGGGTGCTGATGGCCGCCGTCGCCCGCATTGATGACCGGGATGCGGGAGTAGCGGGAAGCGCGGAGCGGCGCACCTTCCTTGGAGTGGCGCATGGCCACGATGTCGGCGTAGCAGGAGATCACGCGGATGGTGTCGGCGACGCTTTCACCCTTGGAAGCGCTGGAAACATTCTCGCTCGGAAAACCCAGTACGTGTCCGCCGAGGTTCAGCATGGCCGCCTCGAAGGAGAGGCGGGTGCGGGTGGACGGCTCGTAGAACAGGGTGGCGAGTTTTTTGTGGGCCGCAACGTCCTGATAAGCAGCAGGGTCGGAGCGGATACGGTCAGCTAAGTTCAGCAGGGAGTCGATCTCTTCCGGGCTGAAATCCAAGGGGTCGATCAGATGGCGCATGAATTTTTACCTCCGTCAAAGTAATTTTCGCAGAATGGAAAAATCAAAGAAATTTGTGTAATAACTCAGCGAACGCATGACTGGGTGACACAGCCGATTGAAACAGATCTCGTCGAGCAGCAGCATGGCCTCGCCCGGTGCCAGCCGCATGGCCGCGCGGATGGCCTCGTCGCCGCAGCTGGCCTTCAGGTGGGCGACATTGGACGAGATCTGCTGGCTGCACTCCTGCTCCAAGATATCGAACACGCCGCCGCTCAGGTCGATGCGGGTGTAGTCCCGGCTGCCGAACAGCGCACGGGGCAGATAATCGATGGAGTAGATGACCGGGGTGGTATCGGCGAGGATCCGCTTTTTGATGCAGATCACTTCATCCCCCGGCGCAATGGCCAGATCGCGGGCCAGCTCGGCCCCGGCGCGGATGGGATAGATCTGGATGCCATCGGCGTGGGGGTAGCTGCCAAAACTGCGGATCAGCGGGTAATATTCCAGCTTTTGATCCAACCGGCTGCGCAGGTTGAGCACAGTGCGGTTGACCACGGTCCCGATGCCGCGCACCCGCTCGATGTATCCGGCACGCTCCATCTCGCTCAGCGCATCGCGGATGACGGTGCGGCTGACGCCAAGTTGTGCGGCCAGATCGACCTCAGCGGGCAGACGGTCCGCGTCGGCGTAGCAGCCGGTACGCAGTTCTTCCAGCAGCGCGGCCACGATGCGGTCACTGATGACCGCACCGCCCAAGCGGATGGAAGACGAAGAGCTGGAATCTTTCATAGGTTGTATCCTCCGGTTCACGGGCGGGGCTGCCGCCCGGACATGCAGAAAACTGCCCTGTGACCCCAAAGTTTCACTGGACAATTTTTCTTGCATTCATTATAACATAAGATAAGATGATTTCAAACGGCAATTATACTGGAATCCGGAAGAAAGTATGATTTTATTTTGGAGGAGATTGAAAATGGAACTTTTGCTGCACAAGGTCTGCGGCCAGCCCGCCGCACTTCCTGTAACCATCCGCCGCTGCGGCCCGGCGGATGCCGATGCCTTTTACGCGCTGCAAAATGAGGTGCACGCCGCCATGCCGCACCCGGAGCAGTTCGTGCCCGATACGCTGGAGAATATCACGGCTTATCTGACCGGAGATCTCTGCCTCGGCGTGTATGACGGCGCTCGGCTGGGGGCCTATTTCATCCTGCGCTACTGCGGCCAGAGTGAGCACAATTACGCGGCGTTTCTGGGCGTCCCGAAGAGTGAGTGGGACCACTGGGCCAACGCCGACAGTGCCATCGTCCACCCGGACTGGCGGGGCAACGGCTTGCAGCGCAAGCTCCTTGAAGCCGCGCTGCCCCTGCTCCGCCCCGGCATCGTGGGCATCGGGGCCACCGTCAGCCCCGAAAACCAGTACAGTTTGAACAATGCCCTCGCCAGCGGTTTCACCATCGCCGCCCGGCGGGAGATGTACGGCGGGTATGACCGGTATCTGCTGAAGAAAATGGTGTAAAAAGAGGCGGCTGAGAAAAACAAAAAAGCCACCTGATCTTCATCAGGTGGCTTTTGGTTGGGGATGAGAGAATCGAACTCCCACAAGTAGAGTCAGAGTCTACCGCACTACCACTATGCAAATCCCCAAGATCTGTTTTGTTGTTTGGCTTTCGAGCCGCTCAACGTGTGCTATTATACGGGAAAAGGCGGGAGTTGTCAAGCACTTTTTCAAACTTTTTTGCAGAAATTTGAAAAACCGGCCTGAACTCTGCACAGCGCAGGGTCCAGACCGGTTTGTATGGTTACGGAGTTTTATCAGGCTGCAGCCCTTTCTGACTGTTTTGCGGTCAGTTTATGCCGCACCACCAACAGGCAGATGAGGTGGACGGAAGCCGTCAGCACCCAACTGATCGGGTAGCTGATGTAAAGGGTCGTGGTGGAACGGAAGAGTTGGAAGATGGTGGCGATCCAGACCAGACGGAGCAAGCAGCTGCCAATGAGGCTGACCACCATGGGCAAGACCGAGTAGCCGCGGCCGCGCAGACAACTGGCCAGCGTGTCCATCACGCCGCAGAGGAAGTAGCTGGTGCAGATGACCCGCATCCGGGCCAGACCGGCGGCGATGACGGTCTCATCGGTGGAATAGAAGTGGAGCAGCCCCTCACCGGCAAAGTAAGCGCCGCCGCCCAGCACCACGCCGACGACCACGGCACAGAGCAGACAGTTCCGCATGACGCGGTCAAGGTTGTCGTACCGGCGGGCACCCATGTTCTGACTGGTAAAGGTCACGGCAGCCTGTGCAAAGGCGTTCATGCCGGTGTAGATGAAGCCCTCGATGTTGGAGGCTGCCGAGTTGCCAGCGACCACGATGGAGCCGAAGGAGTTGATGGACGACTGGATGACCACGTTGGAGAGGCTGAACACCGTGCTCTGCAAGCCGGCGGGCAGACCGATCTTCAGGATCTGCAGCAGAGCCCCTTTGTGGAAGCCCAGATGCCGCAGGTCGAGGTGGAGGGCACCTTCCTCCCGGATGAGCAGGATGGTGACCATGATAGCAGAAACGGTCTGGCTGATGATGGTCGCCAGCGCCACACCGGCCACGCTCATCTGGAAGAGGATGACGAACACGAGGTTCAGCACCACATTGATGATGCCGGACACGGCCAGACAGTAGAGCGGGCGGCGGGTGTCGCCCACAGCACGCAGCAGCGCCGCGCTGAAGTTGTACAGCATGGTCATGGGCATCCCGATGAAGTAGATCTTCAGGTAGAGGGTCGAAAGGCCAATGACATCTTCCGGGCAGGACATCAGTTCCAGCAGACCGCGCGCCGCAAAGAAGCCTACAAAGGCCAGCAGCACGCCGCTGACGAGACCCAGCGTCACCGACGTCTGGACCGTATTCTGAACGCCGCGTTCATCTTTGGCACCAAAGCAGCGGGCGGCCACGACATTGGCACCCAGCGAAAGGCCGACGAAGAGGTTGACCAGCAGGTTGATGAGCGCACCGTTGGAGCCGACAGCGGCCAGTGCTGTGCTGCCCACAAACCGCCCGATCACAACGACGTCGGCCGCGTTAAAGAGGAGCTGCAGGATGCTGGACGCTGCCAGCGGCAGGGAAAACAGGATGATCTTTTTCAGCATCGGGCCGGTGGTCAGGTCGCCCGTGCGGGGAGATTGTGCCATGGAAAATGCCGCCTCCTTTGATTTTTACGATCCATTCGGATGAGCCGGATCTCACAAGCTGCGCTGCCGCTTTTTCGAAGCGGTACGATTCCTTATTATAGCGCGGCATCAGGTAAAATACAAGTAAAATCAAAACAAAAAAGGCCCCGCACGGCGGCAGGACCTGAAAAAACCGTTAAAGGGTAAGGGTGCGCCAGTGCTCCGGTTTTTCGTAATCGGTGGTCACGCCGTCGTCGGTATACATCCGGTAGGAAGCGTGAGCCCCATCGGGCAGATAGCTCCACAGGTTCAGCTTGGTGTCGTCCAACTGGGCGGTGTTGTCGGCAGGAGAAGCCACCGGCACGAGATGGCCGGGCCGGATAAAGAGCAGCACTTCGTCCAGCCCGCAGCGGACGTAGTGATGCCCGGCGGGGAGGATCTCCTCGTCGTGATCGTCTGCTGCCCGCAGACGGAGCAGTTTCATGGATTCGGGCAGGTAGACCATCCGGCCGTGGGCGTTCTGGGTGTAGACGGGCGCGGCCATCAGACCTTCACCGAGGAGAAGCTGGTCCTGCACCTCGCGGGCATCGGGGTCGCCGGGGTAATCAAAGGCCAGCGGCCGGAAGTAGGAGCCGTTTTCCAGCGCCGCCTTCATGAACTCGCTGTAGAGGTAGGGGAGCAGGGCGTAGCGGAGCTGCAGCATCTTGCGGATGGCGGGCAGCTCGTCCTCGAACTGGTAATATTCCTGCGCGCGGGTGCCGGAACTGGAATGGTTGCGCATCAGCGGGGTCAGGATGCCGAACTCCAGCCAGCGCAGGGCAAGGTCGGGCGTGGTGTCGTAGCCGAAGCCGCACAGGTCCGCGCCGGTGTACAGGAAGCCGCACATCTGGACGTTGGGCATCATCTGGATGTTGGCCAGAAGCTGCCCCCACGAGGAATTGTTATCGCCCAGCCAGATGCCGCCGTACCGGTGGGAACCGATGAAGCTGGAACGGCTGTAGAGCAGGGTGCGCTTGTCCGGGCGTTCCTTTGCGAGGGCTTCCCCGGCGGCGCGGGTCATGCTGCCGCCGTAGAGGTTGTGGACCCGGTCGTGACGGATGCGCTGGCCGTTTACCTCGTGGTAGAAGCTGGCGTAGTCTTCGGGGCTGTTCATCAGGCCCATGACGCCGCCCACGACCTTCTCGAAGAAATCTTCCTGCTCGATATTCGGCATCTTGCTCATCTCGGCCATGGAGTCGAAGAAGGCTTTCAGCCGGTCGGGGGAGTAGAAAAGGGCAGGCTCGTTCATATCGTTCCAGAAGCCCTCAATGCCGAGGTCCGTCAGCACTTTGTACCGCCCGCCGAACCACTCCCGCACTTCCGGGCGGAGGAAATCGGCAAAATACGCCTTGCCGGGCCAGACCGCGGCCACAAAGGGGGTGCCGTCGGCCTTTTTGCAGAAGTAATCCTTGGCAAGGCCCTCTTGGCAGGTCTCGTCCTTTTCGTCGATGCGCACGCCCGCGTCAATGATGGGCACCAGACGGATGCCCTCGGCCTTGAGGTCGTCGGCGAGCTGTTTCAGGTCGGGGAAGCGCTCTTTGTTCACGGTAAAATCGGCGTAGCCCTGCATGTAGTCGATGTCCATGCAAATCATGTCCAGCGGCAGGTCGTGGGTCTTGTACTGCTGTGCCACTGTGCGGATGTCGGCTTCGGTCTTGTAGCCGAAGCGGCTCTGGGCCAGACCAAAGGCCCATTTCGGCGGGATGTAGCTGCGGCCGATGAGGGTGCGGAACTCCCTGCACAGAGCGTTCTCATCCCCGCCGGAAAGCAGATACAGCTCATAGTCCGGCTCCTCGGTGCGGATGGTCAGGGTGTCGTGCCGGGTGTAGCCGATGTCATAATGGACTTTTCCGGGGAAATCCACAAAGAGGCCAAAGCACTCCGCTCCATTGCGGATCAGCAGAAAATTGTGCGCACCATAGTAGGAAAGCTTGTCCTCGGTGTGGCGGGACTCGTCGGTGTTGTTGGTGACGTAATGCCAGCCGCGCTTGTTCAACCCGCGGGGCATTTCGCCCAAGCCGTAAACGACGCAGTCCTCCTGCATCTTGTACTGCCAGCCGCCGGGCAGGGCGGTCAGAAACGGAACGGGATCCTCACAGAGCGGGAGCGTCTGCACGACGCTCTCGGTGGGGATGGGGTGCCCGAATGAAAAACGCTGGATCACGGTGGAACCCTCCTTCGAAACGCTGCAAAAACAAACATTTTAATAGGATGGCTTAATAGTACGGCAGAACCGGCTCCGGAGCAAGGGACAAAACAGGCAGAAAAATAAAACAAAACCGGCGTTGCGCCCCGGTAAGCAAACCCATACTGAAACGAAAGGCGCACGGAAAACCTTGCCGGATGAATTGAAAAATGTCGAAGGGCTTGGTATAATGGATGCGTTCGGAATCGAAATCCATAAAGGGAGGTTTCTCCATGTATCGTAACGGCATCAAGCGGCTGCTGGCCATCCTGCTGTCCCTGTGCGGGATGCTCGTACTTTCGCCGCTGCTGCTCATTCTCTGCATCGCCATCAAGGTGGATTCGCCGGGGCCTATTCTCTTCAAGCAGAAGCGGGTGGGCATCCATAAAAAGCACTTCAACATCCTCAAATTCCGCACCATGCGGATCGATACCCCCCACGATATGCCCACTCATCTGCTCAAGGATCCGGATCAATATATCACGCGGGTGGGGCATTTCCTGCGCAAGACCAGCCTTGACGAGCTGCCCCAGCTCTGGAACATCTTTGTGGGGGATATGGCGGTCATCGGCCCGCGCCCGGCGCTGTGGAACCAGTATGACCTGCTGGCCCAGCGGGACAAATACGGTGCCAATGACGTCCGCCCCGGCCTGACCGGCTGGGCGCAGATCCACGGCCGCGACGAGCTGGAGATCGACGAAAAGGCGAAACTCGACGGTTACTATGTGGAGCATTTGAGCTTCGGGATGGATGTGAAGTGCTTTTTCGGCACCATCGTGGCCGTGCTGGACCACGACGGCGTGGTAGAAGGCGGCACCGGCACCCTCCACGAAGAAGAGAAAAAGAAGAAGTAACCCGTTGAAACCGGTTGATTTATCCCGGAAAACGGCTATAATAAAAAGAGTACACAAGAATACGAAGGAGGATTTCCATGAATCGCACCTACATCCAAGAGGTACAAAAGGAAATTGGCAACACGATCAAAGTCCAAGGCTTTATCGAGAACCTGCGCAACAGCAAGTATATGGCCTTTATCGTGCTGAAGG
>OCHL01000601.1_pt1 | contig 30845 bp, 31 predicted proteins | sample 1538421 | NCBI WGS metagenome assembly OCHL01 (sample SAMN04571690, study PRJEB22368) | human gut metagenome | biome: human gut; material: stool | host: Homo sapiens | place: Luxembourg | collected 2012-06-01 | reverse complement strand
TGGCCAGCAGCGCCATCAAGCACACCATCCACGGCGATGCCAACATCACCGACGATGTGAGCTCCATCCGCAACCTGATGAATATGAACTACGATATCAAGCGCTGAGTTTCGCCCCAGCGCTTCCGTCTGTCGGGAACCGACCATTGCACATCGGCTCCCGGCTTTTTTATGCCGCAATGTAAGGCAAGAAAATAACGGTCCTATGAACAAAGCAGCGCCCGCCGGAAGATCTCCATGCGGGCGCTGCTTATTGTATGTTGTTAGATCCCGAACGATTTGCCTAAACGGAAGGCCGCGCAGAGCGCTTCTGGCGTTCCTTTTCCCTGTACATCCGGTCGTCGGCCTCGCGGAGAAAGGCGGGCAGATCTTCGACCAGCGGCTGCCAGAACGAGCCGATGGCGGCATCGACGCCGTGGCGGACAAGGGCTTCCCGGAGCTGGTGCACCTTGTCGGCAAAGTCCTCCTGCCCGATGGGGCAGCGCAGCACCACGAACTCATTCGCCGCCGATGCGGTATCCTTCGCCGGGGAAGACTTCGTTCAGGGCGTCGGCGGTGCGGCGGATGAGGGCATTCCCGGCCTCGTGGCCGAAGCGGTCGTTGCAGTGCTTGAGACCGTTCAGGTCCATGTAAATGCCGCCGATCTCCCTCAGCGTCCCTTTCTCCCAGCCGCTCAGGTCCTCCATGTAGCGGTTGCGGTTGAAAAGGCCCGTCAGCATATCGATATAACAGAGCTTATACAGCCGCTCCTGCGTCTTTTTCTGCTCCAGACTGTTGGTCACGAAGAACTGGATGGAGGACAGCAGCGTGGCGTCCTCCACATGCTCCGTGGGGTTGTCCACCCCCAGAATACCGGTCACGACATGGTCCCGCAGCAGCGGCACCGCCAGCAGCGTATGAATGTTCTGGGGTGCCAGCACGTCATAGATGAGCTGGCCCTTTTTCTGTTCGAGGTCGGGCAGGAAGTAGACGCCCTCCCGCTCGAACGCTTCGATCCACTCAGCCACTGCTTCCAGCGGGACTTCCTGCAAATTGTCCTTTTCCTCGCTCACGCCCTCCCGCACCGCCTCGTGGGTGTTGACGATGACGTTCCGCTCCCGGTCCAGTTCGAAGATATAGCTGCGGTCGGCGGCAAAGTAATCGCTGATGACCCCCAGCAGCTCGTTGGTGGCCTTGTCGAGGTCCCGCCCGCCGGTGGAAAGCTTCTCCACGCAGCGGTTCAGCACCGTGGCGATCTCCAGCTTTTCGGCGATCTGGGCCCGGCTCGTTTCCAGCCGGAGCATCGCCTCGTTCTGCTCCTTGATGGAGACCAGAAACATCAGGACCATTGCAACGCCGATGGCCAGATCCACCAGCGCCAGACCGTAGTGTACGATCTGGATCGAGATCGCCAGTAGCGGCAGCACCAGATAAGACCCCGTTGCCAGAAACATGCCGCGGCTGATGCGTGCCCTGTATTGCAGCAGCAGACTGCCGTCCAACGCCATGGCCACCACCGGAACGATCATGGAAATGGGATACCCTGCGCTGCGGTGGTAGACATTGGACGCATCGAAGGTATAATACAACCCGGTAAACTGCGATACGACCACCAGCGCAAGGCCCACACAGCAAAGGGCCCGCACCACCTTCACCCGCTTGAGGGCTGCGTTTTCTTCCGGCGTCAGGAGCATTGCACAGATGTAGTAGTGAAAAAACAGCAGCGTCAGTTCCACAAGAAAAAAGTTGAGAAAATTGCTGATGCGGACCATCCAGAACCCCAGCAGGTCCGGCCTGCCCCGGAACAGGTTTGTCATCGCATCCCAGAACAGCAGAACCGATGTCGAGACCTGCATCCGGTAGATCCAGTCACGCTTCACCGTCCGATAATATTTTGTGATCCAGAAATACAGACTCGACACCGCACAGAACAGACTGCCCCATAACAGAAGCACACTGTTTACGATCTCGCGGCTCATCCGGTCTCCTCCTTTCATGGAGTTTTTGAAATCTACCCTTATTGTACACGTTTTCCCTTACGATTGCAATCCGGGCGCAGAAAAGGGCATTCCTCCCATTTCTGGGTGGAACGCCCTTTGTGTTATGATTCCATCAAGACAGGATCATCCGGTCATTGGCGAACTCGCCGCCGCTGGCGATCTGGAACTTGGCCAGCAGGTCGGAGACCTGCAGCTTCTTCTTCTCCTCGCCGGAGACGTCGTAGATGATGTGGCCCTCGTACATCATGATGAGGCGGTTGCCGTACTTGATGGCATCCTTCATATTGTGGGTGATCATCATGGTGGTCAGATGGTTTTCTTCCACGATCTTGGCCGAAAGGGTCAGCACCTTGAGCGCGGTCTTGGGGTCCAGCGCGGCGGTGTGCTCGTCCAGCAGCAGGAGCTTGGGCTTGTTCATGGTGGCCATCAGCAGGGTCAGAGCCTGACGCTGGCCGCCGGAAAGCAGACCCACGCGGGCGGTAAGGCGATCCTCCAAGCCGAGGTCGAGGCTCTTGAGCAGCTCGCGGTAGCGCTCCCGCTCCGCCTTGGTGATGCCAATGCGCAGCCCGCGCCGCTTGCCGCGGCGGGCCGCCAGCGCAAGGTTCTCCTCGATCTGCATGGTGGCGGCGGTGCCGGTCATGGGGTCTTGGAAGACGCGGCCGATGTAGGCGGCACGCTGGTGCTCACCCAGCTTGGTCACATCGATGCCGTCAATGAGGATCTTGCCCTCGTCCACGGGCCAGACACCGGCCACCGCGTTCAACATGGTGGACTTACCCGCGCCGTTGCCGCCGATGACGGTGACGAAGTCCCCCTCGTTCAGCTTCAGGTTCAGACCGTTCAGCGCGGTCTTCTCGTTGACGGTACCGGCGTTGAAGGTCTTGGATACGTTCTGGATCTCAAGCATTTTTTGCACCCTCCTTCTTCTTGGCGGTGGGCTTGGCAAAATACTTGCCCTTCCAATACGGCACCGCGAGGAACACGGCCACGACCGAAGCACTGAGCAGCTTGAGGAGGTTTGCGTCAAAGCCGAGGGTCAGCACCAGCTGGATGACGATGTAGTAGATGATGGCGCCCAGCGAAACGGACACGAGCTTGAGGGCGAAGTTGTGGAAGATGCGGCCGAATACGGCCTCGCCGATGATGACAGCGGCCAGACCGATGACGATGGCGCCGCGGCCCATGCTGACATCCGAAAAGCCCTGATACTGGCTCAGCAGCGCACCGGACAGGGCCACCAGACCGTTGGACACGGCCAGACCCAGCACCACGTTGAGGTTGGTGTTGATGCCCTGTGCGCGGGACATGGCGGGATTGGAGCCGGTGGCGCGGATGCCGCAGCCCAGCTCCGTGCCAAAGAACCAATACAGCACACCGATCAGCACAGCCGTGACGATGATGACCATGATGATGGGGTTGTGCAGGGCGAACTCCTTGACCCAGCGCAGGGAGATGAGCAGATCGTACTTGTCCACATTGATGGACTGGTTCGCCTTGCCCATGATCTTCAGGTTGATGGAGTAAAGGGCCAACTGGGTCAGGATACCGGCAAGGATGGCCGGGATGCCCATAAAGGTATGGAGCAGACCGGTAACAAGGCCGGTAGCAAGGCCGGCCAGCAGCGCGATGAAGAGCGCCGCCCAGACGTTCATGCCGGAGAGCAGACACATGACGCAGACCGCGCCGCCGGTGCCGAAGGAGCCGTCCACGGTCAGGTCTGCCACGTCAAGGATGCGGTAGGTCAGATACACGCCAATGGCCATGATGCCCCAGATGAGGCCCTGCGCACAGGCACCGGGCAGCGCACCGGGCAGATTGGCAAGTCTAGCAAGCAGTTCCAAAATAAAACCTCCAAACGATACACTTTTTTAGGACACCAAAGCGGAGAAGAGCCAAAAATCGCCCTTCTCCGCTGTATTTCAGATGTTTCTCCGAGGAATTCAGCCCTCGATGGCCTCGTAGCCTTCCGGCACGGTCACGCCCAGATCATCGCAGATGGTCTTGTTGTACTTCTTGGTCACGCTGGTGTACTCGATGGGCATGGTGGAGATATCGGCCTCGCCGGTCAGGATCTTAGCTGCCATCTCACCGGTGGTGTGGCCCAGATCGTAGTAGCTGATGGACAGGGTCGCCACGCCGCAGCCCGCACAGATGCCCTCCTCACCCGCGAAGACGGGCTTCTTGGCCGGGCGGCAGATGCCGTCCACGATGCCGGTGTTGGCGGCAACGGTGTTGTCGGTAGGAACATAGACGGCGTCGTTCTCGTCGGCCGCCTTCTGGCAGACGGAAGCGAGGTCGTTGGAGTCGGAGAAGGCGTACTGGGTGGCGGTCACACCGGCAGTTTCCAGATACTTCTGGACCTCATCCACCTGATACTGGCTGTTGGCCTCAGCGGAGCAGTAGAGCAGACCGACCTTCTTAACGTCGGGCAGCCACTCGGTGATCATCTCAGCCTGCTGATCCAGCGGAGCCAGATCGGAGGTGCCGGAGACGTTGCCGCCCACGGTGCCGTCGAAGTCGGTCAGGCCCAGCGCCACGCCGTACTCGGTGACGGAGGTGCCCAGAATGGGGATGCTGTTGGTGGCTGCCTGTGCCGCCTGCAGGGCGGGGGTGGCGTTGGCCATGATCAGATCCACACCGGCGGAAACAAAGCCGTTGGCGATGGTGGCGCAGGTCGCGGAATCGTTCTGTGCGTTCTGGAAGTCGAACTTCACGTTGTCGCCGAACGCCTCCGTCAGGGCGTCCTCAAAGCCCTGCGTAGCAGCGTCCAGCGCCGCATGCTCGACCAACTGGCAGATGCCGACGGTATAGCTCTGGCCGTCCGCAGCAGCGGAACCGGCAGCGGAGGCCGCGGAGGAAGCCGTGGAAGAAGCTGCGGCAGAGCTGGAAGAGCCGCCGCAAGCGGTCAAGGCTGCGGCAGCGCCGCAGACAGCGGCGGCAGACAGGAACGAACGACGAGTGATTTTACGCATAATCATTACTCCCTCAATTTTACATTTCGCGGCCACAAGCTGCCGCGGGAAAGCGTTTTGACAAGCGGTTTTTCTCGTTCCGCTTTACACTCGTGAAGTATAGCACATTTCCTGCCCGAATACAATCCGGCAACAGCCCAAGTTATCGATGGAAGTAATTTTATCTATCAGTTTTTTCGATTGATTCACGAAAACGAACGTTCCTTCGCTCTTGCAGTACAGACAGTTTTTCCAGTTCTGCGTCCAATCCGCGCAGATTTTCTTCCAACTGAGGCAGAAAGGGCGCGGCGAAGTCGTACCGATAATAAAGCGCTTGCCAGAGTTTCTGCCGCATCCGCCGGATAAACACCGGCTCGAACACCGCTTCCAGCGCCTCCACCCGGTCTTCCAGCGCCATGCACACCTGCGCCCAGCGCACATCCGTGGACTCCCGCGCCGGGATGTCATACCGGGCCAGATAGTCCCCCACTTTGGCTGAGATGACCTGCCCGCCGCAGGAGGTCGGCTGCAAAAAGTAGCTGACGCTCCCCTCTTTGGTGATCTCCTGCGCCAGCGGGTAGAGCGCACAGACCAGCGGCTCGGCGTCATGGATGGCGCAGCGGCTGTGGGTCAGGAAGGGGCAGTTGTTCCCCTCCTCCCGCACCGGGGCCAGCCGCAGCACGGGCAGATGGCTCACTGCCCCGATGGACGCCTTGCAGAACGCCCGCGCCACCGTCCGGGGCGGCAGACGCAGCCGCGCCGCGATCCGCCACAGGTCAAACCCCGACAGCACGATGTCCTCCCGCCCCCGGCAGCAGTCCCCGCACCCCGCGCACGCAAACGAAAACCCTTCGTCCCGCCCCAGCAGCGGCACCTCGCGCGTAAAATCCACCCGCCCGCAAAGGTCGAGCTGCGATTGTTTGAGCATAGAGCGGCCTCCTTTGGCTCCTGAAATAGAAGTTTCCTCTATTATACAAGAAAACCGTCCGTGTGAAAACACACAGACGGCAAATGTTTTAGAATCCTTCTTTTTCGGCTGTCGGCTCGGTCAGAAGCTCCGGGCGGTACTCTCGCAGGATGTTGACGGCTGCTGCTACCACATCATCCGTCATCTCGGTGCGTTTGGCTTCCTTTTGTGCGTTCGCCAGCGATTTCGCAAGCTTTTCCTTGCGGGACGCCTCGGTGCGAATCTTGAAATCCGCTGCCAATTTCTGCACCTCCTGCTCATTCTTGGGCAGCTTTTTGGTATTCAGAAATTCCTCATAGGCATCGCAGTACAGCTCCACTTCGTCGGTAAAGGCGATCTGCTTGCCGTGGTCCAGCCACAGGATCTTGTTGCACAGCTCCCGCACCTGCGGCACCGAGTGGGACACCAGAATGCCGGTCACGCCGCTTTTCAGGATGGACTTCATCTTATCCCCGCTCTTCTTGCGGAATGCGCCATCGCCCACGCTCAGCACCTCGTCCAGAATCAGGATGTCCGGGTTGACCAGACAGGCAATGGAGAAGGCCAAGCGGCTCTTCATGCCGCTGGACAGCTGTTTGAACGGGCGGTCCTGAAAATTCTGCAACTCCGCAAATTCGATGATCTCATCATATTTTTCGTCCATGAATCTGCGGGTATAACCCAGAAGCGCGCCGCGCAGGTAGGTGTTCTCGCGGACAGTCAGCTCGCCATCAAAACCACTGGCCAGTTCCAGCAGCGCAGCCACGCTGCCGTTGATCTCCATGTGGCCCTCCGTGGGCACCATAATGCCGGAAACGGCCTTGAGCAGCGTGCTCTTGCCCGCGCCGTTGGAGCCGACGATGCCCAGCATATCCCCCTTTTCCAGAGCAAAGGACACGTTTTTGTCGGCCCAGAATTCGTTTACATGGTACTTGCCCGACAAGCGGCGCACCACATACTCCTTCAGGCCAATGTCCTTGAAATCGCCCGTCATGTAACGGATGGATACCCCTTTTGCTTCAATGATCGACATGGTACCCCTCCTTACACATAATACAGGAACTTGTGGTTGTTCTTTTTGTAGATTAACGCACCAACACCCACGGCTGCCAGCGCATAGAAAGCGCACAGCAGATGATAACCCAGCGACGGAATACTGCCGTTCAGCACCACCACACGGAAATACTTGATATAGCAATACACCGGATTCAGCAAAAATATCTTCTGCATCAAAGGAGAATAGTTATCCACCGTATAGAAGATCGCCGACATATACATCAGCAGCATGGTGAAAACATCATACAGGTAGCTGGTATCCCGGAAGAACACGAACATCGCGCTCAGCACGAGACCCATGCCGATGTTGAACACCACAAGACATAGGATGGGATACAGCAGCGCCAGAAAATGAACACCGAAGCTCACGCCGTCGACCAGCGCAAACGCAAAGAACACGCACAGCGTTAACCCAAAATTGATCAATGCTGAAACATTTTTGGACAGCAGGAACATGTACTTCGGCACATTGATCTTGCTGAAGATGCGTGCATTGCTCATCAGGCTGTTCATGCCGCCATTGGTGGACTCGCGGAAATAGCTGTAAACAAGGTTTCCGCAGAACAAGTAGGTGGTATAGTGCTCCACATGGCCACCGAAGAAACGGGTAAACACAATGCGCATGACCAGCAATTGCAGCAGCGGCGAGAGGACGCTCCACGCCATGCCCAGCACGGTGCGCTTGTATTTTTGTTTGAAGTCTCGTTTGACCAGTTCTTCAAACATAAAACGATACTTTAGAAATTTTTCCAGCATTGTCTTTCTTCCTGTAAATTCAAATTTGCAGCGCGGTGTCGCCCATGTCAATCAAACAGGCTTTCGAACTGTGCAACAGCCCGTTCGTTGTACCGCTTCCAATCAATTTTCATGGTGCCAACCTCGCCGCGCAGGTAAGCTTCCAGACCTTCACAGATTCCCTCAACAGAATTTTCGGCCAGATAGCCGCCTTTGTAGGTATTCATCAGCAACTCTGTGGCTGGGCACTTTGCCGCAATTTCCGGCACACCAAGGGTTGCAGCTTCCAGCAGAACCAGACCCAAAGACTCATAATTGGAAGACAAAACAAAAACATTGCACTGCTTGAGGATAGGCATGGGGTTGTTGATCTCATGGATGACCATGATATCCTGCCAGCAGGAACTTTTTGCAATGCGGGCCAGCGTTTTGTTGTACAGCGGGCCGGGACCGCCGATGATGATAAGGCCCGATTCCGGGTGGTTGATGTGGAACAACTCAAAGGCTTCGATCAGCTTGGCATGATCTTTCTCGGCCGAGAAACGGCCAATCGTAACCACACGGAGCGAATGCTTTTCCATAAATTCATTCAGACCGCCGGGATAGCCGCAGGTAACAATGGTTTTTGGCTGATAGCAAACCGGCTTTTCTGCATTGCGACGAATCTTTTTGTAGTCGTGAACATTTTCGACTACGACAACATTGTCTCTTCTGCCAGAAATAGCCACGACCGTATCCACCATACAATCAGCAACCGCTGCAACCTTATCATAGTTTCTATAAGCAGTCTGACAGGTCAGATAGTGGTTTCGGTCATTCTGGCATTCCTGCACCATATCGCTGTGCGCAAAAATGATCCTGCGGCCCTTTGCGTGCTGGAACATACCAATGATCATTTTGTCGTAGCCATTGAACTGAATGTAGGTAGAAAAATCCAGTGCACCGAACCACCGCTGGTTTTCACGCTCGTACATACGCTTGAGCTGCTTATGCACCCATGCAGATTCCTTGTTACGCTTGTAATAGAAGAACTTTGCGATCTCTTCCTGCATGGTCATGGCGACCTCACCAGAAATGCCAAGCATCTGGTAATGATCTTTAATGCGCTGCAGATTTTCCGGCTTGCCCCACACAGCATTCTGGCTCCAGCAGATGTAATATTCTCTGTCGTCCTGAATATAATCCATCAAGCTGCGCAGACTGGTCGTGATGCCGTTGAGCGCCAGATTGCCGCCGTAGAGCAACACCTTTTCCTTCGAGCTATGCAGGGAAACTTCCTCACAACATTTTTCTCCGCCGATGATGTGGCGCACCAGCTTGCTGGCGGCATCGCGGTTGTCAAAGGTGTCGTACATAGCGCGGAACGCTACATCATCGTAATGAACGGGCTTGTGCAGTTCTTCCGCCAACTCTTCGGCTGTATATACCTTCGGGAAAGGCAGTTCCACCGGCTGCTCGTACTGGCCGCGGTTATGATTATAGGTTTCTTCATCGTATACAAAGCGGACGATCTTACGTCCGGTGTTGGCAAAATCATAGAACACGCTGGAATAGTCTGTAACGAGACAGTCCGCCGTGTTTAAGAACTCGTAAGTCTCAATACCGGTGGGAAAATCCACAATATGCTGAAATCCAGATAGATCCATGCCTTCTCGCACAAAATAATGCAGCTTGACATAAAACACTTCATCGTCTTGCAGACGCTTATCCAGAATTTCGAAATACTGGAGCAGGGCTTCCTTCTGGGCGTCGTCCTGATGACGGCTTCCCTGCTCGCGGAAAGTCGGCATATAGATATAGACCTTTTTGTCGTCCAAATTGTAACGAGCGCGGGTCTCCTGCCGCATTTTATCGTCGAAGAAAATTGCGTTGCGCGGATAACCCTCGTGCAGAATTTTGCCGCGGTACAGGCCGTTCATGTCATATGCGGCGCACATTTTGTCTTCGTAGTAGGTATTGGGCACCACGAAGTAATCCGAGAACAGCAGGTTGCGCTGGACATTTGCCATTTTGTCGCAGTCCGAAGCGCTGCATCTGCCCATCATCTTGAGCGGCGTGCCATGCCAAGTATTCGTACATACCTGCTCCGGTTTCTTGATGAAACAAGTCGGAAAAGACATATCGTTAAACAGGTACTTTGCCCGCCACAAATACTTAAAGTATTCGACGCTCTCGTACTCGCAGATTTTCACATCTTCCAGATGGTACGCACTGACAATGCCTTTGACCGTCTCCATGCTTTCCTTGCGTGCCGCCGTGATGATGCGGTACTCGCTACCATACTGTGCACGAATTTCAAGCAGAATACGCAGCATATTACCCGCAATATCTCTACCATTTCGCGACTCAATAAAAACCATTTTGGCGTCCACGTCGGAGTGGTAATAATATCGGTAAATCCTGCTGTATTTTCTTGCCTGCCGGAACCGCAGCCGGAAGAGCTTATATGTATCATCAATCTTTTTTATGTTCATGATTTCCTGCCCTTTTAGTTTTCTGCCAGTTCATGCTTGATCTGTGTGGTAGAAATTTCCGGTGTGCGAGGGAGATAAACCACATCACAGCCTTCTTCCTTGAGGAAATCGAATTTGCCCGTCCAATCATCGCCCATTACAAACGTATTCACAAAATACTTCTTCACGTCAGTGCGCTTCTGATCCCAGCAGGTTTCCGGAATCACCAGATCAACATAACGGACAGCTTCCAGCATTTTTTTGCGCTTTTCATAGCTGAAATAGCACTTTTTCCCTTTTTCGTTCCAGTTAAACTCATCTGTAGACACCGCCACGATCAGATAGTCGCCCAGTTCCTTTGCGCGCCGCAGCAGTTCGATGTGTCCGTAATGCAGTAAGTCAAAAGTTCCATACGTGATCACACGCTTCATTGTTATTTTCCTCCATTTTGTCCTTTTTAAATCTTCTAGTGCTTTCTGTACAATTTTCTCTTCAATTCCAGTACAGTCGCTTCCCCAAACATTTCTATCCAGTCCTTCGGCAGATGCAAAAAGATCATGATATCTACAATCATTATCTTTGCCTTCCGCGCACGGGAGAATTTTTTGCTGCAATAAAACGCTTTCTTATATGCCGTAAGTTCTTTGCGAAAATAGTGATAATCTTGCCGTGTTCCGTAACACCAACTTTGCCAGAGTACGTTAGCTAGGTCCGCATAAATTTTGGCCTCCCGCAAGTCATCAAACCTTGGTGTCCCGGCAAGAAGGGCCGCAATTTCCTTTTTCGCTTCCAGCGCCGAATACCACTTGTGCGAAAATGTTCTCCCGGCATGGAGCGCACTGCCCTCCCGCTGGCGCCAGTTGTAATATACTTCCGGAAGAAGCACGACCCGCTCCAACGACGGAACGACCTGCGCCAGCCAGAGTTCATCCTCCGAAATGGCATAGGGTTTCATCGCAGGAAGAGTGCCATCGGCTCCCCGTAAGGCATCCACGCGAAACATTTTTCCCCATACCGCAGAAAAATACCCGTGTCCAACGCCATTCAAGCATTGGTACAGGGCTTCGATTCCATCCACTGTGCCTCTTTTTTCCGGCTCGTGAAGAATATCCTCTTTTTCCGCGCTGCAAAACCGCTCCGCAAAACCACAGAACGCGGCCTGTGCATTTTCCTTCTGCATTTCTTCCAGCATGGTTCGGAGCATGTCCGGTTCCAGCCAGTCGTCAGGGTCTACAAAGGTCAGATACTCTCCCCTTGCCATCTGCATTCCAGCGTTGCGCGCCGCGCTGACGCCCTGATTTTTTTGATGCAGTACCCGAACCATCGCCGGAAATTGAGCCCGATACTGATTGCACAGCGTACCGCTTCCATCGGTACTGCCGTCATCCACACAGATGATCTCGATCTCTTTTACAGTCTGGTCGATCATACTGTCCAGACAGGGCCGCAAATAGTCCTCCACATTGTAGACCGGAATGATGATCGATATTTTAGGTGTTGTCGTCAATGAATCCTCTCTCATTTCCTCGTGCACTCTATTCCATTTCCTCAGCAAGCCCGCCATTTCAAATCCGTTCCTGCTTCGGGTAAAACACAAGTCCCTTCCCCACGCCGCACAGGAGCACGCCAAGCCGTTTCAGCCGGTGATCTTTTGCGCGGGTCAGCACCCATAAAAAATCCCGCCCGCGCTTGGCAATGTAATAGGCGATGCCCTTTGCCCCCTCGCGGCGGTAAATATAGGCTTCGTTGCGGAAAGCCAGTTTATAGCGGCCCAGACGCTCCACGGAATCCACCGCCAGATTGCTTCCGCTGTTGTTTTTCATAGCATGGATGACGCGGCTCTGGCCCACCACATAGCACGGCATTTTCTCCCGTATCGTGATGCGCCGGGTATATTCGATATCATCACCCCAGATAAAGAACTCTTTGACGGGCAGACCCACTGCGCGGATCGTTTCCGCTTTCAGGAACAGCGAGACAAATGTCGCCTGTTCCGCCAGCAGAATGCCATCCCGCAGCAGCTCGATGCGGTCATAGAAGTTCTTCTTGATCTTGGGGCGGTTCATGCGGCATTCCCTGCCGTCCGTCCAAAGCGCCACACTGCTCAGCCAGCCATACTCGCCCTGCAAAAGACGGTCTGCATCCAAAAGCTTCTCCAAAGCCACCGGTTCCGGGAAGCAGTCGTCGTCCATGACCCAGACGAACGCATAGCCCGCTTCTACCGCCCAGCGCATCCCAAAATTGAATCCGCCGGCGCCGCCGAGGTTCTCGCCCGTGTTCCGGTAGAAGATCGACACATCTTGTTGCGCCGCACGCTGCACAAGGGCTTGGGTGTCGTCCGTGCTGGCGTTGTCCACGACCAGAATATCACAGGGCATCGTCTGCTTTTGCAGAGACATCAGACATTGCCGCAGCATCTCTGCGCGATTATAGGTCACGACCACTGCCGCGACCCGATCTTTTATTTCGTCCATTGGTTTTGTCATTTTTACTTTTACGTCCAGTTTTTCCGAAACTTGCGCTCAATAAATGCCATGCCCTTTTTCAGCCAATGCTGGCTTTCCATGAACACCACCGGCATTTCGGTATAGGAAATATGATTCGTCTCGACCCACACATCCAGCAGCCGCTCCGAAAGAAAGCCGAAGACGCGCTTGTTGTATTCATCGTACTCCGACAGGTTGATCTGCCGCTCCGCACGATCCAGAACATCAAAGAGCCATGTACAGTAGTGATCCAGCAGATCCCGGCGCATGATGAACATATTGAACCGGTGCCCTGCCGTCCGCTCCATCACATTGTCGAACGCGCGGACATACTCCGGGTAACGCTCTTCCAGAATCGACCGTACAAGATCCATATCTTTTTTATGGTGCGCATGGGCATACTGCGAATAGGTCGTCTCGATCCAGTAATTTCGCTTTTGTGGCAGGATCACCGGCGCCTTTTCCAGTGCCTCTTCGATCTGTGAACGGTTCGCGATCCGGCTTTCCTTGCGGAGCGCGAACCGCTTTCCGGCAAAGTAGCGCCGGTAGTGGACCAGCCCGATGCAGTCCGCGTCCAGATTTTTCCACGCCCAATAGAGCGCCGTCATCTCGCAATAGTACTTGTTCTTTGCGGAAATATTCTCCCCGGTATCGTCACGCAGAGCATTTTCCATTCCGGGGATCCGGACCCCGCCCACCTGAATGGGTGCATAAATATTTTCTCCCGGCAGTGAATACGCCTTGTGCATCGCCACCAGTATTTTAATTTTCTGCATTCCTTTATGTTCTCCCCAATCAGTCCGCACTTCTAGCCTCATAACAGTACTATTTTAGATTATATCATGCTTTGGGCTTCCTATCAAGCCCGAATCAGCGTTCCAGCACACAATAAGGAAGCACTCCATTTTTATTATAGATCCCCACAGCCACCAGTGTTTCCAACGCAAAAGCGACCGCCAGCGCCGCCGTCATCAATTTGCGGCGTTTGGAGTCCTCTTCTGCCCACAGTGCTTCCGGCAGAAGCAGAAACTGTGGTGCCGCGTAATAGTAATTGATCCGCTTCATCAGCGGCAGCACTCCGGAAAAAGCCAGCGCCAAAGTTCCGAGGAGTGTCATATTATACCAGATCACGTAATGCGGGTTCTCCACCTTGGCTTTGGCCCAGTAATGACCGCAGAAAAGCAGCACGCACAGATTGATGGCAAAGAATATCCATTCAAATCCGTCCTTCGACCATGCCGAACCGAGATAGCGGGCATAGTAAGCCAGCCCGACGCGCGGCATGAGCCACGCTGCCAGCGCTCCCAGCGGACCGGAGAGTACCAATGTCACCCCCACCGCCGCAAACGCACAGCGAGGCTTGACCTCGATGCGGCAGAGAAAATAGCACGGCAAAAGCAGCACCGCCGTTGTGTGAAAAAACATTGCCGCTGCCACGCAAATCAGAAACGGAAGCAGTCGCCGTTCCCGGATGAAGCGGACAGCGACCAGACCAATGCCAATTGCAACGTACTGCCGGATGATGTTCAGGCTCAAAAAATAATTGCTGGTCGCCACATAAAGGTAGACCGCCAGCACCGGGCTGCTGCTTTGGGTAAAAATCGCATAGAACACGCAGCCCGCCACGAGAGTCGAAGTGAGAACGATCACCACGCGGAAGTTTCCATTCAGCCAAACGCCCAATTCCATCAAGGCGCGATACCCCGCCTCGCTGTTATCCAGAACGACGCGGAAAAATTCCGCCGCTTCCTGCGTAGTTCCGGGCAGCCCCCACTGGCTCAGCCATGGCAGGAGCGGGCCAAACAGTTCATCCCGCAGCGCCTCTCCCCCGCCGCCCCGGATCCATTGCAGCTCCCGGAACTCCGGCAGGTATGTATAATAAAAGTCTGTGCCGACACCCCAGCGGGCCGCACTCACGATCAGCAGCGGCAATGCGCAGATCATGTTTTGAAAAAATGCCTGAAGTGCTGTTTCCTGCACCATCTGAGCCTGTAGTCTTTTTTGTCTGTGCCATGTCAAAAGGCAGGACAGAAGCGTTGCCGCCGTATAAATCAGCATCGTACCTCTCCGATTTTTCTCATATTGGATCACAAATATTTCTCTTGGAACATTTTTGCCAAAAAGAAAGCCCCCGAAAGGAAACGATCACTCGTTTTCTTTCGAGGGTTCGTCCGCGTTGCGGATGGTGGAGGCGATGGGAGTCGAACCCATGTCCGAAAGGAGTTCAGTGTAGGTGTCTCCGGGTGCAGGCGATCTACAACATTCCCGCCGCGTCACGCCGATCGTCAGGCTAACGCTTTGGTAGCTTCATGAGTTCCTGCCGGTCCGCAAAGCTTAGGTCCGTTCAGGTGCTGTGTCTAAAGGACGCCCCGGCCCCACACGACACAAGAGTGGGCGGAACGCGCAGCACTCAGGCTGCGAGCAACTGATAATTATTGTTGTCAGTTAATTTTTTGGAGGAGTTTAGAGCAGGTCCCCCGCTGCTACCCGCTGCCCAGACCTCGCTCCCCCCGTCGAAACCTTTACGCCCCCTTATAACGCACACCTTGCGATGTGCGGAAAAGCGAAAAGATCCTGCGGCAGGAAGTCTGCCTGAATCAATAGTAGACGCCGTTGGATTTAACGGCCCGGTCGATGGAGCGCTTTGCGTCGCGCTTGGCGGCGTCGGCACGCTTGTCGTAGAGCTTTTTGCCCTTGCACAGGCCCACTTCCATCTTGACGCGGCCATGCTTGAAGTAGAGCGAAAGGGGCACAAGGGTGTAGCCTTGCAGCTTGCACTGCTGGTGCAGCCGCCGGATCTCGCTCTTGTGGGCCAGCAAACGCCGCACCCGCATGGGGTCCTGATTGAAGATGTTGCCGTGGTCATAGGGGGTGATGTGCATCCCTTTGACCAGAAGCTCGCCGTTTTCGATATCGACCCAGCTGTCCTTCAGGTTGACGCCGCCGGCGCGGAGGCTCTTCACCTCGGTGCCCTTCAGCTCCACACCTGTTTCCAGCGCTTCCAGAACAAAATATTCGTGGCGTGCTTCACGGTTTGTGGCGATGGTCTTCGTCGCCGGACGCTCTTTGGTCGGTGCCATGGGCACGCCTCCCTTCTGCTCTGGTATCGTCTTGTTAGTATATCATATTTTTATGGTTTTGCAAGGCCCGTTTTTGAAGAAAGTGTAAATTCTTTCCAAAAATCAGGCCGTCACAGTTCCCCGCGGCCGGACAAGGCCCGGTACAGCGTCGTTTCGTCGGTGTACTCCAAGCTGGCACCCACCGGCAGACCGTAGGCCAGCCGGGTGGTCTTGATGCCCAGCGGCTTGATGAGCTTGGCCAGATACATGGCGGTCGCCTCGCCCTCGACGGTGGGGTTCATCGCCATGATGACCTCTTTCACCTCGCCGTCGCCCAGCCGGGCCAGCAGCTCCTTAACGGTGAGCTGCTCGGCACCGATGCCGTCCATCGGGCTGATGAGGCCGTGGAGCACATGGTACATGCCGTGGTACTCGCGGGTGCGCTCAAAAGCCTGTACGTCGCGGGGGGTCTCCACCACGCAGATGATGGAATGGTCCCGCTTGGCGCTGGCGCAGATGGGGCACAGCTCGGCCTCGGTGTAATTCTGGCAGACGCGGCAGCGATGGAGCTTGGTGTGGGCGTTCTGGATGGCACCCGCCAGCGCGGCGGCGTCCTCATCCGACATGCTCAGCACCTGATACGCCATCCGGGTCGCGCCCTTGCGGCCGATTCCCGGAAACTTGCCGAACTCTTCGATCAGCTTTTCCAGCGGGGCTGCATTATAACCCATGACGATCCCTCCTGCCGGATCAGAGGCCCGGAATGTTCAGGCCGCCGGTCAGCTTGCCCATCTCGGCTTCCGCCGTCTCGTCCACCTGCTTGACGGTGGCATTGATGGCCGCTGCCACGAGGTCTTCCAGCATTTCGATGTCGTCGGGATCCACGGCTTCGGGCTTGATGGAGATGCTCAGCACCTCGTGCTTGCCGTTCATCTTGACGGTGACCATCTCGCCGGAGGCGCTGCCGGTGTACTCGGCGGCTTCCAGCTCGGCCTGTTTGGCCTTCATGTCATCCTGCATCTTCTGTGCCTGACGCATCAGGGCGTTCATATCGGGGCGGCCAAAACCTGCGGGCATTCTTGCTTTCATAGTGGGTTCTCCTTTTTATATTATCGTTTCTTTTTCGCGGAATCTTCAATGCTGACGTCCAGCCCCAGCTGCTCCAATTTGTGCAGCGACTCCTCGGCGTTGGCCGAGGGGCGGTGGACATTCTTCGGCTCGTATGGGCCAATGGGCACCACCACGCCGGACACCTGCGCGATCAGCTTTTTGATGAGCCGCTGGCTGTCCTTGTTGGCGCGGATGAAATCCCGGAAGGTCTTTCCTCCGTCGATCAGCACACGGGTGCCGTCAAAATAGCCCTTCGACTTCTTCAGATAGGTATAGAGCATGGGGTCTTTTTCTTGCAGCAGCTTGACCACCTCGCCCCACTGTGGGAAGGGGTTGATACCCTCCGCCGCCACCTTGCGGGGCGTGTTGAGCTTGGGGTCTGCGGGGTTCGCCGGGGCGGGTGCCGTCGGCTGCGGAGCCGGTTTTTGCTCCTGCACCGGCTGGGTGGGCTGGGCCGGTTCGTCCCACGGCAGCGGGGCTGCGTCGGCGACCGGCGGCTCTTCCGGCAGCGGGGGCAGGTCGTCCTCCACAGGGGCTGGGATGCTTTCCTGCGGCGCGGGAGCCGACTTTGCTAGCTCCTCTGCCACGGGTTCTGCCGGTTCCGGCTGCGAGGTCGGAATGGTCGGCTGCTGAACCGGCTCCGGAGCGGGCGCAGTCGGCGCAACGGCTTCGCTCGCAAAGGGCTGCACCGGAGCCGTCGCAAAGGGACGGGGTGCCTCCGGCTGGGGAGCCGCTGCGCGGGCCGGTGCGGCAGCTGCCGCATACACCGGCTGCTGGGCCGGTTCCGACAGGCTGAACAGGGCCAATTCCAGCTCGATCCGCTGATCGCTGCCGCGGGTCATGTGCTCCAAGGCGTTGCCCAGCGTGCGGATGGCACGGATGGCCTCCCGCTGGCCCAGATGCGGCCCTTTTTCGAGGTACTGTGCCTCTTCCTCCGGCGACACACCGGACAGCAGCGTCTGCCCGCCGGGCAGCGCCGCCAGCATCAAAGCACGGTAATGCGCGATGAGTTCTTCAGTCAGCCGCTTCACGTCCACCGACTGCTGGCGCAATTGGGCCAGTTGAGCCAGCGCCGCCGCCGCATCCTGCGCCTCGATGGCGTCCGAGATGCGGAACAGGTAGCTCCGGTCGGTGACGCCCGCCATCCGGCGGACCACATCGGCGTCCACCTTGGCCGTCACGCCCGCGCAGGTGTCCAGAATGGACAGCGCATCGCGCATGGCGCCATCGGCCAGCCGGGCGATCAGCTCTGCGCCGTCGCCGGTCAGCTCCAAGCCCTCCTGCCCGGCGATGTACCCCACCCGCTTGGCGATATCTTCGGGTCCGATGCGGGTGAAATCATACCGCTGGCAGCGGGACAGGATGGTGGCGGGGACCTTCTGGATCTCCGTCGTCGCCAAGATGAAGATCACGTGGGCGGGCGGTTCTTCCAGCGTTTTCAGCAGCGCATTGAAGGCTGCCGTGGAGAGCATGTGCACCTCGTCGATGATATATACCTTATATTGGCACGCGCTGGGGGTGTAGGCGGTCTCGTCGCGCAGGTCGCGGATGTCATCCACGCCGTTGTTGGACGCCGCATCCATCTCCACCACGTCAAGGATGCTGCCGTTGTCAATGCCGCGGCAGATCTCACACTCGCCGCAGGGGTCTCCGTTGTGGGGGTGCAGACAGTTGACCGCCTTGGCGAAGATCTTGGCGCAAGAGGTCTTGCCTGTGCCGCGCACGCCGGTAAACAGGTAGGCGTGGCCCACTCTCCCGGTGGCGATCTGGTTGCGCAGCGCCGTCACGATGCCGCGCTGGGCCACCACATCCTCGAACCTCTGGGGTCTCCACTTGCGGTATAACGCGCGATACATCCCACTTCTCCCCTTTCTGCAATAAAAAACGGACAGCGCTGACGGGGTTTGACCCCCGCCTTGCGTAGCTCGACATACGAATGCAGGCTGACTGAAACGCACGGGGCACACCGCTTAAGGCTGCTTGGTTCCCCACCTGACCTGGTTCACGGCGGCCCCATCGTACAGGGCCCGCATCCGTATGTCGAACCGCGCAGCAGGCGCTGTCCGACAAGGCACGATTTGTGCTTGATTATTATAGCATGTTTCCGGGGAGAATGCAAGAGGAAACGTAAGCCGCCGCACGAGGGGAGTTTTACCGGAGATGCGGCAGATACAGCAAAAAGCCCCCGCCGGGCGTACCGACGGGGGCAGATTGCTTGATTCAGAGAGACTCAGGACTGGCAGGCAGTGATCAGGCTCATCTTATAGACCTCGTCGGCGTTGCAGCCACGGGACAGGTCGTTGATGGGAGCATTCAGGCCCTGCAGGATGGGGCCGTAGGCCGCGTAGCCGCCCAGACGCTGTGCGATCTTATAGCCGATGTTGCCGGCCTCGATGCAGGGGAAGATGAAGGTGTTGGCCTGACCGGCGACCTTGCTGCCCTTGCACTTGACCTGTGCAACTTCGGGGGCAACGGCTGCGTCAAACTGCAGCTCGCCATCGACAGCCAGCTCCGGGTCCATCTCCTGTGCCTTGATGACAGCATCGTGGCTCAGGGCGACGGTGCCGCCCTTGCCGGAACCCTTGGTGGAGAAGCTCAGGACAGCGACCTTCGGGTCGATGCCGAACAGCTTTGCGGTCTTGGCCGTCTCAACGGCCACCTCAGCCAGCTTGGAAGCAGCGGAGACCTTGACCTCGCCGGTGGCCTTATCAATGGTATCGGTGTAGTCGATGTTGACAGCGCAGTCGCCCATGGCAATGCGCTTCAGGCCCTCTTCGCCGCAGTCACGGTCCAGAATGAAGCAGGAGCTCACCAGATGAGCGCCCTTCTTGGTCTTGACCAGCTGCAGAGCGGGGCGGATGGTGTCGGCGGTGGAGTAGGTAGCGCCGCCCAGCAGACAGTCGGCCTTGCCCATCTTGACCAGCATGGTGCCGAAGTAGTTGGACTTCTTCAGCAGAGCGGTGCACTCCTCAGCGGTCTGCTTGCCCTTGCGCAGCTCAACCATGGTGTTGACCATCTCATCGAAACCGGCGTACTTCTCCGGGTCAATGATCTCGGCAGCGGAAATATCAAAACCACCGGCGGCAGCGGCAGCCTTGCACTCAGCCTCGTTGCCCACCATAACGACCTTCAGCACGCCCTCAGCCAGCAGCTTGCTTGCGGCCTCCAGAATGCGGGGGTCATTGCCCTCGGTAAAAACGATCGTCTTGGGGTTCGCCTTCAGCTGGGCTACCAGCGGTGCAAACATATCAGCCATTGTGATTACCTCCGAAATTACTTTGCAATATGATAGGGCACCACAGATGTGCCCTTCTTTTTTATTTTAGCACAGAGTCTGGAAACTTCAAGACAAATCCGAAATTTTGTGGTATATTTTGTAGGAAGAAATCCCGCGATCAGTTGTTAAGAAATTGTCATTTAGTTTGTGAGAGGTTTAACGAAATATGGATTGGGAAACACTCCGGGCCAACTGCCTTTCCTGCCGCAGCTGCGGCCTGTGCGAGACCCGCACGAATGTGGTGTTCGGCCAAGGCTCCGAACACGCCGAGGTTCTGTTCGTCGGCGAGGGCCCCGGCCAGAGCGAGGACGAGCAGGGGCTGCCCTTCGTGGGCCGCAGCGGGCAGCTTTTGGATAAATATCTGTTCGCCATCGACCTTGACCGCAGCCAGAACTGCTATATCGCCAACATCGTCAAATGCCGCCCGCCGAAAAACCGCGACCCGCTCCCCGCCGAGAGCGAAGCCTGTATGCCGTGGCTGCGGGAGCAGTTCCGCCTGCTGCGGCCCAAGATCGTGGTCTGCCTTGGCCGCATCGCCGCACAGCGGATGATCCGGCCCGACTTTTCTGTGACCAAGGAGCACGGCACCTTCCTTGAGAAGAACGGCATCCTCTTCATGGGCACCTTCCACCCTGCCGCCCTCCTCCGCCAGCCCCAGAACAAACCGGAAGCCTTTGCAGACTTCGTGGCACTACGGGATAAGATCAACGAAGTGTGTGAGCACACCTATTAAAGGCCGTATCACTTTCCCTCACTTTTGCATATCCTAAAGCAAAAGTGAGGTGTTTTCCATGACGAATCTTCGAAACGATTCCGTTGATTTTTTCCTTGGAGCCACGACGCCCGCCGGGTTCAAGGGCTATTTTGAACCGCTGCGCCACGAACCGGGGATGCAGATGTATCTCATCAAAAGCGGGCCGGGCTGCGGCAAATCGACCCTGATGAAGCGGCTGGCCCAAGCGGCAGAACAACAGGGCCAGCCCATTGAAAAGATCCACTGTGCCAGCGACCCCGACAGCTTGGACGGCGTGGTGTTTCTGCAAAAGCACGCCGCCATCCTCGACGCCACCGCACCGCATGTGGTGGAGCCGGATGCCCCCGGCGCGGACGAGATCGTGGTCAGCCTGTACCACACCATCGACGCCGAAAAACTGGCTGCCCACCGGGACGAGGTGAAGGCCCTGTTCGCCCGGAACGCGGCGCTGCGGGGCCGGGCGGCGCGGTATATCGCCTCCGCCGGGAGCCTGATGCTGGACAGCCGCCGGGCCGAGGCGTGCAGCGCCAACTTTGAAAAGGTGCGCCGCTACGCGAAGCGGCTGTGCACCCGGATGCTGCCCCGTCTGCCGGAGCCGGCCCGCGCCAGCGAGGAGCTGCGGCTGCTGTCGGCCATCACGCCGAAGGGGCTGGTCTTCTTCCACGGGACGGTTCAGGCGCTGGCCGACCGGTACGTGGTCTTCCGGGACGACTACGGGGCGGTGTCCCGGCTGCTTCTGGAGCTTATCCGGGCCGAGGCGCTGGCGCGGGGCTACCACATTATCACCTGCCCCTGCGCCATGCACCCCGAAGACCAGATCGACCACCTCTTCATCCCGGCTCTGCGGCTGGCCTTTTTAACGGATAACCACTGGCACCCCATCCATATCCCCGGCGTTCAGGCTGTGCGCTGCACCCGCTTCCTTGACCGGGAGAATCTGGCCGGGTTCCGCGCCCGCCTCCGCTTCAACGAGCGGGCCGCTGCAGAACTGCTCGACCAAGCCGTCGCCCTCATGGCCCAAGCCAAGAGCTGCCACGATGAGCTGGAGACTTATTACCGCACCTCGGTGGATTTTGAAGAGGTGGAGCGGCTGACCAAAGAGACAGAAAAACGCATTTTGAGTGAAACGTAGCACTTGCCCCGGCGCGAAAAAGCTCCCACTCTGGGGGAGCTGGCAGCGCGAAGCGCTGACTGAGAGGGCAAGGCCGTGAAAAGTGAGGTGACCCCTATGCCGACCATCCATCTCCCCATCCGGCAGTTGATAGAATTTCTGCTCCGCACCGGCAGCATCGACAGCCGCTTCACCGGCTTCGACCGCGCCAACGAGGGGGCACGCATCCACCGCAGGCTGCAAAAAGCTGCGGGCGAGGGCTACGCCGCCGAAGTCTTCCTCACAGCGGAGCGGGAAATGGACGGCATTGCGTTCGCTTTGGAGGGCCGGGCCGACGGCATCTTCACCGACGAGGCCGGGATCATCGTCATCGACGAGATCAAGACCACGGCCATCCCCACCGAGGAGATGCAGGAGGACATGAACCCCTGCCACTGGGCGCAGGGGATGGTCTACGGGGCCATCTATGCCCAGCAGAACGGGCTGGAGCAGTTGGACGTCCGGCTGACGTATTATCAGATCGACACCGACGAGATCACCCGCTACACCCGGCACTTCACCGCTGGGGAGCTGGAAGAATTTTTGTGCGGGCTGCTGCGGCAGTATGAGCCATGGGCTCAGCGGCAGTTGACATGGGCCGACGCCCGCAGCGCCAGCCTACAGGCCCTGCGCTTCCCCTTCCCCGCCTACCGGCCCGGCCAGCGGGCCTTGGCCGGGGAGATCTACCGCGCCTGTGCGGCGGGCAAGACCGAACACAAGGGCGGCACCCGGCTGTTCTGCCAAGCGCCCACCGGCATCGGCAAGACGATGAGCGCCCTTTTCCCCGCCCTGAAAGCCATCGGCGAGGGCAAGGGCGAGAAGCTCTTCTACCTGACCGCCCGCAACACGACCCAAGCCGCCGCCGAGGATGCGCTGCAGCGGCTCCACGCCGGGGTGCCGGGCCTTGCGCTGCGCAGTGTGACCCTGACGGCCAAGGAGAAAGCGTGCCTTTGCAAGGACGCCGACGGTCACCCGTCCTGTCTGCCGGAGGTCTGCCCCTATGCAAAGGGCTATTTTGACCGGGTCAAGGACGCGCTGGCCTCCCTTTTGGATGGGACCCCGCAGTTCAGCCGGGCCGCGCTGGAAGAAACTGCCCGGCAGTTCACGGTCTGCCCCTTCGAACTGGGGCTCGACCTCAGCACGTGGTGCGACGTGGTCATCGGGGATTACAATTACCTCTTTGACCCTGTGGTGCGGCTCCACCGTTTCTTTGACTCCGCCGGGGATTGGCTCTTCCTCATCGACGAAGCCCACAATCTGCCCGACCGGGCCCGCGCCATGTACTCGGCACAGTTCAGCAAAAGCAGCCTGACCGAGGCAAAGCGCGCCCTCGGCAAGGGGAAAAGCCCCCTGAAAGCGGCCCTGACCCGCGCCGACAAAGCGTTTCTGGAGACCCGGAAGCAGACAGCCGAGCAGGGCGGCACGGCCTTTCTGCAGGAGCTGCCCGCCGAGCTGTTGAAGCCGCTCCATGCCCTTCAGGCTCCCTTACAGGACTGGCTGGAGCAGAACCCCGACGCCGAGGCTCATGCCCAGCTTCTCGACCTCTATTTCGCAGTGCAGGACATTACTCGCGCGGCCGAGCGGTACGACGAGCACTTCGTCACCCAGTTGTCGGCCTACGGCAGCGACTTGACCCTGCAATTGCTCTGCCTTGACCCTTCGGCCTTTGTGGACGCCAGCCTTGCCTGTGGGCGGGCGGCAGCGCTGTTCAGTGCCACGCTGACCCCGCCGGGCTATTACCGCAGTGTCCTCGGCTGCCCCGATGCCCGCGCCGTGGCGCTGGAAAGCCCCTTTCCGCAGGAGCATCTGGGTCTGTACTGCCTTCCCGGCATCTCCACCCGCTACAAGGACCGGGAGGCCAGTATCCCCGCCGTTTCGGATGCGCTGGCGGCACTGGCGGGCGGCAAAGTGGGCAACTACCTCGCTTTCTTCCCCAGCTACGCCTATCTGCGGGCGGTCTGGGAAGACTTTTCTGCCCGCTACCCGGCCATTCCCACCCTCGTGCAGGAAAGCGGCCTCGACGACGGGGCCCGCGCGGCCTTTCTCGCCCGGTTCGCCCCGGACCCGGCGCAGACTCTGCTGGGCTTCGGGGTGATGGGCGGCATCTTCGGCGAGGGCGTGGACCTTGTGGGCGACCGGCTCATCGGCTGCGCCATCGTCGGGGTGGGGCTGCCACAGGTGAACCCCCGGCAAGAGATCCTGCGCCGCTACTACGACGAACACAGTGGTTCCGGCTTCGATTATGCCTACCGGTATCCCGGCATGAACAAGGTTCTGCAAGCCGCCGGGCGGGTCATCCGCACCGCCGAGGACAAGGGCGTGGTCCTGCTGTTGGACGACCGCTTCGCCCGCAGTGAGTACACCCGCCTCTTCCCCCGCCACTGGCGGCATTTGAAGTATCTGAACGGAACGGAACAGCTCAAAGAAGAGCTTGCAGCGTTTTGGTAGCGCTGTATGGGCCGCATCTCCGGTAAAACTCCCCTCGTGCGGCTGGGTCAGCATCAAAAAGCGCCTGTCAGGTCAACCCCCGACAGGCGCTTTGCTTTATTCTTTACGCTTCCCGTATCGAAGCTCCATGGTCTTCCAGTTGGGCATCCCGCGGCGCAGATCATCCCACGCGGTCATGGAGACTTGGGTGTTTGCGCGCAGGGCCTCGAAGGCTTCGTCGAGGTACTGCATTTCTCCGATGGCGTGCATCGCGTGGTCGGAAGCGCACCACTTTCCGATGGGCGTCTGGCACATCCAGTATACCATCCGGTCGGTCTGCTTCCGCTTCTTGGTGCCCTCCCGGTAGTAGTCGGTGTTCTCAGCGTCGTTCACAGGGACACCCGCCGCCTTCAGCATCTCGCAGCACTCCCATGCCGCGTCCACGATGGCTTTGCGCTGCTCCACCGTGGAACGGGTCAGGTCGCCGTTGACCGCGTAGCAGACGTAGACGATGGGCAGGATGAAGGCGATGTGGCACTTGAGCCACTCGTCCATGTCATCGTAATAGGTCAGCTTGTACTTCACTCCGTCAAACGCCGATTGCAGCCGCTGGCGGAACACGCCGGAAAGCGGTGCCGTTGCCCCGCCGACGGTCATGCCGACGCTGGTGTGGACGCTGACCAGCCGGTCCGGCTCCCGGCGCCCGGCAGTGTTCTGGAAACCGAAGGCGATCTTGTCCGCCGGACGCTGCATGGCGCGGAGCACGCCCACTGCATCCGGGTCGTTGCCCAGAAAGACGAAGTATTCGCTCTTGTTCTGCTTCAGGATGGGCAGTACCTGCGGCAGCTGCCCCGCCTGCATCGTCACGAACACGAGGTCATAGCAGTCGTCCGGGGCCAGCGTATCGATGGTGGCCACCCGGTCGGTGGTCGTGCGGAACTGGAGCATACTGCGGATGACCAGACCCTTCTGGTCGATGCGCTCCTTCCACTCGCCGCGTGCCAGCAGTGTGACCACATTCTTCTTGTTCTGGAGCAGCCGGTGGGCCAGCTCACATCCCTGAACTCCTGCGCCGTAAACCAAAATCCGCATCTCTGTTTCCCTCCGATCCAAGCTTCGCCAAATCGAACGTTACTTCTTCAGGAACGAGAAAAATCCCTTTTTCTCATAGGGCTTCGTCTCCACGCCGGTCACGGTATAGCCCGTGTCTGCAATGGCCTGTTTCAGCTTTTCCACATCCACCGGCTTTTCCGAGACGATAACCGTCTCGCCCTTGGTGTGCGAAGACGACACCTTATTGACCTCGGCATTTTTGCGCACCACATCGTTGACGTGGCTCTCGCACATGCCGCACATCATACCGTTTACTTTCAGGATCGTTTCAACCATAATCGGACACCCCTCCCATGCTTCTATTTTCAAGTTCATCATAACATACCAACAAGGGAATTGCAAGGTATTATATCCGTCTTTTTGTAAATTATACTTGACATTTTGTCAGGTCAGTGCTATTCTGTAGGCAGAGGGAGCGAGTTTCCCCTCCATATCATGTTATGAGGTGACACAATGCCGAAGAACCTGAAACTGAAAGCAGCCCGCGCCGAAAAAGATACGACCCAAAGCGCGCTGGCCGAAGCGGCGGGCGTCTCCCGCCAGACCATCAATGCCATCGAAAAAGGCGAGTATAACCCCACCATCAACCTTTGCCGCAGCATCTGCAAAATTCTCGGCAAAACGCTGGATGATCTGTTCTGGGAGGAATAAACGATGAAATTTTCACTGTACAACAAGAAAAATCAATTGGACGAGATGCAGGAGCAGACCATGCGCGGCATTGAAGCGCGGGGCTTCTGGCTGCTGTGGGCGGGGCTGTTGCTTGCCATCCTCGTGCAGATCGTTCTTCGCACACCAAGCAGTCAGTGGGTCGGCGAGTTCGTTGTCTTCATGGCGGGCTGCATTTACACCATGATCGAATGCCTCCGCAACGGCTTGTGGGACCGCCACATCTGCGCAAATACCACCACCAATGTGGTAGGTGCCTTGTCTGCGTGCGTCGTAGTCACTGTCGTCACCGGCCTTGCCTACGGCTATTGGCTGATTGCTCTCATTCCCGGTGTCATCGCCGGCGTTCTCTGCTTTGTGCTCCTGCAAGTCTGTATGCACGCCGCCGAGAAGCGCCGCAAGGAACTTGATAACCCGAAGGATGAAGAGTAACCGCACTCCCCCAGTCTGCTTCGCAGCCAGCCCCCTCGGCGAGGGGGCCTTTTGCGTTGTCCCGCAGCCAAAGCCTCCCTCCCAGAGGGAGGTGGCATCGCGCAAGCGATGACGGAAGGAGTAAAAAGCTCCCGGCGATGCGGCCTTATGCCGTTATACCTTTATTTGATGATACACTTCCCCGCTCTCCAGTTCCTTCCACCGGAACAGGCCCTCTTCCAGCGTCATGTAGCTGTGAGGGCTGTTCTCCTTCGGGATGCTCAGGGAGCCGGGGTTCAGGTAGAGGTTCCCCTCGCCGAACTCCTGCCACGCCGGAACGTGGGTGTGTCCGTGCAGCAGGATGTCCCCCGGCATCAGCGGCGGCGGATTCTTGGTATTGTAACTGTGGCCGTGGGTGGCGTAGACCAGCTTCTGCCCCACCGGCAGGATGCAGTAGTCCGCCAGTACCGGGAACTCCAGCACCATCTGATCCACCTCGGCTTCGCAGTTGCCCCGCACACAGCAGAGCTTCGCCTTGGCCCCGTTCAGCAGCGGGATGACCTCCTTCGGCGCATAGCCGCGGGGCAGGTCGTTGCGGGGGCCGTGGTAGAGCAGGTCTCCGAGAAGCAGGAGACGATCCGCGCCCTCCCGCTCAAAGGCGCCGAGCATCTGGCGGCAGTAAAAAGCCGACCCGTGCAGGTCGGATGCGATCATCCATTTCATCTTGTATCGTCCTTTGCATTGAAGTTGATTTTATTATAGGAGCCGCCCGCTTTCCCGTCAAGGCCCAGAAGCCGAATGCACGCGGCTGGCCTGCTGTACCGTGACGCGGCCTGTCTGCCCTCTTGACAAGTTCGTGTCTGCGTGCTATTCTATAGTTCCTAAAATATCGTGTGGATTTTTACAGCATTCATTTCAGAGCTATTTTTCGCCACACAATGGTTCGCGTCAAAGCGCCATTGGTGTGGCGTTTTTTTGCGCCTTTTTAGGGGCAGCGCGGGCCGTGTCCGTTTGATACCCTCAGAAAGGAATCAAAAAATGAACGATACCTTTATGAAAACCAAGCCGGTGTTCCCGCTGCTGGTCTCCATGGCCCTGCCCAACGTCATCTCGATGCTGGTCAACTCGCTTTATAACATCGTGGACAGCCTCTTCGTTGCCCGCATCAGTGAGCAAGCCATGACGGCCCTTTCGCTGGTCTTCCCGGTCCAGAATCTCATCAACGCCATCTCCATCGGTTTTGGCATCGGCATCAACGCCCAGATCGCCCTCTACCTCGGCGCGGGCGACCGCGAAAAGGCGGATATCTCAGCCACGCACGGCATGGCGCTTTCGGTGCTGCACGGTCTGCTCTGCACCCTGACCGGCATTGCCATCATGCCGGGCTTCCTGCGCCGCTTCACCGCCGACGAGTCCCTTGTCTCGATGGGTGTGCTCTACACCACCATCGTCTTCCTGTTCTCCATCGTCAACATGGCAAACCTTGCCTTTGAGAAGATGTTTCAGGCCGTTGGCCGGATGAAGACCACCATGGCTGCCCTGATCGCGGGCTGCGTCTGTAATATCGTGCTGGACCCTGTGCTGATCTTCGGCCTCGGCCCGGTGCCCGCACTGGGCATCGCGGGTGCGGCGCTGGCCACCAATCTCGGCCAGTTCGTCACCTTTTGCATCTACCTCTCCTGCTATTCCACCGCCGACCTTCCGGTCCGGCTGTGCCGCAAGCATCTCCGCCCCAACGCCGCACTGGACAGCAAGCTCTACGCTATCGGCATTCCGGCCATCCTGAATCTGGCCCTGCCCTCCCTGCTCGTCACCTTCCTGAACGGTCTGCTGGCAGCCTTCTCCCAGAGCTACGTCACGGTGCTGGGCATCTACTATAAGCTCCAGACCTTTCTTTATCTGCCCGCAAACGGCATCGTGCAGGGAATGCGCCCGCTGGTCGGCTACAACTACGGCGCTAAGGAGCATGGCCGTGTGGCAAAGCTCTACCGCCTCACGCTGGGCCTCAGCGCCGCCATCATGGCCGTTGGCACGGTGCTCTGCCTCACCATCTCCGGCTCCCTGATCGGCCTGTTCAGCTCGAACCCGGAGACGATCAACATCGGTGCAACGGCGCTCCGTATCATCTGCCTCGGCTTCATCGTGTCGGCGGTGTCCACCACCTCGTCCGGTGCGCTGGAAGGTCTGGGCAAGGGAATGCCGTCGCTGGTCATCTCGCTGTGCCGCTATGTCCTCTTCATCATGCCGCTGGCTTGGCTGCTCTGCCGCGCCTTCGGCCCCACCGGTGTCTGGCACGCTTTCTGGATCACCGAAGTCTGTTCTGCCGCGATCGCGTTTGTCGTTTACCGTAAGGCCGTAGCGAAAAAGTAAAACACCCGAACTGCATAAAAATCGATTCCCCCGCCCTGCCATATTGGAAGATACTCCATTCGGCAGAGCGGGGGAATTTTTATACCCGCGTAGTAAGGCGAGGGTCTTTTCCATATCTCCACAGTTGGATCCCATACAGTCCCGCGCCCAGCAAAAGGCTGAACAGCGCATAAAGCAGGATCGGCAGCCGCAGTAGCACGATGGAACCGGCAAGCTTCGTAAAACACCACCCGGTTCCATACAATGCCGCAATATACAGCACCAGCCAGCCGATATATTTTATCCAATGTTCCCCCGGCGGGAAGCCCACCTGCTCCATCATCCGGCGGAAGAGTCCACAAAACGCAGCCATCGCCACCACAAGCTGCATCAAATACCCCAGTGAAAATTCAAACACCCACCACGGAACCAACGGATATAAAATCAGCCCCTCTACACCCCATCCCCAAAAGAAATACAGCGGTGCCACAAACCAGAAGTAATCCCCGGCTCTCAGTGTTTTCAAACTGGGCTTGACCTCATCCACAAAGGTCTTTGCGTCCGAGATGGAATGAAACAGTTCCTGATTTTCCGCGTTGGCTTGGATGGAAATATCAAGCAAATCGCTGCGCACAAGTTCGATGCCACAGAAGTCCCAGCTGACCCGGCGAAGATAGCGAATCACTTCTTTAAGCTGTGCCTGACTTTCTTCGGTCAGCAGCTTCGTACGCATCCGGTTTGCTTTTCGCAATGCAATATAGTTATTCATCTGCTTCCTCCTCAAAAATTTTTTCTACCAGCTTGCAAAGCTGTTCCCAATCCTGTTGAAAGGTCTGCAATGCTTCCCTGCCGTTCTCTGTGACCACATAATATTTCCGGCTGGGTCCCTTGGGAGAAGGCCGACGCTCTACCGTGACCTTTTCCTTCTGTTCCAAACGCAAGAGTAGTGGATAGAGCGTGCTTTCGCTCAAATCGGAAAAGCCGTCCCGTTTCAGATTCATCACGATTTCGTACCCATAAGTCGGCTCTCGGCTGATGAGTTTCAGTACACAATATTCCAAAACACCCTTGAGCAACTGGGTATTGTTTTCCATTCGCGTTCCTCCTTTCAGCTATTTTGTATTACGTAATAGCTTATCTATATTGTATTGCGTAGTAGTTCGTTCGTCAAGTGATTTCAGGCCGTCATATCTACCAAAAATCACAGCAGTTTTCTATGCACAAAAACGACTCGGCTTACGGATAATCCCCGCAAACTGAGTCGTTCATTTTCTGCTGACATTACATTTTATGGTTCCAGCCCACACAGACGGTACAATTCTTCGATACACGGTGCCTTATATCCCATATATCCTTCGATATCCTCCGGGAAAAGCCGCGCAGCCTGTTCCTTTACCGCGCTGTAACGTTTGACCGCCTCCGGATTCTGGCGCAGAAATTCCCGAAATACCAGATGGCGGTGCAGCTCTTTGGAATTGGCCGGACACACATACAAATGATGCAGCTGCAAATCAGGTTTGTCCGTATAGCGGAATGCTTCCCTGCCCTCAATGCCGAGGTTTCCTTCATGAAGATACCCAATGACCGCCAGCCGCTCAATAACCTCACCCAAAACGGAATTGTCCGGGATCACAACATCAACATCAATGCAGGGTTTTGCAGCCATCCCCTCGACTGATGTACTGCCCACATGCTCGATTCCAAGGGCCAAATCTCCAAGGGCCGCTTCCAATTCAGCCTGAATGGCCGTGAAATCGTCTTTCCACTTCGGGTCATAGGGCAGCACCACCACATGCGTTGTTTTCATCGTTTTCTCCTTCCAGCACAACAACAAAGCCCCCAAGGAAAATCCTCAGGGGCTTTCAATCAAGTCGGCGACTACCTATTTTCACGCGCCGTTTCCAGCGAACTATCTTGGGCA
>OCHL01000597.1_pt1 | contig 31159 bp, 26 predicted proteins | sample 1538421 | NCBI WGS metagenome assembly OCHL01 (sample SAMN04571690, study PRJEB22368) | human gut metagenome | biome: human gut; material: stool | host: Homo sapiens | place: Luxembourg | collected 2012-06-01 | reverse complement strand
TTTGCTTCTACGCCTGAAGCGAAAGCACGAGGATATGCTCCGGGACGTTTTTCTTTTAATGTAGCGGGCGGACGCTGCGAAGCCTGTAAGGGTGATGGACAAAAGAAAATCGAAATGCACTTTTTACCCGATGTCTATGTTGCGTGTGAAGTATGCGAAGGCAAGCGCTACAACCGTGAAACGCTGCAGGTAACGTATCGCGGTAAAAACGTATACGACGTTTTGGAAATGACTGTTGATGAAGCACGGGAATTTTTCTCGAAAATCCCTGGTATTGTGCGAAAGCTGGATACGCTGCACGATGTTGGACTGGGGTATATTCGTCTAGGCCAACCTGCTACTACTCTTTCTGGCGGTGAAGCACAGCGCGTTAAACTTGCAAGTGAACTTCAGCGCAGACAGACAGGTAAAACATTCTACATTCTTGATGAGCCTACCACTGGTTTGCACTTTGATGATGTGCGACAACTTCTTGAAGTGTTGCAGCGATTGGTGGATGCAGGCAATACGGTACTGGTTATTGAACATAATCTCGACATTATTAAGGCAGCCGATTACGTAATTGATTTAGGACCCGAAGGGGGCGACAGGGGAGGTGCCATTGTGGCTCAGGGAACCCCTGAAGAAGTTGCTCAGGTGCCCGAAAGTCATACGGGTAGATTCCTGGCACGCTTACTGCAGAACTAGGTAAACTTTGAACTGATAGCGATATTTTGATGCATACACGTAATTTTCGGAAATAAGGTAGGTATCTTGCCGTAGGATACCTACCTATGAAGAAGATTTCACGCGAAAAAGCAGCATTAGGTTTTTTTGTCTTTTTGGCCCTAGCGGGTCTTGGTGTTCTTATCGCGTATATTGTGACCGTTGGCCATTCGTTAAACGTTGCTGCAAGTAATATCGATGATGCAACGGGAAACCTTGATGAATATACAGCTATTCTTTATAAGGGATCTGTAAGCGAGCATAGGGAAACGGTAGTTGCTGATACAGAAGTTGATATGATGCTTTCAGCAAATACGCTTTCGTCACGTTCACTGAATAGCCGTTCAATCCAACCAGGAATAGAAGATCAATCAACCGATGAAGTAAGTGCGACAGATGCCGCAACCAATGCTTCAGAAGGTAAAACGGATTTACAACCTGTTTCGCTTTTTGGGCTTCAGCGCTCATATATAGAAAAGGGTGCGCAGGTAATAAGTGTAGATACCGAACAGTTAACCGCATACAATACGTCTACTATTGTACGGGCAGGTGCTCATACTTTTGGAATTTTTTCTATTGATCAGATTACCGCTCAGCACAGCTATCTAGAAAAACGAGTGGCAGACTATGAATCAAAAAATGTCGATATCATTATCTGTCTGGTTAGTGATGTGTCGTTGCTCGAATCCTATGAAGGGGTTGATATCGTAATATCTGCTCAAGATGAAGGGTTCGATTCTTATGGTGTTTTAGTTGATGGCGTATTCTACAATGATGCCGCTTTGCAGGGTCAGGTGGGCACCATTCTTGTTTCTCCTTCGCGCACCATTACTGCTCGCGATGCGGTTTCGCTCTAGTTTGTAGTAATTTCTTCATTTTTCTTTCACTTCATGAAATAAATTCGAGCAAGGTTTGCTTCGTTTTGCTATTATATCGAAGTTGCCGTCATCGAAGACGGTACGGTCACAGTTGGAATGCGGGTGTGGCGGAATTGGCAGACGCGCCAGGTTTAGGTTCTGGTGGGTAACCCCCGTGAAGGTTCAAGTCCTTTCACCCGCACCATTTGTGAAACGTATGTAGTATCCAAGAAGGAGTTAATTCGTGAACATCAATGTAGAGGCCCTCGAGAATAATCAGGTAAAACTTTCGTTCGAGGTTGACGCTTCCGATGTCGATGCACGCATTAAGCGTACGTATCGTCGTGTTGCAAAGCGCTACAGCTTCCCTGGTTTCCGTCCTGGCAAGGCTCCTCGTCCTGTTATCGATAGCATTATGGGTGACAATTCTGTGCTCACCACGGTAACCGAGGATTTGGTAAATGAAGTTTATCCCCAGGCTCTGGAAGAGAATAATCTGGTTCCTCTGCAGCGTCCTGATTATGAATATGAGCTTGATTTAGTTGAAGATCATAAGCCTTTCAACTTCACCGCAACTATCGTAGTAAAGCCAGAACTTGAACTTTCTAGCTACGAGCCCGTTGAGGTTGAAATTCCTTCAACTGAAGCAACGGAAGAAGAAATCGATGCTCAGATTGAAGAGCTTCGTAATTACTATCACGACTTTAAAGATGCAAATGCAAACACCAAGGTAAAGCCTGGTGAATTCGTAGAGCTCACCATGACGGTAACCAATGAAGCAGGCGAAGAAGTATCGGCACTTTCTGCTGATCATCGTCTGTATGAATTGGGCAAGGGCGTTTATCCTGCATCTTTTGATGCTGAACTGATCGGCCTTAAGAAGGGTCAGGAAAAGAGCTTTGACCTTGATTTGACCGACGACGATTCTTTGATCACCTCCAACCTTGAAGAAAAGGGCATGTTCCATTTCGAGGTTAAGGTTGAGGTAATTAAGAACAAGGTTGTTCCTGAGGTAACCGAAGAATGGGCCAAGGACACCTTTGGTTTTGAAGGCCTTGAAGATATGCGCACCAAGATTGGCGATAGCATCAAGGGCCAGAAGATGGCAAGCGCTCCTCGTCGCAAGGAAAACGAATGCCTGATGGCTTTGGCAAAGCGCCTTGAAGGTGAAGTTCCAGAGATTATGTGCAAGACTCAGGAAACCCGCCTTCTTCAGGACTTCTATGGTCAGCTTTCTCGCATGGGTCTTACCTTTGATCAGTATCTTAAGACCATGGAAATGACGGCAGATAAGTTCGAAGAAGATAACAAGAAGCAAGCTGAAGACATGGTTCGTCAGGACTTGGCTTTGGATGCTTGGGCTCGTCATTTCGAGATTGTTGCAACCGAAGATGAAGTTCATGCTGAATTCACTTCTGCAGATCTTGATGATCCGGACGCTATTGAAGCAGAATGGCGCAAAGAAGGCCGTCTGCCTATGATTCGCGAAAGCATTGTTCGTGCAAATGCCCTGCGCGATGTCGTAGCGAAGGCTAAGGTTAGCGAAGTTGTAGAAGCTAAGGTTGAAGAGTAATAACTACCTTTCATAATGCCGCAGCGTAAGGTGCACTTGCGGAATTTGATTTTGTAGTGATAATAGGGGGCAATCATCGCATATGCGCGATGGTTGCCCTTTTATAAACATAAGACATTATTGGATGTTGCATATGTAGGTATCGCAACAGATATGGGTGAAACGAGGCTAGTATATGTATCAAAATTCAACTCAGGCAGCACTCATCCCTTACGTTATCGAACAGTCTCCTCGCGGGGAACGCAGCTACGACATTTACTCTCGTTTGCTTAACGAGCGTATTGTGTTCTTAGGTGAGGCAATTGATGATGCGGTAGCAAATACCGTGGTAGCTCAGCTTCTTCATTTGGAATCTGCTGATCCCGACAAAGATATTTCTCTGTACATCAATTCTCCTGGAGGATCGGTTTCTGCGGGCTTGGCCATCTATGACACTATGCAGTACATCAAGTGCGATGTTTCCACCATTTGCATGGGCATGGCTGCTTCCATGGGCTCTGTTCTGCTGTGCGCTGGCGCTCCTGGCAAGCGTATTATTCTTCCTAACGCACAGGTTATGATTCATCAACCCATGGGCGGTTCTGGTGAGCGTACTCAGCAAACCGATTTTGAAATTCTTGCCACTGAAATGAAGAAAACGCGTGGCCGTCTTGAAGGCATTATCGCTAAGCATACCGGTCAAACAGTAGAAAAAGTTCATGCTGATTCCGAGCGTGATAACTGGATGACCGCAGAAGAGGCTTGCGCCTATGGTTTGGTTGACAAGGTGGTAGCTTCCCGTTTTGCTACGAGCGAGAAAGCAGAATAAGCATGACAGACCAGTCTGGCACTATTCCACCAGCACGTACTGAAATTCACTGCGCTTTTTGCGGGAAAACACCCGATCAGGTTAATGCAATGATTTCAGGACCTAATGGTATTTATATCTGCGATGAATGTATATCGCTCTCTGCCGAGGCTATGATGACCGACCTTAACATGCGTGGTCTTGAGTCCGATGCGCTCAATCAAGTGCTTCAGGTAACGGCGGATGTGGATGCAGAAGATAACAAAGGCGAAGAATTTGTTCTTTCTGAATTGCCGACACCTCGTCAGTTGTTTGAGCAGCTTTCAGAGCATGTTGTTGGTCAGGATGAGGCTAAAAAGGCTCTTGCGGTTGCCGTGTATAACCACTACAAGCGCATCAGCTTAGGCGAGCATGCCCATGAGGGCGATGTGGAAGTTGCAAAAAGTAATATTATGCTGCTGGGACCTACCGGTTCTGGTAAAACGTTGCTTGCGCAAACATTGGCACGCACCTTAAAGGTTCCCTTTGCTATTGCTGATGCGACCACGCTTACGGAAGCGGGTTATGTAGGTGAAGATGTTGAAAATATCTTACTGAAGCTTATTACGGCTGCAGATTTTGATATTCCTCGTGCAGAAATTGGCATCATCTACATCGATGAGATTGATAAGGTCGCCCGCAAGGCTGAAAATCTTTCTATTACGCGCGATGTTTCGGGCGAAGGTGTTCAGCAAGCTCTTCTGAAGATTATTGAAGGCTGCGAGGCAAGCGTTCCTCCTCAAGGAGGGCGAAAGCATCCTCAGCAGGAACTTATTCATATTGATACCACTAATATTCTGTTTATCTTGGGTGGTGCCTTTGTAGGCTTGCCTGACATTATTGCTGAACGCGTGGGTAAAACAAGCATTGGCTTTGGTTCAGAAATGCCTGAATCTAAGCGCGCTGCTGATGCAGAGTTGCTTAACCAGGTACTTCCCGAGGACCTTCATAAGTACGGAATGATTCCTGAATTTATTGGTCGTATTCCGGTTATCACTTCATTGAAGGAGCTTTCAAAAGAAGACTTGGTGCGCGTACTCACCGAACCAAAAAATGCTTTGGTAAAACAATACAAAGCTATGTTCGCCTACGAAGATTCAGAACTTATCTTTGAAGATGAAGCGCTTGAAGCTATGGCTGAACAAGCAATAGAGCACCAAACGGGAGCTCGTGGTTTGCGTAGCATCTGTGAACGCGCCTTACAAGACGTAATGTATGAACTTCCCGATCATGAGGGAGTAAAACGTGTGGTAATTCGTCGAAGCGATATTGAAGGCACTACTAAGCCCGAAATTGAACAAATTGATACCGTACACACGCAAAAGAGTACAAAAGAATAAATTTCTGTAATGAATTCGAGCGCTTGCCGTATGGTAAAAGGGTTAAGCGCTCGTTTTTGTGTAATTATGAATTTCCCGAACATGGGGAAGATGAGATATAAGGAAGGAAGGATTCCATGTCGTCAGACAAAAAAAGCGAAATGCCGGCTTATGGCGATTGGGAAAAGCCGCTTTTCGACGCCTGGAAAGAAAAAGGGTATTTTTCCCGTACGCCTGGATTTGGCAAAAACGGAGCAGATACCTACACCGTGGTAATTCCTCCTCCTAACGTTACCGGCATGCTTCATATGGGGCATGCGCTAAACGACACGATTCAAGATACCTGCGTGCGTCATGCCCGTATGCAGGGATATCAAACCCGCTGGATTTTAGGTACCGACCATGCGGGTATTGCAACTCAAACCAAGGTTGATAAAAAGCTTGCCGAAGAGGGTATTTCTCGTTTGGAAATTGGGCGTGAAAAATTCCTGGAAGCTTGCTGGGATTGGCGCGATGATTACGGCAATACCATCGTGAAGCAAATTGCGGGCATGGGTTGTTCTTGCGATTATTCGGACGAAAAGTTCACCATGTCTCCGGAATATGCGAAGGCAGTTCGTAAGGTCTTTTGCGATTGGTACCATGATGGCTTGATTTATCGTGGTCGCCGTATTGTAAACTGGTGCCCTTCTTGCACCACGGCTATTGCGGATGATGAAGCTGAATACGTTGATGAAAAGGGTCATCTGTGGTATTTGCGCTATCCTCTTTCTGAACCGGTAGATGGTATTGAATACCTGGTGGTAGCAACCACTCGTCCTGAAACCATGTTAGGCGATACGGGCGTTGCTGTTTCTCCTAAGGATGAGCGTTATAAGAACCTGGTTGGTAAAACCATTGATCTTCCCATTGTAGGTCGTAAAATTACTATTACGTTGATTCTGAATTTGGTACAGGAGCAGTAAAGACAACCCCTGCTCATGATCCTAACGATTACGCGATGGGTCAGCGCAATAATTTGGAACAGATTAATGTTTTTGACGAACATGCTGTTGTTGTAGAGGGATATGGCAAATTCAGCGGTATGACACGCGATGAGGCTCGTGAGGCCATCGTGGCTGAATTCGAAGCTTTGGGGCTTTTGGATCATGTTGAAGAGCATGATCATTCGGTCATGACATGCTATCGTTGTCATACTAAGTTGGAACCTTGGCTTTCTGAACAGTGGTTTGTTGCCGTGGATCGTTTGAAAGAACGTGCTGCTCAGGTCGTAGAAAATGGGGAAGTGCAATTCCATCCTGCTCGTTGGAAGCAGGTATATCTTGACTGGCTAGCTAATCTGAAAGACTGGTGTATTTCTCGTCAGCTTTGGTGGGGTCATCGAATTCCGATGTTCTACTGTGATGAATGCGGCTGGGAAGATGCCTTAATGGAAGATGCAGAGGTGTGTCCTAAATGTGGGGCAAAGCTTCGTCAAGATGAAGACGTGCTTGATACCTGGTTCTCTTCGCAGCTATGGCCTTTTGCTACTCAGGGATGGCCTGATACTACCGAGGAGCTTGATAAAACATATCCTACGCAAATGCTGTCGACCGCTCGTGACATCATGGGCTTATGGGTTGCACGTATGGTTATGTCTTCGCTCTATTTCACCGATCAGGTTCCTTTCAAGGACGTTATTATTCATCCTACGGTTATGGCTGCTGACGGAAAGCCTATGTCGAAAAGTCGCGGCAACGGTGTGGATCCCCTGAAGCTGATGGAAGATTACGGTGCTGATGGCATGCGTTTTGGTCTACTGATGCAAGTTACGGGTGCGCAGGATCTGAAATTTAATGAAAACAAACTGGTAAGTAGTCGTAATTTTGCGAATAAGATCCGTAATGCTGCTCGTTTTGTCATGATGAATCTCGATGACTATACGCCAGGAGCCCCTGATCCTACTACTCCTGCTGACCGTTGGATTTTCTCTCGTTTGGCTCGTCTGGTTGCTTCTATTGATGAAGCCTACAAAGAGTATGAATTCAGCGATATGACTCGTGAGCTGTATGCCTTCTTCTGGAATGAATTCTGTGACTGGTATATTGAGCTTTCAAAGCCTCGATTAGCAGCTGGCGGTCAAGATCGTGCTGCTTGCCAACGTAATTTGGTGTTTGTATTAGATACTGCTTTGCGTTTACTGCATCCTGCGATGCCTTTTGTAACCGAGCAGATCTATCAAGATATGCCAGGAGAAAAAGACTCTCCTTATTTGATGATGGCGGCTTGGCCAGACGCAGAAGAGTTAGCAGCCTATATTGATCCAGCCGCTGAGCGTGCCTTGGCAATTGTTACGCAGAGCGTTTCAGGTATTCGTTCTATCCGTGCTCGTTATGGAATTTCTCCTAAAACTAAGCTCGAGATGACAGTTAAAGCACAGAGTGCTGAAGCGGTTCAGCTTTTTGAAGAGCAGCAAAATCTCATTGTTGCTTTGGGTAATGTTGAAGTAGTTGCCGTTTCTGAGACTGCTGAAAAACCAGCGGAATCCACCATGCGTCTTGCTGATGATGTTGAGATCTATGTGGCATTAAGTGGTTTAGTTGATTTTGCGGCAGAGCAGGCACGTATAGAAAAAGAACTTGGTAAGCTTGAAAAAGATCGGGTAAAGTTTGACAAAAAGCTCTCCAATCCTGGATTCTTGTCTAAAGCTGCTCCCGAGATCATTGAAAAAGATCGCGCTAAGTTAGCTGATATTGTGGAGCGCATGGATCGTCTTCAGGCAGAACTGGCGGAAATGAAATAGGTAGGATAAACGATGAATGAGCTTCTTTCTCAGATTTTGACACCAGAGGTAACAGGCGCCTTGACGGTGATTGTTGTACTCTTTGTCATTCTTTATGTGTTGTCTATTTTTTGGTCTGTACGCGATGCTTCTTTGCGTGATATCCCCTGGGCAGTTGGTTTGCTTTCCATTATTCCGGTTGTGGGCCTAGTGGCGTATTGCATGATTCGTCCTGCACTTCTGAAGAGCGATCGTGAAGAGCAGGATTTAGAAATTGCTTTAAAGAAGCGTGAACTTATGCGCTATGGCGATTGCGCAAACTGTGGTTATCCGGTAGAGGAAGACTATGTAATGTGCCCTAATTGTCATCAGCGCTTAAAGAACCTTTGCCCAACCTGTCACCATGCGCTTGACCCTTCGTGGTCAGTATGTCCTTACTGCACTACGCCTATTGGTAAGTAGCGACTAGGTTAATTCGTAATTGCTTTGAAGGTTTTACTATAACAAAGCGTTAAATGTGATAAGGTGAAGCGAGCCGCCGTAAGGGCGGCTCGTTCGTTGTATAGAGTGCAGATGCTTTGTGCGCATCCGGCACAAAAGGAGGAAACAACTATGGAAATTAAGCTCCCTGATGGATCGGTTAAGACCCTTGAAGACGGAGCTACCGTGTATGACGTTGCGGCAAGTATTGGCGCAGGTCTTGCAAAGGCAGCTTTAGCGGGCAAAATTAACGGCGAACTCGTTGATGTAACAACGCCAGTAACCGACGGTGCCTCGATCGAGATTATTACCGACAAAAGCCCCGAAGCGCTTGGTATTATGCGTCATTCCTGTGCTCATGTTATGGCTGAGGCTGTTCAGCTTTTATTCCCTGGTGCACAGATTGCCTTTGGTCCTGAAACCGAAGACGGCTTCTTCTACGACTTTGAATTATCCCGTTCAATTTCTACTGATGATTTTGAAGCGATTGAGAAGAAAATGGCAGAAATTATTGCTGCCGATGAACCTTTTGTTCGCGAAGTAGTAACGCGTGATCAGGCAAAGGAAATGTTTGCTGATCAGCGTTTCAAGAAAGAACATATTGACGATTTGCCTGCTGATGCAGAAATTAGCGTGTATCGTCATGGTTCGTTTATCGACTTATGTCACGGTCCTCATGTTCCGAGCGCGGGCAAAATTGGTGCCTTCAAGCTGATGAAGATTGCCGGTGCCTATTGGAAGGGCGATTCCAATAATGAAATGCTGCAGCGCCTCTACGGTACGGCGTTCTTCAAGAAAAAGGAATTAACTACCTACTTGCATAATTTGGAAGAGGCAGAAAAGCGTGATCACCGCAAACTTGGTCGTGAATTGGGCTTGTTTATGCTTGATGAGCAGGCAGGTGTAGGTTTGCCACTTTATCCACCGAAGGGTGCGCGTGTTATTCGTTTGTTGCAAGAATGGCTTCGTCGCGATTTGTATGCGCGTGGCTATGTAGAGGTAATTACTCCTCATATTTACAAGTCTGACGTTTGGAAGACTTCAGGTCATTACAACTTCTACAACGAAAACATGTACTTCTTTGAAATTAACGAGGGCAGCGACGAAGCTCCTCGTATGCAGGAGTACGGCGTTAAACCTATGAACTGCCCTGGCCATGTAATGTTGTACAAAAACGACATCCATTCCTATCGCGACTTGCCTTTGCGCTTGTTCGAGTTTGGTACGGTGTATCGTCACGAATTGTCAGGTGCAGTGCACGGTTTGCTTCGCGCTCGTGGTTTTACGCAGGATGATGCTCATGTATTCTGCACGCGTGATCAGGTAGTCGACGAAGTGGTTGCTATTCTTGATCTGGTTGACCACATTATGAAAACCTTCGGCTTTACCTATGAGGCTGAAATCTCCACGCGTCCCGAAAAGTCTATTGGCTCCGATGACATGTGGGAACATGCTACGAATGCCTTAAAAGAGGCCTGCGATCGTCACAATCTTGCTTATGAAATCAATGAAGGCGATGGCGCATTCTATGGTCCAAAGATTGATATTAAGGTAAAGGATGCCATTGGTCGTACGTGGCAATGCTCTACGGTTCAGGTTGACTTCAACTTGCCAGAACGCTTTGAATTAACCTATCGCACGGCAGAAAACACCGAAGAACGTCCTTGGATGCTTCATCGTGCTATTTTTGGTTCCATCGAACGTTTCTTTGGCATTTTGATCGAGCATTATGCCGGTGCGTTGCCTTTATGGTTGGCTCCCGTACAGGTTGCGCTGCTTCCGTTGGCAGATCGTCATGTTGATGCCTGCAAGGCTTTGGCAGCAAAGATTACGGCGGCTGGTGGCCGTGTTGAGGTGTATACCCAAAACGAGCCTATGCGTGTAAAGATTGCAAAAGCTCAGGCGGAAAAGATTCCTTACATGGGCGTTATTGGCGACAAAGAATTGGAGCAGGGTGGTGTTTCAATTCGTGAACGTCATGAAGGCGATCAAGGGGTATGGAGCGAAGAAAAACTGCTCGATATTATTCGCGAAGCTGCGCTGTAGTTTTTACGGTGCATCCTGAAATAGGAATTTCCGTGGAATAAGGCCCCTATGGGCAGATTTGCCCAATGACCGTATGCTCAGCGGAAATTCCTGCAGGATACTTTAACGCTTTAGTGACTAAGTCACCTTTGCGGTTTACGGGGCTTTCCTAAAATGATACTTTATGAGTGTCAAATAAAGCGCGAAGCGCACACAGGCCTTGAGGTGGGTTTAGCTGGTTAGGTATGAAGATTAAAGACGCATGATGCAAAATGCGAAATCTGAAATACTCAATGCCAACCAGATTAAGCTACCGAGACGGGTCAAACAGAACAGGAGAAAGCAAATGGCAACTCAAATTTCGACAAGTGAATTTCAGGAAAAAGTACTCAATTCAAACGTTCCCGTATTGGTAGATTTTTTTGCTACCTGGTGCGGTCCCTGCAAGATGATGGCTCCCGTGTTGGATGAAGTAAGCCAGGAAATGGGTGGCTCTGCTGCGGTATACAAGGTTGACGTTGATCAGGAAATGGCTTTGGCTCAACAGTTTAATATCATGAGTGTTCCTACCATGATTGTGTTTAAGGGTGGTAAGCCAGTTCAGCAACTGGTAGGCGTACAACCAAAGCAAACGCTTACGGCAGCACTTGCTTAGTTACTTTTACCGAGTAATACCATGAGGGGCTTCTGCAAAGGAGTCCCTCTTTTGTATGATGGGAACAGTTTCTGAAAAGTTTTTCAGAAGCGTTTCTGAAGGTCTTTTAACCGTACTATCAATTGTTTAAACGCCTTTTATTAAGAAAGGACGTGTTTGTATGATCGATGTTGCAATTGTGGGTGCTGGCCCTGCTGGTCTTGCGGCGGGAATTTATGCAGCTCGCGCAGGCCTTTCTACCACGCTGTTTGAAGCTTTGATGGTGGGCGGTCAGCTTACCTCTATCGACCATCTGGAAAACTATCCCGGTTTTGCCCAAGGGGTTAATGGGTTTGAAATTGCGTTTGCTATGCGCGAACAGGTAGAACGTTTTGGCGCAGAAATTCGCTCTGAACAGGTTAAAAAGCTTCAACCAACGGTGGATGATCAGGGAAATCCGATATTTATGTTGGAAACAAATTCTGGAACGTATCAGGCGAAAACGGTTATCTTGGCCATGGGAGCAAAACCGCGACAGTTGCCTATTGAAGGTATTGAATCGCTTGTGGGTAGGGGAGTTTCTTACTGCGCTACCTGCGATGGTAGCTTCTTTAAAGATAAAACGACCGTTATCGTCGGCGGAGGAGATACTGCCTGTGCTGATGCGGTCTATCTTTCGCGTATCGCAAAAGAAGTGCATTTGGTACATCGTCGCAACGAATTGCGCGCAAGTGCTTGGTATGCTGGGCAGCTTGATGCGCTTGATAACGTCACTATTCATTGGGATAGTGTTGTGGCTGGTTTTGAGGAAGCAGAAGGAAAACTTGCGTCTGTTACGCTGGAAAACGTCAAAGACAAATCACAGGAAGTGGTGCCCACTGATGCTCTCTTTATAGCGGTAGGTACGCAACCTGACACGGCTTGGTTGTCTGGCGTTGTGGAACTTGACCCTTCGGGGTATGTGGTTACCACGGGCGAAGGTCAAACAACTACGCCGGGTATTTTTGCGGCAGGAGACACGCGAACTACCCCTTTGCGTCAGGTAGTAACGGCGGTATCCGATGGGGCATTAGCTGCAGAGGCAGCTGCTAAATATATCGCTTCGTGGTAAAATAATTAGCTGTGAATTTTTGAATGTGTCTTGGGGTGCCAGGGCACATTCTTAGTGTGAGTGAGCGGCATGTTAGATGGCGTATCAGAACATGACGTGTCGCGTGCTTAGTTTGAGAATTATTTACCAGTGAATAACTGAGAGCGTTTTGAAGGAAGAATAATGCGCGAAAAACTTGAGAAAATTATTGAAGCGTATAAAGAATTGGAATTGAAATTAGGCGATCCGGAAGTATTGGCCGACCAGCACGAATACAACAAGTTGGCAAAAAACTTTGCCGATCAGGGTCCGCTGGTTGCAAAAGCGCGTGAGTATATCCAGGATTTGGACGATTTGGCTGAAGCAAAGGAAATGCTTTCCGAACCAGACATGAAAGAGTTTGCCCAGGAAGAAATTTCTCGCATTGAAGGTGAACTGCCTCAGCTGGAAGAAGACATTAAAATTATGCTTATTCCATCAGATCCTGCAGACGAAAAGAATACCATTGTTGAAATTCGAGCTGCTGCAGGTGGCGATGAGGCTGCTATCTTTGCAGGCGATTTATATAAAATGTATTTGCGCTTCGCTGAACATCAGGGCTGGAAAGTGGAAACCATGGACGTTTCCCCTTCAGAAGCAGGTGGATACAAGGAAGTTCAGTTTAAAATTACGGGCGACAAAGTGTATTCCGTCATGAAATTTGAATCGGGCGTACATCGCGTTCAGCGTGTTCCTAAGACGGAAAGTCAGGGTCGTATTCATACCTCTACCGCAACGGTTGCGGTACTCCCTGAAGCAGATGAAATCGATGTTGAAATCAACGAAAACGATTTACGTATCGACGTATTTCGTGCTGGTGGTCCTGGTGGACAGTGCGTTAATACGACCGACTCTGCAGTTCGTATTACCCATTTACCTACCGGCTTGGTTGTGCAATCTCAGGACCAGAAAAGCCAGTTACAAAACAAGATTGCCGCAATGGCTGTTTTGCGTGCTCGTTTATACGAAAAAATGTTGGCCGAACAGCAGGCGGCAGAAGGCGCAAAGCGTCTTGCACAAATTGGTTCGGGCGATCGTGCCGAAAAAATTAGAACTTACAATGCACCTCAGGACCGCGTAACCGATCATCGTATTGGATTTAACTCAACCTACAATGGGGTGCTTATGGGTGATTTGCTGGGTGAAGTTATTACTGCACTTCAGGCAGCGGATCGTGCTCAGAAACTCGAAGAAGCAGTGTAATTTCTTCTCCTATAGTAATAAAAGGTAAAGTGCCGGCCTCTTTGGTCGGCACTACTTTTAAGATTTCATTGTTGTCTGGCTTGTTAAACATCTACTTTGCATTGAGCTAATTAGATATTGAGCCAGTTAGACACCTCTTTTGTGTAAGCAAATTGTTCTATCGTGTGCAATAGCAAGACCACCAATTGAAATGAGAACCTGTGACCACTGATATTTGGACCATTAAAGCAGCCCTTGATTGGACTGTGGGATATCTTGAAAGCAAACATGATGCCAATCCGCGTCTTTCAGCAGAATGGCTTATGTCTGAAGCGACGGGCCTTTCTCGTATTGAGCTGTATGTTAACTACGAAAAGCCTCTTTCCATGAATGAGCGAGATGTCCTGAGAGGTTACGTTGCTCGTCGAGCAGCGGGAGAGCCCTTGCAGCTTATTAGTGGGACAGCCCCGTTTCGTTACCTTACCCTGAAAGTTGCTCCTGGGGTTTTAATTCCTCGTCCCGAAACAGAAGTTTTGGTAAGTGAAGCATTGGCAGAATTACACCTTCCACGTATTGCGGATCATGTCCAAGTAGGCGAAGAAGGCGAAGAAATTATTTCTGCGCAGCTACCTTCTTTGCGTGTTTTGGATGTTTGTACCGGTTCAGGTTGTATTGCGTGTGCTATAGCTAGCGAATATCCCGCTGCAAAGGTTCTTGCTCTTGATATTGCTGATGAAGCGTTGCGTCTTGCAAAAGAAAATGTAGAAATTCTCGAGCTAGAAGATAGGGTAGAAGTTCGCAAGAGTAACCTTTTGCAATCCCTCAGTGAAGAAGAACAGGGTAGCTTTGATCTTCTTATCTCAAATCCGCCTTATATCCCAACTGCGGTTTTGCAAGGTCTTGATAGGGAAGTGACGGATTTCGAGCCAAGGCTTGCCCTTGATGGTGGTGAAGATGGACTCGATTTGGTACGCATTCTTATAAAGGAGTCCCTCAATGTGCTTAAACCAAATGGGGTGCTCGCACTGGAATTATTTGAAGGTCATTTAGATGAAGCAGCATTGCTTGCAAACGAAGCAGGATTTATGGAAGTTCGTATAGTACGCGATCTTGCGAATCGTCCTCGTGTTTTGATTGCGCATGCGCCTGAGAAAGGTTTTTAAAGGTTCCTCGCGTAACTGAGCAAACGATATAATCAGGGCATTATGGAGACAACAAGCTTATCTAAGGAGCTTTTAATGCCAACTATTCACGTCGAACCTACCCACAAAGAAACTTCGAATTGCAGCTCAGATGCTGCTTTGCCAAAAGAAAATCTTCTTGATGCGCGATTGGAAACTTCTCATAAGGTATTAAAAGAGAGATTAGGTTTTTATCAGCCTAAGATTGGTATCATTTTGGGATCTGGCTTAGGTCCTCTAGCTGAATGTATTCAAGATGCGGTGTATGTTCCTTTTGCTGAAGTCCCCTTTATGAAAACCAGTACGGCTTCAAGCCATGTGGGACGTTTTGTTTGCGGAACTTTGGCAGGAAAGTGTGTTCTTGCTATGCAGGGGCGCCTACATGGTTACGAAGGTAACGAAGCTTGGGAAGTTGTGGCTCATGCATCGTTTGGGGATTGAAACACTTATTACCACTAATGCGGCAGGTGCCATTAATGAAAGCTATCGAGTAGGCGATTTTTGCATAATGGAAGATCACATTAATTTAACGGGCAGAAATCCTCTTGTTGGCACTGATCCCAATGGCATGGCTCCCCGTTTTGCTCCCATGAACGATGCCTACGATCCGGATTTAAGAACGGTGGCGAAGGCAGTTGCTGAAAAGCTATCCATACGAGTACAAGAAGGTGTGTATTTAGGGTTGCTTGGGCCAAGTTTTGAAACACCAGCGGAGATTCGTGCTTTTCGAGTACTAGGGGCAGATACGGTTGCCATGAGTGTGGTGGAAGAAGTAATTGCGGCGCGTCATGTGGGTATGAAAGTGTTAGGAATGTCTTTAGTTTCCAATATGGCGTGCGGTGTTGAAGGAGCAACGCCCAACGATGATGAAGTTTTAGAAGTGGCGCAGACGAAGGAAAGCGACTTTATTGCGTTGGTTTCTGGTATTGTTGCGCAGCTCTAAAACATTGAACAATACGGCCATTTTACGAGAGACCGTGGACGTGCTGATGAATTCAACTTATAAAGTATCTTAATAAGATAGCATCATACTTTATTGTTAGTTATAACACGTTTATTTTTATTTATTGAAAAAGTATGCCTAATCTTTACACAATTACATATATATGTGGCAAAAATAGGCGTATTTGAACGTGTTATTAGAATTTCTTGAATATGGATTGAGTTATTCAAAAACTACAATTTGCAAAACTCTTATCTCATGTTTTAACAAGTACAGTTCATTTGGAACACGTTCACAGTTTGTGCTTCCGATGCTGGGGGAGTTTTCGGACGGCCACTGTGAACGCTGTTCCTCTTAAGGAGTGAGTAACCGCGAAAGCGGGAGGGGTTAAATAGCTAAGGGTATGTACGAAGCATACACCTTAGCGGACAATAGGCTCGTTGCAGCTGTGAGAGGGTAGCTGCAACGAGCCTTTGTTATGCGGTCTATAATGGGTCTAGCCCAATGCATATCAGAAGCATTGGGGGTAAAGTATTTTTATTCGCATGTATCCAGTTAGGTTGAATCGTCTTTGAATTCCACTCACGTTATAAATATTGCGGGTATGGCAGTGCAAGTTACGCGCAAGCGCATGAAATCTATCCGTTTAAAAGTAACTCCGCTGGGTGAAGTTCATGTTTCTGTTCCGTATGGGGTTTTTGATGAAGAGATTTGTCGCTTGATTGAGTCCCGTATGGATTGGATTACTGCCCAAAAGCGTGCTTTCGAGAGTTCGCCTCAAGCAGAAGCTGAACGTGCCACTAAAGAAGAGCAAGCTGCATGGCGAAAAGTGGTAAAAGCGTGTGTGCCGCCTTTAATAAAAGCATGGGAGCCTATTTTGCAGGTGCAGGTACAACAGCTTACCTATCGTAATATGAAATCACGCTGGGGAAGCTGCCAGCCTTCAACGGGTAAGATATGCATCAACACACGCCTTGCCCTGTATCCTCCTGAGTGCTTGGAATATGTAGTGGTACATGAAATGTGCCATTTACTTGTGGCAAACCATGGGCCTGAATTCAAAAAGCTGCTTACGAAAATAATGCCAGATTGGAAAAGTCGAGCCAATAAGCTTCGCGCATAAAAAATGATGGGCGTGTTATGTATGGCGATGACTTATATGGTGTTTTGCTTTATGAATTATACGGTTTATTTGATAAAGTAACGCATTTTTTACATGGAATAATCCTTTTTGCAATAGGGTTGTAAAAGGTCGCTTATATCGTAGGCGCAGCTTCTTTGCAAAGATTTCTTCAAGGAGAAGGTTCGTGGTTTATGCGTACTAAGGAAGAGTACTACGATTTGGTGTTAGAGAATCGTCGTTTGGTCCAAGATCCTGAAATTGTTCGTTGTGTTTGCCCTAATACTTTGTGCGATTGGCATGGTAAATGCAAAGAATGCATTGCTCTTCATCGTTATCATGGTGATCATGTGCCTGTCTGTATGCAGCCTATTATTCGCAAGAAGGTTAAAGCTCTTGCTGCTACGGTTGAAATGGATGTGGTTAATAAAGAACCTACTCCTCTAGAATATCGCCATTATGTTAAAAAACGTGACGAGGAGTCTTCTAGGCTTTAGTGAAGTGCTCTTTGGCAAGGGTGAGAAACTCATAGACTGCATTGTTTTGTTGGGCGCTTAAACGATATACCATATACAGCTGGCGGAAGTTTTTCGGGGCTTCTTTTATGTGCAAGATGCACACTTCATCGCGGTAGGCATCAAGAAGCCACGAGCGACAGGCAAGCGCCATAACATCGGGATTGGCCAACACGATGGATGCCAGCGTAATTTCATCTTTGTAGCGATAGCCCACCTGGAGCGGTTTTCCATCAATGAGATCCATAAGTGCGCTACCCAAGGAACTTTGCAAATCGTAAGAAATAAGGTAGTGACCCACCAAATCGTCAAGCGAAATAGATGAACGCTTCGATAAAGGATGACGTTTGTTCACCAGGAGGGTGAGCTCTTGAGTCCAGCAGGGAAGGTATCCCAGATCGGAATCGATGAGAGGTTCGTCAACGAAAGCAATATCAAGAGAGCCATTTTTGAGATTTGCTGCAAGCATTTCGGTGGTTGCTTGTGAAATGGTGAATGTTACCTCGAGGCTTGTTTTCTTACGAAAATCGTAAATAAGATTAGACCATTCTTTGCTTTGCGCAGAAAAGATAGAACCCATTCGAATTTCCTGCTTTGGTTGCGCATCGTTTTGGGTAAGTTCAATACCAGTGTTTAAAAACCGAAACGAAGTAGAAACGTATTGGTAAAACTGCGCACCTTTTTCGGTCAGATCAACCGATCCTTTTTTGCGAATAAAAAGTTGGCAGTCCAGTTCCTTTTCCAAGCCGTTAATTGCCTGGGAAAGGGTAGGTTGGGTAATGGATTCAATTCGGGCAGCTTCTTGAAAGTTTTTTGTTTCTGCCAATGTTTCAAAGTAATGCAAATGAGAGAGGTTCACGGTTTTCTCCTTGGGGGGTCGCAAGTATTTTATCAAAGAGAATGAGCAAAACAGAATTTCTCAGACGATGCCAAAAGAGAACCATGAAAAGAATCACTTAAGAATCGTTAAAGTAATCAGAAAAACTTGAAATCAAAGAGCTTGTGCCTCTTACCGTGGTTTTGTTTCGTTTACGTTAAAGGGCTTTTTTATTCGGGCTGCGGTGCTATCATACTTGTTTGTAAAAAGCGTTGACGAGGAAAGTAGGGACGAATCTCATCCTCAGAGAGTTGGCGGTTGCTGAAAGCCAACGATGAGACGGTCTGAAAGGCACCTCTGAGCAATTCTGTCTGAACATTTTTTATTCAAGCGGAGCGATCCTCACCTTGGTAGAAAATCAGTAGGCTGAATCGGTGGCCCCGTAATCGGTCGGTGGAGGTGTACTCCCTTTCTTTGAGGTCCTGATGCAGTCTGCTGCGCAGGATTTTTTTGTATCTAGACATAGGTAAAAAGGGCGTTGGCTTGTTGGCTGAATTGTTTGTCGGCAAGCTAAACCTAGGGGATAAAAGAAAGAAAGGGCGTGATGAAATGCGAAGCGATGCAATCAAAAAAGGGCTCGCTCGTGCACCTCACCGTAGTCTGCTTAAAGCAGACGGCTTAACCGACGAAGAATTAGAACGCCCGCTTATTGCGGTTATTTCTTCGCAAAACGAAATCATTCCAGGGCATACTCATCTTGATAAAATTGCCGATGCCGTAAAAGCAGGCATTCGCATGGCGGGTGGCACGCCGCTGCAGGCTACTACCATTGGCGTATGCGATGGTATCGCCATGAATCATGAAGGTATGCATTTTTCTCTTACCAGCCGCGAAGTAATTGCAGATTCAGTTGAATGCGTGGTGCAAGGTCATCAATTTGACGGTGTTGTACTTATTCCCTCGTGCGACAAAATTGTTCCTGGCATGTTGCTTGCTGCTTGCCGCTTGAATATTCCTACGGTGTTGGTTTCTGGCGGTCCTATGCTTGCTGGTCATGACAAGCAGGGTAATCAGACCGACCTTAACACCTTGTTTGATGCAGTTGGTCAGGTAACAGCTGGCACTATGACCGAAGAAGAGTGCAAGTGGTTTGAAAATACCGCTTGTCCTACGTGCGGTAGCTGTTCTGGTATGTTTACCGCAAATTCTATTTGCTGTTTGTCTGAAGCATTGGGCATTGCTCTTCCTGGTAACGGCACTATTCCTGCGGTATATTCCGAGCGTATTCGCTTGGCAAAGCAAGCAGGTATGAAGGTAATGGAGTTGGTGGAAAAGGATATTAAGGCCCTTGATCTTATTACGCCTGCTGCAATTCATAACGGTATGGCACTCGATATGGCCTTTGGCGGTTCTACCAATACCATGCTTCATTTGACGGCAATTTCTCATGCAGCAGGATGCCCCGTAACCATGGATGACTGGGATGAGGTTTGCCAGAAGATTCCTAACCTTACCCGCATTGCTCCTGCTGGTCCGCTTCACATTGAAGACCTTAACAAGGTTGGTGGTATTTCAGCCATTATTGGTGAACTTGGTCGTCATGGCTTACTGGATGGTTCTGCACTTACCTGTCACGGCACGATGCAGGAATGGATTGATGCTTGTCCTCCTGTAGACGGTGAAATTGTTCGTACCGTAGAAAATGCATATAGTCCCTTTGGTGGCCTGCGCGTTATGAAGGGCAACCTCGCTCCTGATTGTGGTGTAGTAAAGCAGTCTGCAGTGGCAGATGATATGCGTCAGCATCGTGGTCCTGCGCGCGTATTCGAGTCCGAAGAAGAAGCTTGCGAGGCAATTTTTGGCGGCAAGATTAATGCAGGCGATGTGGTTGTTATTCGTTATGAAGGTCCTGCTGGTGGTCCTGGCATGCGCGAAATGCTTACGCCTACCTCTGCAATTTGCGGTATGGGTCTTGACCATGACGTTGCCCTTATTACTGATGGTCGCTTCTCTGGCGCAACAAAGGGTCCTGCTATCGGTCATGTAAGCCCTGAAGCTGCTGCTGGCGGTCCTATCGCTTTGGTTCAAGAAGGCGACATTATTGATATTGATATCGATAAGGGAACGCTTACCTTGGAAGTATCGGACGAGGAATTGGCAGCTCGTCGTGAAGCTTGGGTGAAGCCCGAACCTAAGTATCAAGTAGGCGTGCTCGCTCGCTACGCAAAATTGGTATCGAGTGCTGATAAGGGGGCGTATTTCGGATGAGCATAGATAAAGAGTATGAAGCCAAGATGGGTCTTGGCCCCCATACTGAAAAACAGGGGAAAACCATGCTGGGCTCCGAAGCAATTATTGCTTCGCTGGAAGCTGAAGGCGTGGACACCGTATTTGGTTATCCGGGTGGTCAGGCCATTAAAATTTATGATGCGTTGTATGATTCGAAAAAAATCAAGCATGTTTTAGCTCGTCACGAACAGGCTGCAACCCATGAGGCAGATGGCTATGCACGTGCAACAGGTAAAACGGGTGTTGTAATTGTTACCAGTGGTCCTGGTGCAACTAATACCGTTACCGGTATTGCGACTGCTTATATGGATAGTGTGCCTTTGGTGGTTATTACGGGTCAGGTTCCCCGTAGCATTATTGGTACCGATGCCTTCCAGGAATCCGACATCGTGGGTATTACGATGCCTATTGTAAAGCACAGCTACTTGCTGCAAAGCTGCGAAGACATGACGCGTGTATTCCGCGAAGCCTTCTATATTGCAAATTCTGGACGTCCTGGCCCCGTTTTGATTGACGTTCCTTCTGACCTGGCAGGTTCAGAAATGGTATTTGAATATCCCGAAGATGTTCATATACCTTCATACAAACCTACCGTGAAAGGTAATGCGCGTCAGATTCGCCAGGCTGTTGAGATGATGAAAAACGCCAAGCGTCCTATTTTCTACATTGGCGGCGGCATCATTGCGTCTCATTCTGAAGAGGAATTACGCAGTGTAGTAGAAGCGTTGCAAATCCCGGTAGTTACGACGTTGATGGCAAAATCGGCATTCCCTTCATCACATCCTTTGAATTTAGGTCATGTAGGAATGCATGGTTCTAAATTTGCTAACTATGCGGTTACCAATGCAGACTTGCTGGTGGCAGTTGGTGCTCGTTTTTCTGACCGTGTAACGGGTAAGCTGGCAGATTTTGCGCCTGAGGCAAAGGTGATCCATGTTGATGTTGACCCTGCTGAAATTGGCAAGAATCGCATTCCGCAAATTCCTATCGTAGGTGATGCGAAAGTTGTTTTGGCTGGCATGAAAGAACAGCTGGACAAGGGTGGCTTTGAACCTCAAACGAAGGAATGGCTGGAGCAAATTGACCAGTGGCGTAGCCGCCATCCGTTCTACAGCCCTGGTTTGGTTGCCTTAAATGGTTCCATTTCTCCGGAAGGTTCGTTGGATTTGTTAAGCCAGATGCTTGATCCTGAAAACTCCATTGTGACGACGGAAGTTGGTCAGCATCAGATGTGGGCAGCGCAGCATATTGATCGCGAAGTTCCGCGTACCTTCTTAACGAGCGGTGGCTTGGGTACGATGGGCTTTGGTTTCCCTGCGGCAATTGGTGCGAAGGTTGCTTGCCCCGATAAACAAGTAGTTTGCGTTGCGGGTGATGGTTCATTCCAGATGAACTCACAAGAAATGGCTACCGCAGCGGCAGAGGGCATTAACGTTAAAGTGCTTTTGATGAACAATTCTGCGCTTGGCATGGTTCACCAGTGGCAAAATCTGTTCTACGACAAGCGTTATAGCGAAACGCTGCTGCCAGATATTCCCGACTTTGTAAAGCTGTGCGCAGCGTATGGTTGGGGTGGCAAGCGTGTTTCGAAGCCGGAAGAATTAGAGGAAGCATTCCAGTGGCTGCTTGACTACGATGGTCCTGCTTTGTTGGATATGCGTATCGACCGTGATGAAAACGTATTTCCTATGGTAGCGCCTGGTGCTCCTTTGGATGACATTATTGGCGCAACCAACGTTGGCCCTATTTCCCATATGTTGGAAGGCTTCGAAAACCTTCCCTTTGCTAATGCGGCTGAAGCGAACGAAGCTGCTCGTAACGCGGCAGATTCTAATGAAGAAGGAGGCCGATAATATGGAAAATCAAAGGCATATCCTTTCAATTTTGGTAGAGAATCAGCCTGGTGTTTTATCTCGTGTAACAGGCCTTATTTCCAGGCGTGGCTTCAACATTGAATCGCTTTCGGTTGGACCAACTGAAGATGTGACGCTTGCACGCCTGACTATTGTTATGATGGCAAACGATGTGGCCTACGAGCAAATTACCAAGCAGCTTCACAAGCTTATTAGTGTTCATAAAATTACCGACCTTACGGGTGAAGATGCGATTGAGCGTGAACTGGTGCTTTTTAAGGTTCACTCCAATCCAGAACGCCGTAGTGAGATTATTGAAATTGCGAATGTGTTCCGTGCCAACATTGTTGATGTGGGTAAATCGTCACTTACTATTGCGGTTACGGGTTCTGAATCCAAGATTGCGGGTATTGAAGATTTGCTTCGTGCCTATGGCATTAAGGAAATTATTCGCACCGGTATGATTGCTATGTCTCGCGGATCAAAGGTTAGCTAGCAGAGTTTCATGTTTTGCTGTTCCAGTATCGGGGCTTGCTTATATGGGCACTCATATATCAAGGCTTTGTTTGTATTGGGTTTCAGTAGTATTAAATGCACTGCGAACTATAAACAGATGTGCGAGTTAGTGATATCAAAGTGTAAGTAATCAGTCATTAGAAGAAGGGATGAATCATGGCTGTAACTATCTATTATGAACAGGACGTAGATCCTTCAGTAATCCAGGGCATGAAGGTAGCCATTATTGGCTATGGCTCTCAGGGTCATGCACATGCACTGAACCTTAAGGATTCTGGCGTTGATGTTCGCGTTGGTCTTCGCGAGGGTTCTTCCTCTTGGGCAAAGGCTGAAGAAGCTGGCCTGAAGGTAATGAACATGGACGATGCTGCTGAAGAAGCAGACCTTATTATGATCCTCGTTCCCGACGAGAAGCAGCCTGAAGTATACGAACAGCACATTGCTTCTCATTTGAAGGAAGGCAACACGCTCGCCTTTGCTCATGGCTTCAACATCCACTATGGCTACATCAAGGCTCCTGAAGGCGTAAACGTAATTATGTGTGCTCCCAAGGGTCCTGGTCACATTGTACGTCGTCAGTACACGGAAGGCTCTGGTGTACCTGATTTGGCTTGTGTTGCTCAGGATGCAACCGGCAATGCTTGGGATATCGCGCTTTCTTACTGCTGGGGTGTTGGCGGTGCTCGCTCCGGTATTATTAAGGCAACGTTTGCTGAAGAGACCGAAGAGGACCTCTTTGGTGAGCAGGCAGTTCTTTGCGGTGGCTTGGTAGAGTTGGTAAAGGCTGGCTTCGAGACCTTGGTAGACGCTGGTTATCCTCCAGAGCTTGCATACTTCGAGTGCTACCACGAGATGAAGATGATCGTAGATTTGATGTACGAATCTGGCATCCACTTCATGAATTACTCCATCTCCAACACCGCTGAATATGGCGAGTACTATGCTGGTCCTAAGGTAATCAATGAGCAGTCTCGTGAGGCTATGAAGGAAATCTTGAAGCGCATTCAGAATGGTGAATTCGCTAAGGAATTCGTTGCTGACTGCAACAATGGTCACAAGTGGTTGCTCGAACAGCGTGAGGCTATCAACAACCACGAAATTGAAAAGACGGGCGAAAAGATTCGCTCCATGTTCTCTTGGATCAAGTCTGAGTAGTCTAACTGCTTAACTGCATAAGAGAATCTTTTCAAGGCTGTGTCTGATAATCAGGCACAGCCTTTTTTGCTATTGATGTCTTTTGTTTCGAGTTGGGCTGTTTCAACGAAGGCCTTAATGATGTGCCAGTCGCTTTTCCAACCAATACGCATGGTGTAGCTTGCTTCAGATCCAAGAGATACAACCAAAAGCTTTTCTAGCTGCTCAGGGGAAAGGGTTGTTCGCACCAGTATTTCGGGGCTAAAGCAGCCTCCAATACCTTGGGCACACAAATCTAGAACAAAGGCAAGGTTTTCGGCTTCAACTTTAATAACAGGTTCCTTGGAAAAGTGCGCCAATATGTGGCGGGAGAATCTTCCGGCAATATCTTGCTCGTGTCCAAGGAGAAAAGGGCACTGTTCTAATAGCTGGAAGGTTTGGTTGTTTTGAATTTCGTCGATGACTGAGTGCGTTTTATCGCCGAAAATGCTCTCAAAAAGATCTTTCCTGCAGACGAATACGATGCGCTCTTGATAAAGATCGCGATGCTTAATTCCTTTTAGATTTCCCCTAAAGTCAGAAATGCAAATATCAAGTTCATCTTTCATGAGTTTTTGGGTAAGCGCATCGACGGGAACTTCTACAACCTTTAGTTCTACTTTAGGATGCTGCTTGATGAAGCTGCATAGTATAGGTGTAAGAATTACCCTGTCGCGGTTGTCGGTTATTCCAACTCGTATCAGACCTTTTTCGTTGCCGGTTATTTCAGAAAACGCAACATAGAGGTCTTTTACTTCATGCTGAATGGTTTCGGCGTGCTTCAAAAACTCTTGTCCGGCATAGGTAAGCTCTAAGGGAACATGTCTTACGAAAAGTTGGCAGCCTAGCTCACGCTCAATTGAAGCTATATGAGCACTGAGGGTTTGCTGGGTGATATGTAAGCTTTTTGCTGCCTTGGTGATGCTTCGTTCTCGCGCAACTGCAAGGATGTAATTGATGCTCTGGAAATTCATCAGCGCTCCCTTTTTGCGTTTCTTACTACAAAATATATCTGTATTTATAACAAGATAATACAGTTTGAAATGGTGATAAAACTACTTCATAGTGGAAAACAAAGAGGAGAAGCAAAAGATGGGCGCTTAAGAGGAGATTGCACAGTAATTAAAAAAAGGACTATTCAGCAATCAAAGAAGAAAGACGGGGAAGTAAGTAAAGAGCAATAAGCAAAGGCAAGAACTGAAAAGCGGAAAACAAAAAGGGAGTGGAATTTATGAAAATAAGCGTGCTGTATTTAGGAAGAATTGAGTGCAAGAAAGATGCACTCGTTCGTTGTGATGATCAAAATGCCATGATCAAATCGCCTATGTCTACGATTTTGATTCAACATCCGGTATTGGGAAATGTGCTGTACGACACCGGAAACCATCCGCTTTATAACACCGAATACTCGCTGTTTACTCGCGAGACCTACCCTATACGGGAATTCTTGTCTATTGAGGATGCGCTTGAGAGCAAAGGCCTCACGCCTGCAGACATTGACATGATTATTTTGTCTCATCTGCATTTCGATCATGCCGGAGGGCTGTGCTATTTCAAAAATACGAAGGCTTTAAAAAATGTCGTGGTGTCAGAAGCCGAACTGAAAAATGCATATTACCAAGTGATGACCGACCAAGCGGGCGCTTACGTAAAAAGCACTTTTGACTTGGATGGTATTGTCTTTAGGTCTATTTCTCAGGATACGGCCTTAGCGGATGATCTGAGCCTTTTCATCCAACAGTCGCATACTCCTGGGCTTGTGGGGATGGTGCTCAACACTCAGTCACAGGGAACTATTATCACCACGAGTGATTCTATTTATACACGTGAAAGCTTTGACCGTCAGCTGCCACCAGGCGGAACCATCAATAAGACTGATCAGGAGTTTTACGATAACTTAGAGAAAATCAAATCTATGAGGGATTCGTATGGTGCCAAGCTGATATTCGGTCACGACTACGAACAGGTACTTGAGTTAGTTCGTCAAGGTACGTTCGAATAAGACAAGCTTTCTAGCTAAAACTGAAAAAGGTTTAGGCCAATTTCTTCGTCGAAATAACGATCAACCGTGCCATCGATAACAGTAATGATCATTTCGCAGGTTGCGCTTACCGTGGCTGAATTAAGGTGTCCGCCAAAAGCATTGCCTTTTTCGTCTCCGACGCACATGTGAAGATGGGTGTAGAATTCGCCATTCATAGTATTAATGGTGCCAGTCAAAGAGACAATTTCATAACATCCGATGAAGTCATTTGCAATGTATTGCTTAGTGTCGGTTTTGAACACACCAATGGTGAATTCTTTTACAGCACCTAAGGCAGAAACATGGGCAAGGGTAATATTTTCTTTTAGAGCGAGCTCTTCTACTTTTTCAAGGATTTCTTCATCCTTGTCTATGCGAACAACGTAGGTGTTATCAAATTTCCGATAGTCCATTGCGTCTTTCCTTTCTGTAAGACAAAGCTTTGTGCTGGCAGGCATGCGTATTTATGGGTGTTCCCTGCTTGCAGTTGTTGCTGCTGAAGTTTTGTGTGGACTATCCTAGTTTTTGTAAGAGCAATTTGTGGGATTGTTCTGGGAATCGGCTTATTTTAGGGCGTTTAGTACGGTTTTTGTATCAACAACACGGCTGTCGTAGCAACGAGAAAAGTATTCCAAACCTGCTTCTTGCGTACCGATTAAGAACGTTCCGCAGGCATCAGCAGGAACAATGGTTTTGTAGCCCAAGAAATAAGCGCCCGCCAAGGTTTGTAGCACGCAAATGTTGGTATCGCATCCAAAAGCAATTAGGGTATCTACGCCAAGTTCGCGAAGCGTTAGATCAAGGTCTGTTTGAAAGAAACCGTTATAACGGCGTTTGGGAATAATGAAGTCGCTTTCCCGTACTTCGAAATCTGCCAAAGGTTGTGCGGCATCAGTGTTGCGAATGCCGTGCTCTCCCCAAAGATCTAATTCCCGATCAACACCTTCGATATGAGCGTCGTTGGTGAACAATACAGGCAGATTAGCCTTGCGAGCTGCTTTAACGATACTAACGGCATTTTCTGCCATTGTTTCGAGGCCAGGAGTAGGCCCTGCGGATCCTCCTAGAACATCAATCACTAATACAGCGCAACGAGAAAGATCAATTTCGGTGCTTTGCTGCCAGGGGGTTTGTTGTGGTTCAGGCAGGTACGTCATGGAGAGATCCTTTCTGTTAGAGGGCGACTGCCGACTTATGAATTGCGATGTTTGTGAAGCTCTTTCATTTGTTCGCGCGCGGTACAAGTAATGCGAAGTGAGCGCATAGCAGAATCAAGGGTGCTATAGCATTGGGCACCAGGAATTCCGCGCAACTCATCAACGATATCTTGCGCTTGACCTAGACCAGGATACTCTTGTACTTCTGGTGCTACATCCCAGGTTTTCATCTCAGCTTCTTTACGAACACCGCCCATTACTCCTTCATGGGCGACTGCATTTTCATCGGCAAGCGCTTCAAAGTGGAGGGGAGCGGCGTTGTCGTAATACGAGAACCAAACGCTACCTTTATCGCCATAAATTAAAAACCGATCGATTGCTTTATAGGTTGCATAGCACCAGGTACCAGAAACCATTACGCGGTTTTCGGTAATACCTGAAAGAGAAACGGCATCTTCTCCAGGGTAAAAACCAGTTTCATTGGTTACTTCAAGTTTGAAATCAGTGAGTGGACCAGCCAAATAATCAATGAGGTCAAGCATATGAGCATCACCCTCATAGAAATGACTTCCACCAGAAATTTCTGGACGAACGCGCCAAGGCTTCTGGTCTTCGGGAAGCATCTCTTCAGCCGTTTGACGCTGTGTTCGAATTACCTGTACGCCCCTGATTTTGCCAATAGTTCCAGCTTCGAGTAGTTTTTTGAGCTCGCGATAACGAGGCATGCCGCGGCGGTAATGCGCAGTAAAACAGCGAGTCCCCGATTCTTCAAAGGCGGCGTGGATTTCTTCAGCTTCTTCCCAAGAAAGGGCAATTGGTTTTTCTAGATAGCAATGCTTATGCGCTTGAGCAACTTGAATGGCGTATTGCTTATGGACATTGGGCGGGGTAGCTACATAAATTATGTCGATTGTGGGATCTTCTAGAAGCTCCTCAAGAGTATCGTAAGCGCGCCCGTGCCCATGGCGTTGGCACCAATCTACTGCTTTACTTTTGGTACGATTCCAGATGCCAGCCAATTCCGAGCCTTCTGCCAAATAGAAAGCTGGTCCATTTTTAGTTTCGACAACATCGCCACATCCGATGATGCCCCAGCGAATAACCTCTTTCATGTGATCCCCCTAAGTAGCACATACATTCTGAAAAAGGGAAGCTTTACCTTTCTAATTGTAGTGAGCAATTACGATAAAACATATGAAAAAACATGCGACTAATGTACCGATCGATTAGATTATTGCATCCTTTTTCGAAATATACGAAACACAGTCAATAGTTACTTCTCATAGTGCTTGGTCTACGGGTTAACTAAAAGGGTTAAGCTGAGGTGGTTATTTCATTCGCCCATCTAAAATACGCGCCTACGTAATACACAAAGGTTTAACGATACATTTGCTCTCTATCGTGGTAAAGTGACCAACATTATCAAGTTGGCATGAACTTTGTAAATAACTCTCAGATAAAGTGAAAGCAAACTTGGTTTTTTGAACCACAACAACGCAGAGAAAGGACTTGGCTAAATGGGAAGGGTGTATAACTTTTCTGCAGGCCCCGCAGTGCTTCCTGAAGAAGTGTTGCGCGAAGCCGCTGATGAAATGCTCGATTATAAGGGCACTGGCATGTCAGTTATGGAAATGAGCCACCGATCAGCAGCGTTCAAGGGCATTATCGAAGAAGCTGAAGCAGATCTGCGTGAGCTTATGAATATCCCTGACAATTATCATGTACTGTTTTTACAGGGTGGCGCAACGCAACAGTTTGCTGCCATTCCTATGAACCTTATGCTTACGGGTAAGGCGGACTATATCGTATCGGGCTCTTGGTCCAAGAAGGCATACAAGGAAGCAAAGATTTTTGGCGACGCTCGCCTGGTGGCATCAAGTGAGGATGAAAACTTCTCGTATATTCCTAATGTTGACGAACTTGAGTTTGATCCGGAAGCGGACTACGTCTACATTTGCGAAAACGAAACCATTTATGGTACGCACTATCACAAGCTGCCTGACACGGGCGATGTGCCTTTAGTAAGCGATGTTTCTTCCTGTTTCCTGTCTGAGCCTATTGATGTTTCAAAGTATGGTTTGATTTATGGTGGCGTTCAGAAGAACATCGGTCCAGCTGGTGTGGTAATTGTTATTGTACGCGATGACCTGGTAAAAGAAGAATGGCTTCCTAACACGCCTACCATTATGCGTTACAAAACTCAGGTAGACGCAGGTAGCATGTCCAACACGCCTCCTTGTTATGGCATCTATATTTGCGGCAAGGTATTTAAGTGGCTGAAGACCCAAGGTGGTCTTGAGGCCATGAAGAAGCGCAACGAAGAAAAAGCAGCCATTTTGTATGACTACCTTGATTCGACCGACTTCTACACCGCAACCGCACGCAAGGAAGATCGTTCCATCATGAATGTTCCTTTCGTAACCGGTGATGCTGATTTGGATGCCGAATTTGTTGCAGGTGCTAAGAAGGTTGGCATTGAAAACATTAAAGGTCATCGTACGGTAGGCGGTATGCGTGCAAGCATTTACAACGCAATGCCTATCGAAGGCGTTAAGGCACTGGTTGAATACATGAAGGAATTTGAAAAGGCTCATTCCTAAGAGTGCGTTTCAAATTTGGATGTTTTAAATTAAGCGATGAACCCCGCGAGGATAGACTGCGGGGTTCGTTTATCATTTAGGTCTTTTACCATTGTTTCTATTCTCTAGAAAATTTAGAAGAAAAAAATTCTTGCACGTTTCGACTGGCGTCTTGTAGGTTTTCGCTTACTCCTCGACCAAACTCTTGCATGTTTTTACTTACATTAGCACCTGCATGATTGGCGGCAATAGCAGCAAGGGATCCCAGCGCGCTGCGTAAAACCGTGCCCGATTCATTATCTAAATTTTGGGCAGCCTTGGTTAAAAGGGGGATAGTTTTGATTCCTCCAAAGAAGAGTTCTGAGGCATTGGAAATTCCAGAAACTTCAATTGCCTTAAAGAGAGCATCGACAATTTGGGCAGCCTGCTCATCGGAATAGCGGGCAAGCCATTCGCTAAATACTTCATTAAAGAATTGAGAACTATCGCTTAAGGTGCCTGCATATACAAAATTGCTTGCTTCAAGGCTAACGTCCCAATTAAAAATACTGTGCTGGTCAAAGCCATGTTCTTGAGCTTGTACGACATGCGCCGTAACGGGGCAATTCATAAGCATACCCACGATAGATTCCTGGGGGATTGTTCGGTTTATTTTGCCTTCAAGGCGCTTCCATTCATCGGGGGTAATAGCTCCCTCTTTAAAGCCGGGTGCATCGTGAGCGAATACCGTTTCAATGCGTGATTGAATCTCAGGATTTGCTTTTAGCGCTGCATACAGAGCAAGGTTTCCGCCCTTGGAATGTCCGCCTACGTAGAGACGTTTCGGGAGATGACCCGCAACGGTTTCCAGATAATGAAGTGCCTGGGCTTGAGCGGGGACAGGGGAAGTGTAGGCCATGTTAAAGTTTTCGCGCCACCCCGTAAGGGAGGTATCGGTTCCGCGAAAACCAATATAGGCGAATTCGTTGTGGGAATCTTTGTTGCCATGGACAAAGGTAAGTGCAGCAAATTGGTTGTTTGATTCTTTGTCGAAAATACTGAGATAATCCAGGAGCCCTAATCTCCTAAAACGAGGACTGGCGGCAAGTGCTACCAGTGTTGCTTTTATTCGATCAGGCACTAAACCAGTAAACATTTCTGCATAACGTTCCGCGCGCAAAAGATTGCTGAATTGGGCGGGTAGGGGCATTTCAGTTTGCTCGGGCTTTTTAAAGAAAGTACCAAGGCGCTTTATAAGCCCGATAGACCCGATAGATTGAGATGAAGATGTATTTAGTGTATCAGGATTAAAAGGGGGCACCAGCCCTTCGCACCGTACCATGCAAAATTGCGAAAGAATGGCTGAATCTACCACGTTGAAAGGCTTGCGTTCAAAGGAGCTAAATTCTTTTTCTAGGTAATCAAGAATATTCATGGTAGGTTCCTGTTCATTCTGGTGGGTTTATCATATCTGTTCTGAATAGAATGGTAAAAGGCCGATGATGATCTGCGTTTATAACGGG
>OCHL01000587.1_pt1 | contig 31777 bp, 27 predicted proteins | sample 1538421 | NCBI WGS metagenome assembly OCHL01 (sample SAMN04571690, study PRJEB22368) | human gut metagenome | biome: human gut; material: stool | host: Homo sapiens | place: Luxembourg | collected 2012-06-01 | reverse complement strand
CGTAGAGGGCCAGACGGCGGTAGTCGCCGATGATGCGGCCGCGGGCGTAGTTGTCGGGCAGACCCGTCAGGAAGCCCAGCGAACGGAACGAGCGGATCTCCTCGGTGTAGACGTCGAACACGCCGTCGTTGTGCGTCTTGCGGTAGTGGGTGAAAATATCCTTAACCTTCTCGTCCACGTCGACGCCGTTCTCCTTGCAGGCGCGCGATACGACGTTGATGCCGCCGAAGGGCTTGATGGCGCGCTTGAGCAGCTGGTCGGTCTGCAGACCGACGATCAGCTCCTGTTCTTTGTCGATGTAGCCGGCTTTGTGCGAAGTGATGGTCGAAACGGTCTTGTTGTCCAGCGAACGGACGCCGTTGTTGGCGCGCTCCTCTTCGAGGGCCTTGAGACAGAGGTTCCAGATGTGCTTCGTGCGGTCGGTGGGACCCTGCAGGAAGGAGGCGTCGCCCACGTAGGGGGTGATGTTCGTCTGAACGAAACTCGTCACGTTGATCTCCTTGCTCCAAAGTCCGTCGATAAAGGTTTTGTTCAATTCCATAAATTATTATTCGTCAAAATGAGATTAAAATTGTTTTCTTTGGGATGCGCAAAGGTATGTTATTTTTTTCACAATACCGAACGCTGCGACGCATTTTCTTAAAAAATCTTAAAAAATACCTGCGATTTGTCGGACCATATCGCCCCGGAGCGTTTTTTCTGCAGGACGGAGTCCTTCGGCCTACGGTTTGGCCCCTGCTTTGCAGCGACGAATGCTGACCGGGATCGGGCGGCATCGGCAGCGTCGGGCCCGGCGGACCGGTGCCGCCGCAGATTCCGGCGGGCCGATATGTGCGACCGATGCGGCGGAATACGGCCCGGAGGTCTCGAACGCGCATCTTGCCTTCGGGTCCCGCCGCAGTTTTGCCGGGACGGGTGTATGCTGTTTTACCGGGGCGGGTGTATGTTGCGGACCTTTGCTGGTTTGCCGGGACGGATGCACGCTGTTTTGCCCGACCGGACCTTCCCTGTTTTGCCGGGTGGATGTACGCCGTTTTGCCGGGGCGAACGCTCACTGTTTTGTCGGTCCGGGCGCATTGACCGGAATATTTCGTACCTTTGTCCCGGAAGCCGTCCCGTGTTTCTGGCGCCGCACCCGCTAAGATGCACCCCGCTAAGTGCCCGCAGAGATGCGTGCCCGGCATGATGCCGCTTCGGCCCTGCCTGAACGCTCTGCGGCCGCGGACCCGAAGCGGCAGGAAACGGCGACCGTAATTCCGCAAAACCGATTCGTCATGGAAGAACTGACTCTTACGACCCCCGCACTGCTCTTTTCAGCCGTCTCGCTGATTCTGCTGGCCTACACCAACCGTTTTCTGTCGTACGCCCAGCTGGTGCGCACGCTCAAGGAGCAGCACCTCCAGCACCCCTCGAAAGTCACCCGCGCGCAGATCGACAACCTGCGCCGCCGCCTGCACCTCACGCGCACGATGCAGATTCTGGGCGTTTCAAGCCTTTTTCTCTGCGTGGTGACGATGTTCCTGCTGTATGTCGGATTTTTCGTCCTTTCGGCCTATGTCTTCGGCGCGGCGTTGCTGCTGCTGATCGGTTCGCTGGGCGTGTCGATCTGGGAAATCCAGATTTCGGTCCGCGCCCTCGAAATCCACCTGCACGACATGGAGAAATAGCCGTAATAACGAAGATGCCGCGACCTCGCGTCGCTGCATCTCCCACTAACCTACTTATGTAACCTAAAACCAACTTGGAAAACCTCGTCCGGTTTTCACACTGCAAATATACGGGGCAGTCGTTACTTTGAAATGACGGCCCCGTTACATTTCCGTTTCACGGGCCGGAGGACATTCCGCCGCAAAACCCCGGCGTACCGGGAACCGCAGGCGCGTGGCCGGACGCGGACAGTGCGGTGCGGCCGGACAGGCATGCGGAGATGTGCGGTTCCTGCAAATGAAAGGGCTCGGAATTTCCGTCTCCGTTTTTCGCCCGCTTTCCGGAAGTGCCTTTTCGGATTAAAAAGGCGCATTTCCGTCGGTTTCGGGTTTTTTTATTAATTTAGCGGAGTGAAAACGGTGTGCGCCGGCACTCCGGTCCGGCCCGTTTCCCGATCTTCAGCGATGCTCAGACGTTTGTTCATATTGGCCGCCGTCGTGTCTCTCGGACTTCCTGCCGTCCGCGCGCAGGAGGGTGCGGCTTCGCATGCCGCGGTGATTCAGGCCGATACGCTGCCGGTGCTGCTGGAACGGCTGGAACGGGACCCTGAGGACATAGACCTGCTGGTCGAAATCTGCTCCCAATACACCATGCGGAGCGAATTCGCCGCGATTCATCCCTACGTCTCGCGTCTCCGCAGGGCCGGGGCCGCACACGACGACGAGCGTGCGCTGATGTACGCCGACCTCTTTTCCGGACAGTCCTACCTGCTCGCCGAGGGCAGCGACTCGACCCGCATATACCTCGACCGGGCTTTGATCCGCGGGCGGCAGTGCGAAGACCCGGTGGCCTTGTGCCGGATTTACAATGCGCTGGGAATCTATGCCGTCAGCATCGAAACGAACTATTTCGGCGGCATCGAGTATTTCCTCGAAGCGATGAAGTACGCCCGCAGTGCCTCGCTGAACCGCTTCTATCTGGTGGCGCAGTGCAATCTTGCCAATACGTACTACATGCGCAACGACCCCGCGGGCCTGAAATACGCCGAGGAGGTCTACCGGCTGGGCACCGAGTGGGGTTACGACTACCTCGCTTTCGGCGGTGCGGTCATCAGCGCCTACATGCACTACATGCTCGGCGATCAGAACCGGGCTTTGGAATACATCCTCCGGACGCTTCCCGACACCGATAAATTCGGCTACCACACCGAGCTTTACAGCCTCTACGCCAATATCCTCCATGCGCAGGGCGACGATGCGGGCGCCGAACGCTATTACCTGATGGCGCTCGACCACATCGACCAAAAGGTCGTGACCGCCGCCGTGATGACCTACCTCAGCTACGGAACCTACCTGAACGACCGGGGCGAGTACGCCCGTGCGATTCCGGTGCTCCGGCAGGGCATCGAACTCTCGGAGCGGAGCAACAACGCCGTGCACCGCTATAAGCTTTACCTGCGTATCTCCGAGGCCGAGACCGCGCTGGGCCGCTACCGCGAGGCGCTGGACTATTTCAAGAGTTACCATAGTCAGGCGGACAGCATCTTCAACGTCGAGCGGGAGCGTTCGATCAACGAACTGCGGGTCAGGTACGACGCCGAACGGCAGGAGAACATGCTGCGCAAGAGCGAAATCGACCTCATCCGCCAGCAGCGCCGATTCCAGCTGCTGCTGTTGCTGCTGCTCTTCGCCGTCGGCATTTCGACGGTGGTCTATATCCTCTACCGGCGCAAGGACAAGATGTACAAGCAGATCGTCCGGCAGCAGTACGAATTCCTGAAAAAGGAGAAAAAGGCCGCGCAGCCGGCCATGCCCCCCCCCGGCCCTACCTCCCCGCAGACCGAAAAGCCGTCGCCCGACCGTGACGACCACGCCGTGCGCGACGCCGAACTCTTCGCCCGGATCGAGTACCTGATGCAGACCGAAGGCGTCTACCGCCAGAACGACCTGACCATCGAACGGCTCGCCGAGCGGCTCGACACCAACCGCACCTATATCTCCCGTGCGATCAACCAGCAGGCCGGAAAGACCTTCAGCAGCTATGTCAACAGCTACCGCATCGACGAGGCCGTGCGGCGGCTTTCCGACGTCGATGACGATACGCCGCTCAAGGCGCTTGCCCAGATGCTCGGCTACAACCATCTGCAAACCTTCTACACTTCGTTCCAGAGCGCGATCGGCATGCCGCCGTCTAAGTACCGCGAGAAACTGCTCAAACTCCACCGCGAGCACCAGCTCTGAACGCAACCCCGTTTTTCGGGGTTTGTTTTTTTTCGGAATTTGTCAATTTTTACGAATTCCGAAAAAGAGCGTTTCATAAATCGTCCGGCTTCTTTTACTTTTGTCAATAGGTTAGTGAGGGGCGCCTGCCCGGTGCGGCGGTGCGTATCCTTTGGTTGTTTTGCTTGGCGGATGCCTGTTTTGCGCAGGCGGTGCCGCCGCCGAATCCCGACGTATTCCTTTAAATGCTGTTCATATGAAAAAAACTTTACTATTCAGCAGTCGATTCTTGCTGACTGCGGCCTTGTTCTTCTGCGCCGCTTCGGTCGTCTCCTGCCAGAAGGAGCCGACCGCCGACCCCGCGCCTGCGCGCGCCGCGATCCGTCTGACCGCCGAGCCGGCGGATATGGTCCGGACCAAGAGCGAGACGGACGTCGCTTACGCTTCCCGCTTCGTGGAGGGGGACGCCATCGGCCTCTTCGCCGTGATCCGCTCCGAAGCCGAAACGCAGGCCTATCCGGCCGCTTCGGGCAACTATATTCAGAACGCCAAATTCGTCCGTCAGGCCGACGGTTCGTGGCGTGAGGAAGGCTCCAAATCCTATTACATGGAGCAGGGGCAGGTCATGGACCTCTATGCCTATTATCCCTATGCTGAAAATGCCGATCCTACGGCGCTCGTCTACGACGCTTCGGTTGCCGAAACCGACTTCATGACGGCCCGCACGGCGGGATTCAGCGAGCGCGACGGCGAGATCAGACTCGTATTCCGTCATAAACTGGCGCTGGCCGAAGCCTTCGTCGCGGACGCCGACAAACTGACCGATTACGCCGTGACGGTGCAGAACGTGCGCACGAAAGCGGTGTTCTCGCTGGCGGCCGCGGCCCAAGATGCCGAAATGCAGTCCGTGGACGCCAAGACGGCTTCGGTGGCGATGACGCGCTGCGGCAACGCTTTCCGCGCCTACCTGCCGGCGCAGGAGATCGCCGAAGACAAGTCCCTGCTGAAGGTCGGGGGCAACGGCTTCGCGGCTTTCGACTACACGCATCCGGGCAAAACCTCGCTGGCCGTTGGTCAGGTCCGCAAACTGCTGGTTACGCCCGCTTTCGCAAATCCTGAACTGCTCCCCAACTGTTACGTCGTATCGCCGGGCGAGACGCTCTACATTCCCGTTTGCAAAGCCTTCGGCGTCTGGGAGAAGAACGAAGTGCTGGCGGGCGCCGGCACCGGCATGCTGGGAGCCATGGGCGCCCGCGTAGTCTGGGAGGACGTGCGCTATCTGCTCAACGACGATCAGATCACCGTGCTGGGCAGCGGCTCGAAAGCCGTTATTCAGGTGCGCACCACGCCCCGGACCTGCGGCAATGCGGTGCTCGCGCTGGAGATCGGCGGTGAGATCCGCTGGAGCTGGCACCTCTGGATCACCGATTACGATCCCAACGCTCCCGAAGCGCAGAAATCGAAGAACGGCCGGACCTTCATGGACCGCAACCTCGGTGCGATGAACGCCGAATACGGCAATATCGATGCGCTGGGACTCCAGTATCAGTGGGGCCGCAAGGACCCGGTTCCGTGTCCTGCGAAATGGGAGGACATCGCTACGCGCCCCGTGTGGAACGGCGTGGGCGTCAAGGTCGGTTTCTCGACCAAGGCCAATTCGGCCGTGATCCGCGACAACCTCGTGGCTTCGATCAACGAGCCGCTGACGCTCATCAAGGGCCTCGGCCTTCCCTACGACTGGTATGCTACCGAGAAAAAACAGGGGCAGAACCGCTGGTGCGCCGCCGACGGCTCGAAAACCGAGTTCGATCCCTGTCCCCGCGGATGGCGGGTTCCCGTGTCCGGTTTCGGAACCTTGTCGCCGTGGTACAATTGTGTTACTGCCGGCATCCCGTGGCTCAACGGAGTGATCTGGGAGGATCTGGGCTACTGGCCCGCGGCCGGTTTGCTCGAATCCAGCGGCCAGAGCTATCTGGGCCTGTTCGGCTACTATTGGGCGGCGACTCCCGGTGAAAACCTGAGCCCCGGCATTTCGCAGGAGGAGTGCGCCTACGGGTACAACTTCGACAACCAGCATTCTCAGACCAGCTACCTCCAGTACCGTCATACCGTTTTGTCGGTGCGCTGCGTCAAAGTGCAGTAATTCGATGTCTCACGCTTTAAAAAGATAATCACCATGAAATATACAGGTTCCATCCATACGACGTTTTATGCGCTTCTGGCCGCCGCCGCGCTTACGGCCGCCGGCTGCAGCGACGACGATAACGAAAAGGGCGGGGGAGAGACCGGCGTCGAGGCGAACTTCTCGGCCGAAATCACCCCTTACACCCGTGCCGCCGGCGACACTTGGACCAACGGCGACGCCGTCGGCATCTATATGCTCGGCGGCGATGCGGGCACGGCGGACAACGTGCGCTATACCTGCGAACCCAACGGACGGCTGTCGGCCGCGGATGCGAAAATCGTCATTCCCGGCAGCGGCACTTTCGATTTCGTCGCCTACCATCCTTACAAGCAGAGCAGCCTGAGCGGCGATGCAGGTAAGATCGACGGCTACCTCTATCCCGTCGTCCTGAGCGACCAGACCGATCCCGCGGCGATCGACCTTCTGTGGAGCGACAATGCCACCGGGGTCACGGCCGCCGCGCCCGACGTGAAGTTCACCTTCGAACACGTGCTGTCGAAGGTCGAAATCGCCGTCAAGCAGGGCGGCGGCATCTCGGCCGACGACCTTGCCGGGGTTGTCGTCACCATCGACGGCGTCTACAACGAGGGCTTCTTCGCCCTGAACAGCGGCAGGATCGGCAATACGGGCGTTCCCGGTGCCGTGACGGCGCGCGCCGTCACCGAGGGCGTCAGCTACGAGGCGATCGTTCTGCCGACCACCGGCGCTGCGCAGCAGGGCCGCGTCTTCACGGTGGAGGCTCCCCTGCTGGGACGCACCTACACATGGACGATGCCCGACGACTATCTTTTCGTGGGCGGCAAGATCCACGAGATCGAAATTACGGTCGACGTGGACGGCATTTCGGTCGTCACGGGCGACATCGCCGACTGGAACGGCGGCGATTCCAATCCCGAAGTCGAGACCGACGACGCCGAATTCCTCGCGCTTCCCAACTCCTATATCGCCCGTCCGGGTTCGACGGTGACGATTCCCGTTGCCAAGGCCTATGCCGCATGGCACAATATCCCGATGCTTCAGGAAGGCTCGTTCAGCATTCCCAACGACCTGACCGCCCGCATCGTATGGCAGGAGCGTTTCGATGAAGACGAAACCATCCTGTTCTCGACCAACGACAAGGTCACGATGACCGGATCGGGCATCAACGCCGCAATCGAAGTCGTCCTGAATCCCGATGTCGAAGGCAGCCTTGTCGTGGGCGTGTACGACGGCGACGGCAACTGCTATTGGAGCTGGCATATCTGGGCCACCGAGTACGATCCCTCGCAGCCCGCAGGGCAGCAGACCGTCGGCGGCAACGTCTTCATGGACCGCAATCTGGGCGCCACTTCGCTCGTGAAGGGGCCGCAGAGCGCCGGATGTTTCTACCAGTGGGGCCGCAAGGACCCGTTCCAAGGTCCCTATACGTGGATGATGTTCCTCAATGCCAACGCCGGCTGGTCGAACGACGGTATCGGCAAGTTCATGACGCTCAAAGGGCTTGCTTCGACGAAGGTTCCCTCCGAGAATCTCGTGGCTTCGGTCCAGCAGCCTTACCGCTATATTGTGGGTATTTCCGGAACGCAGGACTGGCTGTCGCCGGATGTCGGCGGCGAAGCCTACCGCTGGAGCAACGCCGACGGTACGAAAGGCGTCTTCGACCCGTGCCCTGAGGGGTGGCGCGTGCCCGTTTCGGGTGCGGGAGCGGCTTCCGCATGGGCCGATCTGAACGGTGTGTGGGATGCGGAGCGTACCGGATGCGTTTTTGCCGAAGGCAACGGCTACTATCCTGCGGCCGGCTATATCAATATCATGTCGGCGTCGGGTTCGGGCGGCGGCGCGGAAGCGGGTACTTCGGGCTACTGCTGGAGCGCATCGTCGGCCGGCCGGAACGGCTATGCGCTGACTTACAGCGTCTCCGCCATCAAAACCGAGGCCGAACTGACCAAGGCGTGGGCCTGCCCCGTCCGCTGCGTGAAGGATGTCAAATAGCACGCGGATATAGGAAGAAGACCGCCGCCCTTTCGTGGGGCGGCGGTTTTGGCGGCCGTGCGGTGTTTCCCGACCGCTGTTTTCTGTGCGGTGTTTTCTGTGCGGTGTTTCCCGTTCTGTGTTTCCTATCCGGTGTTTTCCGGCCGCTGTCTTCCGTTCGTCCGGTCCGGAATTCTCCGCAGGCCTGTCTTCTGCCGCGCCTATTTTCTGCTTTCGAGGAAGTAGTGCTGCGACTTGAGCAGGTTGCGGGCCTGCAGGATCATCGTCTTGGTTTCGTTGAGGATCGTCAGATAGAGTACGCTGGCCCGCGTGCTGGCCGCCGGGTCGCCGTTGATGCGGCGCAGCTGGTTCTTGATCGCCTCGACGATGGTGTCGAAGAGCTTGTCGCGCATTTCGAGCACCATGTCCAGATCCGAAAAGTCCTTCGTGCGGAGCATGTCGTTGATTTTGTCGAAAATCGCCTCCACCTGATCGTTTACGCGCATCAGATCCACGATCTGCTCCTTCGACAGCCCCTCGTGGTTGTTGTCGATGTGTCCGAACGCAGGACGGGTGATGTGGATTAGCGCCTTGGTCACCTCCGAGAGGTAATCCACCACCTGCACGTAGAAGTGCCCGGTGTCGATGTCGCACTGCTGCAGGCGGCGCAGCGTGGGCATGATGCCGTACTTGCGGTCGCGGGCCTCTTCGAAGAGCCTGTTCGACGACTGCACCATCTCCTTGAGCACCTTGCGGTTCTCCTTGAAAACGGCGACCAGCGTCCGGTTGTAAATGCGCGTCACCTGCTCCATCGTCGTGCATACTTCGCCGATGCAGACGCAGAGCACTTCGTCCGGGGTCTCGGCCTTGATTACCGGCAGTTCCTCCGCGGAGGCTTTCTCCTCCGGCTTGGTGCGGTGGCTGCGGATGAGCAGCCATGCGCAGAGAGCGACGAGCGCCGCGACGGCGATCCAGCCGCCCCAGAGCAGCAGCAGCGTCACGCAGAGGGCGATCAGGAATCCGCCGAGCGCGGTGATGAACCACCCCGAAATGACGGCCATGACGCCCGTGATGCGGTATACGGCGCTTTCACGGCCCCACGTCCGGTCGGCGAGCGATGAACCCATAGCCACCATGAAGACCACGTAGGTGGTCGAGAGCGGCAATTTGTAGGAGGTGCCTATGGCGATCAGGATCGAGGCGGCCGTGAGGTTTACGACGGCGCGGATCATGTCGTAGGGCGCCGACGAACGCTCCTCGGCGGGCAGCGGTTCGAAGCGTCGGTCGATGATTTTCTGCATGCGGTCGGGAATCAGCCCCGTCCACATGGTGTTGAGCGCGAGCGAGGCGCGTACCAGACTGCGCGAGACGAAGGTCGAGCCGAACCGCTCGTCGCCCTCGTGCTGCGAGGCGAGCGAAAGTTCGGTCTCGGTGACGTGGCGCGATTTCTTCGAGAAGAAGAGCGTCAGGACCATCACTGCGCCCGACAGCAACAGCAGCAGGAAGTTGGCGCGCGCCGGATTGGCCAGTTCGCCCATCATGATCGACTCGCTGCCCGCTTCGCGGGCGATCTGCCATGCGTCGTAGCTGGCCAGCGGCACGCCGATGAAGTTCACCAGATCGTTGCCTGCGAAGGCCAGCGCCAGCGCGAAGGTGCCCGTCAGAATGGTGATGCGCATGATGTTGAGCCGCATGCGCTGGAAAATCCAGAGCACCACCGACGCTCCGGCCCAGAAGACGAGCAGCGTTACGAGCACGTGCTCGCCGACGTACTCCCCGACCGAAGTCGGAATCAGCCCCGAACTTTTCAGCCCCTTGAACAGCGCGAAGTAGAGGATGCCCGCCAGCGAGATGCCGCACCATACGGCGCCCCAGCGGCGGAACGCCTTTGCGTAGCGGAACGAGAAGATGAGCCGCGAAACGTACATGAAGAGCGACCCTGCGGCGAACGCCAGCGCCACCGAGAGCAGGATGGCCGCGATGATGGCCATTGCCTTTCCGGTGTTGATGTACTGCGAGAGGTCCGAAACCGAAGCGGCCGGATCGCCCCAGATGTGGTAGAGTGCCGCGGCGACTCCCGCGCCCAGCAGTCCGAATACCATCGACACGGTGGTCGAGGTGGGCAGTCCGAGGGTGTTGTAAATGTCCAGCAGCAGGATGTTGCCCAGCATCATGCCCAGAAAGAGCATCATGATCTCCGGGAAGGAGAATTGTCCGGGATAGAAGACGCCGCTGCGCGCCACCTCCATCATGCCGCTCGACGTGAGCGTGCCGACGAGGATGCCGGCGGCGGCGATCCAGAGGATGACGCGGCGCGGTGCGGCTTTCGATCCGAGGGCCGAGTTGAGAAAGTTGACCGCGTCGTTGGCCACGCCCACGACGATGCCCATCACGGCCAGCAGGCCCATGACGATGACGATGCTTGTGAATAGAGGACTCATATGGTCGTTTTTCGTTTGTTTTTCGGCGGTTCCGTTTTGGCGCTCCGCCGTGTGTTTTCGTCCGGCCCTGCATCCGTTTTCCGGAGGGGCTTTCGCCCGCCGTCTTGGGCGGAGATCGCCGCCCTGCGGTGCGGGCCGGTCTTTCCGGTGCAAAGGAACGAAACGGATGTTACAAACGTGTTACGGACGGGTTGCGGCTCTATGAATGTTTGCGCAGGGTGAAGGTGAATTCCAGTCCGCCGCGCTCCGAGTTGCGGACAGAGATCGTGCCGCCGTGCATCATCACGGCGTTTTTGACGATCGCAAGCCCCAGCCCCGTGCCGCCCAGCTTGCGCGAACGCCCCTTGTCGATGCGGTAGAAGCGTTCGAAAATGTGGGGCAGGTGTTCTTCCTCCACGCCGATGCCGTTGTCGGAGAACTGCAGCGTGTACTGCTCCGGCGAGTCGTCCAGCAGGCGGATGAAAATGTCGCGTCCGCCCGAATAGGCCGCGGCGTTGTCCGCGAGGTTGCGGAACACCGAACCCAGCAGCGAGGGGCTGCCCTCCATTTCGAGCGGGTAGGGGAAGTCGCAGTTCACGCGCAGCCGCTGCCCTTCGGGCCGGAGCTGCATGTCGGCGCGGATTTCGTCCACGATGTCGTTCAGTACGACGCGCTCCCTGAGGATCAGCTGGCTCGCCTCGTCCATGCGCGTGACGGTCGAGATGTCGGCGAGCAGACTGCGCAGCCGCGCCACCTGCGCGCAGCTCTTTTCGAGGAACGCCGTACGCTTCTCCGCTCCAAGCCCCGGATTGTCCAGCAGGGTTTCCAGATACCCCTGAATCGCCGCCACGGGTGTTTTCAGTTCATGGTTGATGTTGTTCGTGAGTTGTTTCTTGATGCGGATTTTCTCCTGCTGTTCGTGCAGCGCCAGCGTATGTTCGCGGTCGCGGTCGGCCGTCGTTGCGCTGCAGGCGGGCGTAGAGTCGGATAATATGGCTCGAAATGTCGCCCAGCTCGTCGTGCGGAAAGACCGCCTGCTCGTCGATCCGCTCGCCCCGTTCGGCGCGCTGGGCGAAATCTCTCAGCCGCGTGATGTTGTGTCCCAGCCGGCGGGTCGCGAAGTAGGCCGCCACGCTCATCAGCAGCGTGACGCCCAGCATGAACCACAGAAATTCGCGGTCTGCGGCCAGCACTTCGCGGAGCGTTATCGAATAGGGCACGGCCGAGCGGACGACGACCCCGCCGTCGGACATGGCCGAATAGAAATAGTAGAGGTCGGTGCTCTCCGAATGGCGGCGGATCGTGAATCCCGTGCCGCGGGCGAGGGCTTCGGCGACTTCGGGGCGGTCGAGGTGGTTGGTTTCCGGAAGGCTGCCGGCCGAATTGTCGAAGGTGACGCGCCCGGCGTCGTCGATCACCGTCACGCGCAGGTCGCCGAACGGTTCGTCGCGTGCGGCGATGAACTCCTCAGGCGTCGCGCCGTCGGCGAGGGCGTCGAGCATCCGCAGGTTGAAGAGCTGCAGGCGGGTGTCGAGCCGTTCGGCCTTGAACTGCTTTTCGCGGCCGTACTGAAAGACGATGAAGCAGGCGACCAGCGCCCACGAAAACGCGAGCAGCAGCAGGAAGAGCCGCCGGTGGTAGGAGAGGCTACTCCTCAAACCCGTACCCATAGCCCAGACGTGTTACGATGTGGTCTCCGTAGACGCCGATTTTGCGGCGCAGCCGCGTGATATTGACGTCGATGGTGCGGTCCAGCACGATCACCTCGTCGCTCCAGACCTGATGCAGTATCTCCTCGCGCGAAAAGATTCTGCCGCGGTTCGAAAGCAGCAGGGCGAGTATTTCGAACTCCTTTTTTGTCAGGGCCAGCGGCGTTCCGTCCACGGTGCAGATTTTGCGGGCGAGGTCCATGTGCAGCCCTTCGAACGCGATCGCCCTGCTCTGGCCCGCTTCAGGTGCGGTGCGGCGCAGTACGGAGCGCACGCGGGCCAGCACTTCGCGCACGGAGAAAGGCTTGGCGATATAGTCGTCGGCTCCGATGTTGAGTCCCGCGACCGTGTCGTCCTCGGTGTCTTTGGCCGTGCAGAAGATGATCGGCACGGCGGCCGTTTCGGGTTGCGCCCGGAGCAGCCGGGCCATCTTGAATCCGCTCATCTCGCCCATCATGACGTCGAGCAGAATCAGCGAATAACGTTCGGGGTGCATGCCGAGGGCCTGTTCGGCGCTGTACGCCGTATCGACTTCGTAACCCTCGACTTCGAGATTGAACTGAAGAATCTCGCAGAGGGATTCCTCGTCGTCCACCACAAGGATTTTGTGCTTTGTCATAACTGTTACGGATTGGTATCCGCATCAAAAGTACGTAACAATCCCTTTATTGCGTGGTCCCCGCCGAATATTTAACCGAAATGTAACAGCCCGTCATTCGCCCAGCACCTGCATCTGCTGGCGGATCGACTCCTCGTGGATGGCCTGCAGCACCGAGCGCATGAATTCGCGGTCCATGCCCAGCTGTACGGCCTGCTCCGCGCGTCGCGCCAGCAGGTCTTCGTAACGTTTGGCCTGCAGGATCGGCATGTTGTGCTCTTTCTTGTACTGTCCGATGTCGCGCGATACCCGCATGCGGCGCACGAGCAGTTCGAGCAGTTCGTCGTCTATCTTGTCGATCTGCGAACGCAGTTCCGAAAGGCTCTCCGTCGTGGTGTTGGCTTCGCGGATCACCAGACTGCGGCAGATGTAGGCCAGACCCTGCGGCGTCACCTGCTGGGCCTTGTCGCTCCACGCGCAGTCGGGCGAACAGTGCGCTTCGACGATCAGCCCGTCGAATCCGAGGTCCATGGCCTGCTGCGAAAGCGGCGCGATCAGTTCGCGGCGGCCTCCGATGTGGCTGGGGTCGCAGAAGATCTGCAGGCCCGGCAGGCGGCGGTGCAGCTCGATGGGGATCGACCACATCGGATGGTTGCGGTAGAGACTCTTGTCGATCGACGTGAAGCCGCGGTGAATGACTCCTAGACGGCGGATGCCGGCGTTGTAGATGCGCTCCACGCCGCCGATCCACAGTTCGAGGTCCGGACTCACGGGGTTTTTGACCAGCACCGGAATGTCGTGGCCGCGCAGTGCGTCGGCGATTTCCTGCATGGCGAAGGGATTGGCCGTGGTGCGGGCGCCGATCCAGATCATGTCGATGCCCCCTTCCAGCGCCGCCATGACATGCTTGCGCGTGGCGACCTCGGTGGCGGTGTACATGCCCGTTTCGCGCTTCACGCGCCGGAGCCATGCCACGCCTTCGGCGCCCACGCCCTCGAACCCTCCGGGTTTGGTACGGGGCTTCCAAAGTCCGGCGCGGAAAATCCGCACGCCTTCGGCGGCCAGTTCGCGGGCGGTTTCGATCACCTGCTCTTCGGTTTCGGCGCTGCACGGTCCCGCGATGACCAGCGGGCGCCGGGGATCGAGTCCCGGAAAATTGATGGCTTGCAAATCTTTCATATCAGTTCTGTTTGAATTATTGTCGTTTGTCTTGTCTCTGTCTTTTCGCGTCATTCGCAGCCTGCCGCCGCGTTTGCGTCTCTGTCCCCGCCTGCCGCGAAAATCGGGTCCTATGTCCTTCTGTTCAGATTTCGGGATTGGGATATTCGGCGTATTCGCCCAGAATCCGGAAGTCGCTGGTCAGCGGCCGGGCCGCATCGACCGCCTGCCGGTACCGCACCGGGTCGTCGAAGGTGACGTCCACGTAAAACCGGTATTCCCATTCGCGTCCGATGATCGGCAGCGACTGTATTTTCGTGAGGTTGATTCCGTAGAAGGATAACAGCGTCAGCACTTTCGAGAGGCTCCCCTGCGCGTGGGGCAGCGTGAATACCAAAGACGCTTTGTCGGTGCGGATCGGATCGGTGAACTCCGCCGCGCGGCTGCGGTCGGCCAGTACCAGAAAACGGGTGAAGTTGTGCTTGTTGGTCTCGATGCCGCGTTCGAGGATTTCGAGTCCGTAGAGTTCCGCGGCTTCGGCGCCGCAGATGGCCGCCGTGCCGGCGAACCGCTGGCTGGCGACTTCCCGCCGTGTCGTCGCGCTCGACGACTTTCATCGCGGGCCGGGCCTTGAGGTATTCGCCGCACTGCATCAGGGCGATCGGGTGCGAGTGTACCTCGCGGATGTCGGCGATTTGCTGTCCCGGAAGCGCCGCCAGCACGTGCGAGATGCGGAGCTTGTACTCGCCGATGACCGTCAGCGTGCTGCGGCGCAGCAGTTCGTGGTTAGGCAGCAGGCTTCCGGCGATGGTGTTTTCGATGGCCGCCACCCCCAGCAGCTCCGCGTCGGCCGCCATGCGGGCGAACTGCTCGTCGAAACTCACGCAGGGCAGCACTTCGACCTCTTCGCCGGGGAAACTTCCGTGCGCCGCCGTCTCGTGGAAACAACCCGCTATCCCCTGTATCGTTATCCGTTTCATCTTCTGAATCGCATTAAAAAATCCCGCTCTTCTGCAGAACGGGATCCTTCGTGTTTTCACTCTATTGTTTTATACAGTTAATTGCATGCCATCCCGCTTCTTCCCTTGCTATAAAAGAAAAAGTAAAAGAAATAATATGCAAAACCGTAAAGTCTCATTGTCTCCTTCGTGGATTAACCTCTGGCAAATGTAGTGAAATATTCCCGAAATCCAAATTTTCAGCCCTGTTTTTTGCCTGCCGCGGCCAGTTTGCGCTCCCTGAAACGCTTCTTGAACTGCTGGCGGCGTCCGAACAGAAGCCTGAAAAACGTGCCCCGCAGCAGTGTGTCGTCCATATCCCACTGCCGCGTTTCGGCGTAGCGGTCGAGGATGTATAGAAACGCCACGGCCGGGCAGCTCAGCCGCCGCAGGTTGATCATGCATTCGTCGGGGCGGAGCGGCCGCCGGAGGAATTTCATGCGGTTTATGTCGATCAGCTGGAAATCGTAGCGTCCCGTCGCCTCGTCGTGCCGCCAGAGGATGTTGGTCTGGTTGAAATCCTCGTGGCAGATCCCTTTTTCGTGGAGCCGGACGGTGAAACGGGCGAATGCTTCGAGCACGGGCAGCGAATCGGAGGTCGGGAACCGTTCCGTAGCCGCCGTGAGCGGTGCGTAGTCCGACCTGCGGGATACGAAATAGGTCTCCGTTATCAGCCCGTTGCGGCGGTATTCGCTCCATGCGACGGGTTCGGGCGTGTCGATTTCCAGCTCGCGCAGGCGCAGGGCGTGTTCGTAGGCGCGCCGGGCCTTGCTCTTGCGGAAAAACGAGTACATGACGACATTGAACGCGCTGGGCCGTTTGTAACGCTTGACCACGAGCCGTTCGCTTCCGATGTCGAAGGCGCGGATCTGATTGCGGCCGTCGTGAAGCACTTCGCCCGACACCGGGAAAAGTTCCGGAAGCTGCCGGACGAACTGCCGCAGGTGTTCCATGCCGGGATTGACCGTAATTTTCATGTCCGTATTCATTTACACGGCAAAGTTACGGCAAACGATCGGCTTGGATAGTCCATTTTGGGCGCAGTATTGGCTGATTGGGCGGCAATCGGGCTTCGGATTGTTTGTTTTGTCGCTTTTCGTCTGCCTGAAGCGGCCCCCCCCCTTCCGGAGACTTCCGCATGGAATGCGGCGTCTCGGCGGCCGGCGGGCCCCAGCGTGCATCTCCGCATTTGGCGTCTCGGCAGCCAAGCCCCTCCCCGGCCTGCATCTTTCGCATTTGGCATCTCCGCAGCCGGCGGACCGCTGCCGTCCGCTCCACCTGTTCCCTGACGGTCTTCAGTCCTTTCCGCCGAAATGAAAAAAGGATTACGTGACACCGTAATCCTTGCTTTGCGAGCTGTTGACGAGGATTGAACTCGTGACCTCTTCCTTACCAAGGAAGTGCTCTACCACTGAGCTACAACAGCAACATTTCTCATTCGAGTGGTGCAAAAGTACATAAGAAAAATGAAAAGACCAAAAATTTGTGCGGTTTTCACAATTATTTTCTATCTTTACTTTTGAATTATAACTCTAAACCCATGAAACGTATACTGATAATAGGCGCCGGAGGCCAGATAGGTTCCGAGCTGACGGTTTACCTGCGCAAAATCTACGGCGACCGCAACGTCGTCGCCACCGACATGCGCGAATGCAAGGCTCTCGGCGAAGCAGGGCCTTTCGAAGTGCTCAACGCCCTCGACGCTACGGCCATGGCCTCGGTGGTCGCCCGTTACCATATCGACTCGATCTTCAACCTCGTGGCGCTGCTCTCGGCCGTCGGCGAGCGCAATCCCCAGATGGCGTGGAACGTCAACATGGGTGCGCTGAACAATTCGCTCGAAGTGGCCCGCCAGCACCACTGCGCGCTCTTCACGCCCAGCTCGATCGGCGCCTTCGGCCCCACCTCGCCCAAGGACCGGACCCCGCAGGATACCATCATGCAGCCCACGACGATCTACGGCATCTGCAAGGTCACGGGCGAAATGCTGGGCAACTACTATCACCACAAATACGGCGTCGATACCCGCTCGGTGCGTTTTCCGGGCATTATTTCGAGCGTCACGCTGCCCGGCGGCGGCACGACCGACTATGCGGTCGAGATCTACTACGAGGCCATCCGCTCCGGGCGGTTCACCTGCCCCGTGCCGCCGGACGTCTATATGGACATGATCTACATGCCCGACGCGCTGCGCGCCTGCGTCGAACTGATGGAGGCCGATCCCGCGAAACTCGTTCACCGCAACAGCTTCAACATCGCCTCGATGAGCTTCACGCCGGAGATCATCTGCGCCGAGATCAGGAAGCGTCTGCCCGATTTCACGATGGATTACGACGTCGATCCTGTCAAGAAGGAGATCGCCGAGAGCTGGCCCAATTCGCTGGACGACACCTGCGCCCGCGAGGAGTGGGGCTGGAAACCCGAATGGGACCTTTCGCGCATGACCGACGACATGCTGGCGCACATCCGGACGAAACTGGCTGCCGAATGAGTCTGTCCGGCGGCCGTCCTGCGGTAACGCGTGTCGCCGAGACCGCTTCGAGCTGGGACGGCGCGCCGCTTCCGGCCTATCCGGCGGGGCGGCCGCAGGTGACGATTCTCCGGGCGACGATTCCGCCGCATGCGACGCTCCCGCGGCACACGCATGCCGTCGTCAATGCCGGCGTGATCCTCCGCGGCGAACTGACCGTGGTCTCCGACAACGGGACGGAGCGGACTTTCCGCGCCGGCGAGGGTATCGTGGAGCTGGTCGGTACGGTCCATTACGGCGAAAACCGCGGCGACGGGGAGACCGAGATGGTGATGTTTTACGCCGGAACGGAGGGCGTGCCGCTCTCCGAGAGTGCGGATCTATAACCGAAAGTTATGACGACGAGACGAATTACGCGGACCATAGCCCTTTTTGTGCTGTTGCTGACAGCTGCGGTTATCGGCGGGAGTTTCTACATGCTCGGCTTCTCGCTGCGCCCCGAAGAGACGATGCGGGCGAAAAATGCCACGGCCTATGAATATATGTACGCCGAGTATCCTTTCCTGCGTCCGTGGACGGACAGCCTCGAACGGGCCGGAGCGTTGCGCGATACGGTGATCGTCGATCCGCAGGGCGTGCGGCTCCATGCGCTCTACGCCGCGGCTCCCGAACCGACCGACCGCACGGCCGTCATCGTCCACGGATATACCGACTGCGCCGTGCGGATGCTGATGATCGGCTACCTCTATAATCACGACCTGCGTTACAACGTGCTGCTGCCCGACCTGCACTACCACGGCCGGAGCGAAGGTCGGGCGATCCGCATGGGCTGGCTCGACCGGCTGGACGTGCTGCGCTGGATGGAGGTCGCCGACACCCTCTTCGGCGGCAATACGCAGATGGTCGTTCACGGTATCTCGATGGGCGCCGCCACGACGATGATGGTTGCGGGCGAGCCGCAGCGCCCCTATGTGAAGTGTTTTGTCGAGGACTGCGGCTACACGAGCGTCTGGGACGAGTTCTCGAACGAGCTGAAAACCTCGTTCGAACTTCCCGCATTTCCGCTGATGCACACTGCGAGCTGGCTCTGTGATCTAAAATACGGCTGGAATTTCCGCGAGGCTTCGGCGCTGGCGCAGGTGGCCAAGTGCGAACTTCCGATGCTCTTCATCCACGGCGACGCCGACGATTACGTGCCTACGTGGATGGTCTATCCGCTCTATGAGGCCAAGCCGGGCGAAAAGGAGCTGTGGCTCGTTCCCGGAGCCGGACACGCCTACTCCTACCGGGACAACAGGGAGGAATACACTGCCGTCGTCCGGGAGTTCGTCGGAAAATACGTCCGCTGATTCCGTGGCCGCCCGGTCCGTGCTGGAGCCGTAACCGCTTCGGACCGCATGGACTCCGATCTGCCGCAGGAGACCGGTCCGCCGATCCGGGAACGGGGCTGACCCGACTACAGTGCTGACCCGACAACGGTGCAGTTCTCAAAGCGGCCGCAGCTCTGAAAACGGTGCCGGACCCGAAAGCGGCTGCGGTTCCAACAACGGTGCGCCCCGCATGAAATCTCAAGGCCGGAACTTCTCTGAAGTTCCGGCCTTGAGATCTTCCGGATTCCGGACCGCTCCTTCCCGGAAGTGCCGGGAAGAGGGGCGGCCGCGAAAATCCGCCTATCCGGGGCGCCTAATTGGAGGCGAGCTTTTTCACCGTTCCGGAGAACGATCCCGTCACCAGATAGGGCATCGGGTGGTCGTCGCCCGTCGAGAACGACACTTCGTAGTCCGTTCCGTTCGACGTTTTCAGGGTCAGCGAACCGTTGGTCATCGGGGCATGGGGCGTGCGGCCGCTGTAGAACCACGTGTTCACGGCCCGGAGATTTCCGCCGCCGAGATCTTCCCGTGTGCCGGGCAGGAAGCCGGGCGTGTCGTCCGAGGTCGCTTTGTAGGTGCCCGACGGAATGTATTCCTGCCCCGGAGCCGTTTTCAGCCTGAACCAGAGGTAGTACCCCGTCGCGCCCTGCGTCGCGTAGCACTCCTTTTCGTAGAAGTGCAGGTCCCAGCGGTCGTACCGGGCTGTACATTCGTCCGTGATCTTCTTGATCGAAACCACCGGCGCGTCGGCGTTCATCGCATAGTCGGCATTCAGTTTCGAGTCGCCGCGGTAAGAGTCGTTTATGCGGTTTTCGAATTCGAGCGCTCCGCGGTAGCTGACGCGCAGCGTGCTGTCGTCTTCGTCGATGAACTCCGCCTTGATCGTGGTGATGCCGTTGTCGGTCTTGATCCGCATCTTTCCGCCGACAATGGCGTGGGGCGTTGTGGAACCCTCTTCTTCGTTAGGCTCGTTCCAATAGGTGCCGAACAGAGCCGGCATGCCGAAGGAATCGGTTCCGAGAAATCCCTCGATGAATACGCCGGCCTTGTTGTCGGTGGATTTGCCGATGGTGTATTCGCCGTCCAGCGGACGCGCGCTTTTCGGATCGGTCGCCAGTACGCTCAGGAAGTCGATGTCGAGCCGGTACTTGTAGGGCGCGGCATCGGCCTGATCGAGGTCTGCGTCGGTCAGCACCAGATAGTAGTCGCCGGCCGCATCGCCCCAGTAGGTGTGGTAATAGGTGCCGTAGGCGTGGGGGAGTGCGAGGTAATCGGGATCGGTCTCTTTGCCGTCTCCGCCGTTTTCATTGTCGTCGTTGCTGCATGCGGCGAAGGCCGTCAGGGCCAGCGCGGCGGTCAGGAGCAGTGATTTTCTGAAGATTTGCATAGGTCGTAACGTATTTGGGGATTAGTTTTTGAATCCGGGTTTTCCGGTGTAGGTGAACGAAAACGTCTCTTCGGCCCCGTCGTCGCGGAGCGTTCCCTCTATCTTCCAGCTTTCGCCGACGGTCGAGACGGTGAACGATCCCGACGTGGCGACGTAGGTGGCTTGGTCGGTTTTCCAGTAGGTGCCGGCGGCCCGGCCGCTCTCGGAGATGTAGCCTGAGCGGAACGTGAAGGTTTCGTTGGCGTATTTTCCCGCTTCCGAGCGCAGGTCGATCGTGTATTTGCCGTCGCCGGGCAGCGGCGCCGCCGGATCGGCGGCCGGCACGCTGCGGAGCTGCGAATGCAGTTCGACCCTTTCGTTGCCGCCGCGGAGCATGTAGGTGTCGGCCGCAATGCCGTAGTCGTTGGGATAGTAGTCGCCGAAGACCATCGACAGCCGTTCGTACACGACCGGGTCTTCCTCCCCGGATTCGTTTGCGAAGGCCAGCGCGCCGCTCCACGAGAACGCGAGGGCGGTTTTGTCCCCGTCGGTCACCTCGCCCGACAGGGTGAAGGTCCCGTCGCCCGATGCCGCGGGCGCGAGCGTCATGCTGCCTGCACGGATCGCGAACTTCGTTTTCTGCCCGGCCTGATTCGCGCTCCGGACCTCGACGCCGCTTTTGGCGGTTTCCCACGAGGATGCCTCCGGCGCGAACGTTCCCGCCCGGCGGGTCTCCGCCGCCGTGTAAACGCCCGCTTCGGGCATCGCGGCGGAGGGTTTGGGGGCTTTGACGCTCGTCAGGTCCGCTTCCAGCACGTCTCCGTCCGCATTGGTCAGCGTCAGACGGAAATTGCCGTCTCCGGTCCGGTACCTGTCTCCGAGGTAAACCGCCTGCGAGACGGTCGTGAACTCGATGGTGTAATTTACGGCCCGCACGGGCGGCTCCTTCTCCTTGTCGTCGGAACAGGACGCGGAAGACAATACTGCGGCCGTCAGCAGCGGCAGCAGCAAGGTTTTTTCTATTCTCTCCATAATTAACCTGATTTGATTGTGATTGGTCCGGCATCGGCATAGTGCCGCTCGGCAGCAAAAATAGAAATACCCCCTTTCTTGTCAAAACAAAGCCGGGGGTCAAATCGGGTGTGGGTCGTTTATGTTAAGTTCTTGTTTTTTAGTTTGATGACTCTGCCCGGTCCCGCCCGGACCGGGGTATATCCGATGTCTCCGCGTCGCTTTGCGTCCGGAATTCCGCGCCCTTGCGACTCTTTTCTCCGGAGCCGCCGTTTTCCGGCAACGCACGCCGTAAACGAAAGAAACCCGGTCTCGAAAGACCGGGTTTCTTTGTCGGAATGTTGCGGATTAAGCTTTGCCGGCCGAACCCAGCACGCTCTCGCACTTGTGCATGTAGAGTTTCTTCAGCTCGTCGCGGGCCGGACCCAGATATTTGCGGGGGTCGAACTCGGCGGGCTGGTCTACGAAGATCTTGCGGATGGCTGCGGTCATTGCCAGACGACCGTCCGAGTCGATGTTGATCTTGCAGACGGCGCTCTTGGCGGCCTTGCGGAGCTGCTCTTCGGGAATGCCTACGGCATCCTTCAGCGCACCGCCGTGCGTGTTGATGATCTTCACGTACTCCTGCGGAACCGACGACGATCCGTGCAGCACGATGGGGAAGCCCGGAAGCTCCTTCTCGATCTCGGCCAGAATGTCGAAACGCAGTTCGGGCGGAACGAGGATGCCCTCGGCGTTGCGGGTGCACTGTTCGGGCTTGAACTTGTTGGCGCCGTGCGAGGTGCCGATCGAGATGGCCAGCGAATCCACGCCGGTCTTGGATACGAAATCCACGACGTCCTTGGGATCGGTGTAGGTGTGGTGCTCGGCCGAAACCTCGTCCTCCACGCCGGCCAGTACGCCCAGCTCGCCTTCTACCGTCACGTCGAACTGGTGTGCGTAGTCGACCACCTGCTTGGTGAGCGCCACGTTCTCCTCATAGGGGAGGTGCGAACCGTCGATCATCACCGACGAGAAGCCCATGTCGATGCAGCTCTTGCAAAGCTCGAACGAGTTGCCGTGGTCGAGGTGCAGAACGATCGGAATGTTCTTGCCCAGCTCCTTGGCATATTCGACGGCGCCCTGAGCCATGTAGCGGAGCAGGGTCTGGTTGGCGTACTTGCGCGCGCCCGACGACACCTGAAGAATTACCGGCGACGAAGCCTCCACGCAAGCCTGAATGATGGCCTGCATCTGCTCCATGTTGTTGAAGTTGAATGCCGGGATGGCATAACCGCCCTTGATGGCCTTTGCGAACATCTCACGGGTGTTCACAAGACCCAAATCTTTGTAGGATACCATAGTAATTTAATTTATGCAGTGAATTGTTTCTCTCGAAAAACCGCACAAATTTAATAAATATTCTAATTAATTGCGCCTGTTCGGGCTATTTTATTCGCCTTTTTGTGAAAAAAATAACAGACGGCCGGAAATTGTTGCGCAATCCGGATTGTTTTTTGTATTTTTGCATGGCTTTAGCTCCGGGGGATTCCCGAATCGCGGACGGCCTTCCGCGCCCCGCGGCGGCCGAAGGTCGGGGCAGACTGCAAGGATTGCAAGGATATTGATACTACAAACATAAACAAACTACCATTATGGCTGACTTTATTTATCAGGAGCCGTTCCCCGTGGGGGAGGACAAAACCGAGTACCGTCTTTTGACGAAGGATTACGTGAAGGTCGTCGAGTGCGACGGACGTAAAATCCTGAAGGTGGACCCCGCGGGTCTCGAACTGCTGTCGAAGGCCGCCTACGGCGACGTGTCGTTCTATCTGCGCGCCTCGCACCTGCAGAAGCTGCGCAACATCCTCGAAGATCCCGAAGCTACCGACAACGACAAGTTCGTGGCCTACACCATGCTGCTGAATCAGGTCGTTGCGGCCGAGGGCGAGCTGCCGACCTGTCAGGACACCGGCACGGCCATCTGCATCGGCCATAAGGGCGAGGATGTCTACACGGGCGCCGACGACGCCGCGTGCATCTCGAAAGGCGTTTACGAAACCTACAAGGAGCGCAACCTGCGCTATTCGCAGGTCGTGCCCTTTACGATGACCGACGAGAAGAATTCGGGCACCAACCTGCCGGCCCAGATCGACATCTACGGCGGCCGTCCGGGCATGGAATACGAATTCCTCTTCATCACCAAGGGCGGCGGCTCGGCCAACAAAACCTTCCTCTACCAGCAGACCAAGGCGCTGCTGAACGAGGAGTCGCTCACGAAATTCATCAAACAGCATATCTTCGACCTCGGCACGTCGGCCTGCCCGCCTTACCACCTCGCGATCTGCATCGGCGGCACGTCGGCCGAAATGTGCCTTTCGACCGTGAAGAAGGCTTCGGCCGGCTACCTCGACGAGCTGCCCACTTCGGGCAACGAGGGAGGCCGCTGCTTCCGCGACCTCGAATGGGAGGAGAAGGTGCTCAAGATCTGTCAGGAGAGCGGCGTCGGCGCGCAGTTCGGCGGCAAGTACCTCGTGCATGACGTGCGCGTGATCCGCGCCCCGCGCCATGCGGCTTCGTGCCCCGTGGCCATCGGCGTCAGCTGCTCGGCGGACCGTAACATCAAGGCCAAGATCACGCCCGACGGCATCTTCCTCGAAGCGCTGGAGAAGAACCCCGCCCGCTTCCTGCCCGCCGAGGCGCCCGCCATGTCGCCCGCCGTGGACATCGACCTCGACGAAGGCATGGACAAGGTCCGCGAAATACTTACCAAATATCCGATCAAGACGCGCCTGAACCTGAAGGGCACGCTGATCGTGGCGCGCGACATCGCCCACGCCCGCATCAAGCAGATGCTCGACGAGGGCAAGCCCATGCCCGAATACTTCAAGAAGCACCCGGTGTACTACGCGGGTCCGGCCAAGACGCCGGAGGGTATGGCTTCGGGCTCGTTCGGCCCCACGACGGCCGGACGCATGGACCCCTACGTGGATCTGTTCCAGTCGCACGGCGGTTCGCTGGTGATGGTGGCCAAGGGCAACCGCTCGCAGCAGGTCACCGACGCCTGCCGCAAACACGGCGGTTTCTACCTCGGTTCGATCGGCGGCCCGGCGGCTATTCTGGCCAAGAACTCGATCAAGTCGGTCGAGGTCGTGGACTTCCCCGAACTGGGCATGGAGGCCGTCCGCAAGATCTACGTCGAGAACTTCCCGGCGTTCATCATCGTCGACGACAAGGGCAACGACTTTTTTGCCGATTTCAAACATTAAAAAACGGCCCGGAGATATACTAACGGGCAAAAGTTTACGTTGTAAAATCTGAAGAAAGATTTTATTGTAAGGCTCAATGAGAGATTTCATTGCGAAAATATCCCTGACGGCGCTCTTCGCGCTGGCGATCTTCTCGGCATCGGCTGCCGAGAAGGTCACTTTTGAGGCCAGCTCTCCGCTGACGGTCGCCGTCGGCGAAGCGTTCCGCGTGGAGTTCGCGCTCAACGCCTATCCCGACAAGGGGACGTTCAAGGCGCCTTCGTTCGAAGGATTCGACGTGATCGCCGGCCCGGCCGAGTCGTCGGGCCAGTCGATCCAGATCGTCAACGGAGCGATGACCAAAAGCATCAATTACACGATCACCTACGTCCTGCTTCCGCAGGCCGCGGGCAACGTCACCGTCGGGGCTGCCGAAGTCACGGTGGACGGCACCGTCTACCGTTCCAACGCCCTGCCGATCGAGATCGTGAACGAGGGCAAGTCCCCCGGCGCCGGCGGCACGCAGTCCCGGCCGCGCGAGGACTCCTCGCCGGACGTTACGGCGCAGAACCAGATCGCCAAGGACGACATTCTGCTGCGCGCCGTCGTGTCGCGGACCTCGGTCTACAAGGGCGAGCCGCTGCGCGTGACGTTCAAGCTGTACGAGCGGGTGCCGGTCGTGGGATACAACGACGTGAAATTCCCGTCGTTCAACGGATTCTGGGCGCAGGAGCTTAATACCGACAACGCCCGGCGCCAGCGCGAGACCTTCAACGGCAAGGTCTACGAGACGCTCGTGGCCAAGGAGTACCTGCTCTACCCGCAGCAGGCCGGGACGCTCGTGATCGAGCCGGCCGAACTGACGGCCGTGGCGCAGGTCGTGGTGCCGGGACGCCGCAACGTGGACCCCTTCTTCGGGGGCGGTCCCGACTTCGTCAACGTGCCCCGCAAGGTGCAGAGTCCGCGCATCAACATCGCCGTCAAGCCGCTGCCTGCGGGCGCTCCCGCCAGCTTCAGCGGCGCCGTGGGCAGTTTCACGATGGATGCCGTGCTTCCGCAGGAGCGGCTGGCCGCCAACTCCGCGGCGACCTATACGGTCAAGATTTCCGGCACGGGCAACCTTACGTTCGTGCAGGCGCCCAAACTGACGCTCCCCGCTTCGTTCGAGCAGTATAACGTCAAGACCACCGAGTCGATCAACACCTCGGCGGCCGGCATTTCCGGCTACCGCCAGTTCGAATATCCCTTCATCGCGCGCGCCGAAGGCACGTACGAGGTGGAACCCGTCGAATTCAGCTATTTCGACCCGTCGCGCATGCAGTACATGACGCTGAAGTCGAAGGCGCTGGAGCTGGAGATCACGCCCGACGCCAAGGGCGGCGGCGACGCTCCCGTGGTGCAGGGCCGCGGCATGTCGAAGGAGGAGGTCAAGCTGCTCGGACAGGATATCCGCTTCATCAAGCTGGGCAGTCCGCAGCTGCGTTCGGTCCGCGAACCGTTCCTCTTCAGCGCGGCCTACTGGGTGCTGTTCTTCGGCATCCTGATCCTCTTCGCAATGGTCTACGTCGCGCTGCGCCGGCAGATCCGCGAGTCGCAGAACGTGGCCCTGCTGCGGGGCAAGCGCGCCAACAAGGTCGCCGTGCAGCGTTTCCGCGCCGCCAAACGCTACATGGAGGAGCAGAACCGCCATGCGTTCTACGAGGAGATGCTCCGCGCGTTGTGGGGCTACATGAGCGACAAGTTCAACATTCCGGTCGCCAACCTCACGAAGGAGAACGTCCGCGAGGAGCTGCACAAACGGGGCGTCTCATCCGAAGAGTCGCAGCGTTTCACGGCCATCATCACCAAGTGCGACGAGGCGCAGTATTCGCCGGCCGCATCGGCCCGGATGACCGAGGTCTACGGCGAGGGCGTCGATATCATTTCGCGGATCGAAGCGATGATAAAACGATAGGAACAGCTATGAAAAAACGAATTTCAGTTTGTCTCGTCCTGCTGCTGGGGTGTCTGGCATCCTATGCGCAGGAGCCTGCCGACAGCCTTGCGCAGCCGGCGGCGGAGCAGAGCGAGTCCGCGCCCCGGCCCACGACCGAACAGTTGTGGGACATGGCCAACACGGCCTATATCAACGGCAATTTCCATTCGGCCGCCGAAGTCTACGAAGAGATTCTTTCCCGCGGGGTAAGCTCCGTGAAACTCTACTATAACCTCGCCAATGCCTACTTCAAGGAGGACCGCATCGGCAAGGCCATCCTCTATTACAAACGGGCGCTGCGGCTGGCTCCCGGCAACGACGACATCCGCCACAACCTGAGCGTCGCCGAAGCCCGCACGAAGGACAACATCGAGGACATTCCCGAATTCTTCTTCGTGACGTGGATGCGCGAAGCCCGCCACACGATGAACTGTACGGCGTGGAGCGTCCTTTCGCTGGTGCTGCTGGCCTGCGCGCTGGCGCTGTTTCTGGTCTACCTGCTGGCCCAGCGGCTTTCGCTGCGCAAGGCCGGGTTCTACGGCACCGTCGTCGCCGTGCTGTTGTGCATGCTGACGACGTGGTTCGCGCTGGGCGAACGCCGCGAGATGCTCGACGACACTTCGGCCGTGGTCATGACCGCTTCTACGGCGGTCAAGAGTTCGCCCGACAAGTCGTCCACCGACCTTTTCGTGCTGCACGAAGGCACGGTTGTGACGATCACGAACCGGCTCGACGACTGGTGCGAAGTGGTGATCGCCGACGGCAAGAAAGGGTGGCTGGAGTGCCGCAAAATCGAAACGATCTGAATGTCTAAATTACTACAAGACGTCGTCGGCGAGTTGTCGAAGCTTCCGGGCGTGGGGCGCCGCACGGCGCTGCGCCTCGCCATCCACATCCTGCGCATGGAGCGGGAGTCGGTGGCCGAAATGACGGAGAGCATCGACCGTTTCCGCAACGACGTGAAATACTGCGCCGAGTGCAACAACCTTTCGGACGAGGAGGTGTGCCCGATCTGTCTGGACGACGAGCGCGACCGGACCACGATCTGCGTCGTGGAACAGGTCGCCGACGTGCTCTCGATCGAGAATACCCACCAGTACAAGGGCCTTTACCACGTGCTGGGCGGGGTCATTTCGCCGATGCAGGGCATTTCGCCCTCGGATCTGAAGATCGACCTGCTGACCGAACGCATCGCCCGCGGCGGCGTGAAGGAGGTGATCCTCGCCATTTCGACCTCGGTCGAGGGCGAGACGACGCTCTTCTACCTGATGAACCGCCTGCGGCAGTTTCCCGGCGTGAAAGTCACCTCGATCGCCCGCGGCATCGGCTTCGGCGACGAGCTGGAATACGTCGACGAGCTGACCATCACGCATGCCCTGCGGAACCGCCGCGAAGTCGAATGATTCGCGGCCCGATAAATAAACGGTACGAAAAATGAAAAGAGGAATAATGACCCTCGCGGCGTTGGCCGCCATGTTGTGGAGCCTGCCCGCTGCGGCGCAGGAGGAATACCGGCAACCCGCGCTGGAGAATCCCGAATCGTGGAGCGTCGTGGTGATCCCCGACCTGCAGGGATATGCCAAGAACGAAGCCAGCCAGCCCATCGCCCGCCTGATGACGGCATGGATCGCCGACAATATCGAGCGGCTGAACGTTCGGATGGTGCTCTGCGTGGGCGACGTGGTCGAGCAGAACGACCGCATCGGCAACGGCTTTTCGGGCGATCTGACCTCGGTGCGCCAATGGCAGGGCATGGCCGATGCGTTCAAGGTGCTGGACGGACGCGTGCCCTATCTGGTCGCCACCGGCAACCACGACTACACCTATACCCGCAGCGGCGCGCGGCGCACGCACCTGAACGAATATTTCCCCATCGGCCGCAACCCGCTCAACGCGGCGGCGATCTGTCAGTTCGGACTCGATTCGGACGATAATCCCGCCGTCGAGAACTGCGCTTTCGAGTTGAAAGCTCCCGACGGAAAAGACTACCTTTTCCTGAATATGGAGTTCGCGCCCCGCGATACGGTGATGAAATGGGCGCAGCAGGTGGCGGGGCTGGAGGAGTACGCCGATCACCGGATCGTGCTGATGACCCACGCTTACCTCGATGCCAAGGACCAGCGGCTGTCCGGTCCCTGCAAGGTGACGAGCTACGAGCCGCTGGTGCGCAACGGCAGGATCGTGAAGATCAAAGGACTGCCGCTTCCCGACGCCAGCAACGGCGAGGAGCTCTGGCAGAAACTGGTCCGCCCGGCTTCCAACATCGAACTGGTGGTCTGCGGCCACATTTCGGGAAGCGGGTTCCGCACCGACAGAAACAGCGCCGGAAAAGACGTACACCAGATGCTCTTCGACGCGCAGTCGATGGGCGGCGGTTACGAGGGCAACGGCGGCGACGGCTGGATACGCATTCTGGAGTTCATGCCCGACGGCGTGACGGTGAAGGCGACGACTTTCTCGCCCCTGTTCGCCATTTCGCCCACTACGCGGCAGTTCGCTTGGATGCGCGACGCGAAGAACGAATTTACGTTCCGCTTCAGCAAATAAGACCCGGGTACGGGATCGTACCCAATTTAAAATAGTTTCAGTTATGGAATTTCTGACAAACGACAAACTCACGATCGTGGGCGCGGCCGGTATGATCGGCTCGAACATGGCTCAGACGGCGCTGATGATGCGCCTTACACCGAACATCTGCCTGTATGACCCGTACGCTCCCGCGCTCGAAGGTGTGGCCGAGGAGCTTTATCACTGCGCGTTCGAAGGGGTGAACATCACTTGGACGAGCGATATCAGGGAGGCTCTTACGGACGCTTCGTATGTCGTTTCGTCGGGCGGCGCGGCGCGCAAGGCGGGCATGACGCGCGAAGACCTGCTGAAAGGCAATACCGAGATCGCCGCGCAGCTGGGCAAGGACATCAAGACCTACTGCCCCGGTGTGAAGCATGTGGTCGTGGTTTTCAATCCCGCCGACATCACGGGACTGGTGACGCTGATCTATGCGGGCATCCGCCCCTCGCAGCTTTCGACCCTTGCCGCGCTGGACAGCACGCGCCTGCGTTCGGAGCTGGCCAAGTATTTCAAGATTTCGCCCGACGAAATCCGCAACTGCCGCACCTACGGCGGCCACGGCGAGCAGATGGCGGTCTTCGCCTCGACGACGCTCGTCGCCGGACGGCCCCTTTCGGAGCTGATCGGCAAAGAAATGCCCGAGGGCGACTGGGCCGACCTGCAACAGCGGGTGATCCAGGGCGGCAAGCACATCATCGACCTGCGCGGCCGTTCGTCGTTCCAGAGTCCGGCCTATATCTCGATTTCGATGATCGCGGCGGCGATGGGCGGCAAGCCGTTCACCTATCCCGCCGGCGTATTCGTCCACAACGACGAGTTCAAGCACATCCTCATGGCGATGGAGACCGTCATCACGAAGGAGGGCGTGTCGTATAAGAACGTGCAGGGCACGGCCGGGGAGCGCCAAAAACTGACGGAGAGTTACGAACACCTCTGCAAACTGCGCGACGAGGTGATCGCGATGGGCATTCTGCCTCCCGTCGGCGAGTGGGGCCGCCTGAATTCGCACCTGAAATAGCGGGCAATGCAAAACTGAAAAGGGCCGGATGCATCCGGTCCTTTTTTAATTGGACGAGCGGAAGTCCACGGGAATTGTGATTTCCACGGGAACCTTTCGTCCGTTCAGCTCTCCCGGCTTCCAGTGCGGGGAGCTTTCAAGCGCCCGGACCGCTTCGGCGGACAACTTGCTGTCGGGCGGTGAGCAGGACGCAGGCGCCGATCAGACCCCGGAACGTCATGGCCTGGCCTGGAACACGGCGCGCAGTTCGCCGTCGCTCAACAGCAGCAGCATCGGGCCGTCCATGTCGTAATGGGTCACCGATTCGAGCATTTTGGTGAAGGCGTCCTCCTCGTCCATGCCCGGGCAGGCCATCATCGTCGCGGCCAGAGGCCCGATCTTCAGCGTGCGTTTCCCGTCGGTCTTGTAGGCGCCCGTCAGGCGGTTGCAGGCCCCGACGCCCGTCAGGCGGTTGCCTTCGGCGAGCAGCGTGACGGTGAATTTGCCCTCCTCGGGTTTGACCGCCTTGCCGCCGAGCTGGATCAGCTGCCACTCGGTGCCCGCCAGCGGGCGGCGGGTCTTTTTCTGGTAGGAGCGGCAGTTGCAGCATCCGGCCATAAAGGCCGCAGCGACAGCGACTATCGCAATTTTCAGTAAAATCTTCATCGTTTTTCCATTTGGATCATATGGCAAATATAGGGAATTAATTATACCTTTGTACAACTTCCGGACCCGATATTTCCGCCGCAGGCGGATATAAGTCCCCGCTTCGGCGTGGATTCAAGGGAGGGTCGGGCCTGTACATGCGGCCAGAGGCTGCGAGTACGGCGGTTGGAAGCACGAAGGCTTAAATAATTTCAAGATAATTTTTTATGAAAACCATCATCGCTTCTCCCCATGCGCCCAAGGCCGTGGGTCCCTATTCGCAGGCCGTCGAGGCCGGCGGTGCGCTCTATGTTTCGGGACAGCTCCCGATCGACGCCGCGTCCGGAAAGATGGACGAAGGCATCGAGGCCCAGACGCGCCGGTCGCTCACGAACCTCGGCCATATTCTGCGCGAAGCCGGATACGATTATTCCGACGTGGTGAAAACCACGGTCCTGTTGCAGTCGATCGGCGATTTCGCCGCCATGAATGCCGTCTATGCGGAGTTCTTCACCTCGGAGATGCCGGCGCGCATGTGCTACCAGGTCGCGGCGCTGCCGATGGGCGCGCTGGTCGAAATCGACGCCGTGGCGGTGAAATAATCCCGCCTTCGGACCGAAGGCGCGCTCCGGGTATCTGGGGCGTGCCTTTTGCTCTTTTGTAGATATTTTGTGAATAAGTTTGGCTCTTCATGCTGGCTTTTTATCCGGAAAAGCCGCAATTTTGTAGAACCGGGTTTTGCCCGCCGTGACGCCTGAAATCTGAAAATATAGAAATAATAGTCTGAAAATAGTTATGTCAAAAGCCACCAAAGCCGACACGCCGCAGAAGGTCAATTACAACGATGCGGTTGCCGAGTCGAAGAAGTATTTCGACGGGGACGACCTCGCCGCCACGGTGTGGGTCAGCAAGTACGCCCTCAAGGACTCTTTCGGAAACATCTACGAGAAATCGCCGCGCGAGATGCACGAGCGCATCGCTTCCGAAATCGAACGCATCGAGCAAAAATACCCGAACCCGCTCCCGAAGGAGGAGGTTTTCGCGTTGCTCGACCATTTCCGTTACGTCATTCCGCAGGGCGGCCCGATGACCGGCATCGGCAACAATTTCCAGGTGGCGTCGCTGTCGAACTGCTTCGTCATCGGCCATAAGAACCCCGCCGACTCCTACGGCGGCATCTTCCGCATGGACGAGGAGCAGGTCCAGCTGATGAAACGCCGCGGCGGCGTGGGCCACGACCTTTCGCACATCCGCCCCACGG
>OCHL01000583.1_pt1 | contig 32060 bp, 26 predicted proteins | sample 1538421 | NCBI WGS metagenome assembly OCHL01 (sample SAMN04571690, study PRJEB22368) | human gut metagenome | biome: human gut; material: stool | host: Homo sapiens | place: Luxembourg | collected 2012-06-01 | reverse complement strand
GCAGCCGGCTGAAGGATGTACTCAAGACAATATTTGCCACCATCGTAAAGTTCCTCGTAGCGGAAGGCTTTGTAAGTCTGGATGTGGCCTGTACCGACGGGACGAAGATGGAGGCGGACGCCAACCGTTATACGTTCGTCTGGGGCAAGTCCATACATACGCGTATATCCAGAATCGCGGAACAGCTTGAGGAGATATGGCAGTACGCCGAGTCAGTAACCAAGCAGGAACTGCGTGATTCCACTCCGGTTACATATCAGGATATTACCCCGGAGAAAGTGGAAAAGGCGCTCTGCCAGATAGACGATGCCTTGAACGGAGTGGACGCGGACAGAAAAATGAAAGCGAAGGTAAGACGTGTAAGGAAATCATGGCCTGAACAGCTCAGGAAATATGAATCACAGGGAAAGATACTTGACGGACGCAACAGTTACTCAAAGACAGACAATGACGCTACTTTCATGCGCATGAAGGAGGACCACATGAGGAACGGACAGCTCAAGCCAGGATATAATCCCCAGATCAGTACCAACAGGCAGTTCATTCTGAACTATACCATCCATCAGTGTGCGGGTGATACCTCCACCTATCCTCTGCACATGGATGATTTCCATTCCCTTTACGGCAGATACCCTGACGTATCGGTCTGTGATGCAGGGTACGGAAGCGAGGAGAACTATCTGTATGCCTTCAGACATGGTATTGAAACCTTCATAAAGTACAACTATTTTCATAAGGAACAGAAAAGGAACTTCCGGAACGACCCCTTCCTGTCTGCCAACTTTTATTATAATGAAGAAACCGACGGCATGTATTGTCCGATGGGACAGAGAATGGAAAGACTCTCCGATGCAAAGAGGATAACAGACAACGGTTTTGTGCAGACCATATCAAGATACAGGGCACGTAACTGTAATGGCTGTCCGCTAAGATGCCGGTGTCACAGAAGCCGGTCGGAAAGGATTGTGCAGGTAAACCACCGTCTGAAAAAAATCAAGGAAAGGGAACGTGAAAAGCTGCTCTCTGATGAAGGTCTGAAATATCGCAGCCAACGACCACAGGATGTGGAAGCCGTATTTGGAAACCTCAAGAACAACAAGCACTTCAAGAGGTTCCATCTTCGTGGGCTTAAGAAGGTTGAAATTGAGTTCGGCCTGCTGGCCATTGCACATAATCTTGCAAAAGCAGCCTCTTAGGGGGCTTATGGCAACGAAAAAAACAGTTTGAAAGGATGAAACCTTCAAAAGTAAGTTTATAAACTCATCTTTTGAGAGAAATCCAAATGACTTCAATCTGAAATGAAACAACAGAGGCCATCTCAAGTTTATTTTGAGACAGCCTCTTTTTTATTTTCATACGTTATCCTTTTTATAATCAAACAAATACGCACCCTTATTCTCAAAAATTAAAGCATCAAGAAAAAATTGCCTGAACAAAAACGGAAATATTACGTTTAAAAACATGAATAGGCAAAAACATTAACGAGATAAACAAACTAAACTATAAAACGACTAATTAGTTATTTTTTCGACGGAAAAAGTTATAGGGTTGGTTTAATAGATTGTAATCAACGAGAAAACAACAACAAAATGAGAAAACTTACTTTTATTGCATTTTTATGCACTTTGCTATTGGTTTCTTGTAACCAGGAAGAACAATTAGACACATCGTCTGCTACAAACAAATCCGGGATTTTATTCAAATTACAAAAGGATGGATATGAGGGAAGTACTTCGCGTATCTCTGGAAAGGAAACCTCTCCATACGATGAGTTGCACTATTTCATTGTGGATGAAAACGGTGAAAAGGTCAAAAATATCAAGAGCTATTATGAAGCCTCTACGTCCACAATTTATACCGAAGGACTGCACAAAGGAAATTACCGTCTGCTGGTTTTAGGAATCCAGGGCGATGCCACCAAAGATAAAGCCGTCGTTCATACTCCTGAGCGTATACAAGATGAGTGGCTGGCATTTCCGGAAGATTTGCAGAAACCACTGGAGGCTGAATATTTCTATTCGCAAACTCCTTTCTCAGTCATAGAGGTACAGACTGCCGACGGAATACAGGAAACGGCTTCAATTACAGATGAAATAACCCAAAAACGGATTGTAAGCCGGGTTGATTTCGATTTCACCTACCATAATCCTTACGTACGCAATGCGGTAACAGATAAAAGTCTGTCATTCGGTGACGTACGGTTTTATACCACTCTCTCGGGTAGCGGAGAATTGAGCGGTGAAAGCAACGGCACCCTCGACCCGATTTCCTTGAATGAGCAGACTTCCTACCTCTTCATGCCGCTGTGTGGGAATGCGCACCTCAACGGTGAAATCACAATTTCCACCCGCAACTACCGCAAAGAGGAAAGACGTCAGGTGTATGGATTCGAGCAGCAATCACTAAGCAGCAATCACATTCATCACATAGAATCGGTAGTGACTCATCCGGATGACAAGGATATAGTGATGTTCATCACACCTGCGGCATACAATGCAGGCGGACATAAAGCCATCCTGCAGGACGATGAAACAAAAGAAGTGTACACCAATCCGTCACTCCGGAAGTTCAATACTTCACAGCCGCTTCAGGTATCGGTTACCGAAGAAGGAAAACTGCACGCTCGTTTTTACTCTCCCCGTAATCTGAGTAACGTACTGATAAAAATGCAGTTGCCGCAAGTAAGCAATGAGTATTTCGACCTGGCCTACTTTGATTCAATTCCGGCATTCTGCGATTTTTATGAAGAGATTCCATTGATAGAACGTTCAGTAATGTGCCGCACAGAATCAGGAAAAGTGATTGAAATAAGCAAGAAAACGGCTGCCGAACTTTCGAATGCCGTACTGAAAATAGAATCGGATGACCCGTTTTGGGCCAAGCTACAGGATATCAAGCATGGATGGAATATTTACTGGGGCCTGTATGGCGGAGACCCGGAAAGAGAAGACGGTGGTCCGGTAGGTAACTGGATGGGAATACGCCCGGTGCATTGCCGTGAGTCGGTAGCCCTCTTCCTGAACTTCACCTATATGATTGACATGCCGGAACACGAACAGATTCTGCGTGACAATGCCGACCAGCTGTACGATGACAACAAACAGCCCGTAAAGGTGGAAGCGGTATTGCAACAGATGCGAATGGCCAGAACCCTTCAGGTGGGATTGGTCTACCCAGGAAACGGAGTCGTTGGTTTAGGAGGTGGAAGCACATTTGGATGTTACCAGCAAGGATGGTTTGAACACTATTTTAATACTTACTCGTGCAGCATCATGTTCCATGAGCTGGGACACGTAATGGGATACGGACACAACAGTTCGTTTACTTATGGGCCATGGGCAGAAAAATTGATGAACAATTTTTATGTCAATAACATCCAAGATATGCCTATCAACTCCAAAAACTATTTGAACAGTACGCAAAACCCTCACCGATACAAATAAACAAACGAAATTAAATCTGACGAAAAAATGAATATGAAATATATACTTACACTGGCGAGCGCAGGCTTGTTTTTACTAAGTGGCTGTCTGCAGGAAGATTTTCAGCCGTCACCCGACTCAGGCGGAATTTTAACCGTCAACTTTTCCAGAACTGGAATGACAAATGAAACAGACACAAACACTGATGAGCAAATACATACACTCAATGCCTACCGCTTTGAGAACGGAATACTGAAGGAATCATTCAAATCCTTACAAGTAAACGATGAAGGAATGTGCAAGCTTGACCTTGAGCAGATAAAGGGAAACATCTATTTTCTGGCCAATGGTGAAAGCGTGATTTCAAAGGCTAATCTGACAGACGATGTCACAACTCTGGACGAGTTTCTGAACTTGACCGCTACTTCAGAAGAGATGGCATCAGAATATATGTTAATGAACGGAATGGCCGACTTGAGTTCAGGTAATACCTCTTTCTCTGTAGCTTTAAAGCGTGCGGTAGCCCGTATCGACCTGGAGTCTTCATTTCAAAATGCAGAAGTAAACCGCATCGTGATAAAAGAAGTAGCTCTGACAGGTTTAGTACATGAAGCCGGTAACCAAAGCGTACTGGCGAACCTCGAAAAAAACGAGTTGACAAAAGACTTCGGAGAGCATCCGTTTAAAAACGGAAAGGAATCTCTTTACTACCTTCCGGAACAAACATCAAACGGTCATGAGGTGGAAATTATGATGACCGCCAATGGAGGATGGCATAGGTTAAGAACTACCCTGCCGGCGTTGAAACGTAACACAGTGTACACGCTGAGAGTGTATGGAAACGGTGCAAACCTGAACGTGGAAGTACTGACAGATAACTGGGAAAGCGGTGACTCATCCGAATCGGGTCTTACACTCAAAGGACTGGTCGATAAAGAGAATTCACAACTGTCAGAAGGAGTAACCATCAACGAGCGTGGCGACACCGTATTCGTTCCTTGCTGGGAAAGTAACTTCCAGCTGACCTTGGCAGCCGAAACAGGAGCCGAAGTCAGCATCTTTGGAGAAGCTGAAGGAGTCACAGTCACTCCAGCCACTCGCTCCAGAGGACTTTCTCCCGTTGCACAAATCAATGTCACCAGCAGACAGAAAATGCCGGGCAGCAAACATGAATACGTATATCTGAATGTTCAAAAAGACCAGGTACAAACCGGTAGAGTGGTACTGGTGTTTACACCTAATCCAATTGAATTGAGCGGACTTATCCAATTTGACGAAAATGGAGAATGTGACTTCAACCGATACGTGGACGGGGAACTGGCCCGCCTGATTTTGCCGGAAGGAAAAACCGCCACACTGAGATTCGGAGAAGAAGAAGCACAATGGATGAAACTCACTGATGAAGGCAACAATACCTATCGTCTGTTAGGAGGATGGAAACCCAATGACCCGAAAGCAGACGGAAGAGAGCAGGCCGGCGAATTAATCATTACAGATAAAAACGGCAGCCATCCGGAGACTTATACCATCCGACGCCTCAACTGGGGATTGCCGGTAGTTAATGTCAACGGTACATGGTGGTGCAAGTACAACCTGAGAGGTAACGTGAAGAATTTCAACGACCAGATTCTGATTAATTCAGACCCTGCCAAAGACAGTAGTCTGGCAGACTACCTGACTTCCTGCTCTGACGATGAATTCCTGCACATCTTGGGCGACCAGTATCAGGCCGGAAATCCTGAAGGGTTACAACTGACTCATGATGACTCTTCATTCTATTACGAAGGATACAAAAGCCAGACAGACAATTTCGGGACCCTGTCTCCTACCGTCATGGCACCCGACGGTTACCAGATTCCGGACTTCGATGACTACCGTTTCTTTACAGGAGGCACGAATTTCAATCTGGGTTATTTCAACCCCGGTGCCTTCAACAATGGTTTAGGCCAGCGACTCAACTTTAAGGTCGTAGAACGTAATGCGACTTTCCAGGGATTGCAGTACGGTCCGATTACCTTCTATGATTTTGAATACGAAGGCAGCCACTGGACAATCTGCGGCTTAGGTCACCAATGGGATGCAACCAGCATATCAAAGATGATGATTTTGCTGGCGACCTATGGAAATGGAGGAAGCACCTGGATGATAGAAGGTTATTCAAACAGTGAAGGCAGAGGAAACTGGTTCAAGTATACAGGCAACAATGCACAGAAAACCCGTACTATCCGATGCATCAAGACACCGGTGGAATACATCTACGAGTAAAAAAACAACAATATCTAAACAGACAAATAAACCAGTATAATATGTACATCAAAAAATACATACAGTTTTTCGGCATACTTTCTGCCCTATTATTTACAACAGCCTGTGGAGGAGAAGACATCCCCAACGGAGGAGAAGGAGGAGGTACAGGAGACGGAGGAAGCAGCACACCTGTCCGAACTGTCACTACTCACATCAATGAGTTCCAGGTGGAAGGAGAAAACTCCTCTCTTCCTGGCGAAGGTGAGATAAAAGAGCTGCAGGCCTGCCTGTTCGAAGACGGTGCGATGACAGAAATCTATACCCAGTTCACTCAGAAAGACGGCCAGTATATGTTTCAGACAGACAAACAGACAGGTCATCTCTACATATTGGCCAACATTGCCGACCAGATCAATGTGCAGGAACTGAAAGCACAAGGCATCACCGAAGATGAATGGCAACAGATTACGTTTGCACATGCTGAAGACTACATACATGCACCGGAATTTTTCTCTGGTATGATTGACTTAGGACAGACTGTTGAGAATGCGCTCCACCTCCATCTGGAAAGAGGTATCGCCCGTTTTGACCTTTCCATCCGGACCACCAGCTCTATCAAGGTGAAAAAGGTCGTGCTCAAGAACATGACGCACCACACTTTCCTATTTCCGCAAAATCCGGTCACCATACCGGCTGATGCGGGTGTAAAAGACCGTTCGATTGAGTTTCCACAATGGCTGGAAACGAATACCCAAGGCATAGCCTACGTGTACGAGCAGTCTGGAGAAGATTTAAAGGCGAGCATGGAAATCGTGAAGAACGGGAAAGAGACTACTTTGGAATCTACCCTTCCATCTACTTTGAAACGAAACGTGGTATACACATTAGAGATTACTACGGATTCTGCTACGGGAGAAGCCAAACTGAACATCGTTGAATGGGAAAACGGAGGCGACCATACCCTTTCTTCCGGTATGGGCAACTTAAAAGTAGATACCCAGACGTCTATTCTTCCTGAGAATGTGGTGATAAATGAGGAAAAGACACAGGTAACCCTTCCTCATACAGCTACAGAGATGACATTGGCCATCGACTGTGATGATGAACTGGAACTCATTCCAGGGAATATGCCGATAAAGATTGAATCACTGGGAGGTACTCGTCCGGAAACGATAGGAAAGAACCTGTTCCGTATTCAGAAAGAACAATGGAGACCTGGCGTTGCAGGCCAAGAACTGAAGCTCAGATTCCACCGGAAAGGACTGCTTCACAATTATGAGGAAGATGCTCTGACATTAGTCTTATCTGAAAACCCAATTAAACTGGAGGGGCTCATTCACTTCCATGACGGCTATGAATTTGACTTCGGACGCTACATTGACAATGAATTGGGACTCATCACTCTGCCGGAATCTAAAAAACTGACGGTGGAATACGAAAGTGGTGAAGGGCACTGGATCAAGCTGGAGGAGCAGGATGAAACACCCAACTCATTCCGCATCATAGGAGGCTGGAAACCCAATGACCCTACGGCCAACGGACGCAAGCAGAAAGCTACACTGGTAATCTGCAATACCGACGGTACGGACAGAGAAGAATACACGGTCGTACGCCGCAACTGGGGACTCCCTGTCACCTACCTCAACGGTGTATGGTGGTGCAAATACAATGCCATAGGAGATTCAAAGAATTTCAACGACCAGATACTTTCTTCGAACGACCCGGCTGCCAAGGCAGGAAAGACGCTTTTTGATTACCTGCGCGACTGTACTCCTGAAGAGTTCTTCAAACTATGGAAGTGGCAGTACCAGGGAAAAACCACGCAGGGTATGGAAGTGATTGACGACGGTGGAGTGGCTAAACTGAAAGGATACGGTCCATCCAGCGCTCATATCAACAGACTGGATGCCACCGCCATGGCACCCGACGGCTACGAACTTCCTTCCATGGAGAATTTTGAAAGAGTCTTAAACTCAACCAGTGGAACCATCTGGCTGATGTGGGACGGAAGCCATACCACGGCATGGAACGGAAGCTCAAACATTCAGCGTCGCCAAAGAAGAAGAAACGATGTTGCCGTAGGAAGTGTAGCGCTGTCTGATCTGATTTACATTCAGATGTACAATAATGCTGAACAGCAATACGAACCACTCGTATGGTACGGTCCCGGAGCACAATGGGATGACAGTGGTATCAAACATGGACACTACAATGCCATGTTATGGGCTACCCACTCACCCAGCAACGGACAAGGATGGTTTTATAACGGAACAATGGCAGGGCTTTATCCCAACAAGAACGGTGCAGGATCAAACGACACCCGACTTCTTCGCTTTAAGAAATCGGACGTAGAATACATCTATGAATAACAACCCTCAAAACGTCTTTGCGTTTCAAAGTAAACGCAAGGACGTTTTACTTAAAACGCAAGTGCGTTTGGACCAAAACTCTTTTACGTTTTAGCTCAAACGCACTTGCGTTTTTTTATACTCATTGAAGTCCTTAAGGAGAATTTCAATAAATCATTGAATTACAATAAAATACATCCCTATCATAAGCAATATCATCAACAGTTCAGCCCCACGGTTGATACGAATGGCCACACGCATATCCCGACTGCTCAGCGGACGAGGATTATCTCCGATAAAAGGCTTGTAAACTGTCTCGCCAAAATAATCGTGCGGACCGCCAAAACGGCAGTTCAGGATTCCGGCCAGTGCCGCTTCCGGATAACCGGAATTGGGACTGGCATGCATCCGCCCGTAATATGCCACGAACTTCAGCAGCGACCAGCGACCGGAAACCAGCACCATCAGCAGGGCAGTCAGTCGGGCGGGAAGGTAATTGGCCACGTCGTCCATACGGGCCGCCCAGCAGCCAAAATCTTTATAACGGGCATTGCGGTAGCCAATCATAGAGTCGAGGGTATTGACCATCTTATACGCCAGCATCCCCGGCACCCCCAACAGAAAATACCAGAAAAGCGGAGCGATGACACCGTCACTCAAATTCTCGGCCAAGGTCTCAAGAGCCGCCGTACGCACCTCTTGGTCAGTCAAGGCAGAGGTATCTCTTCCCACAATGCGGGCCACCTGCTTTCTTCCGGCTTCCAGCGAAATATCCGCTGCCTCAAATACCATCCGTACCTCATCTATCAAAGTTTTTCCGGCCAGACAATAAAATACGGCCACTACCGACAGTGCAATCTTTACCCACGGATGCAGCAAAGCTGCTGCTTCCAGCAATCCTTTGCCCACCAGAAAGGTAAACACGACCAATCCTATTGCGGTCCATGCTCCGTTTCGTTTGCGGTGAGTTCCCTGATTTCCTCTGCGTTCACACCGTGAAATCAGTTTTCCGAATCCTACCACCGGGTGGGGCAACCACAGCGGGTCACCTAAAATCTTGTCAAGCAGAAAACCTCCTGCCAGGGGAATCAATCCCATTACGAGTTCTGTATCCATTCGTGTATACCTTCAATTAATAGATTGTTTTCTTCTTCCGTCTGTATGGCGATACGGAAATAACGCGCATCCAGTCCTTCGAAATTGGATGCATCGCGAATCAGCAGTCCATGCCGGGTAGCCAAGAATTCTTTCAGTTGTGCCGCAGTACCCTGCTGAAGGCGTGCTAAAAAATAATGCGTATCCGTAGGCAGTACCTCTACCCCACCCAAAGCTTCCAGCGCATCGGTCACCCGTCTCCGTTCCGTCAGCAAAGCCTGTATGTCCATGCGATATTCCTCCGGATGCTGTAGCAGGTAATGTCCGGCTTCTACGGCCAAGGCATTAACCGACCAGGGCATACGGCAGGCACGTATCCGGGAAAGAAGTTCCCTGCTGCCCGTCACCGCTCCCAGACGCAAACCCGGCACCGCATAGCATTTGGTCATGGAATGCAGCAGCAATACGTTGGGCAATTTCACCGTCTCGGCTACGGATAGCACCTCTTTCTCCGTAAACAACGCATACGACTGGTCGATGACAAACAGTTTTTGGGGATATGCGTCTATCAGGCGGCGAAGCGTGGCAGCATCCCATGTCTGCCCCGTGGGGTTGTTCGGATTACACAGCCAGAAAATCCCTTCGTCGTCCGTCAGCTTCTCTAGACTGGAAATGCCTTCCACCCGATGTCCGTGCAAGCGGCAGGCATCTGCATATTCACTAAAGGTCGGTATCCATACAGCAGAATGACTCCCGCGAAAGGCCTGAGCAATGAGGTAAATGGCCTCCGTAGCTCCATTCGTCACACAGACTTCCTCCGGACTGACACCATGCAACTGGGCCAGCTCGGCAGCCAGCGCATAAGGTTCCGGTTCCGGATAGGAACGGATGCACGACAGGCATCCGGCCAGGTAGCGGTTCAACCCGTCATGGTTCACCCGGTGGTACACATTCGAACTGAAATTGGCATGAATGGCCGTATAGCGATAGGCGTCGTCTCCGTGTCCGTTAATCATTTTGAGTCAGTATTTGGTAAAGCAGCGGCATGTTCAGGTGCTTCCGCACATGGTCGGCCAGCTTGTTGTATTGTTCTTCCTTGAAAGCGGTATAATCCAGCTGAGATTGCTCCAGCTTTTCGGCATACGGAGCCAGCAGCCATTCTATCACTTCCGGATTATCCAGTATGCCGTGAATGTAGGAACCCGCACATTTCCGGTCCACCACACAGCCATCCGTTTCTCCATTCTCCAGACGTACTAACGGAGTCAAAGTCTCTCCTTCCACCGCCGAAGTACGCCCCATGTGGATTTCGTATCCCGTACAGTTCGATTCTTCGGAAGACAGAAAAGCAAAACGTACCTGACGTGTCACCTTCTCTCCTTCGATAACCGTCTCTGTCGGCAGAAGTCCCAGTCCGGGCATCTGGCTGATACTTCCTTCCACTCCGTCGGGGTCGGCAATCCGCTGCCCCATCATCTGGTATCCGCCACAAATTCCCATCACGGTAGCGCCGTTGCGGCGTGCCTGAAGAATGGCTTGTGCCACTCCGTTACGACGCAGTTCATACAAATCGTCGATGGTGCTCTTGCTACCGGGTAGCAGGATGATGTCGGCCTTCATCAGGTCGTCTACGTTGTTCGTATAGTACAAGTTTACCCGTTCATCATGCTCCAGCATATTGAAATCGGTGAAGTTCGAGAGATGACGGAGCAACACCACCGCCACATTGACCTTCCCCTGCACCGCTTTCCGCTGTTTCAAGGAAAGTTCCACCGAATCTTCTTCCTCAATGTAGATGTCGTGGTAATACGGTATCACCCCTAACACCGGAATGCCGCAGATTTCTTCCATCATCTTCACACCCGACTCAAACAAGCGAAGGTCGCCACGAAACTTATTGACAATGATTCCCTTGATGCGCTTGCGGTCTTCCGGCGTCTGCAAGGCCACCGAACCGTAGGCACTGGCAAACACGCCTCCCCGGTCGATGTCGGCCACTAAAATCACATCCGCATGGGCATGACGCGCCATGGGCAGATTTACCAAATCCGTATCCTTCAGGTTGATTTCCGAGATGCTGCCCGCTCCTTCCATCACTACCGGATTGTAACGGGCTGCCAGGCGATCGAATGCCTGGTTCACTTCCCTGCGCAACTCATCCCGTCCCTCTGTCCGGAAATAGGCATACGCACTTCGGTTGCCTATGGGCTTGCCGTTCAGTACCACTTGTGAAGTATGGTCGGAAGTCGGTTTCAGCAGCAAAGGATTCATGTCGGTGTGACAGGGTACTCCTGCAGCCTCAGCCTGCACCGCCTGTGCCCGCCCGATTTCCAGTCCTTCAGGAGTGGCATACGAGTTGAGTGCCATATTCTGTGCCTTGAAGGGTGCCGGATGATACCCATCCTGCAAAAAAATACGGCATAGCGCCGCAGCCAGCACACTCTTACCTACATCACTTCCCGTTCCGGCCAGCATGAGCGGATGCAAACGCGGAAGCGGCAAGTCGATTTCCACCATCCCTCCGTAGGGAGGCAAGGCTTTCATGGCATCTTCCAGTTTCACCTTGCCGGCATAGACCTGTGCAGCTACCAGCACACCGCCATGGGCAAACACCAGTGCCGGACCTGAAGTACGGTTCAGGTGGTCAAAGAAGTCGGACACACGGGCCAGCACGTCCATGAACGACTCTCCTCCGGTAGTCCGTACCCGCAGGTAATCGTCATACCATTCCTGAATGCGCGGGTCGGTTATTTCCTCAAAACGCTGCATCTCCCACTCACCCATGTTCATCTCTTTCAGCCGCTCGTCACGTTCCGCTTCGGGAAAGCCGCAATAGGCCGCCAAGCGTGTACAGCGGGACAAAGGACTGGTATAGATACGTGAAAAATGCATTCCCGTATCCTGAAGGGCCTTTTTACATGCCTCTGCTTCTTCCTGAAACGAAGCACGCAGGGGCACATCGGTCTGCCCGTAGCACGTCCCGGGTGCCACATCCACCGAAGTATGTCGAACTAAATATACTTTCATTTTCTTATGTCTAACCGTATTAAAAATTATATGCCATCACTACTGCTCCCATCCAGCACGCCAGCTCACACAAAAGGAAAAGTGCACCACAACAGTCGCCGGTATATCCTCCTAAACGTCGCTTGAGCAGCCAGCCCAATCCAATGAAAAGTACACATGGAAAGCACAACATGTCCCAATAAGAAAGAGGTAAAAGCAGTAAAGGCAACAATCCGCCTGCAATATTGGCTATCCACTCCGAAAGGCTCATGCGAGTATAGACCACCTTGGCCTTACTTTCTTCTTCTTTTCGGGCGTACGGAAGAAACAGGAGCATGAAACTGCATACAAACTTGCAAAAAGGGTCGGCCACGCACAGTACCCAGGGAATGACGGCTGCAGGTAAGGATACCAATAACGAGAACGAGAGCAGGTAATACAATATCAGCCCCAGCACACCGTAGCTCCCGATATGGGAATCTTTCATGATACGGAGAATGCCTTCCCGGTCGCGTCCGCCCCCAAATCCGTCGAAGAAATCAGCCAGACCGTCTTCATGCAAAGCCCCCGTCAGGAAAAGACGGGCACACAAGGCCAACAGTACCGCTACCGGCAGAGGAAACCAGGTGGAGAAAACCCAGAAAGACAGGGCCATCACTCCTCCCGTGAGCCATCCGCAAAGGCTCCAGTAGCTCACCACGTGCCGGAAACATTCGGACGGCACGGTACAAATCCGCCAGAAAGGCAGACGGGTGAAAAACATCAGAGCAGCCAGTAAATTATTCATGAGGTCAGAAGTATTTGGTAATAGAAGCATGGGCAAAGTTATCCATCTCGTTCAGCATCCGCACAGCTGAATCAAGGATAGGAAAGGCACAGACAGAGCCACTTCCCTCACCCAGGCGCAATGACAGATTCAACAACGGACGGGCGTGCAGGTAATCCAGTAACAGCTTGTGGCCGCTTTCATCTCCCTGATGTCCGAACACGGCATACGAAAGTACGTCGGGACACAGACGCGAAGCAGCCAGTATACAGTTGGTCATGATAAAGCCGTCCACCAGAATGACCATACGTAACTCTGCCGCACGCAGCATGCCGCCTACTGCCATCATCATCTCAAGTCCTCCGAAACGACACAGGATTTCTTCCACCGTATGCTCGCCCGAGAAATGTTGAAGAGCCTGCTGAAGCACCCGGAACTTATGGGTCATGGCTTCTCCATACAGCCCGCTGCCGGCACCCACGCATTTTTCCAGTGGGATACCCGTCAGGCAACTCATCCACAAGGAAGAAGCGGAGGTATTTCCTACTCCCATTTCGCCGAAACTCACCACGTTACAACCTGCGGCATGAATACGGTCTACACATTGCGCTCCGCGTTCCAGGCACAAATTCATTTCCTCGGGTGTCATGGCATCTTCGTGAAGGAAATTACGTGTACCGCGACGGACTTTCATATCAATGATACCTTTTTCGTAGGGCAAGTCGTAATCCACACCTGCATCAATGATTTCCAAGCGGAATCCGTGCTGGCGGCACAGAAAGTTGATACCGGCCCCTCCATGCAGGAAGTTACTGATTTGCTGCCAGGTAATCTCCTTCGGCGAAGCACTGACCTTCTCTTCCACAATGCCGTGGTCGGCTGCAAAAAGCAAGTTATACGGATTATTCAACGAAGGCGACAGGGTCTGCTGTATCATACAAACCTGCAGGGCCAGTTCCTCCAGACGTCCTAAAGAACCTTTCGGTTTCGTCAGGTTATCAATCTTGTCACAGGCTGCCTGCTCCAGTTCCGGACAGGCAATAGGTGCTATAGTAAACTTACGCATGATTTATCCTTTCACTTTAACCGGAATACCGGAAACCATCAGTACGACCTGATCGGCTTTCGAAGCAATATACTGGTTCATCCATCCCTGCAAATCGGTGAAACGACGCTGTACCTCATTGGGGGAAACACCTCCCATACCAATCTCGTTCGTGACGAAAATAAAGGTCGCATTCTGGGCGGTGAAACGGTCGAATTCCTGCTTCAAGGCTTCCAAGGCAAGTGACACTTCCGGCTGTTCCACAAAGTAATTCGTACACCAGAGCGTCACGCAGTCAATGACAGCCACCCGTCCCGTAATGTCATGACGGCTCAGTTCCTTTTCTTCTTCGATGTTTGTCCACTCCGGACCCCGGTTTTGCTGGTGACGCTCTACCCGGCGACGAAATTCCTCGTCCCATATCTTTGCCGTAGCCATATACACCGGCGATGTAGACCACTCATGAGCCAGACGTTCTGCATAACTGCTTTTGCCGGAGCGCTCGCCTCCCGTAATCAGTATTATCTTCTTCATAATCTTCTGCTGTGGTTTTCAGCTTCCATTACTATAAATAAAAAACTGTCTCAAGGCAAATGTGCACTCCGTAGCCGGAACGATGCATCCGTTTACCTTGAGACAGTTTCCTGTTCCAAATTGTACATCAAGCTGTACGACTCTTCTGCTTTATTCGGCTGCTTTTTCTGCTTCTACGAAATCAGTTTCTCCGTTTGACACCAGCAGGTTGTACCACTGAATCAATTTCTTAATATCACTGGTATGTACACGGTCACGGTCGTAGTTAGGCAATACCTCAGCCATAAATGCGTGCAATTCTTCTGCAGAAGCTTTCTTGTAATCCAAAGAAGTCACGTTACCGTTTTCTTTCTTCTTTACAGATTCCAGTACTTCACCCAAAGCTACCTCTTCTGCATCAGTATACATGGCAATATCGCCCAGTGAGATTACCTTGTCACTGGCATAGACAGGAACTCTTTTCTTATCTGCACTGACTGTTTCCACAATCAGCATATTCTTTGCCTGAGAAATCAGTTTGTACAAACCTGGTTTTCCAGAAATCGCTAAAATAGTCTTCAACATATTATCTCTAATGATTAATTTAATTACGAGTGACAAAAATACAACGCACGAATGACATACACAAACTATCGGCCCGTTTTTCTGTGGGCAAGCCACTCTTCCAACGCTGCAATCTGCGTATCCAGCTGTAGTTTTTCGTCATTGAAAATGACATAGTCTGCCCGACGCTTCTTTTCTTCGTCATCCATCTGTGCGGAAATACGGGCCTTTATCTGTGCTTCCGTAGCGGCATCCCGCTGCATAGCCCGCGTTATACGCAACTCCAAGGGAGCATACACCATCACAACATAGTCGACGGCTGCATGAAAACCCGACTCAAACAGAATGGCACTTTCCATAGCCACCACCTCCGTACCGAATGCGGCCTGACGGTCTGCCCACTGTTGGAAGTCTTCATACACACAAGGATGGATGATGCGGTTAACGCGTCCGGCATTCTCCGCCGAGGCAAACAAGTAATTTGCCAGCACGAGCTTGTTCAATGAGCCGTCTGCCTTATACACTTCTTCTCCTAACAAAGCCAATAAACCCTCACGTATCCGTGGATGAGAAAGCGTCAGTTTCTTGGCTTCCGTATCCGTATCGTATACAGGAATGCCTGCCTCTTCCAGCAAATGTGACACATAGGATTTACCACTCCCGATACCTCCTGTGATTCCAATCTTGATCATTCCGATTCTTTTTCTTTAGAGGGTTCGCTTACAATCTGCTGTTCAATCAGATAATCCACAGAGGAAGGAGTCACACGTACGTGACTTACTACATCCGGATATTTTTTGATGGTAAGCGGCAGTTTCTCTGATTTATTACCAATCACGTCAGCATAAGAAACACCGACCAGAAAATCTTTCTCCGTCACGGACTTGAAGTTCTTCAGTCCCACCTGCACAGTTACCTGCACCTTCGACGGGAAAGTCCGCAAGACCTTTCCTTTCGGAAAACCGATTCCTACCACAGGCACCTCCAGCGTCTTTTCTGAATACATATCCACACAGGCCACCACATCTACGGACGACGGTACAAACTTCACGCCATGAAGCTTTTGTAGATTGATATGTTTCTTCAGTGTATCCGTTACGTTGGTCCAATGGAAGGGTTGCGTATACGCTGTCAGAATGGTATTCAGCACACCTTGAGGGGCATAGACAACTACAGAATCAGGTATTACCCGAATATCCGACACATAATACTGTCTGCCGGCCGAGACTTCTCCGCCCACCGCTACCGGCACTTTCTTGGGTATTCCCCTTGAATAGATATAATCCAGTGTGTCCGGACGTACGGCAAGCAGTTGCGTAGAGTTATTCAACTGGGCACTGATTTTCTTCAGTACCTCTGTCTGAGGAATGCGTACATAAGAACCTTTATCCTGATAATCCTCAAAGTTAAAAGTCAGCGGAAAGAAAGTACGTCCCAGCATGTAATTCAGCAGCACCGTCCCCCTGTCTTCCACCTTCACCCGAATCTCATCAGGGAGTTCGGATGTCATGACCACTTCTTTCGGCACATTCTTCAGCCTGACCGGAATCTTAAACTCCGTCTGATACGTGTCGTTCATGGTCTGCAAGAACCAGAAGCAAAGCGACACGAATACAAAAAACAGAAAAATCAGAAACTCTCTGCTCTTGGCACTGAGCAGAAAGTTCCTGATTTTTCGTATGAATATCAAGTTATATCTCTTTATGTTCTTTCTATCGAACATAGTCATTCATATTTATTTCGCAGGCTGAGCCTGTGCGTCTGCATAAATTGAATTCTTATCTACTTTGATTTTTACACCAGCAGCTACTTCAACTACTACAGTATTATCTTCTATTTCCTTGATTTTTCCATAAATACCACCCGCAGTAACTACAGACTGACCTACTTCCAAATTCTTGCGGAAGTTGGCAATTTCTTTCTGCTTCTTGTTCTGGGGACGAATCATAAAAAAGTACATAATGGCGAAAATAGCCACCATCATAATAAGGAAAGAGTAATCTGCTCCTCCTTGTGCCTGCAATACTACAGCTAACAAATTCATAGGTTTCTCGGTTTAGATTAATAATAGCTGGACAAATATATTAGTTTTTGGTCAGCTTGTTTTCCTTTTTCAATTGATTAACAATACCGTCCAAAGTACCATTGATGAAACCGCCACTCTTCGGAGTGCTATACAGCTTGGCAATTTCCACGTATTCATTCAACGATACATTTACCGGAATGTTAGGGAAGCTCAGAATCTCAGCCAATGCAATCTGCATGATGATGACATCCATCACAGCTACTCGGCTCAAATCCCAGTTCTTTGAATTCTCACTGATTAAATGACGGTAATAATCTGCATTCAGGATAGAACGACGGAACAAGCGGCGAGCGAAGTCCTGATCTTCTTCATCCTTAAATTCAGGAAGAAGTTCCTGCTTTTCGCCATTCTCAGGATTGAAGCGCTTGATAGTCTTCAATACAAAAGTATCCACGATTTCCTTGTCATCATTCCAGTACAAGCTCTGGTCTTCCAGAACTTCATCAAGGGCAGTATTGTTGAAAATAATCTTCTTGTAAAGTTTTCTCCACAACTCACGATCCTCTTCGTATGAAGAAGTTTCGCTAGCCATGTATTCTTTATATATATCACTCTGCATGATTTGTTCACACAGATTTTTAATGAAATCACCTTCATTTTCCCAAGTCTTCTTCTGAGAAGAAGCAAAAGCATTCAGCTGTTTGTTGATTTCCAACTGCGCAATGAAGCGATTTTCTACAAATTTCATGTTGGGGGACAAATCTTCTTTGGTAGGAACCAACTTGTTTTTTGCTGCATCCAACCGCTTGTTGGCATACTTGGTTACCTCTACCATCAAAAGCAAAAGATAGTTGTACAAATCATACGCTTTAGATAAACTGAAGAACAACTCCTTTTCTGCAGTATCCAAATTTTTACCTCCGTTCTGATAATACGCATAAATTATCTGAACTATCTTCAGACGAATAAGAACTCTGTTAATCATAATATATAAACAAACTATATTTTATTTTAGGTGGGCAAAAGTAAGCATTTTTCCTTTATTACACACCATAAAGCCTCATATTTTTTCTTTTTTTTCAGAGATTCGACATTTTTCCTCATTCTCTTTTGGCACATTGCAAAAAAATATTCAAATTTGAACGCATTTTTATTAGTAACAGTGAGTTATGGAAGAACTGAAGAAGAAAAGTACGACTATTGAAAACGACAAAGAAATCGTTTTCTCCAAAGCTATCAAAGCTGGAAAACGAATTTACTACTTGGATGTAAAGAAAAACCGGAAAGAGGAAATGTTCATTGCTATCACAGAAAGCAAGAAAGTAGTATCCCTCGACAAGGATGACCCTCAGGTTAATTTTGAAAAACACAAGATTTTCCTGTACAAGGAAGATTTTGAGAAGTTTATGAACGGTTTGCAGCAAGCTATCGATTTCATCGGACACGAACAGGGAACCACAAGTGAAGCACATTATCAGCCTGCTACAGCTACTGAAGAAATGCCTTCACAATCTGAAGAAATAAAAATTGACATCGATTTTTAAGATAAAGCGCAAAAAGTACTGATTCCAACTTGAATTACAGGAATTTATTCCATGAACATTTGGAAAGTAAAAAGAAAATGCATACCTTTGCGCCGCTTTTTCAAGCTCATCGTGTGATATACCACATCGTGTGATGGCGAATTAAGCAAACAATCAACTTAATTTAGAGTAACACAAAAATTTTAAAAACAATGAAATCAATCGAAATCAAAGGTTCTTTGAGAACTGAAACTGGTAAGAAAGCCACTCGTGAACTTCGTAAAGACAATGGTGTTCCTTGCGTATTGTACGGAACTCAGAAAGATGAAAACGGCAATCAGGTTGCTACTCACTTTACAGTTCCTACTGAAGGCTTGCGTAACTTGGTATACACACCGCACATCTACGTTGTAGACCTGAACATTGATGGCAAGATTGTAAACGCTATCATGAAAGATATCCAGTTCCACCCTGTAACAGACAAAATTCTGCACGTTGACTTCTATCAGATCGACGAAAGCAAACCTATCGTAATGGAAGTTCCTGTGAAGTTGGAAGGTTTGGCAGAAGGTGTGAAAGCCGGTGGTAAATTGGCTCTGCAGATCCGTAAGTTGAAAGTGAAAGCTTTGTACAATGTAATTCCTGAACGTCTGGTTATAGACGTAACTCCGCTGGGATTGGGTAAAACTATCAAAGTGGGTGAACTGAAATACGAAGGTCTGGAACTGCTGAACGCAAAAGAAGCTGTGGTTTGCGCAGTTAAATTGACTCGTGCTGCTCGTGGTGCTCAGGCTGCTGCTGGTAAATAATTTCAGTAACCTAAAACTACAAAAATCCTTTCAATGAAATACTTGATTGTTGGACTGGGGAATATCGGTGAAGAATACCGCGAAACCCGTCATAATATAGGATTTATGGTATTGGACGCCTTGGCTAAGGCGTCCAATATTATTTTTAGCGACGGGCGTTATGGAGCTACTGCCCAGCTCTCGCTAAAAGGCAGACAATTGATTCTGCTGAAACCATCCACTTACATGAACCTGAGTGGGAATGCAGTACGCTATTGGATGCAACAAGAAAAAATCCCTTTGGAAAACGTATTGATTGTAGTAGATGATCTGGCCCTGCCTTTTGGTACCCTGCGACTGAAAGGAAAAGGCAGTGATGCAGGCCACAACGGATTGAAGCACATTGCCGCTACGTTAGGCACTCAGAACTATGCCCGCCTACGCTTTGGCATCGGAAACGACTTCCCGAAAGGAGGACAAATTGATTTCGTTCTCGGACATTTCGACGAAGAATCCATGAAGCTGATGCCGGAACGTCTGGAAGTAGCACAGGAAATCATCAAAAGTTTCTGTCTGGCCGGACTGAACATCACCATGAATCAATATAATAACAAATAAAAAACATGCCGGAAGCACGAATTGACAAATGGATGTGGGCTGCACGTATCTTCAAGACAAGAACCATTGCTGCCGAAGCCTGCAAAAAAGGAAGAATCTCGATCAACGGTTCTCAGGTGAAACCTGCCCGAATGGTAAAACCAGGGGACGTGGTACAGGTCAGAAAACCTCCTGTAACCTATTCCTTCAAGGTGCTGCAGGCCATTGAAAAAAGAGTGGGAGCCAAACTGGTACCGGAAATCATGGAAAACGTGACTACACCCGACCAGTATGAATTGCTGGAGATGAGTAAAATCAGCGGATTCGTAGACCGTGCCCGTGGTACAGGACGCCCCACAAAGAAAGAACGAAGAGACTTGGACGAGTTCTTCATGCCAGAATACCTGGACGACTTTGACTTCGACTTTGATGACGAGGAGGAGGATGAAGAATAAATATTGTCCGCATTAAAAATAAAAGCTGGACTTGCCTATTCACTTGTGCAAGTCCAGCTTTTTTTATTCTGCTTTGGCTGTTACCTCCGAAGCTTCAAACAACGCATTCAAATTCTTTTCCTCTCCCACGACCCATACCACATCGCCCTTCTGCAATTCAAAAGAGACTTCCGGCTGCCGCAGGTTGCTGTCGTCGGCAGACTCAATTCCTACCACCAGACAATGGTATTTGTTGCGGATGCCACTTTCACGAATCGTACGCCCGCAAAACGGTGAGTTACGCGCAATGACAAACTGCTTCAAGTACATCTCGCGGTTCTCAAAGTCCTCATCCTTGTAACCTTCAGCTACCTTTTCCAGCTGTCCGGAGAAAACAGACAACTGTTCGTCTGTTCCGATAACCTGCAACTTGTCATTCGGGAAAATCCGGTTTCCTCCACCCGGGATATTAATACGGTGCGCACCTCGTATGATAGAAGCCACATGCACTCCGTATTTCTTTCCAAAATCAAGTTCCATCAAGGTCTTTCCTCCCCACAACGAATCGGCAGGAACCACAAAATCCGACAAGTGCAAATCACGATCCAGCAGTCGTCCGGCATATTCCGGCTGGCTCTCTCCCAAATACGCTTTCTTGATTTCCTTGGAACGGAGATTCTGCACAAACACCCGTTCCATCCCGATTGACTGTTTCTTCAAGAAACGGGAGAAAATCATCAGCAGGACGACCAGGATGGCAATACCCACCATCAGCGCGGCAGAGGCCTGGAACAGATACTTGATGATGTAGACCACAAACAATACAGCCAGCACAATGCGAAGCAATACAATTGAAATCAGCGGAGCATGATTAAAACGGCTGTCCGCCCAGAGTGCCTTGAACTCAATGGAATGATTTTTCTTCATAATCATGGCACGGAGGAAAGGAGAAATCAACAAGATGGTCACTACCGCTCCCAACACTTTTCCCCAAAAACCTCCCAGTGCGGAAATCAAAAGAGGAAGGAACAGGTTAAATGACAGTACCACCATCGCAATGGAAAGCACCAGGTAAATCAATGTAATACGCACAATCGCTCCCAACAGTTTTTTCCAGTTGTTCTGATGGTTCACAGGCTGCACTCCTACCGAATAACGCTCCAGCAAATGCTTCCAGAATACCGGAAGATGCCGGTCCACCCAGCCATAAGCAGGACCGGACAAACGAATCATATAAGGAGTAAGGAAGGTCGTTATCACGGATACAGCCACCACAATCGGATACAGGAAAGAGCTCGTCACATTCAGACTTACTCCCAATGCCGCAATGATAAAGGCAAATTCACCAATCTGTGTCAAACTGAATCCACACTGCATGGCGATTTTCAACGGCTGACCTGACAGCAACACACCTCCCGTACCAAAGATGGTCTGCCCCAACAATATGGCTACCACAATCGCTAAAATCGGCCAGATGTATTCCACAATCATGTTCGGGTCGACCATCATTCCGACAGATACGAAGAAGATGGCTCCAAACAAATCTTTCACCGGAGCCACAAGTTTGTCAATGTGTTCCGATTCCACCGTTTCCGCCAGAATGGACCCCATGATAAATGCGCCAAAGGCTGGAGAGAAGCCCACACGGGCCGCCAGCACCACCATCCCGAAGCACAAGGCCAAGGACACAATGAGCAACGTCTCGTCACTCATCAGTTTGCGTGCCCTCTTTAAGAAGAGCGGAATCAGATAAATACCTACCACAAACCAGAGAATCAGGAAGAACACCAGTTTCCCGATGCTGTAAATCATCTCACTTCCTTCAAAATTCTTGCTTACGGCCATGGTAGAAAGCATCACCATCAGCACAATGGCCAGGATATCTTCCAAAATCAGAATACTCAGCACCAATCCGGCAAAACGCTGTTGCCGAAGTCCCAAATCATCAAATGCTTTATAGATAATGGTGGTGGAAGACATGGCCAGCATTCCTCCCAAATAAATGCAGTCCATCTGTTTCCAACCAAACATCCAGCCCACAAACACACCGACCAGTATCATGCAGAAGATAATCGTACAGGCCGATATGACCGCCGAACCTCCCACCTTCATCAGTTTCTTGAAACTGAACTCCAGTCCCAGCGCAAACAAAAGGAAGATGACACCAATCTCCGACCACGTCTGGATATTATCCGCATCTACCACCGAAGGAGTAAACGTGAAATGAGGACTACAGACAAAACCTGCGACAATATAGCCTAACACCAAAGGCTGCTTCAATTTCTTAAATAGCAACGTCATGATTCCGGCACTAATCAATATCAAGGCCAGATCACTGATAAGAGGAGCTAAATGCGACATAATAACAGTTGTATTTTATTTTGCGCAAAAATAACGAATTCCTTACAAGAAATATCCCCCTGAGAGATAAATATGAAACAGAAGTTTCCTATTCAACCAATAATGTTGTAATTTTGTCCCATTCTAAATAAAGAGAATATGAATACTACTAAAACTACACAAACCTTTCCGGTGCTGGACATGAGTTGCGCCGCCTGTGCCACACGGGTGGAAAAGACACTGAACCGTCAGCCGGGTGTTTACCATGCTCAGGTGAACTATGCAGCCGCTACGGCCACCGTAGAATACAACCCGCAAGAATGTACACCCGAAACATTAAAAGATGCCATTCAGAATGCCGGATACGACCTGGTCATTGAAACGAATGCCCAAAAAGAGAAAATAGCAGAAGATGCACATAGCAGGAAATACCGTCAACTGAAACAGCGTACTATCTTTTCGCTGATGCTTTCCGTGCCCGTAGCCATTATCGGCATGTGCTTTATGGACTGGACGTACGCCAATTACGTGATGTGGATTCTTTCCACTCCCGTAGTATTCTGGCTGGGAAGAGACTTCTACCGCAATGCCTGGAAACAGTTGAAGCACCGCACTTCCAACATGGATACGCTGGTAGCCGTAAGTACAGGCATTGCCTATACATTCAGCCTGTTCAACCTGTTCTGGCCGGAGTTCTGGCTGAGCAGAGGCATTCACCCTCACGTCTATTTCGAGGCAGCCAGCGTCATCATCTCCTTTATCCTGCTCGGACGGTTACTGGAAGAAAAAGCCAAAGGAAATACGTCGGAAGCCATCAAAAAACTGATGGGACTACAGCCGGCCACCGTCACCATACTCACTCCGGAAGGACAGCTGAAAGAAATTCCCGTGGAACAAGTACAGCAGGGCCAGCGACTGGTAGTCAAACCGGGCAGCCGCATTGCCGTGGACGGAACCGTGTATGAAGGCAGTTCCTATGTGGACGAGAGCATGCTCACCGGCGAACCGCTTCCTACCGAAAAGACTCCCGGCGCCAAGGTATATGCCGGCACCATCAACCAGAAAGGAAGTTTCAGTTTCATCGCCGACAAGGTGGGCAGTGAAACCGTTCTGGCACATATCATCCGCATGGTGCAAGATGCACAAGGCAGCAAAGCCCCCGTACAGCAATTAGTAGACCGCATCGCGGCCATCTTTGTGCCTACCATCCTGAGCATTGCCGTCCTCTCGTTTTTAGTCTGGATATGGCTGGACAGCAGCAACGGATTCACCCATGGCTTGCTGGCCGCAGTCACCGTCACCATCATTGCCTGCCCCTGTGCATTAGGACTGGCCACACCGACGGCCATCATGGTCGGCATCGGAAAGGGGGCCGAAAACGGTATCCTGATTAAAGATGCAGAAAGTCTCGAAACAGCCCGTAAGGTGAACGCCATCGTACTCGATAAAACCGGCACACTGACCGAAGGACGCCCCACGGTGACCGACATCTCCGACCCGCTTCTTCAATCTCCGTTAGGCGATGTGCTCTTTACCCTGGAAAGCGCTTCCGAGCACCCTCTGGCACAAGCCATCGTACAGCATCAGACCCGCCAGCTACTTCCCATGGAAGAATTTGAAAGTCTGACAGGATTAGGAGTACGAGGCAAAATCAACGGAACCTATTATTATGCCGGCAACCGCCGACTGCTGGAAACGAACCATCTTACCGTATCCCCTTCCCTGACGGAAGAAGCTGCCCGACTAAGCCAGGAGGCCAAGACCGTCATCTGGCTGGCCGATTCACAACAGGCATTAGGGCTGGTAGCCATTGCCGACCGTATCAAGCCGACCTCTAAAGAGGCCGTCAGACAATTGCAGGAGATGGGAATCTCAACTTATATGCTGACCGGTGACAATCCGGAAACGGCCCAAAGGATTGCAGCACAATGCGGCATCACCCACTTTCAGGCTGAGGTACTTCCACAGCAGAAAGCCCAGTTCATCAAGGACTTGCAAAAAGAAGGCAAAATCGTAGCCATGGTGGGCGACGGTATCAATGACAGTGCGGCACTGGCTCAGGCCGACCTCAGCATTGCCATGGGAAAAGGAAGCGACATTGCCATGGACGTGGCCAAAATGACACTCATTTCGTCCGACCTGAACAAGATTACCGATGCCATCCGCCTTTCTCAGGCCACCGTGCGCACCATCCGCGAGAACCTTTTCTGGGCCTTCATCTACAACCTGATAGGTATCCCGGTAGCCGCCGGTATTCTGTACCCCATCAACGGCTTCCTGTTGAATCCAATGATAGCCGGTGCCGCCATGGCCATGAGTAGTGTCAGTGTGGTAAGCAACAGTCTGCGACTGAAACGGAAGAAATTCGCACACACCGCAGTGACCGTACAAGAGGAAGTACAACCCACTGAAGAAATCACCGCACCCGCAGTGGGAACAGCTACCCCACAGCCGGAAACCACAGCTCCATCCGCTTCCGAAAACCGGAAAACCTATCTGGTAGAGGGAATGATGTGTGATCACTGCCGCACCCGCGTAGAGAAAGTACTGAACATGTGGGAAGGAGCCTCCGCTCAGGTCACACTCACTCCGCCGGAAGCCGTCATTACCTTCCAAGGGAAAGTACCTGCACTTGCAGAACTGCAACAACTGATTGATGAAAAAGCCGGTGATTATACACTAAAAGAAAAGAACTGATTGAAAGGGTTTTATCCAATCCCAGTACTTCCTTGGAAGTACTGCAGTACTGGCGGCGAAGTACTACAGTACTGCCGTGAAAGTACTGGAGTACTGCAAGGGAAGTACTCAGACTTTTCAAAGAATGTTATCCTATCTCCAGAAATCCCATCAGGAAAGCGTCCGGAAAGATGAATTTCTTTTCTCCGATGATAAATCTGACATACAGATATTTCTCATTACTGTTGAATTTCACAACTTCTCCCTTGCCGAATTTCTTGTGGGTTACGGTACTTCCCGTCTGTAATCTGTTAAGCAGTATTCTTACATCTGTTTCAGTTTGCCCCTGTTGGGGTACTGTTTCAGATGAGGGTGCTGATGACGGCTCTGTCTTCATGGGTTCTGTCTGCTCGGGCTCTATGATTATAGACGAACCGGAAATGGATGCTTCATCTTTAGAGTATGAGTCATAATCTTCAGAAAGCATGGATGACTGCTGATTGTAAAACAGCTTTTCATATTGCGCTTTCCTTATAGTAGTGTCCCATCCGCCCACTTCATCGGCAGCGTGTCTGTTTATCCCTGTATATGTCAGACTGGCATCTTCATAACGCTTGAACTTGAATATGGCATCATTCATCAGCGGGGCATTGAATACTCCGAGCGAGCATAACATATTGAAGTCCTCCACACTAAGACCTGTAACCTTTTTGAACAGTCCCGGCTCCAATTGCGTGATGACATCTTTCAGACACCTTTCACGATAGTCCGTCAGATACATAAACACGGGAATTCGTGTAGCAAACTTGATAAGCTTTTCCTGAATCTGTTTGCGTTTGCTTTTTATTTCTTTCTCCTCGTCAGAGAGTTCCTTTTTCTCTTTCTGTGATGCTTCAGTCTTCTTTTTCTTGGCATTCTTTATGGCTTCCGATTTGTTTATTATTGTAGATATGTCGCTGTTCAGATTACGGAATCCCTCGATATTCATCAATGCCCTCATGGCTTCCGGACTGTCAAGTAGACGTTTCAGCGTGTCATTATCCACATTTACAAGTAGTGCCGATTCCCATCTTTTGGCAAGCAGGGTGGCAGATGTTCCGGCAAGAGCAATGTCGAGAATGTCCTGAGCGTTCACCTCTTTCATGCTGCTGCCATCGTATGCCAGTACCGGCAGAAACTTTATAAACTCTCCAACCTTGGCTTCCGGGTTTGATTCGTTGATGTCCAGTCGGCAACTGTAGTCTGAGATTTGGCGTAAAGCCCTGTCAAGAGCAAAGTCGAAAACATAGCATTCTTTCTTCATTATGATTTTGTCGCCGGTTTCATTTCTGACTTCCCATGGACTTTGCACTCTGAATGCTGCCTGGAAATAAGTTTCCGGACTTTTCAGATTGCGTAGCATGAATATTCCTGTCCACGGTTTTACGGTAACGCCCGTAGTCAATTTTCCACACGTCAGGGTTATTGTCTTAGTCTTTAGAGGGTTGCCCATAGATACCTGTACCGGATATAGCGCATCCAGTCCGATACCAGCCCCTGTTCCGGCGCATACAATAACATTATAGTCATGGTAGAATCTGTTTTGTCTCTGCTTTAGCAGATTTGCCATAGCAAAACATGAAGCGACATTGGGCAGGAACCAAAGAGTGTGTGACAACAAACCGAGCAATCGTGCATCGCTGAACGGCATCGGAGGACGCTTGTCCTGACCGAGTTTCAGGTCGTCTATACTTGCAGGCAGATATGCTCCTCTAATCAAATCCAGCCATTTCTGCACTTCATTTTCGTATTTAAACCTGGCAGAATCCCCTTTGCCTTCGGCTGCAAAAAACAGATTCAGGTCGAATTCATCGAACTCCCCCTGTCTTGCCACATCCTGTATCTGGTCCGGCATGCGGTAAGTAAGCATCACCATTCTTGGCAATGAAAGATATGGATTGTCCGCTCCTTTCCAGTTGGCTTTGGCACGCTGTTCGTCAGAATAAGTCCAGTTGAATATCTGTTCTTCTATAAACTCGCCATTGTTTATTGCCCTGAAAGGCGTTCCGGAGAGAAACAGATAATATTTCGTGGATATAGGCAGCCATGTTTCGTTTATGGCATTGCTCGCCTCGTCTTTCTGGTATTTTTCGGCATCGAACTCCACGGCATTTTCTTCATCTTCCTTTTCAAACAATTCCTTAGCGCGTTCCTTCCATGCCCCGAAGTGATACTCGTCGAATATCACCAAATCCCAGAGTGTGGCATGTATAAACTCATTTTTTGTCTTTATACCTCCGCTTTCATTTGTGCCAAGCAAGTCCTGAAAAGAACCGAACACCACTATAGGCTTCGATTTGTCTGCCCTACTGAATTCCTGGTCAATGTTCAAATTGTTGTTTCTTGCATCTTTGTTGGATATGAACTGCCAACCCTCAAAGTCGATATGCGACACAAGGTCTTCACGCCATGCAGATTCTACAGCCGGTTTGAAAGTCAGGACCAATATACGCGACAGATTCATTTTTTTTGCCAGCTGATAACTTGCAAAAGTCTTACCGAAACGCATCTTCGCATTCCAAAGGAACTTGGGTATTCGGTTGGGCTCTTCCTTTACAGCCTGTTCAAAGTAAGACTTGGTCTGTTCCACAGCACGGAACTGTTCCGGACGCATACCGAAGCTTTGAGTCCTGTTCTCTACGTTTTCCGAACCTGTACGCAGTGAAAGAATGGCCGCTTTTACGTCCTCCATTGAGCAATCGAACCATTCGTCTGTTTTATCAAGAGGATTGAGGCGGTGGAAGCCTTTACGTTCGAGAAGTTTGTGTACGTTCTTATCGGTAAAGCAGGAACCGTCGTTAGTCATAGCAGATTCTGTCAGAACGATTTCGTATCTGATTTTGCTTGTGTGCAGTTGTTCGTCTATGCGTTCCTTTGCTGTCCGGTCTGTGTAACCAACTTTCAGGTAACCTTTGTGTGAATCTACACCTAACAGTCTGTAGGCGTAGATAGTTGGTGTTACAGTAGGGCGTTGAGGGAAGAAGTTCTGTTCCATAGTGTTATTCCATTGGGCGTATCATTGATTCTATAAAGTTAATTTCTTCTTGTGTCAGATTGTATTTTTGGTAAAGTTCTTGGTCTGTCCACGGTTTAGAGAAGTCTTGGAGGGGAACGAATAGAAAATTATTCTTTGTGATATGTATAGAGGTTAATGTTTGAAGTAAAAGAAAACGAAAAAATTTAGTTTTTACATAAGAAATTAGATTATTAGCTTCAAGTCCATTATCAAAAGATCCTAAAACGAGAAAAGTTTCTGTACATACATTATTAGGGTTCAGAACTCTTAATGATGAAACTATTTGATAATTACCTTCAGGGCTTGGTTTGTTCCCTCCTGACATAGCATAGGTAATAATGACTTTGTGTTTATTTAGGATCTTGTCTCTATCATTTATTTCATCTTTTGATATATAATAAATTCCGTTGCTAGATAGCATTGAAATAGAATCATTTGATTTCGTTTCTTTTCCTTTATAATTACTCGGTAAAGAAAAGCTATTTCTAGACATAACCATTTCGTCCATTGTTCTAGGTGATTTTTCTGTGACTTTTTGAATAATCTCCACAGATAAATTATCTCTAATAAACATTGGATATTTATTTAATGGTCGAGTCATATTTGAAGCTTCTTTGTTACCTTTGATGTTGATAATATTACAATTGCCGTTATATGATTTATCCCATAAAAAATAACAAACTCCACCAGCTATATTTACTCCAGGAAAACAATCACTGCTATTATTGAAATCTATCAAATTCCGTATGCGTTTATCATTTAACATCTCCCTTCTAAAATTGTCTAATCCTTTTCCTCCAGAATACCATCGAGCAGGGATAATCATTACTAAATATCTAGGGTTGAGCCTTTTTGCTTGCATTACGAAATAATGATATAATGGTTTTGCACTTGCTCCATTCCCTCCATCATTTAATTGGTACGGCGGATTTCCTATAATCACATCGAATTTCATTTTGAAGACCTTCTCTACATCTAAGTTGTGAATAAATTGATATGCGTAGCTCTCTAATTCCTGTTTACAGTCGTATTCACTTTGTGACGTACCGCAATAAATACATTTACCATCTTTCCATGTGTGGTTGATACGTTGGTAAATAATATTCCCTTGAGGTTTGTCCTCCGGAAATTGGTAAGCCGAGAACGGGCTGCTTGGGTATTTACTGCAATACACACTCCGGCGTGACAGCAAGCTGGTAAGTTCGGTAATGGCGATGCCGAACAATTGCTTTGAGAAAATATGTTCGATACGTTTCTCAAGGTCAGGTATCTGACGTTCAAGACCTTTAATCAACCTCTTGGCAATCTCGCGAAGGAAAACTCCGCTCTTGCAACATGGATCGAGAAATCTTGTATCAGGATTCTCAAACAGCTCCTGTGGAAGCAAGTCGATGATTTTATTAGCCAATTCTGGAGGGGTGAATACCTCGTCGTTGCTCAGATTGGCTATGCAGGACAGTACGTCCGGATTATAGACGTTATGTAATAAACTATTCTCCATAATCTTGAACTTTTTTATAGTGGGTGATGTATCTTCTCAGGAATATTCCGCCCTCTTCCTTTTGTTCTTCGCTGAGCGCAAAAAGATTACCTTCGCTGCTGTCATTGTAAAGTAGAAGGTCGGACATGGTATAGTCCGAGCGTTGTATCTGGTTGCTGCTGATTAGTGTCCATTCGGAAAAAACTATCGGTGCAGAAGTGTCGTTACCTTCGACATCTACGCACATAAGGGTCAGGGCATTTCCGTTGATGATATTTCTGCTGATGATAAACTTTGCAGCCTGTCTGGCTTCTTCTGATACGTCCGATTTGCAGTGTGCAGTGTATTCTTCGTTCCAGATGGAGAACAGACGTTCGCGACATTCCTCTACGTTGTCACGCATGATATCCACACCGTATAGACTGCCGATGGCTACAATAGCCTGTTTCTCATAGTCGTAAGGACTGTTCTTGTATTTCCGGCGGAGTTCTGATAGTTTGCGTTTTAGAATAGCAGCCAGGAAATTGCCGTTGCCACATGCCGGCTCTAAGAAACGTGAGTCGGGACGGAGGCACTCGTTGGCTACAAGGTCGAGCATAGCATTTACCTCGCGCTCGGCAGTAAAGACTTCACCTCTTTCCGCTACCCGCTGTCGGGATATGATTTGGGATTTTTTCTGATTGTTCACCGCCATTTGCAGCCATAATTAATGCGGATAAGGGCTACAATACCGCGGTAATATATTTAAGGTATAGACATAAAAAAAGCGTGAAGCCCTGAACTGTTGCTCGCTTCACGATCTGAGGCCTTCGCATTGCCCTGTCTGTCGAAACGAACAACGCAAGAGCCCACGCCGATATGTATAATACTACCTATATGCCGTATACTACCATAAAGTGTACAGGTACACCTATGGCTATACGGCAATTGAGGTTTGTATATAACACACCACGGGACATCTACGTTGCCTTGTTTTTGACAGACAAATTGAAAGTTGCGAAGTTTCAGATCGTCAAAACCAAAGCGTAGTAAACGCCTTTGAATATGTCATGTCCCTGTCACCTCATCTTTTCTAATGTATCAAGAAAAGAACGTTTGGTGCAGGTCTGTGCGATTCTCATGTAAACAAACAGGTTCAAAACCGTTTTCGTTTACGGAAATCGCAGTCTTTGTTTCGCAAAGTTAAGGAAAATATTCTCATCTTCCTATAAAGATGCGTAATTATATATTGGAAAGCCGGGTATCAGATATAGAGTTCCCCTGTATAGATGGTGAAATTTGAATTTGTCTTGCCACCTATATAGGGGAATGATGTAAGTGTTATTGAGAACATAGAATAAAATGTTTAATATCCTTAAATTTAAGGAATCTCTTATTCAATAATGTCTTTTAATTGGCTAATAATATCTAAAGTCATTTTAGACAATGGTCTGTTAGATAATTGGCATTCATCTAAATAATTACCCCATATTATCCTATCTATCATCTCATCTGTAATTCCCAATTTACTAAATGACATCTTTAAATCGTTATAATATCCTTTTTGGTTAGCAATAGATCTCAACACTATTTCGTACGCATAATCCTTATGCTTTTTATATAGTTCACTTAAGGCAAATGCTTGAATATTCGTTTTGCATCTGTTATCGGACTCAAAACTAATATCCCAATTCGTATTTCTTAATATACAATTTAACGGTGAATCTATTGTAAACTTCCCATTATTCCCGAATCCTTCTATATATGGATTAATGTCTATGTGTTCTTCTCCTTTTGCTTTATTACATGTAGGGCAACAAGGAATGAGATTATAAAATGATAGGGCTAAATACGGATATTTGCTTTTACTATAAAAGTGATCAAACTGAGCATCAACTTTACGGTTATTATCAGCACCAAAAATATATTGTCGATTACAGTATGGACAAACGCTTATGTTTAAAGAATTAAGAACTTTATATAAAATCTCTTTTCGGACTTTTTCATATTGCCCAATCATGTACTTTCTAAAATCACACCACTCACTTGCTTCATACTCTATATCAGGAAAGCGCTTATTGAACAACTCTATTTCTTTAATATGAATGTCCGCAAGTTGCCAATTAGTAAATTCTATGTTTGAAGTCCGCCCTATA
>OCHL01000575.1_pt1 | contig 32262 bp, 26 predicted proteins | sample 1538421 | NCBI WGS metagenome assembly OCHL01 (sample SAMN04571690, study PRJEB22368) | human gut metagenome | biome: human gut; material: stool | host: Homo sapiens | place: Luxembourg | collected 2012-06-01 | reverse complement strand
GGTATATTAGTGCTCGTGCAAATAGCAAAAAAGACTACCTACTGGATGATTTTTCCCTCTCAATTTGTTACCGATGCAGTAATGGGTGGGCTCTTTCTCATTTTTGCTGTTCTATTCTTTATGCTTGGCCTCCGTCTTCTTTTTATTCTGTATTGCATGATTACGGGCAAAGATGAAGATGAAATAATGGTTCGCAACATTGCCGCCAAAAGCAAAAACACAACCAAGAAACAATAATTCAAATACTCTTTTGACTCCTTTACTATCTCTTTCAAGAAAAAGAAGCCTTTTCTCAACTGGGTGCCATTTCATATAAAATTGTGAGTATCTAAATATCCTTAGATTAAGTACCGCTCGATACGGCTCAGCACGCGCTTACTGCATCTCGTGCAAAAAGCCAACACTATACCGGAGGTCGAACTACCTTATGAAAAAGGCTCGCTACTTGGAATTGCTCTCCCATTCTTTTCCCACCTCACGCCAAGCTGCTACCGCAATAGCTCACTATGCAGGCGAATTATCGCTTCCTAAACCTACTGAACTCTATATTTCAGACATTCATGGCGAATACGAAGCGTTTGCCAACATTCTAAGAACTGGTTGCGGCAATTTGCAGCGTGCTATAGAAAGCGCGTTTGGCGAATCACTTACCGACCAGGAAAAGGCCGCGCTTACCTGTCTTATTTGCTATCCACAAGAAAAAATGGAATGCATTTTAGAGGATGAAGAAGAATCAGTATCTTGGTATGAGGAATCAATTTCGCAACTACTGGTTCTTGTTGACTACCTTTTGCTTACTCATTCCAATCGCGAATTAGCTGAAGCGCTTCCCGAAGAATTTGCGGTGCTTACCCAAGATTTGCTTTCGCTAGATTATCCAATCGAAATTGTTTCTTCACTTATTAGTACGAATACCGCACCAGACTATATTGAAGCACTCTGCTTGGCAGTAAGAACTATGTTAGTTAGCAAACTCCATATGGTGGGCGACGTATATGATCGTGGCCCCTTCCCTGAACTTATCATGGATGAACTCGCAAATTCGCCCCATATTGATATCCAATGGGGCAACCATGACATTGTCTGGATGGGCGCAGCCCTAGGCCAACGTGGTTGCATTGCTCATGTGGTACGAAATTGCGCACGTTATGGCAATTTATCTATCTTGAGCGATGCTTACGGTATTAACCTTCTACCTTTAGCAAACTTCGCACTTAAAACCTACAAAGATGATCCCTGTGTTGGCTATGCTCTGAAAGGCAATCCAAACCTTTCGCCGCAGGAACTTGACCTTACTATAAAAATCCAAAAGGCAATGGCCATTCTGCAGTTCAAAGTAGAAGCAAAACATATTGATGACAATCCTTCATTCAACTTAGAGGATCGCAAATTACTGCACAAAATCAATCTTGAAACTAATACCGTAGAGGTTGATGGCATTGAGTATGAAATTACTGATCCGGTATTCCCTACGGTTGATTGGACGGATCCTTATCAATTGACCGATGAAGAAGAAGCGGTTATGCATTCGCTTGAACAAGCGTTCCTTAACTGTGAAAAACTTCAGCGTCACATGGCGCTTCTTCTTGAAAAAGGGAGCTTATATAAAATCGAAAACAATACGCTTATGTATCATGCCTGTGTTCCCCTTAACCCTGATGGAACACTTAAAGAGGTAAACATCTATGGTAAAACCTACAAAGGAAAAGCGCTTTTTGATGCCGTAGACAAGTATGTACGCGATGCCTTTACCGCCAAGGATCCCGAAAGCCACAAGCGTGGTTGTGATTTGCTTTGGTATCTCTGGCTGGGAGAAGGGTCGCCTTTATTCGCAAAAAGCAAGATGGCAACGTTCGAAATTTATCTGATCGAAGATAAAACAGCACGTAAAGAAGTAAAAAACTCTTACTACTCGCTTCTTGAAGATGCCGACGTTCTTGATGCGATTTTTGAAGATTTCGGTATGAACCCTGAAACCGCACGCATTGTATGCGGTCATACGCCTGTTAAAGTAAAGGATGGCGAAGATCCTGTTAAGTGTGGTGGTAAAGTCATTATTATTGACGGCGGAATGTCTAATGCCTATCAATCTACCACTGGCATTGCAGGTTTTACCTTGGTCTCTGATGCCAAAGGGATACGTCTTGTATCTCATCAGCCTTTTGTGGGAAGCGTTGCTGCAATTCGCGAAGATAGATGGGTTGAATCAACTGAACGGATCATTAGCGAGGCGGATCACACACTTCAAGTTGCCGAAACTGATGCAGGAAAACACCTTAAAAAGCGTATTGCTGATTTAGAAAAACTCATCTCTGCTTACCGTAAAGGAAAGATTGCAGAACAAATATAAAAGTAAAATGAGCGCCTGCTTAAGCGTACAACCAATGCTCTATACAGGCGCTCTTTGAATTTACTTTGAATATATAGCTCTGGTGTTCTTTGCTTTTTCTAAATAGGATCGCTGTATAAGCCCTTTTCACCCTCGTCGGCATTATGAATATCAAACGATGCACGCCTGTTCCAATGATCAACTGCTTCTTCATAGGTAGGCTGTTTTGTCTCTGCTTCATAACCGCACTTGTCGCATGCAACATAGTAGGATGGTTCACCACTGTCGCTATCAAACCATTCAGAAACATGAACTTCAGGACTTCCGCAATACGGACAAATATTCAATCCAGCCATTTCCCATCCCTCCTTCAGCATTTGAAATGCGAGAAATAAGCTTCTTTGAGTCTTGCACCAAACTTTCAAATCCCCTTTTGCTTAGTGCAATTTTCTCTATTCCTATTGTATACCTTATAGCCATGCTGTAGGGCTGTATTAATCCAGGTAGCACCCCAAACCAAAACGAGAATGACGCTACATCGTAAGCATCATGCAGCCCGTACCAAGCAAAATTGCCAAAATCATTTTGCCAAAAGCTTTATAGGATCTACCTAAGCGACCCATTCTTGGTTCGCTGTCCCTGTATGGCTTGTCGTGCATACGAATAGCAACAGAATCAGTTAGCAAAAAGCCGCACATTTTAACGAATTGTATAAACGCATAGATATAAAAAATCAAAGCGATGAACTCCATGGGAAATTCCTTTGTCTAAACAATACCAGTAGTTTTTCGAAAAAGTCGTCGATTCAGATGCTCTCAAGAGACGCTAAAGATTAGCCCTATAGACAGCAAAATAGTCTATCTTGTTTTGGGTCCATTATGTCCTTGAAGAGGAACATCTGACAAATCATCGCGTGCAACGACCGTATATTTAGGCATAGTAATTGTAAGTCTCCCTTTTTCATCTAAACGAGAAAGATCAAGTCGCCTCTTGCTACTAGGATGATCCACTACAATTGTTCGAGGCTCAGTCGCATAGTAGCTATCAGACACCGTACCAGTGATATCAGTACCTACTAAAAACAAATCTGGATTATCCAAGATGAACAAAACATCAGAAGGACTAAGCAGTGAAGGTGTGCGCACTGCAACAGGCCGATCCGAATTAGGATCTTGAACGCAAATGAAAAGCTTATACGTGTCGAAATCTTGTACTTGCCTATTGAAATAACTTACTACTTTAGTTATTTCGTTAGGCTCTAATGGATTTTGAGATACTTGATAGCCTTGATATCTCGAAGAATCCTGAGATCTTGCAGGATTCTCGGGATAATCGCAACTCGGATATACAGATTCCCGAGAAGGCGAATATGAAGAGTCGTAAGAAGAAGTTCTGCAATACGAGCTACGCCCGTAAGAACTGCCAGAAACGTTTTTGTTAAGAAATTCTTCTATGATTTTTCTACCGAAGCCAAACATGCGATATTCCTTTCCGAACTAGAAACGCCAAAATCACTAAAATGCCCCAAAAAAATATATAAAGACCTCGGTAAGACCAATCAATTATTTATATTGTTCCTTATCTTGTGATTTTAAACAATACCCTTTCTGTCATTTATTCCGATCCTTGCAAAAAGTGATACGACACAGATCGAAAGGACAAGTGATTCCACTTTGAATTAGTATCATAATTACGCTATGAATATTGATTCAGAAAATATCAAACACACCTCAAACACCACGGAAGTAATGAAGGACAACTCCCCTTCAGTAGTCCCACCCGCTTTAATCATTATGCTTGCCGTTGCTTCGGGTATGGCAGTAGGTAATCTTTACTGGGCGCAGCCTCTTTTAGCGCAGATCACTCACGGTTTCGGCATAGATACCGCCCAGGGTGGCTTCTTAATAATGGCAACTCAGATCGGATACGCTCTGGGCCTTTTCTTTATAGTCCCGCTTGGTGATGTTCTCCATCGTCGCAAGTTAATATTTACTATGATGCTGCTCACCGTAATTGCCCTTATAGCAGTTTCTCTGGCACCTTCTTTTGCAGCGCTTGCTTTTTCTCTTGGCTGCTTAGGTTTAGTGACCATTTCAGGTCAAATAATCATGCCCTTAACTGGCGATATATCGAGCCCAACTGAGCGAGGCAAAAACGTAGGCATTATTTCTGGCGGAATTACGATTGGTATTTTATCTGCACGAACCATAAGTGGCCTGGTTGCCGATGTGTTTGATTGGCGTGCAATTTACCTTTTTGCAGCAGGAATTAATATTATTTTGGCTTTCATTATTGTTCACATGATTCCTGAAACACCCGATCGAGAAAAAATATCTTACCCAGCTCTTATTCACGATGTGTTTCATACCCTTCACACCACCCCAACCCTTATCCCTTTAATGATGATTGCGGCGTGTTCATTTGGCATTGTATTCAATATTTTTTGGACATCGGTTACCTTTCTGCTTTCAGCAGAGCCATTCCAATATTCAACTTTTCAAATTGGCCTAGTAAGCTTAACCGCAATTACGGGAGCACTCGCCGCCATGAAAGTAGGATCATTGCAAGATCGTGGATTAGGGGTTAAAGCAACGGGTGTTTTTCTTGCCCTTAATTTGACATGCATTATCCTTGCAGATTTATTTGCAGAAACTTCAGTAATTGCTCTAATCGTGCTTGCAGCAATTTACTCACTCGCCAACCAAAGCGTTTCGATTTTGAATCAATCACGCCTGTTTTCTCTTAATCCAACCAAACGAAGTCGTCTCAATACCTGTTTTGTAGTTAATAATTTTATATTCTGCGCAATTGGTAGCACCCTTGCCTCAATACTTTGGAATATAGGAGGTTGGCATGCCGTGATGACAGGTGCTGCCGCTACCCTCGTAATCGCCCTTGTAATATGGGGTGTGTCATACAAATCCTCAGAAGCATTTGACGAGAAAATCCACCTTCAAGAAAAAGTTCGGTAGCAAGCCACTAGAAAATCAAAGGATCAGAAACAAGCGCTAGCACTTCTACCTGGACATATGAAAACAGAATAAACCGAATACTACGCGCAAACTACAGTACAGCATTCTTTATCCAAGTTTCACCCTTAGCGCGTAAACCATTAGCAAGCCCTCTGCCACCCATAAGAAATACACCCATCACCAGCCAAAGCGCTGCTATACGAGCCAAATCGTCTGGCAAATAGGGTCCAACAGCAAACACCAAGACCACCAATGCGGCAATATGCACAAGAGCTGATGCACCACATGTAAATGCTAAATAGCGGAAATCACCCGCGCCTATCAAGATGCCATCAAGTGCCCACATCCAGCCTTGAAGCGGCATCATTACGCCAACTGCCACCATTCCCGCTGTTACTAAAACCTGGATAGACGGATTGGGCGAAAATAGCTGACCAGCCACTAATCCAAGAGCTGCAAAAACCACACCTACTACAATACCAACCACAAAACCCGCCCGAGCGGTATCTTGCGTCAACATACGTGCCCGACCGTAAGCACGTGCACCCAGTTCCGAACCCACAAGGGTTTGTCCCGCAATAGCAATAGAATCAAGTGCATTAACGGTAAAGTTCCATGCCGCATTTACCACCTGATATGCTGCTAAAACTTCAGTTCCCATAGAAGCTGCCGCCATAACAGAAGCCACCAAAGCTACACGAAGCGCTAAGGTACGCACAAATAAAGGAAAGCCATTGCCTCCCGCAGAAGCAATTCCGCGCATTGAAGGTTTCAAAGACGCGCCTCCAGCTAAAGTCCACTTCACCGCAGGAATAAGCAAAAACAACCCCATAAACCATTGGGCAATTGCCGTTGCAATGCCAGAACCCGCTATGCCCCAACCCCACACAAGTACGAATAACACATCGAGTATTGTATTAACCAGGGCACCACTTACCGCAGCAATCAACGTAATGCTTACCTTTTGCAACCCACGGAAAATTCCATTTGCTGCATAAACCAACAGCATACCCGGTACACCAAGAAGAACCATTTGGGTGTATATAGTTGCCTGCTGAAGCGTTTCACCTCTACCACCCAAAAAGCCACAAAGCAGCTCGGCGCATACAAACAAAAGCGCAGCCAACACCATACCGATACAAAGCGACAACCACAAACCATTCATGCCTGCTTGTAAGCCCTGTTGTTTCTTACCTGCACCAAACAAGCGGGCAACTTGCGAAGTAGTGGAATACGCCAGAAAGACGCATAAGCCAACTGCAGTAAGCACGACGGTTGACCCAAGAGATAGCCCCGCTAAAGCAGAATCACTCACATGTCCCACAATAGCGGTGTCAATCAAAACAAACGTAGGTTCCGCAATAAGCTGGCCAAAGGTCGGAATGGCCAACAGCGCTAGCTTTTTATGTACTGAAGTACCGTTGTCAAATGCTGACATCGCACTATTTGATTCCGAAGATGTTACATCGGACTCCGAAATATCATTGTTGTGTTTCGAGGGAGTTTTTCTGTTCATGCACGTTATTCTACCAACAATGCATAGATATCTTGATTAGCAAAATTGTGCTGTAAAAATCGGCTAACTGAAGGTAGCAAGTAAAACAATTACTTCGAAGCGTCCATTCTTTCAACAATTACCCAACAGTTACGATAGCGAGGTTTAATAGAAAATCTTCTCTTCGGTATAATCAATAAAGACAAAACTACCTGATCATGTGCGAGGGATTACCATGGCCACAACTAATTCCGAATCGAACATAAACAAACCTGAAGCAATTGAAGTAGAAACCATCGAAGCAGAAGTTATTGATACTGATCCAATCACTACCGAAAACACTGACACCAACAAAAAACAGAGCACAGAGCACGCAATCATTGATGGCATCTTTGAAGAAGTAACTGCTCAATATTACGAAACTACAGCATCTTATTCAACGAATTCATCAAGCAAAGACAACGTAACCGCTACCGCACAATCTACCACCGATCCAATAACTGTTATTCCCAACGTAATCCCCCATGAAGGCGAACAAACGCCCACTTCGCAAACGCAAAAAATAAAAGGAGCGGCACAAATGGCAGCAGGTGGAGCGCTTGCAGTAGCAGGTGTCCCTCTGTTAATTCTGCCTGGTCCGGGTGCTGTATTTATTGTGGGAGGCGTAGCATTAGCTAGCAAAGGTCAACGAAATTTCTCGGGCCGTAGCGCTTCTCCTCTAGAAGCGAAACTCGATAACGCAGCAGCGAAAATGACCGAAATAGCAAAGGAGCAAACAAAACAGGCGGCTCAAAAAGCAGCAAAGGAAGCTCCCAACGTAGCCAAAAACGTTGCGCAACAAATACCAGTTGTTGCTAAAAAAGCCGCCGAAGCAGCCCCCTTTGTAGCCAAAAAAGTAGCTGATACTGCTCCAGTTGTAGCAAAGAAAATTGCTGATACTGCACCTGTAGTAGCTAAAACTATTGGCGACAAAGCACCTGTCGCTGCCAAAAAAGTAGCTGACGCTGCTCCAGGTGTGGCAGAAAAAGTAGGCAAGCAAGCCCCCGTTGTTGCACACAAGATAGCCGAAGGAGTAAGTTCCGTTGCTAACTCCACGGCAAAGGCTGCCCCAGTTTTTGCCGACAAGGTAGCTAAATCAGCTCCAAAAGCTGCTGAAAAAGTTGCACAAGCAGCACCAGTCGTAGCAGGAAAAGTAATTGCAGGTGCACCCGTTGTAGTAGAAACCGTTGCCAAAGGATTCGCTAAGGGTATTTCACTCGGAGCAAATTTCCTTAAACAAACAGGAAGCAAAGCTGCCGATATTAACAAGAATAAGCAGTCAAAGTTTCAGGATTCCCGAACGAACACACTTCATACGAAGCAACACAAAAACAAATCCTAAAATAAGGCATGGCACGGTACCCCATACCGAAAACGAAGTTCCCATATCGGAAATAAACATGCCACAAATGCTTGTTCCTATAGTGGTGCCCAAATTAGTTGTGGTAAGAAAGAGTCCATTGATAAAATCTGGCGCATCGGGTGCAGAGCGAGAAACCATAAACTGGTCGGTAGTATTAGCAACACCAACTACTACCCCAAGAACAAGCACTACAGCTACAACAACTAATACATTTGCCACCACACCAAACAAGACAACGTAAAGCACAAGCAATGCAATAGGACCCACAAGCATTGTTAGATAAGGTGCTTTTCCCAATGTACGTCCAGCGATTACATTGCCAAACACATTACTTAATCCGTAGACCAAAAGCATTGTGCTTACCAGAGCTGCCCCCATGCCTGCAACACTACCCAAGTATTCTGCAAGAAAGCTGTAAAATCCAAACATCGCAGCATTGATAGAGCCAGCCGCCACCAGCGAAATCAGTACAATTGGTCGCTTTAGAACGGCAACCTGTTTTCCATAGGAAAGTGGATTAATAACAGGCATTGAAGGAACAGCGACAACCGTTAGCAAAAGAGCTACCACCGTTATTACTGCAAAAAACGCCATTGCCGCAGAAAAGGCGATAGATTCCGCAAGCATACCTGCTATCGGAGCACCCACCACCATGCCCGCAGAAACCCCAACAAACACTTGTGCAGATGCCTTCGCACATTCTTCTGGAGTATCCCCCGAGTGTTGGGCAAGAGCCATCGCCATCGAAACATACAAAGGATGAAAAGCTGCAGGAATTACGCGTGCCGCCAACAACACTTCGAACGAAGGGGCAAAAACTGAAACAACATTGCAAACTGAAAAAACTCCAAGCGAAAGCAACATCACTTTTTTACGATTTATTTTCGAAAACAACAACGGCATAGTTGGACCCGCGATAGCAACTATAAGCGCAAAGCCACTTACTAAAAGACCTGCATCAGGAACAGGTACACTAAAGTGTTCAGAAACATACGGGATTACCCCTACAATACCCATTTCAGTGTTCAAAATGCCAAATACCCCAATGGTCAGAATTAAGACAAGCATCTTGTTACTAATTGCTTTCACGGATTTCCTTCCCAATAGATACGTATAGGATGACTTGATGGTTATGAGCGCTTTTCGCTTTTAGACGAAAGCAAAGCGGATTGGAAGCAAACTTGAGCGCGACCAAAAACGTCAAGCCAATACAATCCTTTTCGTATCTAGTGTAAAAAGGCTTCCACAATATGTGTAATGCTTATATTTAATTCCTAATATGAGTATTTGTTATATCACTTCGGATTTAACTTATTCTGAAAGAGTAGGTCAAAACGTTAGGTCTTAGCAATTTCCTGTATATACATAGCGTAAATGCTTTCGAGCAACCTCAGCCAAATGATATACCGTGCGAACAGGAGTAGGATCTTCGTTTTTCATCTTATAACAAGGGAAGAAACGGCTTACATGATACGGAATTTCAGGGTTCAATGAAGCAAGCCAATAAGACAAAGCATCTATTTCTTCTTCGGTGTCATTCTTGCCAGGAATAACTAAGGTGGTTACTTCTACATGACACGTTGAGCACGCAACTAATTGCTCTATGGTTTGTTTTACCGTATCAAGCGATCCACCCACGAAATCATAGAACTCTTGCGTGAAACCTTTAAGGTCAATATTAACTGCATCAAGAAACGGTGCCAGCTCGTTTATAACTTCCAAGTTGGCCATACCATTGCTAACCAAAACATTAATAAGCCCCGCTTCATGAGATCTCTTTGCGCAATCTAGTACAAACTCATAGTTAACCAACGGCTCGTTATAGGTATATGCAATTCCTACGTTGCCGCGCGATTTTAAATATAAAGCCTGTTCAACAAGCTGTTCGGGTGTTATTTTCTGCCATGGAACGTCTTCAATCCCCGCATGTGCAATTGAAGCATTCTGGCAGAAAGGACATCGCAAATTACAGCCAAATGATCCTACCGACAAAATCCTGCTTCCCGGCATAAAACGAGCAAGGGGTTTCTTTTCAATGGGATCCAACGCTAAGCTCGTCATTTTTCCGTAAGCATCAGACACCACGCCACCTTGCCCGCCACGACGCGCACGACAAAGTCCCACTTGCCCTTCTTTTAACAAACACCTATGGGGGCAAATGTGGCACTGAACTCGACCTTCTAGATCTTTATCACACATAAAAGCTCGATAGTCCTCTTGATTGGAAGCCTGATTATTAACCTGCCCAGCTATAGCACTACTCATGACGAATCACTTCAAAACGCTCGAGTTCAACGTCGGTATCACTCACACGGATTCCTGCTTTTTGTTTTGCGATAGTCACTTGATCTTCTACCGTATTCACGCCATCCAAATTCGGCAATAAAAGTCCCCGCCTAAAACCTTTGGTTACAATAACGCCATAACGCTTTGGATCTAATTCTTTTGTCGAAGAAATTGGTTCTGGCTCTCCAAGTACATCAACGCTAATTTCTAAATACTCCAATTCACCCACTCTGATAGCGGGAAACCGAGGATCACGCGTAGAAGCAGAAATGGCATTTTGTATTATTTCTTCTGCAATACAAGCCGTAGTTGGCGCAATGGTGCCAATACAGCCCCGCAATTCTCCCCATTCATGAATAGAAACAAACACACCAGCACGATTGTTAAGCATCTCTTCAGGCAATTCACCCTGTTCAATATGCTGGTAAAGATAATCCGAAAGCTTCAGAGGCTTACCAGTACGAACAATAGCTTCTGCACTTGCACGTGCAAGCGTTACATAAGGATCAGCCTTTTTATCCTCAACGTCGGTTGGACTATCACTTGCCGTCAAATCTTTAAGAAGCTCCCTAGAATCTAGTTTATTTGTCGATTTAGAAGCTGCCTCGAACTTGGATCTTTCAAAAGCAGCTACCGCATACCCAACCCCAAAAGGTCCTTCATAACTCAATAATTCAGCAAGATAAGCTCCAAAACTAGGCACAACGTTTTCCAGCAGGGAGTTATTGTCATCAGGTTTACTGTTGCCCGATTCTTCCCCTGCTGAACAAGGCTCTTTTAGCTTTATAGACTGCATCTCCAAGGCACCAGCCATAATCTGGAATGAGCGCACGCCACATTCAGCTGCGCAATCGCAAAAATATTCATCCAGTTCAAAAAGCTCTTCCAATTTCCCACTGGCAAACATTTTGCATAACTGGCAGTCTAGTTGGGGCCCCTCAGGCGCAAATCCATAAGGCCCATCGGCCTTAAGCTTATGGGACAAATCGCCACTTGCAATATATACACAACGGGTATCAACTTGGTCAATTGCATCAGAAATAATATGACCGAATATGCGATGTGTTTCAGACGAAAGTCCCGATAGTCCTACCCGAACAACACGATAATCTGGCTCAACGTTAGCTTCTTTATAAGCTTCATTAATAAAATACAACGGGATAAAGGTTGCATGATCCATTTCGTAATCCCGCCAAGTACTGGGCGCTATAATGAGATCACTACGTTGTGCCCTTTTGATAAGAGCCTGACTAAGAGCAGTATCCACGTCAACACTTAATCGCGTTTGAGGCGCACGGAATGCTTCCATGCTTCCCGAAAGAACAGTATCGGTTGTTACGTGAAAAGCATCCCGATAGAGAGGCACATGAGGAGAACTAATAACAATTACTTCAGGGCGTATTCCAACAATCCGCTTTGCAATTGTTCGGTATGCATCGATAGTCTTCTGGATTCCGCGTTCTTCTCCACGGCCAACACTTGGAATAATAAGAGGGGGATGTGGAACTACATATGCCGCCTGAATACTCATAGCAGCCTCCTTTACAAAAGCCTACCTATAGAGTAAACCTATCCTCCCCGGGTCCGCTAGCCCGCGCAACACCAAATTAGTAGCCTATTACTGCCGTAATGCCTCATGTACCAAAATCAGCCTAACGTAGCACTACGCTAGGATTGCGACGCGGCGCCGTACGCTTATATTCAACGTCGGAATAACCAATAAGCATACAAACCACCAGGGGCTTTTCCTCTAAATCCATATCCAAATATGCCTGAATATCTTTCATTGCTGCAATGGTTCGACGTAAGTACCCGTTATACAATACGCCAACACCTAACGTGGTACCCACCATTTCGATTGCCGAAGCCGCTAAGCCTGCATCTACCGGGTCGGGAGCTTGAATGCAAAGTACCGCAGGAGCATTACGGAACAAATAATCTATTGGCGTTTCGCTATCAAGTAATTGCAGAAAATTCTGCGCGCTTTCACGGGGAATAGGCAATTCTTGTTCTTGCTCAACTGCCATGCGGATATTTCGCCAAACAGAGCGCTTGAATTCCTGCAGGCTATCCTGAATAAATACAAAACGACACGCTTGGGAATTTTTTGCCGTGGGAGTATGCGCTGCTGCATCTATAAGAACATGCAAATCATCATAACTTAGAGGCTCATCCTTAAACTGCCTTATGCTACGACGAAACTTAATGGTATTCAACATGTTTTGAGTGGGAATATCGAATGCTTCCGCCTTATATTCAACCGGCACATCACTATATACCGGAATTGAAGGAGCCCCTTGAGGACACACTGCAACGCAATGGCCACATTGAAGACATTCGCCAGAAACACAAGCCTTACCTTCTGAAAGCGAAAGCACCCGTGAAATACAATCGCTAACACATGTACCGCATCCAGTGCAGCGAATATTGTCAATCTGAATCATTACAAACTCCCCCTTTAGCATTTGGGCAGCGATTAAGATATTCTCCTTGATATTTCAGTATATATTGCTTCGTTAAAGCTGCCGCCATAGAGCGATAAAACAACATCGTACAAATCCCCCGCAAGCTTAATATTGTGCTCATGCGCAAATGAATGCATAGCATCGTAGGCAGCAAACATGGGGTTATCCTCCGAAGAAGAAAAATCGCCAGTATTACGCGTAATATCCCCCTCTTCATCCACCAGCTGTCCTAGATCAATACAATTCAGCCATTGAAAATACCTTCCCGCTGGCTTTACTCGAAGTCTTGGCGAATCAATTCGTTTTGGAATTCGTTCTTCAGCACAAAAACCCGCCGCATAATTCTTAGCATCAAGATACCCTTCACCTATTCGATAGGCCTCTTGAAACGTTGCTGTCCAACCTTGCGCTTCACAATATTCCACATGATCAATAAGGGCATGCACGAAATCGTCTTCTTTCCCTTCCTCATAAGCAACTGACGTTTCCAGAAAGTATTCTTCGGGACATTGCGCAATTCTCCAACGATACCCCTCGGGAGCTACCGAAACCGAAGGATCAAACCAGGAATGCAATCGCTGAGCTTGATCAAGCGCTCCTTCAAGCACCTGTTGCTTTCGTTGCATTTCCTCAATTTGCCTATTAATGGATTCAATACGTTCTTCAAGCAGCTTATTGAGCGAAATGAAACAGGGTGCTCATTTTATCTTTAAAGATAAAAGTCTGCGTAATCTCATGCTCTTGGTAATGATTACTATGCTTTTGTTTATGCCCGTATCATCACTCGATCCCCTTATGACCTATGAGCACTTCAAGGGTGACGGCTTCCAGGCGTCTCTTGTTGAAGCGGTATTCGGTATAGGCTTACTTTTAGGCTCTGCGGCAATCCTTATTTGGGGTGGAGGTTCTAAACGCATCCCCCTTATTGTTATTTCCGGAATAGTGCTTGGTCTCGCTCTTGCCGCTTGTGGTTTTTTGCAGCCTAATCAATTTCCTCTCTTTGCAATCCTTGTCGGCATTTCTGCTGCAGCAATTGGATGCTACAACGCCCCTATAATGCCTCTTCTGCAAAAACGAACCCCTGATGAAATGTTTGGCCGTGTTATGGGAATCTTTTTAGCTGGCTCTTCCCTAGCAGCACCCATTGGACTTTCCTTTTCAGGTTTTATCGCAGAAGCCATTGGAATTACTACTTGGTTTATTGTATGCGGAAGCTTAGTTGCCCTTTGTTGTGGGCTCGCTTGGTTCAACAAATCTATTCGTGCATTGGACGCTGAAATCGAAACAGAAAAGCTAAGCTAGCTGACCAAGATAACACTTTTAGCGATCATATAGGACAACCAAATTCATGAAGGCAAATTCTGGAGCGCCTCTCTGAAATAAAGCCTTAAAGGCATAGCCCCAGGTGTTCGAAGTTAACAAAAGGGATGGAAACATCTATTGTCGAATTATTCCGCTATGCCCCTAGCTTTATTGAAGAGCGATTAAGCGCGTAGGTTTGCCTGAAGGAATTCGGTTGCCTTATTGAATGAAGAAGTTTAACTGCAAGATCCTACTTCGCCTCTATTGCTTGCTCCATAATATTAAGCGCTTTCATAATATTGCGGCGGCTAAGCGTTCCTACTAACTTGCCATCCTTTACCACAGGAGCCTTCTTAATCTTTTTATCTGCCAACGTACGGAAAGCAAGATCTGCTTGTTCATCTGCATCTACCGTAATGACCGACTTTGTTGCAAGACGCATAGCATCCAGATCGTACACCGTACGAATTCGTTCCTGGAAACTATCAGTTTCGAGCATGATAATGTAGCTCACACCGTCAGTCTGGGAAGATTCATGACGCGATAAAAACTTTAAAATGTCGCCATCAGAAAGGAACCCTACTACCTTGTCTGCATCATCAACCAGCGGCACTCCGTTAGTTTCAGTTTCTTGCATAATGGCAATCGCATCACGAATTTTCGCTGTCGCAGGAAGGGTGCTGGGATTAGCATTCATAATGTCAGCAACCAACCAAGGTCGATCAATCCCTGGCATAGCACCTGCTTCTAATGCGGTAGCTGAATAAGTCGCTTTCTTATCGCGTACAAATACCAAAATCAAAATTGCAATTACTGCAATTAAAAGAAGCATGCCCATAAAAGCGAAGTGGCAACCGATATAAGAAACTTCCGCTGCAGGTGTTTCGGAAGTTGCATACAACGAAGAAAGCGCCGTTAGACTTACCACAAATGCGGTGCCAAGAGAACTTCCCACTTGTTCAATAGTGGCAACAATAGCATTGCCGTGAGGAAGTTCAATATTGGGAAGCGAATTAATACCCCAGGTGTTTAGTGGTGTAATAAGCGCCTGAATACCTAAAGTAACTACCGTATACGCCACGCAGGTTATAAGCAAAGGTGTTGCATTACCCAGTAACACATAACCAATACCACCTGCTAACAGCACTAAAGCACCCGTAACAGAAATACCGCGCACCCCGTATTTATCAAACAACTTTCCGGAAAGCAAGCCAAAAAATGCACCGATCAAAGCACCAGGTAGCATGATCAAACCTGAAACCGTCGCGGAAGCCTGCAAGGCGTTTTGAATATACAAGGGGAATAGAACGCTTCCACCAATCAAAACACCTTCAAGGAACAAAATGATAATGGTAATAATTAAAAACTCCCGATGGCGCAACACTTGAACCTGCAAAATAGGGTTATCAAGTTTTTGCTGCCTACGGAAGAACAAAACTATAACGCCAATTCCAACCACGATAAGCACCGCAGGCATTACGGGCGTAGGGCTAGAAGTTGATGTTGAAATACCATACAGCAAGCACACCATACCTACCGCAATAAGAACTACTGAAAGCCCATCGAAGGTAGTACGCTCAAACCCTTCAAATTTCTTCAATGCAAGAGCGGCAGCAATTACTACACATAAGGCCAATCCAACAACCAGAATAAACTGAGCACGCCAGCCAATGCTGTCAATCAAAATGCCCGATACCGAAGGACCCATAGCAGGAGCAAAACTAATAATCAAGCCAACCAAGCCCATGCCCACGCCACGGTTTTCTCGCGGAAAAATAAGCAATATGAGCGCAAACACCATGGGCATAACAACGCCTGCTGCGCAGGCTTGCATAACGCGGCCTAGTAACAAAAAGGGGAAACTTGGCGCACCCGCGCATAAGGCAGATCCAGCCGCAAACAGCAACATGCCACCAATAAATAATTTACGGGTAGAAAAACGTCCAATAAGGTAAGCGTTGAGAGGAATAATAACCGCCTCAACCAATGCATATCCACTCGTCAGCCATTGCACCGTGGTCGCATTAACATTCAAGTTCGACATAATAGTAGGCAAAGCAGGCGTTAATAAGGTCTGGTTCAAAACCACAAGAAATGCCCCTACAAGAAGTACGGCAATCATGGTGGTTTGTTGACGCGTAAGGCCCATAGTTTCCTCTCCTATCTCTGTCTGTAGCGCAAAAAAGCTGGATAAGATGCAGGTATTTCAACCTGTGCCTTATCCAGCTTGTTATCTCCTAATCGGATAACTCGCCCTCCGAGCAAGCATTGTCTATTTTGTGCTACCACAAAATGTTAAGTCAAGACGTTATCCCTGTTCGTGTTTTACGTTCACAACAAAGACATGCAATCATGATTTGTTGCTTAACTAGTCATAAGAAGAAAGTCTATAGAGCAAGTTGCCCTTTTCTCTACACATTTCCACTACTCCAGTAAATACCAGATGGCTTAAATACGCGGTTATTTCTACCATCAAATTCCAATGAAAAGCGACTGGGTATTTTTCCCATCGACGACGTTCTCCTTGATACGTGAAGTAATACGTAATTTCTGGCAAGCTACGATATTCTTTCTTTACCACCTGCAAAACATCGCGAATCCGTCGGTTATGATGATCTATAGCGTGATCGCATGCATCTACAAATTCTTGATGGTCCATCGCGCTTCCATGACCTGCATACGCAACCCGTACGGGCAATTGTTTTATACGATTAATCATGGCAAGGTACGTTACTACATCATCTTGCTCTAAATCCTGCGGATACATATTACTGTTGGTACCTTTAATAAGTGCATCGCCCGAAAACAATATTCCTTTTTCCTTATCCCATAGCGACAATTCACTACGTTCATGACCAGGCGTATGCAAAACCTTAAAGGAATACTTCCCCCAATGAAGCACATTGCCTTCATGAAGACGCGTAATAGGCGGATCTATAGTTACACGATAATAAGCAGCAGGAAAATCTTGTTCTTCATTTACCGAATTGCCTCGAGAAGATTCGAATTCTTCAAGCATTGGAAACAGTAGATTAAAACGATTATCGTTTGCCCAATGTTGTTTCATCAAAGTAGAAACCCCTGCAAACACCCGCATACCGGGATGCCACAACGCTTCTAAGCCACCAATATGATCGGCATGTAAATGAGTAAGAAACACGTCGAGTTTCGACTGATCTACCCCAAGTTCATTCAGACATGAAACAAGTAACTTATGCGCTTCTTTGTCGGGACCACCACAATCAATAAGCAAATCCCGGTCTTTGCCACGAACAAGATAGGTATTTACTAACGCATGGGTATAGGGGTACGGAATCATAATTTCAAACAGATCATCCGCCAACTGCTGAATATTGTCTTCAATATCTCTAGGAAAAGAGCCAGCCGTTTTTACCGTTTCCATTACCATGCCTCGATAACATCAAAGACTGATTTCCGATAGAAACCCAACGTAATAAATTAAGATATCAGAATATAGCCTTATTAGTCGCAATAAGCTTAACCATTGCGCTTCCTTAGGTTATCAAAGAATTCATCAATTTGTTCATCTTCAATACAACGACCAGCTTTATAGTCGGAAAATCCTTTTTCAAGACCGTCGTCTATAGCATCAACATACGTATCAACAATAGGTGCTATTTTTGCCCAAGGATTAGAGTTTTTAAAAACAGTAATTGGCTGCCCTGTTTCATTAACCAATGAAGCAAGTTTTGAAAACTGAGCGCGAACCTCAGCTACCGACGCAGTTAATTCAGTCATCATCGACCTCCTAACCGTCAAGATTATAGCTATAAGAGATTTTCTCTAGTGAGAAACTGAAATATCACCTGGTTCTAGCGTGGGCTCCATGGTTTCAACCATGGCATCACCCTCCGCTGACATAGATTTAGGATACGTAATACTCATACAGGCCATACTTCCAGAACCTACGTATTCTTTCAGATACACAACTTGGCCATCCATTTCATAAGAATACACAAACCAGTCGTCACCCGAAGCCGTGTAACCTTCTGCCCCAATGGATTCCTGAAAACCGGAAAGCATGGATTTGGCCGTTTCACTATACGTGTTATTTTGACCCCAAACCGTAATGGTAATGTCATCGCGAGAAGCATTAGTAAAAATTACTCCAGAACCATCTTCATATTCTTGAGAAAGCACATAGTCCGAAGGATAAGCAACGCTATATCCAAATCGTCCATTAGTGTAAGTAGAATACCCATCAATTGAAGATGAGGTATAAGAATCGCTTACTACAGACTGCGAATTGGTAGCAGAATTTGAATTCGAAGAGCTAGAGGAATCCTGCTCGGTTACGTTTTGCTTCGGCGGATCAACCGGATCCGTCTTGTCTATAATAGTCGCCTCAGCAGCCCGTTCTTCAGCTGGCTGTTCGGATTGAGACTGATTAAAGAACCCGCTCACAGCTAACACAATCACCACAATAATTGCTACGGCAACCACTCCAGCACCAACTGCAATACCAATTTTTGCATTGCGTGAAAGCGGTTGCTTCTGCACAGAAGTGCCCGTCATCCCAGGAGCACCAGGCATCCCGGGAGCACTAGAAGTCCCTCCCGCAGTATTATTTCCTAAAGAATTGGAAGCAGGACCAAATGGAGAAGACGTAACAAGCTGGTTAGGATCTGGAGCAGGAGGTGTCTGAGGCATTTGCTGTGTGGGATTGCTCTGATGTTCAGCTTCAGGCATTACCTGAGTAGCCCCACTGTTTAATTCAGCGCCAGGCATTACCTGGGTTGCATCACTCGTAACGCTAGCTGCATCACCAGAAGCGCCTGCCTGCATGCCTGTTTCAAGTTGAGCACCGCAATGGTTGCAGAACCGTGCACCATCTTCAATTTCCTTGCCGCAAAATGAACAGTACATTGAAACCCCTTAATACAAGTGTTATGTCCTCTAAGTGTATTCGATGCCCGTCTAATTATCACAAGCTTCCTCTTTAAGCGTGAACTCCCAAGAACAAGAACAGGTATTATCCGTTACGTCGGGATAGCAGCTCAAGCAACGACACTCAATACGATCATCAATAGCAGAAGCAAAGCAACTGTATTCATAAATAGCCGCTAATTTGCAGGGATGATATTCCATACCCTTACGAGCACGAGCAGATTGCACACGACAATCAATCACACGATTAATTACTCTACCCTCTTCTTCGATAACCTCGCATTTGTTCGCACGATCAACAATATGAAACGGAAGCGCCTTCGCAAGGCCCTCCAAACCAGGATGTTCTCCAAGTCCTAAAAACTTCTTAATACGACGTGCCTCAACAGGAGAAAAACGCTTCCATGCCTCTTGGTCATGATACATAGCTTCATCCATGCCAAACTTTCGTTCAACCGACTGAAACCATACTCCGTCCAGCGCAACGCTATCTTTTGCATCAATTTCCATTAATTCTAAAAGCTGTTCTTTTGACATGGAGCGAATGGTTTCGTTTAGCATGAAGGCCTCCTTAGATGGTATGCCATAATTGCTCGTATTTCTTGAAAAATCTTTGCTCTCAATGATACTCGTTTGTTACTTTTCACTCGATACTTTGTTAATTCCTTACCCAAAACGTTTCAAATAGGGAAAATCCCAGGTCATTTTCTTATTACTGCTCTAGAAAAGAACTACCATATTTATTAGCGAACTGCATAAAGGCAGATCAATAGGGATTAATGTTCTTGTTTGCATATTTCAGTCAGACGAAGCGATTGGAGGGGCCAAAATGACATTTTCCGTTTCACCAGAAAACCATGTATTAGCAGCAAACCAAAACGATTACTACAAAGACCATGTGGTATCAGATACCGCCAAACAAATTCTAGAAGGAGCTTGGGACCTTCACGTTCATTGTTCTCCTGCTCCTAATCCTGCCGATGTTAACGGTGGTCTTGATGGTTTTGTAGTTAACGATTTTGAACTGGTAACTGAAGCACGCGAAGCCGGAATGCGCGGTCTGTGCATCAAGAACCACGAATTTGGTACATTTTATCGTGCTTGGCTTGCTACCAAAGCATGCGGCGAAGGCATAACCACTGCTTATGGTTCACTTACCTTAGGCTATAACGTTGGTGGAATCAACCCTACTGCGGTAGATACCGCAGCGCAGTGCGGCGCAAAGCTAATCTGGTTCCCCACCACTTCCGCCCGCAACCAACACAGCATTTGGGGTGGTTTTGCTCCCTACCCCCATTCCGGAGAGGCTGGCATCGACGCAGACCCTAATGCAGAAATTACCCGCCCAATAGGCATTTATATTTTGGATGACGAAGGAAACCTTAAGCCCGAGGTGTACGAAGTAATCGAAGTTGCGCGTGACCACAATATTGCCTTAGCAACAGGACATATGAGCTGGCTTGAATCAATCGCGCTCTTTAAAGAAGCTAAAAAGATGGGTTTGAAGAAAATGATTTTCACCCATGTTGATTGGCGTTCCTGTCAACTCACTATTGCACAACAAAAAGAACTTGCCGATATGGGTGTTTACATGGAAAAATCCTTCTATGAGTTCGACAAAGAACGCGCTTTAAGCTCCTTCAATGAAATTGACGCCAAGCATTATATTCTGTCATCCGACATGGGAATGTTCCCTGACTTACGTCATGTTAAAGGTTTTGCTTGTGAAATTGATGAATACTTAGATGGCGGAATAAGCGTTGATGATCTTATGATTATGACACATGAAAATCCTGAATTCCTTATGGAGGGCTAATTGGTAAACGCATAGGTAACACGGTTTTTTGCAAAAAGCACACCAGCCAAAACAAGTGCTGTGCCAAGTCCGGTATAGAACACTGCAATAAAAACGGAAGGCGCAACACCCGATACGCGCAAGGCAATACCACCAGTCATCATGATGGCCATAATAACAAACGATTTCATATCAAAGAAATGCCAAAAATACTGGTGTTGATTTTCATAATTAGCAATACGGTTGGTGTGCTTTTTGGTTAACCGATAAAACGTTCCGAACCAAAAAACAAGTCCCACCGCTAAAGAAAGCACCTCATTGGGAAGAGTGACGTATCCTTCCCCATAGGCCTCTATACCAATATGCAAGATATTAACGCCTGCCGCTATCCAAACTAATGCAGCTATAACAAGAAGATTTTGTTTCTTAACTTGCAAGAAGTTCTTTTTAGTCGTTCCTTCAGCTTTCATAGCGAGCTTCTTTCTTTACTGCTTTTAATTACAGCTTTTACTTGCCCTATCAATTCATAACGTAGAATGAACAATGTTCATCTGAACACTGTTCATTCTAGTGAGAAACGAATACTATCTTGTTGTGATCGATGAATTTATGCTGTTATGGAACTTTTTTCCGTGAACAATTCACAGAGATGTTCACTTAGCCAAATCAAACTAGAACGACACATTGGATTAAAAAACAAAAAGGACCTGTTATGACCCAAGGACCCGCACAAATGCGAAACACCATCATTGATATCGCTTATCATCGCGCATGCAATGAAGGACTCGCCTCCTTAAGCATCCGTACCATTGCAAAAGAATGCGAGGTTGCCGTAGGAACCATCTACAACTACTTCCCCGATAAAGCAGCTCTTATCACGGAAGTTATTATGAAATTCTGGCGCACTATAGCCTTTTCCGAAGAAACAAGAAGCTGCCTTAATTATCAACCAGGAGAAAACTTACTGGATTTTTGCGATCGACTTTTCACCACTATGCAGCACGCTTTGGAACAGTTTAGAAGCAATTGGTTGGGCGAAGTTTCTTCCCTTGATGCACGAACGCGACAAAAAGGACGTCAAGCTGAAAACGCTACGTTTGAACACATTTACCAAAGCCTCGAAACAGTTATTACATCGGATGCCGCTATAAACCAAACCGCTTTGCAAAAGCTTGGTGCAAAAGCACTGGCCCGTTTTATTTGGGGCACCATATATCAGGCTCTTCGCGCAAACGACAATTCCTATCAAACGCTTCGATCCCTGTTGAAAGAAGCACTGTATTAGCTCTTCTATCAAGGTGGCATACCAGATAAAAGCACATCTGAGCAATCAGCTTTGTGACTTAATGCGTCTAGGCAATCAACTTTTTAGCTCAATGCAAGTCGTCAACTTTCTAAGTCATCAGCCTTGGCATATAACCCAAAAGGGACTTCGACTTTTTAATGAAGCACAAAAAAGGTGGGCTGGTTTTCCAGCCCACCTATTGAAGTACTTATTCTTCCTATCCGCCTATTGAAGCTTATAAGGAGTAGACTTTTTATTCACTACGTAATGCTTCCACCGGATCTTTTCGGCTTGCCGAAGAAGATGGAATAAGACCAGCAATAAACGTTAAGAATACGCTAATCAAAACAAGTACTACCGCAGCCCCTGCAGGCAACGATGCAATATTAGGTACATCGAAAAGCAGTTCAATAAGTGCACTTATTGGTATACAGAGCAGTGCTGTAATGCCAACGCCTAACAAACCTGCAATCAAACCTTCAATAATAGTTTCTGCATTGAACACATGCGAAATATCTTTTTTGCTTGCACCAATTGCGCGCAAAATACCAATTTCTTTGCGGCGTTCCAAAACGCTGATATAGGTAATCACGCCAATCATGATGGAAGATACCACCAGGGAAATTGATACGAACGCAATCAATACGTAACTGATCATATCGACAATCGTCGTAACCGAAGACATCAGAGCACCAACGATGTCGGTATAAGTAATAACTTTGTCCTCTTCGCCACTTTCCTCCATTTGGGAATTATAGGAATCCAGAATTTCTATAACGTGCTCTTTACTTTCAAAATCAGTAGGATAAATATCTATACCTGAAGGTTCCAACTTATCCGCATAACCCAACTCTCGCAAATTGCTGTCATAGGTAGTTTCTCCGCCCGTCATCATGGACATCATAAGTTCGCCTAAGCTTTCTTCGTCCATATTGACCTTAAAGGCATTCGCCATTGCATTGGGATCAACCTGCATAGCGGAAGCCATATTGGTTGCAAGTTGCGCCATTTGAGCCTGCATAGCACCACCAAGTTGCTGCTGTAACGCCGTACCAAATTGAGACATTGTGGTAGAAATTGCTTGCGTCATGTACTGCTGAATTGCAGAAGTGAGTTGCGTCTGCACGGCTGCAGCCAAAGCATTAGCAATTTGGTCTTGAACCTGAATCGTTACAGAATCCCCTACCTGCTGACTTACTTGGTTCTTAATATCGTCGTTAAGAGAATCAAAATTATTAATTGAATCTACAACTGCTTGTTTAATCTTTCCCTGAACTTCACTCGAGTATAAGTATGCGCTTACAGCAGTATTCAGGTTATCAAACTGACTTGGATTGTTCTCCCAGTACCATTCACCAAAACCCTTCATAACTTCAGCCATCGAAGGGGCTAATACCGAAGAATCAATGTCAACCGCAGGGTCAATATTTAAACCACTTAAATCAAACGACATATTGGTCAGGCTATCCATATCCATCTGGCTTGGATCAACTTGAATAGAAGACGCATCAAACGCTGGCAGCGAACTCATATCAATATTCACGTTCGACAGATCTAGGTTCATATCACCCAAACCTGCCGTAAGCGCACTTTCATCTATTTTGAAAGCAGCCGAAAGTGCATTGCCATCAATGGTGAATAAGGAATCCATGCTGAAGCTCGAATCGCCCTCATCTTCTTCACCAAAGGGCTTACCAGTAAACACATTAGTATCGGAATCTGCCAGCTGATCTTTCACAATCTCGCTTTGAGAGGCCTGTTCAATAATATGATCAGTCAAAGATGCAGGATAATTAATACCCGAAGACAACATCGAAGCATTGGCATCTTCCTTCGGTTGCACAATGCCCACAATCTTTATTTCTTCGCCGTTGTCAATTAAATCGCGCATATAGCTTTCGTTGTCGGTCTTATCACGCCAAACATCGTAGCTACTGTCATATTCGTAATAGTCCGCTGCATTAACCAACTTAAACGTAACATTCAAAATGTCTTCGTATGTGGGATCAGTAATATCATCAGGAGCAGTTACCTCTTCTTCATCGGCAAACTGTTCCACCATATTTTCTAATTCTTCTGAATCGCGCAATCCTAGCGTGTACAACATGAAGTCGCTAATACCGCCATTACTGGTAAGAACCAAAACACATTCGTTGTAATTTTGTGGCCAATGACCAGCTTTTACGTCGTATTGGTTTTCATATAAATTCGGATTGCTAGGCATTTCGTAGAACACATTGGTGCTCATACTGGCGCTCATAATACTGTTCGAGCTTACCGTGGAACTAATACCTAAGGAAGAAAACGAAGTATCGGGATTCACCTGATGAATGGTTTCCGTATCAGAGCTATAGATTTGCGGCACTACATCATAACTGTATTCAATTGTTGAAGTGTACTGTTCAATACCGCTTTGCCCACTATCAAAGTACTTTTTAAGTGAAGCTAAGTCGTTCGAAGTCACACTCGACAACATATTGGTAATCATGTTGATTACCTTAACGCGATCAGCCCCATCCTCTTCTTCACTATTGGCAGAATCACTGCTTTCCCCTGCAACACCCACCATCATAGAAGTCATATCAAAACCGGTACTTTGAATTTGCAAAGGATATTCCGAAAGCGTTTCTTCTTCAACGTTGGCAATATAGTTATTCACACCATTAGCCAACGCCAAAATAGCCGCAATACCAATAATGCCAATAGATCCCGCAAATGCCGTCATAATGGTACGGCCTTTTTTGGTCATTAAATTATTGAAAGAAAGACCAAGTGCTGTTAAAAAACTCATGCGTGTTTTACGGATAGACTTATCTGATAAACGCATGTCTTCTTCAGTTGGCTCAAACGGATCCGTATCTGAAGTAATTACACCATCCGTTAAATTCACAATACGAGTTGCATATTGTTGTGCAAGTTCAGGATTATGCGTAACCATAACCACTAAACGATCTTTAGCAATTTCGGTAAGCAAATCCATAATTTGCACGCTGGTTTTAGAATCAAGCGCACCGGTGGGTTCGTCAGCCAGAAGAATTTCAGGGTCGTTAATTAAAGCGCGCGCAATGGCTACACGCTGCATCTGACCACCAGATAACTGACTAGGTTTTTTGTTGATATGCTCGCCTAAACCTACTTCTTCAAGGGCTTTTTTCGCTCGTTCTTGGCGCTCTTCCTTCGAAACTCCCGAAAGCGTAAGGGCTAATTCAACATTAGCAAGAATAGTCTGGTGCGGAATTAAGTTATAACTTTGAAAAACAAACCCTACCCGATTGTTGCGAAAGGTATCCCAGTCGCGATCCTTGTATTCCTTGGTAGAAATACCATCAATAATCAAATCGCCGTAATCGTAATGATCCAAACCACCAACAATATTTAAAAGCGTTGTTTTGCCTGAACCCGATGGTCCTAAAATAGCTACGAATTCGTTGTCACGAAAAGCAACCGATATATCATTCAATGCTACTTGGGTAAAGTCACCAGTAGTATACGATTTATGAATATGCTGCAGCTGAAGCATGGAAGGCCTTTCCGATGCGTTTGTAAGGTAATTAAGGTCTCAGAAACAGTTGCTTACCTATCTTCAGTAAACAGTTAATTGATTTCCAAAATTACTTCTTCCCCATTTTTATATTAATGGTACATAACCTAACTAATAGTTGAAGAAGTGAAAGTGTCATTTACCTGTAAAAACTATAAGAACTCGCCCGATTCAAACCAAACCAAGCGAGTTCTTAAACATATCGAATTAAAGTGATGGGTTTTATAGCTCTGTAGTTTTCTCTAGCTTAGCTCCTTGTCGAAGCGCAATGACGCCACAGATTGCTATAAATGTTAGTCCGTCAATTATCACGCAGGCACTCAAAATAATATGTAAATACTAATCAACGGTATAAAAACGAATTGATAAAACAAGTATCCCCTTGATACTTCAAGAGGATACTTTTCTAACTGCTTCTATCAACTTAGGAGTATTTTAATCAAGAAGCGCTACGTCTTCTGGAAGCTCTGTTCTTTCGTGTGCACCTTCCCACAACACTTCATCAATGAAATCCAAGATTCTGTTCATAACTTCATCGGTTTTCATTGAAGGATCACCATGAGTAGCATCTGGGAATAGTTCCAGCTTCGCGTGTCCAGTACCGCATTTTTCATTAACCATACGCACCATAGAAACCGATTGAGTATAAGGAACAATATGATCTTTTATACCATGCAGGAAGTATGCCTTAGGAAAATTCTCGTTTACATACTTTATAGGACTTCCCGTCGCAGCTACCTCAGGGTTATCAAAACAACTTACTCCCATAAGTTGATTCTGAGGATTACTCATTCCTTTTTCACCCGTATCGCCGCGAGCAGCTAAACCGCCTGAAGCTATCAACTGATCTTCTTTAGTGCTGCGATCGCATAAATCACATTGATATAAATCAGTGGGAGGATATACCGCAACCAAGCACTGAACAGCATCGGACTGATCAAGATTGCCATAACGTCTGCCGTTCATAAATGGACGTCCTGCCAAAGCCGAAACCATGCAAGATAGATGTCCTCCAGCAGAATTACCCATTAAGGCAATTTTGTCAGTTTTAAGATTGTATTCAGCACCATGGGCACGCAAAAAACGAATTGCCGCACGCACATCTTCAAGGGGTTCAGGCCAACGCACATCAGGAACTAAGCGATACTCTATACATGCCAATGCATACCCTTGTGATGGAAATTTAAAGATACCTGGCATCGTGTTTTCTCTTTTATCGCCAGAAACCCATCCGCCACCGTGAACAAAAACAATTAATGGAAAAGGGCCTTCGCCTTCATTCGGCAGCCAGATATCCATTGCTTGACGAGGGTCATCTGATGCATAAGAAACATCAAGCCAATGACGTTTAAATTGAGATGGATCAATTTGTTTAAATGGACTCTCCATACTGTGCCCCCTTATTCTTACTCTTAGAGTACCGTTAAAAGGTCTCTTCGACTAAATATCGAAGAGACCTTTTCTCAAAACAATAGTGAACCTTGCTTCGTATTTAGTAATTAGCGATCCAAATCAGCTTCGGTCAAACGTTCACGAGGGAGCTTATCACGCATGCTATATGCAATAAGGCCAAGAACAAGAACCAAGATGATGCATACTACCGCGATACCAAATACTGCAGTAAAGCCGCCAAGGTTTTCAGAAACCGCTGCCCAAACGTAGCTACCAACAGCACCGCCCGGACCAAGAGAAGTTCCTACATAACCCCAAATTACTGGATACGATGCACCGTATCCAAATACGGAACGAACAACCATTGGCGCAACAACCAACGTACCAGGAATAAAGCAACCGAACAAAACACTACCAATAGGAAGCAGAATGGTGCTTGGGAACTGCCACATGAACACCAAGCCAAGTAAACCGCAAGCGCACAGTACAAACAGCGTAACTTTAACGCTCATGTCAGAGAAAACGCCTAAGCCAAGTTTACCAATTGCATTACCAGCACTGTTAAAGGCCGTAAGCTCGGCACCCGTTACAAATGCACCAACCATAATGCCTGCAACTACATCTGCTTGTGCGTTATACCACTCAACATAGGTCGCAAAGAACGCATTAATGTTGCAAACCGTATTGATTAACAAACCGAAAAGAATCAAAACCCAGAATACAAGGGACTTACGTGCAACACTTGGGCGTACACACAGTGCAACACGTTCTTCTTCAGGAGCTTCTGCAAGCTTTGCTGCCTGCTTAGCAGTACCATAAGGAAGCATACCGCGATCTTCAGGACGATTTGCGTAGAAAATCAAAACGCCCACAACCATAACAACCAAGCTGATAGCACCTAAGGTCATATAGCTGGTGCGCCAACCAGAGGTCTCAATAATCATCTGGCCAATTGGGGTAAATAACATTCCGCCAAAACCAGTAAATGCAGTACAAATACCAATTACTAAACCAGTGCTTACACGGAACCAACGATTGATAATTGCAGCAACGCCAACACCAAGCATAACAGCGTTAGTAATACCAACAATTGCGCCGCCAACCCAAATCATCCATAACTGAGGTGCTGCACCAAAAGAGATTAGAACTGCAGATTCAATTGCGCCTGCTGCCAAAAGTACATATTTAGTGTTGTACTTAGCCAGCCACATACCTGCAAAAGGCGAAACAATAACACCAGTAATGTAGTCAAGCGTACGCCACATAGAAATCTGGCTTACTGGCACACCGAAATCTTCAGCCATGACAGGATAGTAAATACCTGCGCAGCTATTCAGAATTGCTGAAGGCACACCACAAATAAGAATGCCAACAATGATAATTGGTACATAGTGGATAAAGCTCTTTTCCACCAACTCTGTACCTGTATTTGAAGCTTTTGCTACCATGAGTTTACCTGCCCATCAAGAAGTATCTATTTACTCAAATCTTTGTTTCCTCTAGTTTTCGAAACACTTAAAGCCCATAAAAGAATTTCGTTAGAGGAGCAACGGTGAATTAATACTTTTTGAACTGGGCAGGCATTTTTGTATAAAACAGCCTTGCCATGTCCCCTCCCCTTTCTATTCGAATGTATAATTCGAGGTTCAAAACTTCACTTATTCAGAAGCAGTTCGCATCCGTATTTAATTGTTTTGAACTCGTTCAACTCCCTAAAATGATGGTAGACCACACAATTTTGAGTTTGAAATAATAAGAACAGATATACCCTCGAATAAAACCAATATAGAACATGTTCTAAGCTGTTTACCTGCGCTTATAGAAAAGAACCTATGGCTTATAAGACTTAAGTATTTCCACGAACGTTTGATTTTTCTTACAGTCGTTTTAGTAACATAAACAAGGGAGTTCAGAAGAGCAAAAGGGGATATAATGGCAAGCTTTTTCAGTAAAGTAGATCCAACGCAGTTTAAGCGATACTGGCTCGATGTTCCGTACGCAGACCATGATCCACGTCAAAAGTTAGATATTTGGCTACCCGACGAAGGAGAAGGTCCTTTTCCGCTGATTGTATTTGTCCATGGCGGCGGCTGGGTCGGAGGCGATAAACGAGAGAACACTATGCCTGGAGCTTTTAAAGTAATGTCTCAAGGTTATGCAATGGCAGCAGTTGAGTATCGTATTGCGCCAGATGCCGTTTGGCCTGATCCACTTTACGACGTTCGTGCAGCAATTCGTTTCTTGCGATCTCACGCAGACGAGTATCATCTAAAGACCGACAAAATTGCAGCATGGGGAAACTCTGCTGGTGGTCATATTCTCAATATGGTTGCTGCATTAGGCGGGCGTCCTATTATGAAAGGCGCCAAACTTGGTAACGCCGAATACGACGATTCAATCCAATGTCTCGTGAATCTTTATTCTCCAAGCGATATGTACCAGATTGATCTTTGCAACACGCTTTCCGAAGATGACATTGTTAATGCAACGGGAGGTACCGACACCGCTGAAGGTCTTGGAGAAGGCATGAGATTCCCCCATAACTTAATCATGGGATTTAAAAACAGCCGAAATCGTGAAGCAGCTGCTTTCGGTAGCCCCATCAATTTCGTAACTAAGGATTTTCCTCCAACGTTCTATCTTCATGGCATCAAGGATCCCATCGTTCCTTACACACAATCAATAGCTATGACTAATATGATTAACGAAACGTGTGGAGAAAAACGAGCAAAATTTCATCTTTTCCCTGATGCTGTCCATGGTGATCCCGCTATGAAAACTGATGAGGTTGTTAATATGCTTCTCGATTTTATTGATGAGCATATTTGGGAAGGAACTCATCAACGAAGTGAATTGCCGAAAGAAATTAGAACCATTGAAACCGCTGAAGGAACTCAGGACAACTTCGAGAAATAACGTTTTCCTCTCTCAAGTGACCTTGAACCCCTTTCCTTTAAATACAATCAAGGTCACCCCTTCATAAACCCCTGTTACATTCATCATCTGCGATGAAATTCTATTTGTAGCAGGGGTTATTTGTTTATACTGCGTCCCTCTTAATTGATTTAGTGATTGAATCAAAGAATGCAAATAACTGAAGTAATTACTTCAGTTAAATAAACTAAGCTTAAGAAGTCTTTTGAAATTATTAATTTTTAAGTAAAGATTAGGGCTGTTGAAGCGGTATCTTCCAAATATCTAGTTCTCAGCGTAGCGGAATACCTTACTGAAATGAGGATCAATGGAATTACGTCAATTGCAATATTTTCTTGCTATTGCTGAATGTGAAAACATGACGCAAGCTGCAAAAATGATTCACATTTCACAGCCTTCCCTTAGCGCAAACCTGCGCGACCTTGAACAGGAACTGGGGTTTCAGCTTTTCAACCGTATGGGAAAACGACTCGAACTCAATGACAGTGGCCGCTATTATGCTAAGCGCGTTCAAGAAGCTCTTGGTATTTTAGAAGAAGCTCAAAAAACTGCCTGCGACAACGCTCACGCTCGAGAACGTATCGTAAATTGCGCAGTAGAAATACCTGTAGGTCACGCAGGAGAATTGTTGCGAGCCTTCTACGACCAGCATCCCGACATTCTTATACGTATGGGCTATCCCGATTCAAGTACGTTTTCTCAGCAAGTTATTGACATCAAGTTATTTGGTTCGCAATTAAAACTTACTGAAGAAAACACGATACCCCTAGGAAAGGAACAATACGTTGCTATTCTTCCCTCCAATCACCCTCTTGCAAATGAAAAACATTTCAAACTGAGCATGCTTCGAAACGAAGACTTTATTCTTACGAATCCCAGTGATTTGCGAACAACCGTTACAGAGATGTGCCATGAAGTAGGATTCGAACCAACTATCGTTGCCGAAACGCAGCTTTATAGCGAAGCTTTAAGCTTGGTAGAATCAGGCATTGGCTGCACTATTGGCACCACTTTTACATGGCTTGGTCATCATCACTTCAATATTGCAGTAAAAGTCTGCGAGGACGTACAACGGTATCGTTATTTATACGCCAACCTAAACAGTGATATAGAAACCACTGATGCCACAAAAACTTTCATAGATTTTTTGAAATCATATTCTAAAGAAATCACTCAATTATACGAAAATGCCTAAGTAAAAAACTTAGGCATTTTTAAAATTATCGTAACAAGCTAACAAAAATCTCTCAAAAGTAGTCCGAAGCTTTTTTCTTATAACCCAAGATTATTCCCCAAAGAACACTGCTCTAGCCTCAAGCTCTTTGGCAGTATCTTTAGGCTTCGCCACCAGCGAGCCAACTACCATACAAAGCAGCGACACCGTAATTCCAATAACGATTTGATGCAATCCAAAGAAGGTAATACCTGCTGCCATAGTTCCACAATAGGCCAGTGTTCCACCAACCATAGAAAGTAACGCTCCTGTTTTGTTGGCCTTTTTCCAGAACAGGCCCATTACCAATACCCAACAGAAAGCTGTTTCTAAGCCGCCAAAGGCAAACATGTTAATCTTCCAAATAACATCAGGGGGCACAATAGAAAGCACAAATACAATCACGCCAACAACAAAGGTAAATACCTGACTATAACGAGCAACCTGCTTACCGCTGGGTACGTCATTTTTTTCTTCACGATAATGTAAGTACATATCTTTGATAATGGACGAGGAAGAAAAAATCAAAAGTGAAGCTACGGTAGAAATAGAAGCTGCAACAGGACCAATAATCGCAACACCAGCCAACCAAGGAGGCAACGACTGAACGATAGCAAGCGGAATAATATTATCGACGCTGTTGCCATATGCTGAAAGATCTGCGGGTAAGATACCTTTTGCAAGAACACCTAAAGCAGTAACGCCAATCATCATGGCGCCAATAATAATAGTACCAATAATCATGGCCTGACGAAGAGATTTCGAATCTTTATAGCCCATACAACGAACAACTGATTGAGGCAAACAAAACGTAAATACACCCACTAACAACCACTGCGTGAAATACAAGCCAACAGGCATATCACCTCCACCGAGTGGTTCCAGCAGCTGAGGATTGTGAGTCTGAAGATTCGCCATAATAGTGGTGTACCCACCACCAGCA
>OCHL01000546.1_pt1 | contig 34093 bp, 25 predicted proteins | sample 1538421 | NCBI WGS metagenome assembly OCHL01 (sample SAMN04571690, study PRJEB22368) | human gut metagenome | biome: human gut; material: stool | host: Homo sapiens | place: Luxembourg | collected 2012-06-01 | reverse complement strand
TTGTTTTTGTTGACATAATCTTATTGGATTTATATTACGATTGCAAAGATAACGGCATGAAGTTCTTTTCTATTGTAAAAAATCGACTTTTACCAGCCTACTTTCCAGGTTCGATATAGGTCAGCGTCGTATCTTCCGGCACAGTAAGTGAAAGAAATGACGTAGGAGTACTGCCCGACAATGATTTCACTTCTTTCGAGAAATGCGCTAAATCGTAATATCCCGCATTAATCGCCGTAGTCAACAGATTGGAAGGTGCGGTATTCCTTAACAATTCTACGGCATTCTTGAATTTGATAATGCGACTGTACTCTTTAGGAGTGTATCCGGTGTAATGCTTGAACTTCCGTTCGAAATGGCGCTGGCACAAACAAACTTCGTCCATCAGGCTGCGGACAGAACGTTTGCCACCGGACTGGTTAATCATATTTACCGCCATGGCGACATGGGAATCGGCAGATTGATAATGACGGGCCAAATACGCCAGCAGGTATCCTTCCACCAGTTGTATCCTTCCTCCTATATGCTCCTGTTCGCATAGTCTTTCAACAAAAGTATCATCAAAAACAGCCCTCATCTCCCTTGTACTGATTCTGCTGTTCACAAATTCATGCAAAGGCAACTTTGTGAAGCAGGACAACCCGCAAGGCAGAAAGCGGATACCAAACATATGAATGGATTCGGCGTAAGTGACCAATTCGGAGAACTTTGTCATCGGCCCTACAAAGTAAGAACGATACGGCTGCATAATCAGGCTCTCCTTCTCCACTGCTTCAGCTACTTCTCCCAGCGTAAAAATAAAATCAGTACACCCATCCGGCAGGATATGGATACGCATACCATATTCCGGAGTACCTTTCAATTCCCAGTAATTATCAACATAGGGAGCAAGCAAATGGGAGGGCTGATATTCTGTGTACATTGATTTGTTTTGCGGACAAATATAGTGAAAATAAATTTTAATTCACAATACGCCCGTTTGCCTTAGCCTTTTGAAGCCATTCAGGGACAATTTCTTTGAGAAATTTATCTTTGTCCGCCTTTTCAACAGCCATATCCAAACCGATATATTGCTGTGCTTTTTCTTTCGTTGTAATATCCGGAAGCGGTACATTATCTGTATACCCATGCGCTACAAGCACTTTGCTGATAAGCATACGAGCTTGGAATACTTTATTTAAGCCATGCCCCAAAATACGCATGGTTTCCTGCGGGGCATGAAAAGAACCGCCATGAGAAGATACGCCGAAATCCCATCTCCACTGTGCCTGACGAATTAACAGTAAGGCTTCTTGCATTTCATTTTCTGTAGCTCCTATATCCCAAGTAAACTTCGCTTCAATATGTGCTTTTGCCAACTCCTTTTCTAAAAGTGTACGCAACTCATTTGCCTTTTGCTGACGTTCGTATACATTTTTACAGAGCGTCTCTTTATTATCACGATGACAAGTCTGACAAGTGCGTTCAGTCACAGCTAACGGATTCTGAATATGGTGATCGCTATATTTTATCCCTCCTTCATCATTGTAAGGCATATGACAGTCAGCGCACGACACACCACGCTGGGCGTGTATGCCCATCTTGAAAATTTCATAATCAGGATGTTGAGCCTTTAGTATAGGGGCACGACTCAATTTATGAATATAATCAGTAAATCCGATTTCATCATAATACTTTTCCAAATCTTCAACAGTGAATCCCTTATCCCAAGGAAAAGTAGGATATTTTATATTCCCCTTGAAATAATACTCCGAATGACACTGTGCACAGACCAATGAACGCATTTCCTGTGGAGTAGCATGAGTAATATCTCTACCTTGACGGCTAAAAGCTTCAGTGAGCGACGGACGGCTGATATGCAAATCCATATTTTTAGGTTCATGACAATCGGCACATCCTATAGGGTTTACAATTTCGGCTCCCCATGCAGCCCACTTATTATTATAAAAGGAATCTACCCCAATAGCTTCTATCATACGGGGAACATCAGAACTTTTACACACCCAGCAACTTGCAAATTGAGGACCGTCAGCATCCCCCATAGGCGCACCAGTACGAAGTGAATGAACAATATCCTGTAAAGCGTACATATGCCCGCGCGGTGTTGAATAATCCTTAGAAAAAGCATATCCAGCCCATAATATGACCATTTCAGGACGTTGCGCTAAAACATCGATAGAAGTTCTTCCATTTAATCTACTGTGCAAATCGGTCGATGTCGTATCCACCCACGTCTTATATTCACGTGGATAGTTTTCAGCAAAAATAATGCTGCGTGCTTCTATTCCGTTTATTTTTATCTTTTTCTTATAGTCTACATTTACAACCTCTGCGCTGTGTTCCATCAGGAATGAAATAATTACTCCCGATGCAAAAATAACAGCCATTGCAAGAGCGAATAGTACCCACCTCTGCCAGGGTTTGAACTTATCTTTCATTATTTGCTTTTTTCTTTTAAATACCTTCTGTTTATTGTACTAAATTATATTTGCCAAAGACAAAATAACGGAGAAACAACTTCCTTTTCCTACTTCTGAATGCACTTCTATACGTCCAGCCAGTCGTTCAATAATCACTTTACAAATGGAAAGTCCCAAACCACTCCCCTGCTCAAATTCATCAGTCTTGTAAAAACGATCAAAAATCATCATTAGTTCTTTATCGTCAATCCCTTTGCCAGTATCTTTTACGTAAACGCAAACTTCCTGATGCTCTTTATATATTCTGCACCCCAAAGTAATAGTTCCTTCTTTGGTAAATTTATTTGCATTATTCAGGAAATTAGAGATGACTTGAGTAAAACGGAAGCAATCGATGTTAACGGGTAAGGAAACTGTTTCATCAAGTTCAAGGATAAAGCATAATGAAGGCTGAATCAATGTTTGGTAAGTGACATAAATCTCCTTTATTATTTTCGTAATGTTATGTTCCTTTATATCAAAGGATAAGTTGCCTGAATCTAAACGAGATATTTCTAATACGTCATTCACCAGTTTCAAAAGCAACTCATTATTATTATTGACTATTTCAATCATGGCAGCTTTCTCTTCCGGTTCTATTTCATCAGCCCCCTCACCTATTAATAAATTTGTGAAACCTACGATAGCATTGAGCGGTGTACGGATTTCATGACTCATATTATTTAGAAACGACTGTTTCAGCTCTGCTTTTTCTGCTATCTGTTTCGCTAGAATCAACTGTTGTTCATGCTCTACCAAGTTTTGAATATTCTGCATAATGCCTGCCAACATAATCTCCCCCTGGGCATCTTTCAAGGTACTGCATCGAAGTTCATACCATTGATAATCTGCCTCTTTCCCTCCAAAACAAAAACGTATTCGTTGTATTTGCATACTGGGAGACTGATATAATGTTTCGTAGAATGAGCTAAGCAATTGTACATCATCAGGATGGGTATATCTCATAATATCCTCTTTTGTAAATCTCCGTTGTTCCATGCCAACCAATCGTACATAATTATCATCAAATTCAAGAACACCTTCCTGAATATTCCAAAGTGAAATTTTGCCGCCATTCATAGAAAGAGTCAATCGTTTGTGCGCTTCTTCCAGCATTTGAAGATTCTTACGCTCCATCAACGAACGGCGATGTGTACGTAACAGACTAATGGTTACCAAAATAAAAGAGAGAACAAACAACCCACCCAACAAATAAAGTTCTTTTCGATAACGATCGTAAAAGGGATAGTTAATCATACGAACATTTTGCGGAACATTACTAATATCACCCGCATATTCAGAAAAATATGTCCAGTCCAGTACATACTCTTTTTCCAAATCTCTTATTTTAGGCATTCCTGTTTTTTCTTTCTTTAACAAACGTGTAGCAAGGCTAGCGGCAGCCTTCGCCGTAATACCCTCTGTAGCCATATAACCACCGACAATCTTAGCATTTTCACCGAAACCTTCACGAATACAACTAAAAGAAGGAATATTTAAAGCTGTTACTATCGGGATTGCCAGCATATCTAATTTATCCAGTAAGAACGCTTGATTTTGTTGTCTTCTCTTTGATTGTTTCAACATTACCAGCAAAGAAGATCCTTTTATATAACGAAAGGGACAGAGACTTATTGTCAGACCATTTCTTTTAGCACTATCATTTATCAAGCCGGGGGTCAGATTAAAATATTCAATCATCTCCGTCAAATGCTTATAATCACACTCTTGCACAAATGCTTTTTGATAGCCCAGAACTCTCACATTCTTCCTGTCAACCACTCGGGAAAGGCTATCGAAAGATTTATGTCCAAGAAAGGTCAGATCTATATTATAAATAATCTCCATATCATTATGGGGATACAATGTTTTTATAAAGTCGATATTACGTTTCAGATCGGGACTATCACGCAATACATAAACTTTCTGCGAATCGTATTCTTCAATCAGTTCTTCATTGGGAAAATGCACATTACAAGCTACCACAGGAATAGAAGATAATAACCGGTGACGGGTAGATAATAAAGAATTAGTTGCCTGGTCACCAACGGTCAGAATAAGGTCTGTCGATTTACTTTCTAGAAATTCAAGATATTCCCTTACATGTTCTATCCGCTCTTTCTCATCATATTTGCTACAATCAAAATAAAACTTATCAAACGTTACCTCTATCCCTTGTTTCTGAAACTCCTGATACAACAACTTTTCTATATTTCTGTTGCCAATATCATCTTTAGATATGGAGTAAATCAGGGAAATACGCTTTACCATCAAATTGTCAGTAACATACCAGTGTTTGTAATTTAGTCCACCTATAAAAACAAGCAATGAAAGAATGAATATTAAAACGTATTTATATTTGAAGTAGGTTTTGTTCATGCTTTTTTGTTTATGTTTGGCAAAAATAGCATAATTTTCACAACAAGAAAGGTATTTCACTGAAAACATCCATTAAAAACATTCATTTTTATTAAAATCAATAAATTTCCTGGTTATCAATCCTATTTCTATATTTTGCATGACCCTTTTTTGTATTATCTTTGTTTCTCTAAAACAAGGAAATAAATGAGGAACTTTGCAGCCATCGACTTTGAAACGGCCAATGGTAAACGTACAAGTGTTTGTAGTGTAGGTATTGTCATTGTAAAAGACGGTAAGATCGTGAACAAAATCTATCGTCTCATTCGTCCTGCTCCTAATTATTATACGCAATGGACAACGGCTATCCACGGATTAACTTACGACGATACGGTGGAAGCCGAAGATTTTCCCGATGTATGGGCTGAAATCAAACCATTGATAGATGGATTGCCACTTGTTGCACACAATAGTCCTTTTGATGAAGGTTGTCTTCGGGCAGTTCACGAATTGTATGACATGACTTATCCTAATTACAAATTTTATTGTACCTGCCGTACTTCCAGAAAAGTTTTCGGAAAAGATCTGCCCAATCATCAATTGCATACGGTAACAGAACGGTGCGGATATAATTTAGAGAATCACCACCACGCACTTGCTGACGCAGAAGCTTGTGCACAAATAGCTTTGCTTATTATCCCCGATCCTCCCAAACCGAAGAAAGCAAAAAAAGCCGATAAAGATACGCATGTTGGAGACTTATTCGCCTCACTTATCCCTCAACAAGTGAAAAAGAATAAATAAAAAAAACACCACAACTATTATCACGTTCAATAATAGTCATAGTGTTTTTATAATAAAGTGCTAATTAAAACTTCAACTAAAGAATAGATTTAGCGATACCCATTTCCAAGCCACGAAGTTCTGCCAGTCCGCGAAGACGTCCCAGACAAGAATATCCCGGATTTGTCTTTTTCTTCAAATCATCAATCATCTGATGACCATGGTCGGGACGCATAGCGATAGAGCATTTACGACGTTGTTGCAGAAGAATCAGGCTCTTCATCACATTGTACATGTCTACATTCCCTTCCAGATGATTCGCTTCATAGAAGTTTCCTTCTTCGTCACGTTGTGTGCTGCGCAGGTGAACAAAGTTTACACGATCACCGAAACGTTCCATCATGCCTGCAAGGTCATTGTCGGCACGCACTCCGAAAGAACCTGTACATAAGCAAAGGCCATTGGATTCGTTAGGCACGGCTTCAATCAGTTTTTTGAAATCTTCTTCCGTACTCAAAATACGTGGCAAACCTAAAATAGTGTAAGGAGGATCGTCCGGGTGAATCACCAGCTTCACGCCTACTTCATCGGCAACAGGCGCAATTTCTTTTAAGAAGAAAATCAAGTTGGAACGGAGCTTTTCAGCGTCAATATCATTATAACGGTCTAATGCCTGCTGGAATTGTTCTACAGTGAAACTTTCTTCCGAGCCTGGAAGTCCGGCAATCATATTGCGAACCAACAGTTTCTTATCATCTTCGCTCATTTGTTCGAAACGAGCTTTTGCTTTAGCTATTTCTTCAGGAGTGTAATCTTTTTCTGCGTTCGGACGTTTCAGGATGAAAAGGTCAAAGGCTACAAAAGCCGCCTTTTCGAAACGAAGAGCTTTAGAGCCATCAGGCATTGTATAGGCAAGGTCAGTACGTGTCCAGTCCAGTACGGGCATAAAGTTATAAGTAACTACCATTACGCCACACTTCGCCAGATTACGGATACTTTCCTTATAGTTTTCAATGTATTTCATGAAGTCACCAGTCTGTGTCTTGATATGTTCGTGTACAGGTACACTTTCTACCACAGACCATGTCAGACCTACTTCTTCAATCATTTGTTTACGTTTCATGATCTCTTCTACTGTCCACACTTCACCATTCGGAATGTGATGAAGAGCATTTACTATACCGGTAGCGCCTGCCTGCTTAATATCCCACAAGCTAACGGGGTCGTTAGGACCATACCAGCGCCAAGTTTGTTCACATAAATACATATTGTTATTAAATTAAGAATTAAAAATTGAGAATTAAGAAATCAAAGTTGAAAATTAAAAGTTGAGAGTCGGCATACGGATGCTACGCAGCCAATTCTCAATTTTTAATTCTCAATTCTCCATTTATTAAATTGAGAATGCATCAAATCCACCATCGATTACAGCTACTGTACCTGTTACGAAGTTGGAAGCATCGCTAATCAAATAATGGATTGTTCCATAAAGATCTTCCGGTTCACCGAAACGGTTGAATGGAGTATGAGCGAGAATTGTTTTTGAACGATCAGTCAGAGAGCCATCCGGATTAGTCAATAACGCACGGTTCTGATCGGTCAGGAAGAATCCCGGAGCGATCGCATTTACACGCAGACCGTTACCGAATTTCAATGCAAGTTCACCAGCCATGTATTTAGTAAAGTTAGCAATAGCTGCTTTAGCTGCACCATAACCAACGACACGAGTCAATGGACGAAGAGCTGATTCAGAGCAGAAGTTTACAATAGAACCTTTCTTCTGTTCTACCATAATTTCAGCAAATACCATCGTAGGCAACACGGTACCGAAAAGGTTCAAATCCACCACTTTCTTAAATGCGTCAATCTGTAAATCGAAGAACGTTTTGTCCGGAGCGATAGTTGCACCTGCCATGTTACCTCCAGCAGCGTTCAACAAAACATCAATACGGCCATAAGCCTTCATAATTTCCACTTTGTTACCTTCCAGCACTTCCTTATCCATCACATCAGTGTAAAGGAACATTGCTTCATTTCCTTCTGCTTTGATACTGTCTACCAATGCTTTCCCAGCTTCTTCACTTCTGTCGAGCACAACCACTTTTGCGCCTTCCTTTGCGAGATACGCAGCAATACCTTTACCTAAAATACCAGCTCCGCCGGTGATAACAACTACTTTGCCTTTTACGTTAAATAATTCATTCATGGTTCTTATAAATTTATATGTTTATAATTTATTGTTCAGATAATATTTCAGATTCTCTTTAAGGAGAATATCGATAGGCATCAAATTCACTTTCTCACTACTCTGCTTGAACAGCAAATGATTACACAATGATTTAACGCCATCATACCCCTGACGCTCAGGACGCTGCGCAATCAATGCGGTTATCACACCTTCGGAAAGTAATTGCGTATTTCTGCCGATAAGGTCATAACCAACTAGTTTGACAGCCTGCATTCCTCTTGCTTTCAGGTAGTTCCCTAAAATATAGCAAGTTGAATTAAAGATAATAGCGCCTTTAATATTCGGATTAGCTTCAAAGATTTCATCCAGTTTCATGAAGTTATACACTGAATCATTTATTTTCAGCTCCACTTCATGCAGATTTCCATTAAACGCTGTTTCAGTGAGATAATGACAGAAACCTTCGCGCCTGTTCCTTCCCTGGTTAGAATCATTCTTCCCACTATGAATAATCCGTGCCATTAATATGTCGGAAGAAGAAGGAAGCCTGTCCATCAATAATCTGGCAGCAATCACTCCGGCATCATAAGATTCCGTTCCAAAATAAGCCAATTGATGCTGCCCTCCAATGTTGGAGTCAACATACACGTATGGTATTTCATTCCTGTCAAGCTCCTGCGAAAGCCGGATAACAGAATCTGTAAACAAAGTCGCAATCAATACCCCATCCACTTTCTCATTCAGCAGATTTCGGATGATATCATCAAAAGTCTTGTTATTATATTGATCGAAAAAGAGTTTGGTAATGGTGATATTATATGATTCCATTTCCGCCGCAGCTTTATCTATACCTTCCGAAATAGCTTCCCAATACTCCCCCTGCACAAAAGAAGGAGTTATTGCAAGGATATGATATTGTTTTTTGGAGGCTGCTAATGAACGTGCCATCAGATTTGGTTGGTAATGTACCATTTCCAGGATAGCCTGTACTTTTTTCCTGTTTTCTTCAGATACTCTTCCACGATTATGGATTACACGGTCTACCGTGCCAACAGAGACACCTGCCATCTTAGCAATGTCTACAATCCGAATATTTGAAAACTCTTTATCCATATATTGATAAGCATCTTGTTTTTCATCGGCAAAAGTAAAATGAATTATTGAATTAAGCAATAGTGTGTGCGCACACACATTATATCAAAACAAACATATACAATTAATAATCAAATGATTAACTCCAATAAACAGTAAACATACATGTTGTTAAACATAAGAAAAAGTAAAGATAGTATAGAGAAAAAGACTCTTTTCAAATGAAAAGTTAGAGAAAAAGTAACTCCCAATTCTTGAAGGAAACGATAATAATAAAGAAGATTAGCCTAAATGTGTTCGCACACACATTGATACGATGACTAAATAAAGCTAGGGATAAAAGATTAAATATACAAAAAATAAAACAGGTAACCAATTCTATTTAAATCGATTACCCGTTTGGGGATTCTTACTTTTCCCACTTATCTTTTGCTTTTCCGGCCACTTTGTCGGCTTCTGCCGCTACTTTATCAGCAATTTCCGCACCGGTTTCTACTGCTTTAAGTCCAAGATCCATTGCTTTTCTTTCAGCATGAGCAGCTGCTATTTCAGCATCGCGACCTATACGATGGATAGCATTATAAATTTCGCTTTCCAACTGTTTTGCTTTTGCTGTACGTGAAAGACGATAAGCTACTGCGCCGAGGATTGACCCAATTCCGAGTCCAATCCAGAAATTTCCATGTCTACATTCCATAATTAAGTTCTGTTTTTAGGATTAAAAATAAATTATATAAATATCTATTTAGATTTCGAGAATAAGGAAGCAATCCATAATACAAGGATAGCCCCTACAGTGGAAGTTATCAAACTTCCGATCAATCCTGAAGCTGACAGTCCGAAAAGGGCAAATACCCAACCGCCCAGTACACCTCCAAGAATACCAAGTAATAAATTTATAATAAGACCAAAACCTCCGCCGCGCATTACTTTACCTGCGAGGAATCCAGCCACAATACCAATAATGATATACCAAATAAAGCCCATATAATCCTCCTTTTTTATTTAACAACAGCAGGTACGGAGAATAGTTCAGTTAGTCAAAATTGAATTAACGACAATTTAGAATCCTTAGTCTTAGAGAAACGGGAAAGTTTGCGTACCTTTGCAGCCAATTTTTCAGGAACACTTCTAAAGCAATAGGTATCATGGTACAAAATCAGGGACAACCCGTAGGAAAAATTACATTTTCCATCTTAATCGCATTAAGTCTTTCACACTGTCTCAATGACCTTTTACAGTCCGTTGTTTCAGCAGCTTATCCACTATTCAAAGATGATTTAGGATTAAGTTTTGCGCAAATCGGCCTTATCACACTGGTTTATCAGCTTTCGGCTTCGGTCTTTCAACCGATTACCGGAATCATTTTTGATAAATATCCCGTTGCATGGTCGTTGCCTATCGGAATGAGCTTTACACTGATTGGTTTGATAAACTTAGCATTCTCTGATAATCTATATTGGATATTAGCCTCCGTATTCTTAATCGGAATTGGCTCTTCCGTACTGCATCCGGAAGCCTCCCGTATCACATTCCTTGCCTCCGGCGGGAAACGTGGACTGGCACAATCACTCTTCCAGGTAGGTGGTAACTTCGGAGGTTCATTAGGTCCTTTACTGGTTGCTCTGTTGGTGGCTCCTTATGGCAGACAACATCTCATCGTATTTGCATTTGTGGCTTTAGCTGCTATCGGAGTGATGTACCCAATTTGCAAATGGTATAAATCATATCTAAACCGGATGAAAGCACAGACCGTCAGTGTCAGAAAACCTGTTCATCTTCCTTTGCCTATGGATAAGACAGCCCTTTCAATCGCGATATTGCTGATTCTGATTTTCTCCAAATATATCTATATGGCAAGTCTCACGAGTTATTATACTTTCTACTTGATTCATAAATTTAATGTAAGCGTACAAGATTCGCAACTATATTTATTTATCTTTCTGGTAGCTACTGCTATCGGAACATTAATTGGTGGACCTGTCGGTGACCGAATTGGTCGGAAGTATGTGATTTGGGCTTCTATTTTAGGAGCTGCCCCATTTAGCTTACTAATGCCCCATGCCAATCTGCTGTGGACTATTATCCTTAGCTTCTGTGTGGGATTGATGCTTTCTTCCGCTTTTCCTGCCATATTGCTTTATGCCCAAGAGTTGCTTCCTACCAAACTTGGATTGATATCCGGCTTGTTCTTTGGATTTGCTTTCGGAGTGGCCGGTGTAGCATCTGCCGTACTCGGTAATTTAGCGGATAAAACGAGTATTGAATATGTATATAATATCTGTGCTTATATGCCGTTACTAGGATTGGTCACATTCTTTTTACCGAATTTGAAGAAGAAAAAAATAGAATAAGATTAGATTAAATAAAATGGGGTGTGTCACATTTTGCACTCCCTCTTTTCCAAAGAAAACGACCGGTATGCATCGTCACGACGTATACCGGTCTACAAGTTAAGGTCAAAGTCAAAAAATTAAGAGAGCTATTTATATGTTAGGGTTAGCGTTAATTTCTTTCTGTGGAATAGCATACAAATAATAGGTGCTATTTACTGTAAACGGTTTACCGTTCGGGAAGTTGAGGAACCAATGTCCCAGAGGATTTCGTTTTTCAAAGCTACCACCCTCCTGCCAGCAATCGACTTCTGTCTTCTGCATTTCATCCGATAAAGCAGCACGTTCTACTGCCTTTTGTGTACGAAGTATATCGGTAATACCAAATCCTTCTCCCCAAAGTTCACGGCGACGTTCCATCAGAATCTCATTGATTACATCTTCCTGTGATTTTCCTGTCACCTCATAATCCCCTACCCCACGGGCATTACGCAATGTATTCAATGGAGCTACAGCCTGTGCCAACGCTACGCCGTCACGAACTTTCGCCTCCGCTTCTATCAAATACATTTCAGCAGCACGCATCAAGACCAAATCAGCCGTATCATCTGCACGCATGTGAAATTTCTTATATCCCAAATACCCTTCACGCATCCACTGAAACAAAGGTAAACGAATATCACCTTCGGTAAATGTATCTTTCAGATGGGGATCAGCCATAAAGCTGCTATATGCTCCTACGTATGTTGCATCCAAATAATAGAAATTATAGCTGGCATCCGATTGGGAAGGAATTTGAGGAAATCCCCATATCCACTCTTTATTGGAAATGTTATTAAAACCTTCGTACTCGGCTGTAGTTGTCATCAACGTATATCCTGCACGTGCTGCTTCGGCAGCTTTTGCGGCTTCTTCCCATTGTCCGGTCAGCAAGTAAGCGCGAGCCAAAAGACCGTCAACCACTGCAACATTCGGTTTGAACTTTTGATTATCACCGCTGCGGACATAGTTTTTCAAATAATCCTTCGCCAAAGTGAGGTCGTCGAAAATAAGCTGATAAACCTGTGCCACTGTTGATTTTCCTTTCGGTACAGTGGAACTATTGCTAGGTTCGGTATATATAGGAACACACGGAGCATCTTTATCTTTCAAGTAGGTGAATTGATAATGCTGTACCAAGTGCAAATAACAAAAGGCGCGTAATGCCAATGCTTGTCCCTGTGCCTGACGGAGTTCTTCCGAATCCCCCTTGATAGAAATGGCAGTGTTACAATTATCTATCGTTTTATATATCAGATACCAGGCAAACTCTGTTCTACCATTTGAGGATTGCGCTATATCATTAAACTGATACGAAGAGTTAAAACCATATTTCGGACGGGAAACAATATCACTTGCCATCATATCATCCAGACACTGAAGTGCCCGATAACCGATATTGGCATAGGTACTTGAATAATCAAACAGATTATACCAGGCACCATTCACAAGTGCCTCCGCATTTTCGGGTACAGATACCTTATCCGAACTTACCGCATCTGTGGGGTCCGTATCCAAAAAACTGCTGCTACAACTCGTTGCCAGGAAAAGTCCGGCAACTGCCGCAAGAATGGATTGAATTTTTATTTTTCTCATAATTTAGTCTGAATTTAGAAAGAAACATTGATACCTCCGGAAATGGTTCGCATAGCCGGATAACGGTAATAAGTGATACCGGTAATTCCCTGTTCAGGGTCTAGTCCCTGATTCCGGTGAATGGTAAACAGATTATCTCCTTGTACATATACCTGCACACTGCTCAATGACAACTTACTAATCCATTGTTTGGGTAAGTTATAGGAAAGTGTCAGGTTTTTCAATCGCATATACGAATTATTCTGCAAGAAGCGAGTGGAAGCCGAGTTCCAGTTATTAGAAGTAGTACTCAAAGCAGGGACATCGGTATAGCGATTGTCGGGAGTCCATCTTCTTAGAATCTCCGTCGACCAGTCGCGACCCTCCAAACTTCCATTGTGCAGAATCATTGTAACATCACGATTGTAGATATATCCACCGATACTGTAAGCAAAGATAGCCGAAAGATCAAATCCTTTCCAAGAAAGAGACGTATTGAATCCGCCATATACTTTCGGAAGAGACGATTTGTTGACATAATAATAGTCAGCCGAACCATAATCATTTGTTGTGACACGTTTTCCGGTCGGATTCTTATTTGCATCCACCTCATTCTTATACCACAGCGGATCTCCATTTTCCGGGTCTACTCCCGCCCACTCTATCATATAGAAATCATACACCGAACGACCTACCTGCAACTTGTTCACACCACTTCGCGGCATATCTTTCAATGGGAGATCCGTCACCTTATTCTTATAATGCGTCAAGTTCATACCCAGTTTCCATACCCAACCATTCTGATTGATAATCGTTCCGTTAAGCACCATTTCTATACCTGTATTCTTCAAGGCTCCTACATTTTCGTCAATAGAACCATATCCCAGGGAAGGAGCTATCGGACGTGAATAAAGCAGGTCTTTCGAACGACGTGTAAAGAAATCAAATGAACCGGAAAAACGGTTATTGAACAGGGAGAAGTCGATACCTACATTAAAGTTGAGGTTCGTTTCCCATTTCAGATTCGGAGTCGCCATACGGTCGGACACTAACGCATTTTCTCCCAAATTGGAAACAATGGTATAAAGTCCTTTGCTCGCATAATAAGTACCCAGGTTATCATTTCCCTGCGCACCATAGCTCATTTTCAGAGTCAAGGCAGAAAGCCAGTCGGAAGTACTTGCCATAAACTCTTCCCGGTCGATACGCCAGGAAGTACCCAACGACCAGAAATTTCCCCAGCGGGTCTCCGGCGCAAAACGTGAAGAACCGTCGCGACGATAGGATGCCGAGAAGAAATATTTATTTTGATAGTCGTATAATGCTTGAGTCAGATAACCCACCAACGCATAGTCGATGCGATACCCCGAACCTCCGGTCAACTGTGAACCAACTACTAGTTCCGGCATATCAGGCTGCGCCATTTTGGAACGTGATGCCGTCAGTTCATCGTAGCGGTAGGAATAGGCCTCCACACCGGCAAGAACATTAAAATGATGTTCACCAATTGTCTTGTCATACGTAGCAATATTATTCCATGTCCAGGAGAAAGTACGGGTATTCATTCGGCTGACGCCGCCGCCGTTTTCTTTAGCCGGACCCAATTTGGGGTTCGTATAATCCAACGTATTATAATTAATCAAGTCAAAGTTGAAACTAGTCTTGAATTTCAATCCCTCAATAATCGTAGCTTCCAAGAAAGTACGACCGGAGACTTCATCTTTCATTCGTTCTGATTTGTCTAAAGGCAAAGTAGCCGGCAGATTCCAGTTTGCCATCGAACCGGAAGGACGATAAGAGCCGAAGTCATAAATGCGGTCTCCATTCTCATCCAATTTGTAGCTACCGTCGGTATTCATTTCATAAATCGGATAAAATCCCGGCATGGTACGTCCTGCAGTAATCACATTACTGGTTTTGGAGTCGGAAGAAACCGGATAGTTCTGCATAGAATGTGCAAAACTCAAATTGACTCCTCCCTTCAACCAAGAAGTCATTTCGCTGGTGATATTGGAACGAAGATTGAAACGCTGATAACCCGATTCAAGCGCAATACCTTTATCATTCAGGTAGCCGGCTGAAAAGAAATACTGATTTGCTTTTCCGCCTCCGGAAACGCTTAGATTCAACTCTGTGCGAAGTGCTTGTTGTTCCATGGCATCACTCCAGTCTGAATTCCATAATGGACGGGCACCTGCCACCAATTTTCCATCTGTACCGACCGGTTGCGCATATTGGGGACCATAAGGATTCGGTCCACCTCCCATCAATTTCGTAACTAGGTCTTTGGATGCTTGTGCCGCAGCAGTTGCCGGAGTATAATCCGCGCTCTTGGCGTACTGATTGCGAAGTGCTTCCCAATACAATTCAAAGTATTGATCGGTACTGACACGATCATAATCACGCACGGCACGATTGGAACCTCCTAAAGAGGCTTTTACCTTTACGGTCGCTTTGGTATTTTGATCTCCCTGCTTGGTTGTGATAATAATCACCCCATTTGCGCCACGTGAACCGTATAAAGCAGCAGAAGCCGCATCTTTCAATACTGTCATCGAAGATATATCATCAGGATTGATAGAGTTCACACTACCGTCGAACGGAACACCGTCCACCACATAAAGCGGAGCACTGGATGCATTGATAGATCCGATACCACGAATACGGATTTCCGCATCCGTACCCGGCTGCCCGCTTGCCGCACTAGCCTGTACTCCGGACACCGTCCCTTCTAATACACGCGATACGCTCGAAGTCTGTAGCTTTTCAATCTCACCCGCTTTCATCGTCGAAGCTGCTCCGGTAAAACTATACTTCTTAGCGGTAGCATAAGCTACTACCATTACTTCTTCCAGTTCTTTACTTTCCGATTCCAACGTGACATTAATCACACTTCGGTTATTCACCGGTTGCTCTACCGATCTCATTCCTACAAAGCGGAACACTAAAGTGCCGGTAGCAGGAACTTCAATTGAATAATTTCCATCAATATCGGTGATGGTGCCGGAAGATGCTCCTTTCAACTGTACGGAGACACCAGGCAAGGGCTCCCCTTCAGAAGTCACCGTACCCGTCACGCGTTTCTCCTGCTGTGCTTCCGCATATACTATATTTCCTGCAAAAAGCAGAAGAGACACGACTAATAAACGTAAATAGATTCTCATAATTTTGTGGCTTAAGATTTATTTGCTTGTTGTAACTAACAGTATATTGAACTTTTTTGTTTAGGAAACGAAACATTTTTTAGAAGATTACTAGCATAAATCAACGAAAGGTAGTACATTCGTGAAACGAAAAACATCTAAAACAACAAAGAACCGCATGGGGAAACGGGTTATTCTATATCTTTTTCTGTTATTTTCACTGTCCTTACAGGCGCAAAGTGAAAAGAAAGCCCTTTCTACAAATGATAGTACAAAAATAGATTCCACAACGGTCACCCAGCCCAGTCCTTTCAAAAGAGCAATCAAGAAATTTATGAATTTCAGTGATTTCGATACGCTCTATATCAGCCCGAACCGTTATAATTATGCGTTGATGGCTACTCATTTCAGCAACTTCGAATATTACTCTGTCACCAGCGAACAGCCTCAACCACAAAAACTTAGTTTCTCTCCTAACCCGCATAATAAGATAGGACTGTATTTCGGCTGGCGATGGATTTTCCTGGGATGGTCCGTAGATGTGGATGATATCTATCGGAAAACCAACCGGAAGAATAGAGGTACAGAGTTTGACCTTAGCTTATATAGTTCCAAACTTGGCGTAGATATATTCTACCGCCGTACTGGAAACAATTACAAGATACATAAGATCAAAGGATTTTCTGAAGATATTCCCTCCAACTATTCCGAGGATTTCAGTGGAATAAAGGTGGATATAAAAGGGCTGAACTTATATTATATCTTCAATAACAGAAAATTCTCTTATCCGGCCGCCTTCAGCCAGTCCACCAACCAACGACGCAACGCGGGAACATTTATTGCCGGTTTTTCTATTTCAAAGCATCATCTCGACTTCGACTACACAGAACTTCCTGATTTTCTACAGCAGACAATGAATCCCGGTATGAAAGTCAAGGATATAAAATATACCAATGCCAATATCAGTTTCGGATATGCCTACAACTGGGTCTTTGCCCGCAACTGCCTGGCATGTTTGTCTCTCACCCCTGCCATTGCCTATAAAGCCTCTGATGTAGATGCGGAAACTCACGAAGGAAAAGCATGGTACGGCAAATTTAATCTGGATTTTCTACTCCGTGCAGGGGTTGTTTATAATAACGGAAAATACTTTGTAGGTACTTCTTTCGTTGGGAAAAACTATAATTACCACCGGAATAATTTCTCTGTAGACAATGGTTTCGGCACTCTTCAGATATATGCCGGATTCAATTTCAACTTACGCAAAGAATACAGGAAAAAGAAATAAAAGTACGGATATCAGAAATCGTAAACTTGCTTGCTTATCCAAAGAATCTTTGTACATTTGCCACGTTCTAACGAACAAAAGTAAAAAATCAATGAAGCAACAACGCCACATACAGACCACACGTACCCTTCTTTCCCGCTTCCGTTATTGGGGCAGAAAGAACTATGCCGCTTTTGCGAGTATGGGACGTGAATTCCAAATCGGTCATCTGCACATCAATGTTGTAGACGTTGCCCTTCGTAAGCAGAATGCTAAAATTACTATCCCTTATCATACATTTATGACACTTCAGGAAATAAAAGACCAAGTGTTGGCAGGCATTGATATTTCGCCCGACCAAGCCGCTTGGCTAGCCAACATGGCTGACAGCGAGACGCTATATGCCGCCGCGCATGAGATTACCGTCGCACGTGCTTCACACGAATTCGACATGTGTTCCATCATCAACGCCAAGTCCGGCCGATGCCCGGAAAACTGTAAATGGTGTGCACAATCCTCTCACTACAAGACTAAAGCCGATATTTACGATCTCCTTCCCGCTGAAGAATGTCTCCGACAGGCGAAATACAATGAAGCTCAAGACGTCAACCGTTTCTCTCTCGTTACCAGCGGACGAAAACCATCTCCCAAACAGATTACCCAACTTTGCGATACCGTTCGTCAAATGCGACGTCACTCGTCCATTCAGCTCTGTGCTTCTCTGGGGTTACTTAACGAAGAAGAGCTACGTTCCCTATACGAAGCCGGAATCACCCGTTATCACTGTAACCTAGAAACGGCTCCGTCTTATTTTTCCAAACTCTGTACTACGCATACACAAGAACAAAAACGAGCTACTCTTGATGCAGCCCGTCGTGCAGGCATGGATATCTGCTGCGGAGGTATCATCGGTATGGGAGAAACGATGGAGCAACGGATTGAATTTGCTTTCACTTTAAAAGAACTGAATGTTCAGTCCATACCTATCAACCTGCTTAGTCCGATTCCGGGAACTCCACTGGAAAACGAGCAGCCTTTAAGCGAAGAAGAAATACTTAAAACCATCGCTATCTTTCGTTTTATTAATCCGACAGCTTTTCTAAGATTTGCCGGAGGACGTTCACAACTTTCTTCCGAGGCGATGCACAAAGCATTATATATCGGTATTAACTCGGCTATCGTAGGCGACCTGCTGACAACTCTCGGTTCCAAAGTATCGGAAGACAAAAAGATGATTCAGGAAGAAGGTTATCATTTCGCCGCTTCCCAATTTGACCGCGAACATATCTGGCATCCGTACACTTCTACCACCGATCCGCTTCCTGTATATAAAGTGAAACGGGCAGACGGTGTTACCATTACCCTCGAAGACGGACAAACGCTCATTGACGGAATGTCTTCTTGGTGGTGTGCAGTGCATGGATATAATCATCCGGTATTGAATCAGGCGGCAAAAGAACAATTAGATAAAATGTCTCATGTCATGTTCGGAGGACTGACGCATGATCCGGCCATTGAATTGGGGAAACTATTATTGCCTTTGGTTCCTTCTTCCATGCAGAAAATATTCTATGCAGACTCCGGTTCGGTAGCCGTAGAAGTGGCACTGAAAATGGCTGTACAATATTGGTATGCAGCAGGAAAACCGGAAAAGAATAATTTCGTGACTATCCGTTCCGGCTATCACGGTGATACGTGGAATGCCATGTCTGTATGTGATCCGGTGACGGGTATGCACAGTCTTTTCGGTTCAGCATTGCCTGTACGTTATTTTGTCCCGTCCCCCACTTCCCGGTTCGACGGAGAATGGAATCCGGAAGATATACTGCCTCTGCAAGAGATAATTGAAAAACATTCAAAAGAGTTAGCGGCGCTTATCCTGGAACCGGTGGTACAAGGAGCAGGTGGAATGTGGTTTTATCATCCGCAGTATCTGCGTGAAGCAGAAAAGCTTTGCCGGAAGCACGATATTCTTCTAATCTTCGATGAAATAGCAACGGGATTCGGACGTACCGGCAAACTTTTTGCTTGGGAACACGCCGGAGTAGAACCGGATATCATGTGCATCGGCAAAGCACTGACCGGAGGATATATGACACTTTCTGCTGTATTAGCCAGTAACCGGATAGCAGATACCATCTCCAACCATGCACCGGGAGCTTTTATGCACGGGCCTACATTTATGGGTAATCCACTTGCGTGTGCAGTGGCTTGCGCTTCCGTTCGCCTATTACTCGAATCCGGTTGGCAAGAGAATGTGAAGCGAATCGAAACTCAACTGAAAGAAGAACTGGCACCTGCACGGGAATTTCCGGAAGTAGCTGATGTACGAATACTCGGAGCTATCGGAGTCATTGAGATGAAGCGTCCGGTAAATATGGCCTATATGCAACGACGATTTGTGGAAGAAAGAATCTGGGTACGTCCCTTTGGCAAACTGGTATATCTGATGCCGCCTTTCATCATTACTTCGGAACAATTAAGCAAACTGACTTCCGGGTTACTTAAAGTTATTCAAAAAAACAACCTATAATTCATGACATTAGAGTATATAAACCAGGAACTCCAGACCTTGAAAGAGAAAAAGAACTACCGTTCTCTCCCACCGCTAATCCACGAGGGGCGAGATGTTCTGCTGAACGGACAACGAATGTTGAACCTATCTTCTAATGATTATCTCGGACTGGCCAATGACATTTCATTGAGAGAAGAATTCTTAAGGACGCTCACTCCCGAAACTTTCCTGCCTACCTCCTCTTCTTCCCGGTTATTGACCGGTAATTTTAGTGACTATCAAAAGTTGGAGCAACAGCTAGCCACCATGTTCGGAACCGAAAGTGCACTCATATTCAATAGTGGTTATCATGCCAATACAGGAATACTTCCTGCCATTTGCAACACTCACACCCTGATTCTTGCTGACAAGCTGGTGCATGCAAGCCTGATAGACGGAATTAAATTATCATCAGCTAAATGTATCCGGTATCGTCACAATGATATTTCCCAGTTGCAGCGACTGATTGCTGAAAATCATAACGCTTATGAGCAGATTATTATTGTTACCGAAAGCATCTTCAGCATGGATGGCGATGAAGCTGATCTTTCCGCTCTCATTCAACTCAAAAAGAGCTATTCCAATATTCTTCTTTATATAGATGAGGCTCATGCTTTTGGTGTACGAGGGAAAAAAGGATTAGGATGTGCTGAAGAACAAGAATGTATCAACGATATAGACTTTCTAGTAGGTACATTCGGGAAAGCCATTGCCTCGGCAGGAGCGTATATTGTCTGCCGGCAACTGATTCGGGAATATCTAATCAATAAAATGCGCACGTTTATATTCACCACTGCACTTCCTCCTATCAATATTCAGTGGACTTCATGGGTGTTAGAACGTCTTCCAGCTTTACAACATAAGAGAACTCACCTGCTACAAATCAGTGAAAAGCTAAAGGAAGCCCTTACAACCAAAGGATACAATTGCCCCTCGGTAAGCCATATTGTCCCTATGATTGTCGGAGCAAGTGAAGATACCATATTGAAAGCAGAAGAACTCCAACGCAAAGGATTTTACGCATTGCCGGTACGTCCGCCTACGGTTCCCGAAGGGACTTCACGCATCCGCTTCTCACTGACAGCGGACATCACCGAACATGAAATCGACCAACTCATCAAACTGATAAACGGATGAAACAGTATTTTATCATAAAGAATAATCAAAAGCATCTATTGCTTTTCTTCGCAGGCTGGGGAATGGATGAAACTCCATTCCTGCAAATTCACCCGACCGATAAGGACTGGATGATTTGCTATGATTATCGTTCATTAGAGTTCGATGCCGACATTTTGCAAGAATATTCCGAAATCACCCTCATTGCCTGGTCAATGGGAGTATGGGCAGCCTCACAGATAATGAAACAATATCTATCCCTGCCCCTTTCCCAAAGTATCGCTATCAATGGCACTCTTTATCCCATACATGAGACGAAAGGGATTACTCCTACCATTTTCGAAGGAACCCTGCAAGGACTGAATGAACAATCCCTGCAAAAGTTTCAAAGAAGAATGTGTGGTTCAGCAGCCGATTACAAGGCTTTTCAGACAGTAGCTCCCCAACGTCCCGTTGAAGAGCTCAAAGAAGAGCTTGCTGCCATACAAAAGCAATACTTATCATTGCCACCATCGGATTTTGCATGGCAAAGAGCCATCATAGGAAAGAGCGACCGTATCTTCCTGCCGGATAGCCAATGGTTGGCATGGAGAAACCAAGTGGATTCCCTTGAATATATAGAAGCCGCTCATTATCAACAAGACCTTTTTGATAGTGTAATCATGCAAATCAACTAATGATCGATTTATGGATAAACAACTAATCGCCGAACGTTTCTCTAAAGCCATTGCTACTTATCCCCAGGAAGCAAACGTACAGCGGCAGATAGCAGATAAAATGATTCACCTGCTTACAAAACACATCTCTTTTCCCTGTTCAAAAGTGATTGAGTTCGGATGCGGCACAGGTATTTATTCCCGTATGCTACTTCAGGCCCTTCGGCCGAAAGAATTATTGCTAAACGACCTTTGCCCGGAAATGAAGTACTGTTGCGAGGATATATTAAGAAAAGAACAGGTTTCCTTTCTTCCGGGAGATGCAGAGACAGTTCCTTTCCCCGCTGAAAGTACATTAATTACTTCCTGCTCGGCTCTGCAATGGTTCGAATCTCCTGAAAACTTTTTCAAAAGGTGCAACGCCCTGCTTAATAACCAAGGCTATTTCGCTTTCAGCACTTTCGGTAAAGAGAATATGAAAGAGATACGAGAGTTAACAGGAAACGGACTCCCTTATCGTTCACGTGAAGAGCTTGTTAAAGCCTTGTCATCCCACTTTGACATACTTCATTCGGAAGAAGAACTTATTTCTCTTTCGTTTGATAACCCACTAAAAGTACTTTATCATTTGAAGCAGACAGGAGTAACCGGAATATCCGGCACCTCTTCCCAACAACTGCGGACACGTCGTGACTTGCAGTTATTCAGTGAACGTTACACACAAGAATTCACCCAAGGCACTTCAGTGTCCCTGACCTATCACCCCATTTATATCATCGCAAAAAAGAAAAAAGTATGAAACAGAATGTATATTTCGTAAGCGGTATCGACACCGATGCCGGCAAGAGCTACGCCACCGGATTTCTAGCTCGTGAATGGAACAAGAACGGACAGCGTACCATCACTCAAAAGTTTATCCAAACAGGAAACATCGGTCACTCCGAGGATATTGATTTGCATCGTCGTATTATGGGAATCCCCTTTACAGAAGAAGACAAAGAAGGACTGACTATGCCGGAAATTTTCTCTTATCCCGCCTCTCCTCATCTAGCTTCCCAACTGGATAACCGTCCCATCGACTTCGACAAAATCAAACGTGCTACAGAAGAATTGAGCGAACGCTATGATTCAGTTCTGCTCGAAGGTGCAGGCGGCTTAATGGTTCCATTAACGACAGAGCTTCTGACAATAGACTACATTGCCCAAGAGAATTATCCACTTATCTTTGTTACTTCCGGTAAATTGGGAAGTATCAATCATACTTTGCTTAGCCTTGAAGCTATACAAAAACGCGGTATTGTACTGGATACAGTACTTTATAATATGTATCCTACCGTAAAAGATAAAACGATTCAAAATGATACGATGAACTTCATTCAAAACTGGTTGAAGAAGTATTTCCCGGATACGAAATTTATATTGGTTCCAGAAATAAAAGAATAAAAAGACTTATGACTTCAAAAGACTAGCCTCACTATTTGCCGGGCTAGTTTTTTGTTTCTACAATCCACTTTTCAATATTACGGGTTTCCGCAGTGAAATTTACTCCTATTTTAAAGAGTTTACGTCCGTCCATTTCGAAAGGAAGAGCATAATTCTTGTCGTTAATCTGCTGTAAAGCATCTTCTGCCGTACCGTTCAGCTTAAATTCCATGATATAAATAAATTTATCAGTCTGCAAGACAAGATCAATGCGCCCTTCACTCGTATGATACTCTACCTTGGTGTAGAAGCCTAACAGTTTAAAAACGATAAAAAGAACATTTTCGTAATGTAGTTCCTGATCCCGAATCACTTCGTAAGTAGTGTCTGCAAAGAAGCTTTGCAGGCGGTGGAAGAAAGAGTTATAATCACCCGCCTCCACTTCACGGACAAACTTCTGAATTTCAAACGGGGACTCGACCTTATTTACATTTGCATAATAAGGAAGCAAAAAACGAACAAATCCTTCTTCTACTTCACGGTTGGGAAAACCTAAGCGATACATGCCAAAACGTTCATCATACCCCTTAATGGTTAGGTATCCACTCTGATAAATTACCGGGATGGGATTGGTGGATTCAGAATCTATACTGTTCAACACTTGGATATCGGTCTCTTCATGTGCCATCCGCTCCAGGTCATAATGATGTTTTTTTAGCAATTTCACCAAATAGGTAGGCGTGCCCGTTTCAAACCAATAACTACCAAACTCTTTACGCTTGAAAGCGTTCAGCAGACTGAACGGATTGTACATGCCGATTGAATTGTGCGTAAAATGATAGCCATCATAACATTCTCTCAAATCTTCACAAAGTTTATCATACGTTATTCCACGTGCTGCTGCAAATTCATGTAGTTCCGCTTCCAGATTTTCATGGATTTCACGCTCGCTGACACCACAAATTTCGACGTACTCATTCCACATTGAAATATCATCCAAATTGTTCAAGTCGCTGAATACACTGACTTTGCCAAACTTTGTCACGCCGGTAAGCAGAGCGAACTTTATATACCCGTCCTTCGTTTTCAAAGCGCCATAAAATGGCTTCAGGGTATTTCGGAATTGCTTTTGAAGTTCTTCATTGCCGATAGCTTGTAACATAGGTTTGTCATACTCATCTACCAGAATAACGACACGTTGTCCGGTCTTCTCACAAGCACGCTGAATGATACCTGCAAAACGCAAGGAAAAAGATGTCTCGGATGGACGGGTGCCGTATTGGCTTTCCCAATATTCCAGATTATCATTCAATATCTTATCCAGACTTTCCGGAGTGTCATACTTCTCGATATTCAGGTCGAGATGCAATATAGGATATTTAATCCAATCCTTTTCCAACTTTTCTACTGCCAAGCCGGTAAACAGTTCTTTTTTTCCTTGAAAGTAAGCCTCTAAAGTAGAAATGAGCAGACTCTTTCCGAAACGGCGCGGACGACTCAAAAAGTAATAACGCCCGGTTTTTACCATTTGATACATCAATGCCGTTTTATCAATATAAAAATAACCATCCTGACGAAGGCTTTCAAAATTCTGAATACCGATAGGATAAATTTTATTGCTCATAATCTCTTCTTTTAAAAACCAACAACACATAAGTGAAGCAAGCGGATTCAAAATCCACTGGGACGGATCACCTTCTTTGTATAGATTCCTACTCTTTATCTCTTATTAATTCTTGAATACTATTTATGAAAGTCTCCGCTTGTGGATATAAGTTGTTTACCATTTCTTCGTCACAATATACAAAGTCATCATAATCTCCACTATGCCTTTTCTCAAATAATGTAGAAAAAGTTTTTCCTACTTTTACAGGAAGTTTTCCTGTCGAAATAAAGTGCAGACCAAGCATCGTCTTCACCCCATTATGAGTCTGCGTTTGAATATCATATTTTAAAAGAAGAGCTACAGTTGCATAATAGCATGCATAATACAGCCTGTTAATAGCAGCATTATAGAATGACTCACGTATCATAACCTCAGCCTCTCTCAATGTTTCATAAGCACGTTGTATCCGATAAGCGACCAGTGCTTTCTTACTTTCCTTATCTAGAATTTCTTTCATAAGACAATACCTTCGTTTATCACATTTACATAAAAAGGTGTTTTAAAAGGCCGGTTCTCCCAAAATTTCTTCAAAACAACTATCGGGCTAATACTAACACCTGTTTTCAATTCCAATTCATATAAAGGTAATGTGATAGCTTCTTCTTTAGCCAATGTCATTTTATCACCTTCCACTAAAATGAGTAAATCAACATCACTATCATGCCTGGCATCCCCACGCGCCTCAGAGCCATATAAAATAACCTGCGCATTGGGAGCAACACGTTTTAATGTTTCACGAATAGCTTCTATAATCTCCGGTCTCTTCATTTCTTACTCTTTCTAAATGCATGAATGAATCAAACTTACTACATTACAAAGATACATTTTTCTATCTAAACAACATCACATCTTACATGAAAGTTCGCCATAAAATCATTTAAAGTAGGTTTCCGTTCTCTGTTCAATCTGCTCCATTCAATCGGATTTGCAATCCGATTGCTTGAGTATCAGGATTTGTAATCCGCTCCTTAACCTCTTGCCTTCCTAAACTACAATCACCTCTAGCAGTCCTTTATCACCCGCATAACTCACCGCCGAACTATATAAATAATCTTCCTGCCGTGCAACAATCTCCTGCTTCACCGGATTATTATGAATATAATTCAATTTTTGCAGAAAGAAGTCATGCAAATAAATTAATTCGGGATGATTACCTTCTTGCCAAAAACGATACTTAGATATTTTTTTGTCATTAGCTCCGGCAAAGCGAAAACGATCCAGCATCCATTCGCGACGACTTTCTTGAGGATCGGTTTCGAGTTCTGCCATAATACGTTTACTAGTGAACTTTTTAAAATCTCGAAGGATATCCGAAACAGATGCTTCTGTTGCGGAACTGACAATCATATGCAAATGGTTACTCATTAATACCCAGGCATAAATTCTTAAGCCTTTTTTCTCCTGACAATAGGCTAGTGACTCCAGAATTATATGCTTGTATTTAGGACGGGTAAAGATATCTATCCAATCAACAACGGTAGAAGTAACAAAATATAATTCATCTAAAACTTGATTCGCAGTATCCATTGATATACTAATTTGATTAGAGAGGATAAATGTACGATTTAAATCGAAAGAGACAAAGGATTTTAAACGTTCGGAGAAGATAGGCGGATTATAAATCCTGATACGAAAGACCAGCGGATTATAAATCCGCTGGGACGGAATGCAGAAAGCGCAAGGCTAAAAGGTAAGCACCGGACGTGCAAATATTTTGGTAGTTTTGGCGGCAGAGCCAATACCGATTCCTACATCCACTCTATAAAATTTAGTTTTATCACCCTCGGAACTTGAGGAGTACGACCAGTAGCAGGTTACAGCACCCGATATTTTACCCAATTGGGTGTTAATCCCATTACTATCGGCTTTAGTCGCAAAATTTTGTACCTGCCCTATTGTGGGATAATACCAGCCGCTTGTAATTCCGGTAGACACGGGTGTATAATTCACGCAGTAGGAACATGCTGGAAAACTCTTCGATCCATCGGCAGCAGCCATAATCATCTGGGTACTCTTATATCCAAGTTCAGCAGTGCTACTTTTACCTATACCGAACACGTCGGAAGCGTCTCCCCACGTTTGCTCTGACTGCTGCAACGCCAACACATAGCCATGGATGGCCGTCAACTTATCTTCGTAATTCTCCACCGCATCACTGTCACCTGTTCCTATCCGATAGACGATACCAATGCATTTGGCCTGTTCTTCATCGGTTAACGTCTGGTCTTCTGCCACTAGCGAACCGTCCTGCATAAAAAAATCCCCTACTTGTAGCGTGTGCGTTTTCCATGTGACTACTGCATTATCCACATCATAAATTTTGTATTTTCCGGCATCGGGAATAGTGGGTGTAAATGTAAATCCTCTTTTTCTGCCTGTTGTTGCATCCGTGTAGCTGCCTTCGAGTGATGTCGTGGAACCCGGCTTTACGAGAAAGCGGTACAGACCTTTATCTACCGAGAGGAAGGGAGCAAATCCGTCGAATGCTAAATTCATAGGGGGGACAATGTAGTTTGGTAATGAGGCATTTGTGAACTCATAGATCGTACAGGAGGTTTTGATAAATGCCAGTGTCATGCGGTGCGAGAGACTGAAGGTAAGCTTCCATTTCTTGTCAGCATAGCCGCTTATCATGCCCATGCCGGTCATGAGGTCCTGTGAGGTATATTTGGTATAGTTACCTTGGTCGGTGGCGGGAGTCCAGCCATCCACCAGCGGTTTGAAGAAACCGTCAGCATCGGTGGCGGTAGCGGTCACTTTGCCTGTCATTTCCGCCTGATAGGGATAATAGGCATAGTAGCGGGTATCCTTGCCTTCGTAAGTCAGAGTGACACCTGCGGGAGGTGTCCATGTGCCGTCGGCATCCAAGGTGAGGCAGAGATTGTCATAACCCGTTATGACAGCATTGTTCTTCACGACATACAATCCTATCTGGTCGCCTGCGGTGAAAACAGTTTTATAACCTAGCTCCTGGGCACGTGTAGCAGGGGTATCTTCTTCCGCGGAGGCGAAATAGCCGTCATCGGTGACGCTCACGGTGATGGTGCCTCGTCCGTCGTTGTCACTGTCTGCGCCGGGCAGGTCCGTCTCATCGGTGCAGCCCCACAGGCCTGCAAGGAGCAGGCCGAAGAATAGGGATAGAAGTAAGATATGTTGTTTCATCTTTAAGAATAAATTAGTTGCTAAAAAGCCAGGATAGGTCTGACATAGTGTGACTCATCTCTAAAGCCATTCTTAGGTTGTGCCGCATAAACGTTATAATAGTAAGCCAAAGAATGATTGGCCTCAGGCACGTCGGAACTCGACCAGTAATATCCATCAAAATAGTCCTCTCCTCCTGCTCTCAAAATATTGGGTGCTATATTTGCCTGATTTGTCAGACTCTGTGTATATGCAATTTCACTAATAGCTTTCAATTGACCTTGAGAAGGGAGGAACCAGCCGCTGCTCATTGCGGGAGCTGCCGGAGTGTAGTTCTGGCAAGCGTAAAATGCGGGAAAATGGCTCATTTCCCAGTATTGCCAGTAGGGAGCATCCGCTATGAATCTTTCCGTCTGTTGCAGATTGTAAAATCCCTGCCAATCACTTTCATTATCCGATATGCCCGTGACCGGAAATTGCAGACTCCCGCCTTTGTCTTCCCATAGATACATACCCGGCGCATCCTTCAATGCCAACACATAACCACGGACACTTCCATTCCTGATTCCCGTATTAGGATAGGAGTCCGTATCCGTTTCATGCTTTCCCACGTGGAATACAATGCCGACAACGGTACGTGAGATACCGCTTGCATTTGTCAACACGGGCATGACTTCCAGCAGTTCGGTGGTACCATCGTAATATTTGCGGTAACCGCCATCGGAGGTGGTGCCGTCGCTGTAATAGTAATCGCCTATCTTCAGGTCGTCGGCTCTATAACCGGGGATGGCAACATCACTTACCACCGCCTGTTCTCCGCCATTGCCCCATTCCGTATCCGCGGTAGCGGTCACCGAGAGGCCGCCTTTTTTCACATTGAGCTGGATACTCATCCCCTCGCCTTGTACCAGGTCGGTGGGAAAGTCGGTCTGTCTTGAAACATTACTGGATTCCCCCTCCTGCCTGTAGGTGAGGGAAATGATAGCGGAAGCCTTGTTGGGAAAGAGAAAATATGTAGCCAAATCCTTCGCCTGGGTAGCATTGGCTGCCACCGATACACTGCCACCGTCAAGAGTTGCCATGCAGGACGTCGTATTCGTATACTTCCCCCAACTGAAGCCACTCTCATTAAATGTCAGTGTTGCCGTCATCGGGACGTTGATTATGCCCAAGGTAACTATTTTAATCGCCATCTCACTTTTAATGCTGATCTTCACCCTGCTCAAGGCATGTTTCATCGTGAACCCGATGCGGCCTCCTACCGTATTTTCATACGTCTGGTCCAGTAACGGAACGGAGGCAAGCAGGTCCTGATGGTATTCAGTCCAATCAGGAACAGAGTAGGTAAGCGTCGGATACCCTTTTGCCGTACTGCCCGAAAATGTCGGGTTTCTGCCGCTTGTCACTTTCTCGTCCACGTATGGGGCGTAAGCGAAGAAACTGACGCAATCCTTTTTATTGCCAGGCCAATATTTCATGGGGGAGTACGTCCACGCACCGCTGCTTTTCTCCAGCTTCTGGTTGTACATGAAATTGGGTGTGGCGGTACTTGCATTAAATCCCCCTTGTGTGAGGCTAGCGAATATTCCCACAGCGGTCAGGTTGTCCGTGGTGATTTCTTTCGCGCGAGTCTGCGCGCTGACCGAAGTGGAGAATGTAAGTGGTACGGGAAGTGATTCCACTTCGTCACCCTCCGGAGCGCAACCTGCGGCAAACAACAGGCTCAAAGCAGTAACCGAAAAAAATTTCATACCGTTCATCATACTTGTTCCATTCATTTTCTACTTTCTTTTTTCAATTGTTCCATAGTGACCGGAAAGGGACATTCAACCCCGCCCGGCCTTGTAGCTCTGCCCGGTCCTTGAGTGGAAACCGGACGAACCGGTTACTCAACCGTCATCTCTTACTTGGTTACTCAACTGTGACTTCCTTATTGATGTCGGTCCATGGAGTAACTTTAGCATCACTGATTTCAATCTTATACAAGTTGATTTTCAGCGTGTACAAATAAGATTCTTTACGCTTCATGTGTCCGGCTGGCAGGTCGATGAAAGCTTCTGCATGGCTGACAATAAACTTGCCGGGCTTCGATTGGTCTTTGGTAGCAATGTCGTAATGGAAACCTATTTTGATATCCCCTTCGGCGCATCCATTGTTCTGGACCAGGTTCGTACCGCTTATCTCTCCCACCGGAATCAGGTAAAGATAAGTTTTGTCCTTGAAAAGAGGAATGGCATTGTCATCCGGTGGTCCTTGCGAACTACTGGAAATCCTGATCCCTTTTGTAGCCGGATCATGTCCGTCAGTAGGATTCGAAATTTCGATGCCCGGGTCTTCCACGTTCAGCATTGCGTCGAGGCTAAAGTCAGGTCCGGCAATGACAGCGTCCGAACCATAGTTCCAGTGCAGTTCGGACCATTTGGCTTTCGTGTAGAATTTAGATTTTGCATTGGCGGGTGAAGCCGGATCTATCAGCGAAAGATTACTGCCGGCAGCACTGTGGTCCGTACCTACAATCCACATGTGGGTGATATAGACGAAACTGTTCGTGCCGTCCATACCTGCGAAATCTCCGGCTCCCAACTGTGCCCTGAAGGAAATACGTGAAAGAGTATGTTCGAAAGTAAAACTTACTTTGCCGGCATTTGAGGGAGTATATTCCTTGTCACGCTCATCGGCAACTACAAGGTCCACCATTCTGTCGAGCTTGTCTTCCGGCTTTAACTGGAAACTGATGTAAGGAATCCCCATAACAGTAGCTTCGGAAACTGTAACTCCCGCTTTCGTACCGTTCTGCCAGTCGCTCTCGTAAGGTGCATAAGCAAAGAAGGAAATCTTATCATGTTCCCTGTTCGGCCAATATTTCACCGGAGAATAGGTCCAGGCACCATTCTTATATTCCACCATCTGGTTGTGCATGAAGCTGGGGGTCACGTTGTTTTTTACGGTTTCAAAGTTGTCCTGTCCCGTAAAATACCCCATGATACCGAAACCGCCGTACTTGTTTGGATCTGTCGGATCATCCTTCATACTTTCCGTAGTCATGTCCACTCCTCTGGTGGGCACTCCCGTATACACTCCGAACCCTACCTGCGGGTGGGCGTCCGGACTGACTTCCGTCACTTCATTCTGCGAACAGGCTGACAGCAGCAATAGCACCAACGCTGACAGCATAACATTCATTCTTTTCATTGTCTCTGTTTTTTTAAGTGATTATACATATATAAGTTTATTGCGTATTTGTTCCATTTATCAGTTGATGGGAATATCGGTATGGATGTCGTCTCCCCATCCGTCCACATCCACATCGAAGCCGGAGTCGGAACCTCCTTCGGGCTTCACGTCCGGTACTTTTTCGGTAGCATCGGCTTTCAGGATAAGTGTGATGACTCCTGTCCCATCTTCATTTTCTGTGATCTTCACATTAGTACAATCGCTGGTGAATTCAGTTTTCCCATCCACGAGCAATGCTTCTAGATACAGGTTGTTATTGTCTACGTAATTGAGACCAAACACCTCAAAGTGACAACTTAGCGTACCGTTGAAAGGGGAACCGGGATAAAATTCAGGATTCGACGGTTCAAACTCCTGCGTCACAGTGTTGGCAGACGTCCTTCCGGTGGCAAGGAAAATAGATTCTGCCACTCCACTCAAATGGCAGGTTGCCGAACGTATGTTGTTCAATCCTTCGATATGGAGCACGGCAGCCACCTTGCGAGTCAACTTTTTCGGGACAAAGCGAAGGGTATAAATTTCATCCGTTTCCTCTTCCACCGTGCGGGAAGCAGCAGTTCTCCCGTAAGTGGTCTGGCTATAATTACCTAGCATATCCTCCGTCACGATGAAGCCTTCGAGGGTGGCGACGGCCAGTTCGTCGGGCGAAGAGATGATGGTACGTGTTTCCACACGAGTCACTTCGTCCACGCGAGTTTCCACTTTCCGGGCATACGCTTCCAGCGTTTCATAACTGTCTCCACGGAAGGCGATATTGCTAAAGTCATTGAAAGATCGGTTGAAGATGATGGCATCATAAGTCCCCATCGGCAACCGTACGGTTTCCCCAGTGCGTTCCCCCATCTGAAAAATGTGTGGAGCACCACCGTCCCGCGGATAAAAGAGGATAGTCGAACCATAGTTCTCTTCTTCAGCAGCCAGACCGGACTGGTTCCAATCGACAAGGATATGAAGCTCCGTCACTTCGTAATAGGTGAGGGCGCGACGTTCGCAACCCGTAAAAAGAACTACTAGGCAAAGAAGCACCAAACATAGAAACATCATCCATCTCCTATCGTCCGGCCTTTTATATATACCATTATTTATCCTGTCGCATATCCGGACAAATAATAGTGAAGCTGGTTCATCACCAGGTATGAATCGTTCACTGTTCATCGTACACCTCCTTTCCCTGCTTTCACTTTACGGTTCAGTAACCAAACGAACGAGATTTTCGCTTTGGTCGGTCCGAACCAGGTATATTTACCGTTCTCCTGCCAAAGCAAGGTCTGGTAATTGTCGCGGGCGTGATAATGACGGTAATCGGTCCGCAATAAACCGATACCGATATTCAGTTCCAAATGCAGATTACGGGCTATGCGTGTCGCCCAGCCATAGCTGATACCCGCAGCTATGAAGAATTCACCTTGATAGCCGTTGTACTTCCATTGCAGATCATACTTGCCACCTCCGGCATATAGTCCGAGAAAATGCCCGGTCAGCACTTCACTATTTTCACGTTTCTTATGGCTTCCCAACCAATAGCGGCCTTCCAGACCTCCCATAAGGATTTGCATGGAATATTTGTCACCGTCGAATAACCACCACGGGAACATATATTCGGCGTTCACTGACCAGCGTTTGCCTATCGGCACTTCAAGTTCTATGTTGGGCATTAGGGCGGCATCGAACAACAGGTTGGTCTTTAAAGCAAAAAACGGACGTTTTTCTTTAAGTAACGGGGCGTTTGATTGCTGCTGTTGTTTTTGTTGTTCTTGTAACTGTTCTTGCCGATGTAACTGTTCCTGCTCTTGTTGTTCCTGCTCTTGTTGTTCCTGCTCTTGCTGTCGCAATTGTTCCTGCCGTCTTTGTTCCTGTTCGGCCTGCTTTACCAACCGGTCTTTTTCAGTGACAGATGTCGACAATGTATCCGGCCTATCCGGTTGCAGCCACACCATACATACGGCAGCATTACGCAGATACCGCAGCAGATGGTCGCGGATATAGCGATAAGAGTTTCCACCATCCAATTGCCGCAATAACTTCTTGCAGCGGTCCACATCAGGGGTATGGTCCATTATTTGCAGCACCTTGTCCCGACTAGGCAGTTTCTCATCAGCCGCTATCATACGCCGGAGTTCCTGCCAGTTTTCTCCCTGTGGGCGGAGATGGATGCGGTGTTGATCGAGATGCGGGTACTTCCACACCAGATAGCCTTTTACGGCAACAGAACGCTTCCGGGTCAGACGTTCGTTATAGCTTCTGTCACCTTCCGGCGAAGAAAAAGACAGAATACGGATAGAATCGATACGGTGGGTTAACGCACTGTCCGAAAGCACTTCATCCAAATGACGGAGCGTTTCGCTGTTGCCCATATATCCCTTATCCACTATCGCCCTGTCAAAACGAAAATAGAGCACCATCGACCGACTACATTTGTCTCCAATGGTATCACGTTGGGCGTAACTATTAAGCAGAAAAATGAATAATAGCCCGCAACAGACAGTAAAACGTTTGATATATACAATTAACTTATTCATAAGAACATAGATTTCATAAGAAAGAGATTTGCTGAATTACCAGTCGGATATTTTTATTTCGGATAGGAATATACGCACCACCTCGGTAAGGATTCCCAGTTTCTTGGCTCCCTCTCCGTGATGAAAATAAGATGTTTCAGAAACCTGCCGTTCAAAATGGAGAGGTTCATCAATAATTGCCAGAAGTTCAAGTAAGGATAGTTTCTGAATAGAGCGGCATATCTCGTAGGAGGAAAGAACAAATTCTTCTTTACCCGGTAACCGACGAACTAATCCCCCGGATTCCAGTTTCCGGAATAGTTCTTTCCACACCTCTGACGATAAAGAGATATTCGCCGATTGCGTGTCGGACTGTAAAGTAATGTCATTTAATACGGCGATAGCTGTTTGTGTGAGTTGTGTTAATACCATAATTGTTTTGTTTAGACCGTTACTTACCAAGTAACAGAAAGCCTGTTTCCGGAATTTATTTTCTCTACATAAGAAATAAAAAGGTTCTTCGTCAAATTTGGTGGTAATCTCTTTTTTATTTCGATGGTTTTCCTCTT
>OCHL01000541.1_pt1 | contig 34529 bp, 31 predicted proteins | sample 1538421 | NCBI WGS metagenome assembly OCHL01 (sample SAMN04571690, study PRJEB22368) | human gut metagenome | biome: human gut; material: stool | host: Homo sapiens | place: Luxembourg | collected 2012-06-01 | reverse complement strand
GCGGCGCAGGTAATTTCGGAAGTAGGAAAGAGCGATTCGGTAGCGCTTCTGGTTGATGACCGCTTAGATGTGGTGCTAGCTGCTCGCGAAGCGGGAGTAAAGGTGGATGGTATTCATGTTGGACAAACCGATATTCCTGTTGAAGTGTGTCGAAAACTACTGGGGCCTGATGCGGTCGTTGGTCTTTCGGCACGCGCAGACGAAATGCTGGAGTATGTAAAAACTGCCGACATGAGCCTTGTCGATTATTTGGGAGTGGGACCTTTGCATGAAACACCCACTAAAAAAGACTGTGGACGCAGCGCCGATGGTACCATCATTACGAAAAGCATTGATGACTTGCGTGAATTAGCTCAGGCGAGTCCGGTGCCTATTGTGGTGGGTGGCGGCGTAAAATTGATTGATATACCGCTGGTGAAAAGTACAGGGGTAGATGGCTTTTTTGTAGTCTCTGCGGTATGTTCGGCGGATAATCCTTACGAAGCGGCTCATGCATTAGTAGCAGCATGGAATCAGGCTTAATGTAAACGAAAGGTAACTATTTGTTTTAATACTTAACGTATGGTGCAGGTTAGGACTATAGTCAAAGCACGGGGAGTTTATGTGAGAAGCAAATTGAGCTCTGAGCAATAGAGGGACTTGCAGATAGTGTTGTTAAAAAACGGCAATATAACTAGGTAAGTTCTTCAAAAAGGGGGAATTGTTATGCCAGAGGAAGTCATGCCCTATAGGTTTTCTGGAAGAACTCAACTTATGGAAGTTTCTCCAGGGGTGTTTGCGGTTGATTTGCCTACACCTTTGGCAATAGGATCTACCAATTCTTATATTTTCAAGGCTGATGGTATCCACGACAAGGGCCGTTCGCTTATCGTGGATTCAGGCTGTAACACGTCTCTTACTAAAGAAACATTCGATGAAGCCTTGGCATCCTTAGGCATTTCTTGGGAAAGCGTTGATGTATTCATTACACATTTTCATTGGGATCACTGTGCGGGACTTGATCAAATTTGGCGGCCAGGGATGACGGTGTATGCAGGGGTGCAATCCACGAAAGATCATGGAACTCCTGTAATGGCGGCGCGCGAATTGGGCGAAATTGAGCGACGCACCAGTGAGTTTTTTGAAGTGGGAGATGAATATGATCCTGTTTATTGGCAGCCTATGACCATCAATGGAGAAAAAGATATACCTCTTACGACTGTCCATGAAGGCGACGTTATTAAAGTTGGTACCTATGAGCTTATGGTATTAGAAACGCCTGGTCACGATCTGCATCATGTGTGCCTTTATGACGAACAAAAGAAACTTCTTGTGGCAGGCGATCAGGTTTTGTATAGCATGAATCCGCCTATCATGATGGAATCGGAAAATGAAGATCAGCTGGGTATTATGCTTTCAACCCTTGAACGTCTTGAAACTTTGGATGCTGATCTTGTCTTGTGCGGCCATGGTGAAGAGGGTAGTAATTTGTCGGCGCGCTGTGCAAAGGTGATTGATCACTATCACAGGCAGCTTGCTTCATTTAAGAAAGTGTGTCTTGATTATCCTGAGTGCAGTGATGTGGGCAAACTTTCTTATTATTCAACCCATGAAGGAAAACGTACTCCTTGGGAAGACAGGCTTATTTTTGGTCGTCGCGCTTTGTTAGCGCAGAATATGGCCTATACGGCACATTTGGTTGCAGCAGGTGAATTGCCTGATCAGTACGAAATAGTTCCTTTGCGCTAAGAAGTGTTCTGAGGAAGTGCTTTTAAGGAAGGGTGGCTACTTAAACGTGGTTAATTTACCGTGGCGCTTAAGTGTGACTGCTTGTCGTTGTGTTAGGCTGCTTTTGCTTGAGTAATTTTGGTGGTATGAAGTGCTTTGGCTTTCTGAAAGAAGAAGCGCACAAAACACCCCAAAACAAATAAGGTCATAAGACCAGCAAATATCGTTTCGCCATAGAACAGGATATGGCAAATCCAGGGAAGCTGCAGTCTTTGAGTGCTCAATGCGGCCAATGCGTTACCCAGCGCAGTTGCGGTAATAACAAAAGGGAAGGTCATTGCCGCATAGCTAGGGAAGAATCCACCGCGTAAAAACTTGGGAAGTTGGGTAAGTACTACTAGGAACAAAAGTTGCGCCAGAACTTCAAGCACTGCAACAAATAGTATGTTTGGGCTATTGTAAACGGCCAGGTATCCAGCCAAAGAAAGACTCATAGGAGCTGCATAGATACAGAATGTTGGTGCGGCTCCTGCTGTTAAAGAAAGCTTTGCATGGCGAGCGGTAACCAAAAAGAGCAGCGCTATGTAAGCAACAAACCCAAACCAGAAAAGCCCCTGTCCGATTCCTGTTAGCTCAAGGGTAGGGCTGGTTACCGATCCAACGATAATGCCCACATAGCAAACAAACCACGTGGCAAATACATCACCCAATTTAAATTCCAGAATGCGTTCTTTAGTAAACCAAGCCATGAGAATAAATTGACCAAGTACGGCACCAAACCAAACAATACGACCAATAGGAAGCGAAAATAACGCCAGATATGTGGATAACTGCATATACGTCATAAAGAAGGTTCCAAAAACCGCTGCTTGTACCGGTTGGTGGAGATCGGCAGCTAGTGCCTTGCGACATACGAGAGCTTTTATAGTTACCAGCGCTATAAGGATTGCACATATTGTTACACAGACTGCTTCTATGCCAGGGATATAAGGTCCAATAAGTTTGCCTGTTGCAACAACGCCGAGGGCAAGTCCAGCGGTAGGTACAGGTATGTCTTTGATAAAGGTGCGAATCATTAAAGGAAGCCTTTCTTTAGTTTATTTAGTTAAACAGTATGAAGGCTTTGAAGTAAAATAATGTCTAATGATTATTTTGAATGCCATAAGGATTTCTTATGTTAGATTGGCGTGTTGATACGTTTTTGGATGTATGTGAAACCTTGAACTATACCCACACTGCAGCTCGTCTTAATATCACTCAGCCTGCGGTTTCACAACATATCGCTTGGTTAGAAAAACAATATGAAACAGCGCTTTTTACCCGAAAAGGGCGAACCCTAGTTTTAACTGATGCAGGAAAAGAAGTAGCAGAAGTACTGCGTTCTCAGAGAAACGATGAAAATCTGCTAAAGCAAGACGTATCATCCCTTAATTCGGGGGCAAGTAAACTTGTTATTGGAGCAACGCTTACCGCGGGAGAATTTATACTTGCACGTCCGTTGGCGCGCTGGTGCAGTGATCATCCTTTAGTTCAGGTGCGTGTTGTTATGGCGGATACGGCAGATTTACTCTCAGATCTTGATAAGGGACTTATTGATTGTGCGCTCGTTGAAGGTATCTTTGATTCGTCTAAATATAGCTTTCGTGAATGGTCCTATGAGCAGATGAAGTGTGTCTGCGCTTGTGAGAGTAACGTTGCTATTGGTACTTCTGAAGTAGCTAGCGGCGTTCTTGCTGCAAATAATACTCCTTTGCGTTTTCGCGATCTTCTGGAAAATACGCTTATTATTCGTGAGCCAGGATCAGGATCACGTGCCGTATTGGAAGCTTGCTTAGCGCGGAACAATCTTGTGCCCGAAAGTTTTAAACGAGTAATCGAAGTTAAAGGTGTTGGGCTTAGTCTTGAAATGGTGCGTGCGGGAACAGGGATAACGTTTGCTTACGAATCTGCAGTTGCGCATCGTCTAGCGCAAGGCGAATTACATGTGACAAATGCCCAGGGCATTTGTCACACCCAGGGCGAATTGCGAGAAATTAAGCTCAACGAAGAAGGGCTTGGACATAGCATTTGCTTTGTTTGGAGACGAAATTCCTTTTTTGAAAAACGTTTTATACAGCTTTTTGAAGAGTTGCAGCATCTTTTGCCTACGTAATGCGAATTTCTAAAAGCTTTTGTGCTTCTTTATCTCTGTCTAACGAAGCGCATGCACGAGCAAATGGTTTGTTATGGGGATCAAGGCATTGGTGAATCGGAACTGAAACAGGGTGAAAGAGTAATTCAAGGTCCTTTCCTTCTTGGGTTGCCTTATGATTCAACTCATCAATTAATAGTTGATTGATTTTGTACATTTTCCCCGATAAGCCTACTCCGCAAAATAAAGGAATTGAGCAAGAGGAGGGTATTTTTTCTGGTGCTTTTTTGCAGAGGAAATTGATCACTCGGATTTTAAGTCTGTTTTGCCGAGAAACTTCAGATAAAATACCGGCATTTTTATAAACAGACAGGTTTTCAGTTGGAATACGCATACGGACAAGGTTAGCCTGGCATGCTGAAACAGATGCAAGAAGAGCATCGAGGACCAACGGTATTGCGTGGACGTGTTGATGAGTGTCAAGGGAAAGTTTTGTGCGTTGTTCAGGAAAAACTTTTAAATAGCGATCTATCTGCGCAGAGCATTCTTTAACGATAGCACGATAAAGCTGTTTGCGGTAAGGACTCAAAGAGAGCAGAAGTAGGGTAGCGAAATCATTTTTGAACATTCCTCTTTTGTCAACGAGGATGGGGATTGTATTGGCATCAGCGCAGGATGGGCCTTCCACAAGATTGACATGAAGAGAAAGAGCAATTTTGTTTCGCTGTACAAAAGGTTGTATAAGCTTGGAAGATTCTATGAAATAAGGGCTATTAGCAAAGATGCTAATCGAATTCAGTGTTCCCTTGTCGTTGCGAGAAGAACTTAAATTCAAAATGGCTTTTGCTTGTTGTTCGCATATGCCGAAATCATCGGCGTGAATACGCATTTTATCTCCTTTATCCCCTTGAAAGCATAGGCGTTAAACAAGAACCTTACATGGAGGTAAGGTAACAAAATGGATGCGTTTCTAGCCATTTTTGGTAGCTTGCTTACCTCTTTGTAACAGAGTGTTTCAATATTTCTTTTCGAAATAATACAGTGATACATTGGATGCGTTTTAAAGGTTCCAAAGAAAGCGCTGTCATGGATTTTTCTTTGATCATTCCGTGTTTTAACGAGGCGGAAAACGTTGGACCCTTTTTTAGGTCTGCTTGTCGTTGTTTTGAAAAAACTGAATATACGTGCGAATTCATATTTGTAGATGATGGAAGTACGGATGGAACCTTTGATGTAATATGCCATCATATTGCGGAATATCGAAATTGCGATTGTGCGGATTCAAAAACAATAAGAAAGGGAACTCTTTCATTTAAAGTGGTTGAGTTTTCCCGAAACTTTGGAAAAGAAGCAGCTTTCTTTGCTGGTCTTGAGCGGGCTGAAGGCAACTATGTTGGTTTTATGGATGCAGATATGCAGCAAGATCCTGAAACCATGCTTACCATGCTTGATATGCTTTGTACAGAGTCTGAGTATGACTGCATAGCTGCTACTCCAGAAAAGCGTGAAGAGCCACTTTTGATCCGTATGTTAAAGGGTCTTTTTTATAAAGCATTTAATCATGTAAGCGAAACGAAATTACTTGCAAATGTAAGCGATTTTCGAGTATTTACTCGGCAGGTAGCTCAAGCACTTCTTTCGCTACATGAACGCTATCGTTTTTCTAAAGGGCTATTTTCATGGGTAGGATTTAAAACAAAAGTCATACCGTATGAGATGCACCAGCGGTATGCGGGAAAATCAAAGTGGTCAATTCGTAAATTGTTTTCCTATTCTTGGAATGGAATACTGGCATTTTCTACGTTTCCTTTGAAGATTGTTATGGCACTTGGGGTTATTTTGACTTTCGCTTCACTTGGGCTATTCGGTTTTGATGTATATCAAACTATGGTTTGCAATGATGAAATATCGATGACCATGGTGCTGTTAAATGTTGTTTTATTACTGAGCGGAATTCAGATGTTGATTCTTGGGGTGCTTGGAGAATACATGGCGCGCGGCTATATAGAATCAAAACAACGGCCAATCTACATTGCGCAACAGGAAGTTATCAGCAAGGATACTTCAAAGGAAGCGAGTGAATTAGAACAGGAGATACATAACCGATCTAACAGAGTGTACTCTCTACCAGCCGCTCAACCTTACGGATCAAGTACTCTTTTATTTGCTTATGATTCCGCTAGTAAAATAAGGCGGATTTAATGTCTCAAATTATGGACGGTGTAACGCCTCGCTTTTCTTGCGAAATATTAAATAAGCCCTTAACGCACGGCGTGTTTATTGCGGTGGGGTCACTATTCTTATTGCTTACTGCATTTCATGGGGATATTTGGTTTGACGAAAGTTACTCGGTAGCTATTGCTTCTCAATCCTTTTCGGCAATTTGGACTTATGGTTCTTGTGATGTTCATCCTATATTGTATTACTGCGCTTTGCATATTTTGTATTTGATAGCCGGAGTTGGCTTTGGCGCGAATGCGACGACGCTTATTGCGGTTTATCGTGTTTTTACTGTCTTGGGAGCGATTACCTTAGCGCTCTTGGGCTATACCCATATAAGAAAAGATTTCGGAACCAAAACGGGTGTGTTCTTTTCTCTTTTAGTTGTAGGTATGCCTTTCATTGCGTTTATGGCTGTAGAAATTCGCATGTATACCTGGGCTATGTTTTTTGTTGCCGTGTGTTTTGTTTATGCGTTACGTATTATGCATACGGCGCCACAGAAAGCGCCAATACCCCTGCATTGGTGGATTCTTTTTGCCTTGAGCAGTTTGGCAAGTGCGTATTTACATTATTTTGCTGCTATTGCTGCTTTCCTTATAAATCTTTTACTGCTGATCCGATTGATAAATTGCATAGGCAAAAAGGACAAAAATACCTGCAAAGCAAGCTGCTTGGATGGCAAAGTTACTGAAGAAAAGATAAGTAAAAAGAATCTTCTTACTTTTATAGTCTGTGCTTGTTTACAGATTGCAGCCTATGCTCCTTGGTTATGGGTGCTTGCGAATCAAATTTCTGTTGTTTCAGGTACGTATTGGGCAACGTTTTCTTTTCCTCATACCGTATATGAATTGTTGGGATATCCCTATTTGACAAGCACTATTATGTTTGCGCTGTTTGGCAGCTACGGAGTAGTAATACAGGTTGGTACTGCTTTACTGTTGGTTCTTTTTTTGCTTGTGCTGCTCGTAACAGTAGGGCGAATTATGCATACCGCAGCTTTTAATGACATGGTTAAACATACTGCGATTTGCGGAATCATTGTATATGTTGGTGTTTTAGCAATTGGCTGTGTTGCTTCTTTACTGATGGGGCAGCTTATTGTTTATTATCGGTATCTTTCGGTTGCATTAGGACCGTTGGTTCTTTCTCTTTCTTTAGTGTTGGCATATACGAAGCCAGGTATTTTGGTTAAAGCGTTTTTTGCGTTAACGATACTGATTGCCCTTATTAATCAGGCACTGCTTATCTATGATGACTACAGCTTAGAGAATCAAAAACCACTTACTAAGTTTGTTGATGCGGTAAGTAGTTGCGTGGAAGAAAACAATGCAGATGAAAGTGGGGCAAATGGCAGCACTTCTGAAAACGATGGGAATTGCACTGGTAAGTCCGATAACGATAAATCCGATGCTCTTGTACTTTCTTCCGATATTGGATTTATGGGGGTTACATCAGTTCTTTATCCTGAAATTGATCAGACTTATTTGGATTGGCAGCCAGGAAACTGGGGAACTGCCTATAGAGTTTACGAACCTGCTTTGAGAAGCGTGAAATCTTGGGATGAAGCCCTAAAGGATTATGAGGGCGAATTCGTTGTTATTGGGCAAACGCGTAATGGTTCGATTCCAAAGGATGTTTTAGATATTGCTGCAAAAGATGGAGTAGAGAAGCTTTCAGTTGAAACCTATTATCGCCCCTACGAAAGAACTTTTTTCACTATTGCGATTATGAAACGCTCATGGTAAAACGATTCATCGCTTGATAACTCGCGACACATTTTATTTTGCAAAGAAAAGAAGGCTGCACGCACAAATGCATGCAGCCTCTTGTTTGCGGAATATCCTTTTGATCATCGCTTGATGTAAAGTGTGATCAATTAGGAGGTTTAGTGTCGAGCTTAATTCGTCATACGATTTAGCCTCGACAGACATAACAGCTAGTCAAAGAACAGCTATTCTGTCTTACTTGTTCTTGTACTTCTTAACCAACTGACGACCTGCAATGTAGTCCATGATTTCGTTGGTACCACCAGCGAATTCATAACCCTTAAGGTCGTTCCAAATGCGGCCAGCACTCATTTCCTTGGTGTAACCGATGCCAGCGTAAATGGATAGAGCATGTTCTGCAACCTTGGTAAGGTTCTTGCAGGCATAAGCCTTAAGCAGTGCAGATTCCAAGCGAGTGGACTTGCCCTGGTCGAGCATGGTGGTTACCTTGTACAGACGAGTACGTACGTTGTCCAGAATGGTTTCCATTTCTACCAAGTGCTGCTGAATTGCAGAAAGATGTCCGATTGGCTTCTGGAAGCAAATACGCTCGGAGCAGTAAGGGCCAACTTCGTTCATTACTGCCTGTGCCTGGCCAAGAGCCTGAGCAACAACGAGGCAGCGTTCGAACTCAAGCTTCTTCATGAGAAGCTTCCAGCCTTCACCAGGTTCACCAAGACGCATGTCTTCAGTAAGAACAACATTGTCAAAGAAGCAGTCAACGAATGGTACGATCTGCTGACCGATCTTCTCAAGACCACCGTAGGTGTAGCCTTCGATTCCGTTTGGAACCATCCACAAGGAGTACTTGTCGTTTTCGTAAGCAGGATCTTCATCCTTAGCTACTACGATGGTGTAAACGGAGAGGTGAGCCAAGGTAACCCAGGTCTTCTGGCCATTGAGGATGTAGGTGCCATCAGGCTGCTTCTTGGTTACGCAGGTCATAGCGTTGTTGTCGGAACCAGCACCAGGCTCAGAAATTGCGGTAACGGCAACACTGGTGGATTCAACGTTGTTAACAACGTCCATAATCTTTTGCTGCTGTTCTTTGTTGCCGAATTCGATAACGTCCATGATGGAGTTGAAGTCGGTCTGGAAAGGAAGTACGCAGCTGGTGTACTCGTGAAGCTTTTCCATCAAAGCAACCAAGGTAAGCTTGCTGCAAGGAATGCCGCCAACTTCTTCAGGAAGGCCAAGATGCATGAAGCCCAGCTCGCGGAAAGCCATAGCTGCTTCAAGGCTGATGTGATGGTCTACTTCGTAGTACTGCTTAATAAGTTCAGGAGTGAAGTACTTTTCAGCGTATTCTTTTGCGCTTTCGAAGAAGAGCTCCTGATCAGAAGTGAAATCAAAATCCATATGGACTCCTTCCTTGTATTATGTTTCCCCCTACGAGGTATTGTACTTTTATTCTGCTACAGAACATTATTCCGTCTTATATTACTTTTAAGGTGCATTTATTTATTTGGGTTATACGTTGCTTAAAAGTACTTATAGAATAAGAACCTATGAAAAATCCTCATAGGTTCTTAGGAAAGTGTGCATATTTATTGATCATTTATCAGTTCTATGACCGCTTCTGGAGTAAGGGGTGCATGGATTTTCGAAGTTGTTGTCTTAGGAGTTTGGCGTTAAGTGTCCTGACCAGGGAACCATATCCTGAGCAGATGAGTCACTCCATATTTCAAGGTGGGCAGTTCTATCCGACCAGGTGAGGGAATAGGAACCAGTATTAACAGGGCTGTAAGAATCATCGCAGGTGAAACTACCGTCTTCTTCTGGGAATATACTTCCTGCAGGAACGTAATAAATGTCTCCTGAACTTAAGAGTAAGAAATGATGTTCAACTATTAATATCCGATCCCCTTGATTGCTTGCAGGTTCAAGCAAATAGGGCTCGTCAATTACGAAGACTAGTGCGCCACACAAAAAGGTGCATGTTGCTACAAAGGTGCACAGCGTAGAGGCTAGTGCACGTCCGATGCGCCAAGGAATACTTCCGCGCTTTTCTATCGGTCGTAGGAATAATGCGATAAGTAACAGCAGGGGTGAAGTACACGAGAAAAGCAATACACCTAGTAACGGCAAATTAACTATTGCTACAGGTCCAATTACTAGGGGAGTAATTTCAAAATCGATAGACACCAAATAGGCAAGGAGTATTACTGCGCCAAGACAGAGCAAAAAACCCGTATAGCGAACAATTGTTGAACTCCGTTGAAACCGTTTTGGCTGTGATGAATCTGGCATTAGAAAAGTCTTTCTCTTAGAGAAAGACAATAGTAATCATGTACCGAGAAAATTATGTGATCTTCATTTTGCGATCGTTGCTTACTTTTGGCTACTCTCCGGCTTTCTTTATTTAGATATCCGTAAAAAGCAACAAAAGCAATCTGGCCGCTTGCGGAAAAACGTAGCACCTTCTGTCCGAATGCTTCTTTAATGCTACTAATTTGGTCGTATATTCGAAATAACAGCTAGAGATAAGCATGTTGCGATGCGAGAAAATCATATCGCAACCATGTCGCAACGTTGGAAACGCCAACGAAGGCAAACAAAGCGCATAAGGCATATTTGGATGAAATAGTTCAATTTGGTACAAGGAAAGAGGCGTTGATTATGGCAGAAACATTGAAACTTGCAGTACCTACAATGGGCAAAGCGGGTCTTAACGCACAGCGCAGTGGGCATTTTGGACACTGTGATTGTTTTACTCTTGTTGATATTGTTGATGGTGAACTCACTAATGTTTCTGAGTTGGACAACCCTCCTCATGAAGAAGGCGGCTGTATTGCCATTGTTGATCTACTGAAGGAGCAAGGGGTGCAGGCTATTGCCGCTGCAGGTATGGGTATGCGCCCTATGCAGGGCTTTGCAAACGCGGGAATCGTGGTGTATTACGATGCCGAACACCCTATTGTGGGTGATGCGGCAAAGCTGGTAGCAGAAGGAAAGCTTCCAAATATGACCGCCGATCAGGCCTGCCAGCACTAGCTTAATTTCCGTTTAGCTTGTTAAGTCTAGTAAGTTAATAGATTTGGTTTTTGGCTCAAATTTCCCTTGATGTAGTTCTGCTTGCTTTAGAAAAATACTGAAATGTATCTAAAGCAGTGATTTTGGTAATTAAGCAGGTTAGATGGTTAAAAATATAGGCCACATTGGAAAATCTAGCTGCACTAAGGGAAATTTGAGCCAATTGTTTGAGAATAAAATCTATTTTTGCATCTGGCCAAATACTGGTTTGTTTTTGAGGTTGGAAGCGGGATATGTATTCAATATCTCTATTTTCTAATATCTCTTTCTAGTCAATCGCGGCTTCCTGCTGCTTCCTCTTTTTTCCCTATATAAAAGACGTAGCCATAATGCTTGTGAAATTTCTTGTAGAGTTTAACTTCGTAGGTGTTCTATTTGGCGAACTCCTTCATTGTCTTGCTTTCGGGATATTTTTCTGAAAGCATCTTTATAGCGTTTTGGCGGGGAATGTAGTAGTTATCCATCCAGCAGTATTCGGGTAATACGAACGAGGCGATATAGGTATAGCTGCATGCGCGTATAGTCGCAAGATTATCTTCAATGGAGTCAATTTTGCAGCCCGCATCGATCCAGAATTTCTCAACTTCTGTTGGGTGTTCAGGGGTAAGCCATGAAGGGGAAGTTACAGCAAAATATTCGCCACCTTTAAGATAGTTTTGCCAATTGAGAAGGCCACTCATAAATCCTGGTGCATCAAAAACGCCTTCTGACCATATGACGTCAAGAGAAAGCGGTTCAAAGGGAAGCTCTTCAATTTTTCCTGCAATCGCTTTTACGCGGTTGTCAAGGTTTAAATCGTGCGCTTGTTGATTGAATACAGAAACAAAGTCTTCAAACATATCAAGACCAATAATAGTGCCTGGCATATACTGCGCTAGCAGAAGTGATTCACCACCTGTTCCGCAACCAAGATTTGCAAGCACCGAATACTCATCAAGACCTTCAATAAAACGTAAGGCTTGCAATGTTGCGTTGGAGCTTCCGGGACCTAAACGATCAAGACCTTTGTGGGCTTCGACAAGCAATTGTTCGAAGGTTGCTCGAATTGTTCAGAGGTTGATTTGTCTCGTTTGGAAGTTTGCTTAGTTGCAGGCATGGTATTTCTATCTTTCCAGGTTGTGCAGCTTTATTCTGCTAGGTTGCGAAGTGCTTCTGCAGTATTGGCAGAGGTCATACTTAATGAAATGTCGCCCAGTACCGTCATGCTAACCCGTATAGTGTCAGAGTTTTTATATGTGGTAATTTCTATCACTTTTTCTTCGGAAACATCGGATTCATCTTGACCCAATTTAATAGTTTCCGGTTGCCAAAGCTCGAAGATGTATTCTTCGGGGGCATCGGGGGTAACGGCTATCGAGTTTTCTTGCGAGAGTGGCATAAGGGCTTCTTCAATGGCAGTCTGATCGGTAATTTCTTTTATGGTTTTGCCTGTCTTAGGGTCGCAAACTACTATGCGAGTTGCTTTTTCAAATTCGATACCAGCTAACATTTCTGCAGCATCAGCAGCCTCTTCGCCAGCATTAGCTAAGTTGTCAGCCGTTTCGGTGGCTGAATCTACTGCGTCGTTTACCATATCTTCATTGAGGGTAAAGTTGGCGGAGCATCCCGAAAGCAAAAAGGTTGCTGCCAGAAGGGGAGTAATGAATAAGGCTATAAATGTGCGCTTTTTCGTAATCATAACAAGCCCTTTCTGGTGAAGTTTCGCATCTGCAGGATAAGCTTAAGTTGATGGCGGATGAGCTAAGTATCTATAACTAAATAATGCACGAAGGTATAACTCAATTATGCACGAAAGCCATGAAAATAATGCGTAGTTATAACGGCTGTTGAATTGCTGTTACAGTCCTTTTATCGTTTGGAACAGCTACATAAGTTGTTATAAAAGCTCCTTTCGAAGAGTCTTGAAGTTCGTTTGGATTTAATATAACAATGCGCCCCTGATCAGGGGATGCAACTGGTGGTTGCAAGAAAATTACTAAAAATGCAGCTCGCTAGTTGGTAGATTAAAGGTATCTGCTACCCTTATTCTGGTTGTGCCGGCAGGGAAGAAAGATTCACTTGACAGTAAGTTCTTGATTACTAATTATGTGGTTTTGCTTCCTGATTATTAAGCTTTACGATCGCCAAACTAACGCAAACTCATACATGGGTACGTAAGGTATGAAGTAGTACCGATATGGGTTTCGTAGGTGCATACCGAAAGGGATTACCATGAGTTTTCGTGATAATTTGCAACATTTGCGTGCGACACGCAACATGACCCAAGAACAGCTTGCAATGCTGTTGGGAGTAAGCCGACAGTCGGTAACAAAGTGGGAAGCAGAAAAAAGTTATCCAGAAATGGATAAGCTCATAAAAATATGCCAGTTGTTCGAGTGTTCTTTAGATGATTTAGTGCAGGGTGATTTGACTACCCGTCAACCGCAAGCAGAAAAGGCAATTCCTATGGGGGCACCAACGGATGTGTGCGGTTACGATGCACATCAGCGAATGCTTGCCTGGAAAATTCCTACAGGAATTGCGGCTATTCTTATTTTTGTTGGCCTTGCAATGCTCCTAGAGGGAACTGTTACTCTTTCGGATTGGAATGGCAAGGATGGTCTGTTTGTGATTCTGGTGCTCATAGGCACTTTGATCGGTCTTGCTTTTCTAATCCCAGCAGGAATGGCTCATTCTGCTTTTGTGAAAGCCCATCCCTACATTGAAGACTTTTATACTGAAGAAGACAAAACTCGGGCTCGTAGTAAATTTACGTATGGTCTTATTGGTGGCATTGCCTGCATTTTTGTAGGAATTGGCTGCATGCTTATTATGGAGAGTAATCCTGAAACGGAAGGTTGGAGCTACTTTTTCTTACTGTTCTTCATAGCTCTTGGTGTGTGGAATATTACCCACTATGGAATATTGCTTGGACGTACCAATGTTGGCGAATATAACAAAAACGTTGCCGATGAATTGGAAATGGAAGACATTGTAAACGCTCAATTGGATACCGAATTAAAAGAAGCTCTTATACAGAAGAAAAAACGTACTTCCAAAAAAGGTGCTTTGTGCGGAGTCATTATGATCTTCTTCACGATTGTTGGTCTTGGATTGATGTTTATCCCGATTCTGTCTTCGCCTGATCCTTCAAATTTTCAGCCCGAAGGAACAACTGCAATGTGGTTTTGGCTAGCTTGGGTTGCTGGTGGGCTTGTATGCGGAATTGTAAGCATAATGATGGATGCTTTCGGGAAAGACGACGAGTAGGTTATGGACTACTCGGATTGTAAGTGGTTGGTTGTGCGGAATAGTTCGTTTACTTATACACGTGTTTAGTAAAACGCAGAGGTAAAAAGCAAATAAGAAATGATCAATGGCTTGTCGTAGCTAAATTTCGCAGAGCTGTTTTATCAAGCACTTTAACCGTCCCACGGGAAAGGGACACATAGCCATCGTCAGCAAATCGTTTCAACATACGAGAAACAACCTCACGCGCACTACCTAGGTGGTGCGCTATTTCGTCATGGGTAAGCTGGAGCTTATCTGAACCGGTGCGCGAAACTTCATCCAGTAGAAAAACCGCCAGGCGTTCATCAAAACTCATAAACAGCACCTGTTCCATTACCCACATAACTTCGCTGAAGCGTTCTGCGGTCTGGCGATAGGTAAACGCTTCAACGTAGACGTTTCTATCAACGAGTTGGGCAAAGAAAACGGGATCAATGATAAATAGATCGGAATCGGAGGTTGCGTCCAGAAAGACATCGAAAGTAATCATGGAAAGTGCACACGATGCCGCCAATACGCAACTTTCCTGTTCGCCCACGCGAAACAGAGTAATTTGTTTTCCTTCATCGGAGAGCATATAGGCTCGTAAGTTGCCCGATAGTACCAGCATAACGCCAGCAGGCGTGGAAGGATTCCGTACTTGATCCCCTGCAGAAAAACGGGCGTAGCGGGTGTGTTCAATAACCGCAGCCTGTTCTTCAGTGGATAGATTTATCCAGAAGGGAAGGCGTTGAGCGAGTAACGTCTGGATGGTGGTGCGATATTCATTTTGCTTTTCTTGGGTACTTGAAGTGGTGACCATCTTAAATACTTTCTATTAATCCACAATCGCCTACGTTTTTGGTTTCGGCATTGTGATCAAGCTTTAAGGCTTGGTAGAAATTGTAACCTCCGGCAATATTGGCGCAGGTAAACCCATGCTGGGATAAAATTCGGCATGCAATATAGCTTCTAATGCCTGTTGCGCAGTGAACGAATAATTTCTTGTCGTGTGGAAGTTCTTCTAGGCGTTCGCGTAGCTCGTCGACAGGAATATGAATTACGGGATGGATGGTATCTTCGCCACACGATTTATTGTTTCCAATATGTCCACGGTCAAATTCAGCTTGGGTGCGGGTATCAAGAATAACGACTTCATCATCGCTGCTCGCGCGCGTAAGTGCTTCATCCCAATGGATTTGTTCCACGGTACCTTCCAAAATGTTTTCAATGACATACCCTGCCATATTAACGGGATCTTTAGCGGATGCATAAGGAGGGGCATACGCTAAATCGATTTCAGTCAGATCAAAAGCGGTCATGCCTGCCTTAATTGCTACGGCGAGTACATCGATGCGTTTGTCAACGCCCTCACCACCAATAATTTGTGCTCCCAAAATGCGACCTGTTGGTTGCTCAAAAAGCACCTTCATGGTCATCGTGTGTGCACCAGGATAGTAGGTAGCATGCGAAGCGGGAGTGATAATAATGGAGTCGAACTTGATACCAGCACTTTCAGCAGCTTTGGTGCTCAGTCCTGTAGTTGCTACGGTAAGATCGAACGCTTTCATAACTGAAGAGCCCATGGAACCAGCAAAGGTTCTCGCAATACCGCAGATATGATCAGCCACAATACGGCCTTGTTTGTTGGCAGGGCCTGCAAGAGCAATATGAGCTGGCTGCCCGCTCGCAACCTGAGTGGTTTCAATTGCGTCGCCGATGGCGTAAATGTGGGGATCAGAGGTTAGAAGATGTTCGTTAACTTTGATAGCTCCCTTTATGCCGAGTTCAAGACCAGCATCTTTTGCGAGTGTGCTTTCAGGTGCAACTCCAATAGCTAGGATTACTATGTCGGAAGTAATTGTTTGATTGCTTATTCCTGTTTCGTCTCCTTTGTTCTTGAAGGAGGTGATAATTTCGTTTGCAGTTTCGGAAAAGCTAGTGACATCGGCCCCTAACTTTAAGATGATGTCTGCTTCGCGCATACGATTGTGCAAAAGCGATGCAATATCAGGGTCAAGGGAATGCATAAGATGGTTGGGGCGTTGGAGCACTGCAACATCTACACCGCGATCAACCAGATTTTCTGCCATTTCCAGACCAATAAAGCCGCCGCCCACTACGGTAGCACGCAAAGGTTTTGGTGTGGCAAGGGGTCGGTTTGCCTGTTCGGCTTGAAGTTTTTCCAGATAATCTGCTATGGCAAAGGTATCTTCTACCGTGTGTAAGGTGTAAATGCGTGAAGAATGAATACCGGGCAGGTTGGGCATAACAGGGTGGGCGCCGGGCGACAGAATAAGCTTGTCATAAGTTTCGCTATAGGTCTCGCCCGATACAAGATTGCGAATTTCAACTTGCTGAGCTTTGCGATCTATGCGCGTTACTTCCTGATCTACCCGTACGTCAATATTGAAACGCGACCGGAAGCTTTCGGGTGTTTGTAAGGTGAGCTTATTGCGATCGGTAATGGTACCACCGATATAGTAGGGCAGTCCGCAATTTGCATACGATACGTAGTGGGTGCGTTCAATAATAATAATTTCTGCATTTTCATCTAAACGACGAAGGCGGGCTGCTGCGGTAGCGCCACCTGCTACACCGCCTACAATGACAACTTTCATTTCTGCTCCCTAAAAAAGTGAAAACGTTTGATTCAAGTACGTTTAGGTAGTTATGTTTAGGCAATTTTTGCGCGTCACACAAATTGCCTTGCTCTTAGTTAGTTTGGTAATAACAGTATTCTTAGACTGTTTGATAATACCAATAAAAAGTTGCAGTAATTTCCGGGCGGAACGCTTATTACTTCGTACCCTTTATTACTTCGCCGCGCCAAGAGCCAATGCCACCCATGTTGGTAACGTTGGTAAATCCTTGACTTTGCAAAAAACGTGTAGCGCTGCCGCTTCGAGCACCACTTGCGCAGTATAGATACAAAGGGGTTTCGGGGTTTTTAATCTTTTGTTCTACCTTTTGAACCTGGTCAACAGGAATATTAAGAGCTCCTTTAATATGGCCTTGCTTATATTCTGCAGGGGTGCGCACATCAATAATAACGGCATCTTGCGTTGAACGTGCTTTTTCTACCAGGTCGTTAATGTTGCTACCGAATCCAAACATATTGAATAAACCCATGATGTTCTCGTTTCTTACGTTGGTTTTACTTATTGGGTGAAGTTACTGACGAAGTACCGAACCATATGATGAAGAGGGTTGCAAGAATTCGTAGGAGGAGATAGGGGTTATTCTTGCAGGTGTTATGTGCTGTGGTACCAGCACATCATCATCATTGTGTGTTCGGTACTTCTTTGGCTTTGCTTCAAGAAGAACTTTACGGGATAGGCGCTTACTTGTCTGTGACAAAGTCACATTAGGATTGGAAAGGTGGTTGATAAGTAAGTAGGTAAAGAGGGTAGTTCCCTAGATGCAGCTATCGGGGTTTAAAGTGGCCTGGCGGCCGGGATAGCTTAGAACCATTTAAGTTTTTTAAGCACGAGAAGCAATACCGCCAAAATAACGGCAGCCATGCCGGTAACAATAGCGAATCCATAGGGAGAATCAGCCAGAGGGATGCCTTCAAGATTCATACCGAATAAACCGCCAATGATGGTGGGAATGCACAACACCAAAGTAAGGGTTGCCACTAATTGCATGGTGTGGTTCAAATCGTAGTCCATGATTAAGCCAAAGTGATCAATCGCAGAATCTAAAATTCCTGAATAAATCTTGGTAGTTTCAAGTGCCTGCTGATGTTCTACGATGACATCATCGAACAGTTCAATTAAATCCACATCGCCCGAGGCAGCAACATAGCGGCGATAGCGTTCGAATACCGTATTGTTGGTGGCAAGGGACGTTTGAATGTATACGTAAGAATCATTCAGAGCGTAGAGTTCTTCTAATTCTTTTCGGGTAGGGCGTTCTATTGAAGAGGTAAGCGAACGGCGGCGTTTGTCCAGCGCCTGAAGCGAATTGAAATACGCTTGCGATGATGCGATTAAGATATCGCTTACGAACTGCTGTGTTTGGCTGGTGGAATGTAAATCTTCAAAGCGCGTTTTAAGGATGCGCACTAAGGGCACCCGGTAGACCGAACAAACCGAAATTACGTGGTCTCGTGTTTGAAAGATACCTATTGGGATAGTTTTGTAGCGCTTTTCACCGGACGATTTATCATGCAAGGGTGTGTCTACAATAAACATTACGTAGTCTTCATTGCGTTCGATACGTGAAATTTCTTCCAAGTCTAAGGGCGCGGCAATGTCGTCTTCGTCGATATGGAAGCGCTGGGCAGTTTCTTGCAATTCTTCAAGCGTAGGCTCGAAAAGAGCAATCCAACATCCTGGTTGTTCGGCGGGAACACGAATGAGCGAATTGCTTTTTTCTTCTAGGATGAAGTATTCGATCATAGGTGCCCCCTCTATAATGTCTGGCAGGTTTCGGTAAGTTTTTAAGTCGTCATTTACGATAATGTTTAGGTTGATATCGCGTTTGGCGGTTAAAGACTGCAGCTTTCAAACACATTATTTTTACAGATTACTTATCTGTAAATGTTAAACCTATCTTATTTGTGTCTGTCAGTCTATGGTGAAGTGACGTATGTTTGTCAGTCTATGGCGAAGAGACGTATGTTTTTGGTCTGTAGCGAAATAATGCAAAGATATTCAAACAAAAAGAGCCCACCGTTTATGATTTGATGGGCTCTTTAGGGTGGGTAGGCGAACATCTTAAGTTAATGCCAGTGTCTGGATAGTGCCTTTGCGGGCGTTAGAATTCGCGATGCTCGTAAAGCTTAATAGCGATCATTAGGCTTATTGCGTAAAGAATTAGTACTGCAATGGCGGCCCCTATCATAAGGTAAATAAAGGCTGTCTCATCGGTGAAAAGCCAGGTTAGGAAATCGGGCAGGTAGGCAGCAAGGGGACCTCCTTCGCTAAAGGCAGCCATGCAAAGCAGAAACAGCACAACACCAACAACGGGTACATAGCGAGCGCTTTTGGTAAGGCCTACTTTTGCCACGATGGGTAACGTTATGGCTGCCAAGAAAAGTGCCATGCTTGCACCGGCGATTGAGCTTAATACAATAAGCTCAGGGGGATTGGTGGCAAGACTCAGCGTGGAAAGAAATTCGCCTGTTGGGCTGGTATAGTTCCACGCAGATCCGAATTCAGCACCATTTTGCACTCCAATAAGGCTTACGACAAATCCAACCAAGTACGAAACTGCAATTCCTATAAGAACCGAAATAAAGGCAACTACTAAAAGGCTTGCATAGCGACCAGCCATAATATCTTTGCGGGTAGAAGGCAGGGTCAGGCGGAAGGTTTGCCAATCGTTCATTTCATCGTAGGTAGCAATAGAGAACAGATAGAGTAGGGGAATCATTGCTCCGAAACAACCGCCAATAGGGGCTAAAGTGTTGTTCATTGCAAGACTTATTACGATCACGATAATGAAACAGGTTAAAAACATCTGAAGCAAATTGCGACGCATGATGATAAGGTCGGATAAAAGCATGGTTTTCATCGGATTTCTCCTTTCAGCATGAAGCGCATATAGTCTTCTAGGTTGGAGCGGTCGCACGCTACTTTTGGCATGGCCTTGGCAAGTTTGATGCGATCGGGTACAAGAATATCGGTACTGTAAGAACTGCGAATAATACGAAGACTTTGCGGTTCGAACAGTTCTTTTTGTAAAAGTTCTTCTACTTCGGCGGAACGACAATGGGCAATGCCTGCCAAATCGCAAATTTCGTCAATTTCTTTGGTGAACACCTGCTTCCCTTCATTGACGCACACCACATAATCGGCAATTTTTTCCAAGTCCGAGGTAATGTGACTCGAAATAAGAATGCCGCGGTGGTCTTCATTCATGTAATCACGCAAAAGGTCGAGTATTTCATCGCGCGCGAGAGGATCAAGTCCTGCGGTTGCTTCATCAAGGATGAGCAGATCGGGCTGATGTGCTAAGGCAAAGGCAAGTTGAAGTTTCATGCCCATACCGCGAGAAAGAGATTTAATCGTAGTAACTTTTTCGAGTTCAAAAGAATGGATAAGCTCTTTGAAATACTTTGCATCCCAGGTGGAATAGGCTGCTTTTCCTATTGCGGCGATATCGGCAAGACGGCAATCCGATGGAAAAGGTAAGGTGTCAAATACTACACCAATACGCTGTTTTTCCTGACTGGACAGCTCGCTGCATTCTTTACCAAAGAGCTCTATCGTGCCTCCATCGTGGTCGATAAGTCCCAGGATGGACTTGATAGTGGTAGTTTTGCCAGCACCGTTGCTTCCGATGAAGCCAGTAATACCTCCGTCGGGAACGGTTAGGGAAAGATGGTCAAGAGAAAACTGGTCGTAGTGTTTAACCAGGTTAGTAACTTTTAAAATGTCAGACATGGGAACAATCCTTCCGAATGAGTACCTAATACGTACCTGCTTGAATTAGATTTTGCAAAGTCTGATCAAAGCAGGCAGCTTTTGTGTAGTTTGTTCAAGCGATATCTTTTCGATAGCCTGCTTGAGCTACGGGTCTTATTGGTCTTTAAGATTCTGCCAAGGTGTCCAAAATATCATGCAATTCAGGCAAACTTACTCCTGCGGTTTCTGCCTCGCTTAGTGCTTCTTGCAGAAGCGATTCAATGTGGCGAAGCTGCTCTTCGCGAAGCAATTCTAGGTTTCCTCCCGCAACAAAACTTCCTTTTCCTTGTCGCGTTTCAATGAATCCTAGTGTTTCTAAATCGGAGTAGGCACGCTTAGTGGTAATAACGCTCACATTAAGGTCGCTTGCAAGAGAACGAATAGAAGGAAGCGCTTGCCCCGTAGATAATTCTCCGGATAATATGGCGTTTTTAATCTGCGATGATATTTGTTCGTAAATGGGCTTATCGCTTGAGTTTGAAATAATAATTTCCACGTTCGATGAGCCCTCCTTTTAGTTCGTTAATTTATGGAAGCTAAGGTTTCGATGTACTTCAACTTTTAGCCGAGTGACAAATTGCTGTGGCAGCTTGTCATTGCGGCTTTAAAAAGAAGCTCCAATTTTCGAGGCGCTTCAATTCGCTTCATGAATGGGCTAACAGTTCCGGAAAGCTGAAACCCATGAAGAGGAATCCGGCTTCTTCTTCGGCAGTTGAAATAGCCAAGTGCGCTTCTTGAATAATTTCAACTGTATATATCATGATGTATACAGTATATATACACTATACACAGTTGGCAAGAGGAGATTTAATAAAATTGCAGCTTTAGAGTAGCGAGAGGTACTTTTTCTGCAGGGGTACCTTCGCTTTTCGCTAAAAACACTGCAGCGCAAAAATGAACATGTTCATAAAGTGTTAAAATCAAGTTAGACATTAATTCCAAAACAGGGAGGGGTTTGTATGACGAAAAAAGTACTTTTACTCTGCGGCGATTTCACCGAGGATTATGAAACCATGGTTCCATTCCAGGCTTTGTCTGTATTGGGTTATCAGGTAGATGCGGTATGTCCTGACAAAAAAGCTGGTGAAACCGTCGCGACAGCAGTCCATGACTTCCTAGGCGAGCAGACCTACACCGAGCTTCGTGGTCACAACTTTGCTCTTACGGCTGACTTTGATGCCGTAAAGACTGAAGACTATGAAGGTTTGTTCATTACGGGTGGCCGTGCTCCAGAATACATTCGCTTGAATGCTCGTGTTATTGAAATCGTTAAGGAATTCTTTGCAGCTGGTAAGCCTGTTGCCGCAATTTGCCACGGCCCTCAGGTTCTAGCAGCAGCAGGTGTTCTGGAAGGCTATAAGGCAACCGCTTATCCTGCCGTTGGTCCTGATGTAACGCTTGCGGGTGGCGAATATGTAGAAGCTGACATGGATGAAGCTGTAGTAGACCGCAATTTGGTAACGGCTCCTGCATGGCCTGGCGATACTGCGATTGTTCGCGAATTCGCTAAGTTGATGGGTGCCAAGATCGAAATTTAATCAATTTCGATTTTAAATAGTAGGTAACCTTAAGCGTATAGGTAACAAGCTTTTCCTTTTGCTTACACCATAAATCGTTATCAAGAAATAACGTAGTAAAGCCTTTATCGTGCGCTTATCAATAGGGAGCATCGCTTGTAACGATGCTCCCTTTGTCATTAATTTGAAACAGGGTTGAATATATTTATCCCTGCCACTATGAATAATCTGGCGTATGGGAAAAATCTTAATTCTTTATTCTGGCGCTACGGTAACAGCGGTGCCCGATGCAGTAACCATAAGCATGTTGCCCTGGCCAAGTACTTCGTAGTCCATATCAACGCCAACAACAGCATGGGCACCCATTTCCGCAGCACGTTGCTCGAGCTCCTGTAATGCTTCAGTGCGAGCGGACAGCAATTCGTCTTCGTAACCTTGGCTGCGTCCGCCTACAATGTTGCGAATGCCTGCACCGAAGTCTTTGAAAATATTGATGCCGGTGATAACTTCACCAAAAACGATGCCGTAATAGCCGGTAATTTTATATCCTTCAATAGATTGGGTGGTGGTAACAATCATTTTTTTCTCGCTTTCAAACTGGGTTGAGGTAATCAATTCCGTTAACCGTACGGCGTGAACTAAAGGCATGCTATAAATTACGCAATAGCGATGAGGCAGTTCAGCCAAATTCATTGTTTCAGATAGCTTTTGTAAGGGCAATATAGAGTGCAAAGGTTAGATCTGGATTTAACTCTTTCTATAAGAACTCCCCTAAGGAAACTCTTTTTTCTGGTCATATAACATATGCTGTTTGAATCGATAACTAAAACTAATCAATTTCACGTATAAACGAACAATATAAAGGCGGTTGTTTTCTGCGGTATACGTACAATGAAAGATAAGTTCTTTGCAAAAGGGGAAGCGAAGAGCTTATCGCGGCATTCGTGCTGTACATAAGGAGGGGGACTATGTCCAGGGGAGCAACGTCAACTAATCTTCCACGTGAAGCTATTCTTGCCGCAGGCGCTTTTACTGCACTGGGTACGGGTGCTATTTATATGTGGAGCATTTTTAATAAACCTCTTATGGAAGAATTCGGCTTTACGACGTCCGAAGTGTCCATGATCTATTCGCTTTTCCTGCTCGCATCGTGTTTTTCGAGCATGCTTGCTGGTTGGCTACAGCGTCACACACAACCACGATTTATCGTTTTGGGTGCGGGTGTTTTGTTTGGTTTGGGCTGGTTCTGCTCGGGCTTTGCCGATAATCTGCCCATGCTCTATTTGTTTTACAGTGGCTTTGCGGGTGCTGGTAACGGCATGTTGTACAACACCATTGTTGCGGTTGTGACTAAATGGTTCCCCGATAAACGCGGCCTTGCTAATGGTGTTTGTATTGGTGCTATCGGGCTTGGGCCAATGATTTTTGCACCAGCAGGCAACTGGCTTATTGAAACCTTCGATGTATCAACAGCATTTCATATCGTAGGTGCGGTATGGCTTGTGGTGTATCTGGTATTCTCTTGGCTTTTATACGTTCCTCCTGCGGGATGGACTCCCAAAGGCTGGACTGAAAAAGAGGCGAAAGCAGATGACGATGTTTCCGTAAGTGCGGCAGCAAATGCAACCGCTAGTGGTGCGGTAAGAACCCAGGATGACAACGCTGGTTTAGGGGTTGATCACCAAAAGCGAACCACGAAAGAAATTGCGAAACTGTCTGGTCATCGTGAAGTTTCTTTCAGCTCAACCCAGATGGTGAAACAGCCTTTGTTCTACGTACTGTTTGCTGCGCTTATGGTTTCTTCAACCAGCGGGTTGATGGTTACGGGTCATGCTTCTGATATTGGCCAGGAATTGGCGCACCTTACTGCTTCTGAAGGTGCCATCATGGTAAGTGTTATGGCTTTTGGAAGTTTCTTGGGACGATTCGGCTTTGGCTTTCTATCCGATGCGATTGGCCGCTACAATGCGCTCATTATTTCACTGGTAATAAACGCTGTGGTTATGGTGCTCTTGCTTGGCCACGCCACCACGTTCATTACGTTCCTGCTGGCGGTTAGTGTTGTGGGTGCCTGCTTTGGTGGAACGATGTCAATTGTCCCTGCAATTGTGGGTGATGCGTTTGGATCCGCTAATTTTGGTCAGAATTATTCGTTTGTCTATCCTGGCTATACCGTAGCTTCGTTTATTGGTCCTATGGTTGCGGCATCAACTGTGGAAACACTGGGCACCTACGTTCCGGCATTTACGGTAGCAGGCGCGATTTCGGTCATTGGTATTGTCTTGGTGTTTGTGGCCAAAATGCTTGCTTATAAGCTTGAGGACGAAAAAGAAGCAATGCAAGATTAGGTACCTCCGTCAAATCTGGAGAAAGATGAATCAGGCGGGCAATCAGGTTTAGGTAAAGACGAGGCTGGTTCAAGCAAGGCCGGTCGAAATCGGGTTTGTAAGCCGAAGTATGCTAAGTAAGTTGTGTAGGTTGCGCCGGGAAAGGCATACTAAGCTAGTTCAATTTGGGTGGCAAACATACATTCACCAGCGGTTTCTCCCTCAGTAGAAATACCCATGGATGTTATAACGTTTCCTTCGCGCTTTGAATGTATGCACACGGTGCTGCCTGTACGCAGTTCGTGGCGATAATCAATTTGGAACGTTTTGATAGTTTCGTCTTCGCCGAGGTTGAGGGAATTCATAACGAAATTGGGGTATTTTGAGTTATTGACATGCCCATTAATGTCGATGTCGACGAAATGAACTTGGAAAGTTTCGCCCGCGTCTTCCGGATCAAATGTTTTGATTTTACGAAGCTTCTTTTCGAATACTTTTTCTTCAGAAAAATCCTGAGGTCCGTTATAGAAATCACGAGCCGAAGCAAAGCTACGAGTTTTATAGTCCATCAAAATCCAGTCGGAGCTGCACTTAACTAAAGGTGCTCCATCAAGTTTGCGCATGGCGTATTCGCGTTGGAATCCTAGACGCGTAGGAGCTAGCGGCCAGGTGCGTGCAATTACCTGTTCGTGAAGTTGGGGCGTTTCAATTACTTCGTATTTAATGCGCGTTACAACCCAGAACAAACCAGCGTCGGTCAATTCTTTCCAAGTCATGCCTGGTACCTGCTCAGCATTAACTCCTGCAACATCTTGGAATACATCCAAGATGGAAGAAGGAAGAAGATGGGCATAACGGTCAAAGTCGCCCGTGCGAAGCTGATAAGTTTGTTCGTATCCGATAGTCATTGAAAACCTCATGGTAGTAATTGCGATAACACCTGCATAGCATGCCTGCGTAACGTGCGCGAGCTGTATACGGAGGCAGTGCCGAATTGCTGAAAATGCAGTATAGGAAAGAATACCAGTGGACTATCACTTTGCGGGAAATGAAAAAGAAAAGAAACATGAAAGAATGCGAAACCTCAACAACTGTTGAACAGGAAACAGGGCGATGTTGGGTTTTGGCGATTAAGGATCTTGCGAAATATATCGTAAAAACTATGCGCCTTTTGTTACAATAGCCAATGAGCGGTCACCCTCTGCCTAGGGTTTGGCTGCTAGAAAACTTCTGAAAACGGCCAGCCGCCCCCTTAGCATGTAGGGCGGCTGCGCTACTTTATGAGCCTATGCGTCAAAAGCAGCAACAGCACTAAACAAAGTAATTCCAATACTAGAATTAAATCATTCATGACTTACTTCCGATCAGGTAGGCAGCCATCCGCTCATTAGCTTGCATAAATAATAGAACAAATGTACGATTTATGGTAGGCTTTCTTTGTATATAAATGTCTACTGGTAACTGGACTTTTTCATGGAAGAATGTACGGATAATCATAATTGCGAAATGGGTAGTGCTGATCAACAAGGGCTAGTGGCCTTTGATGCACTGGATGCCTCATCCAGTGATGACTCATCGTTTCAGCAGCGTTTAAACGCAGCGCAGCTTGAAGCAGTTACTACCACAGAAGGATATGTGCGAGTAATTGCTGGTGCAGGCACGGGTAAAACGCGCACGCTTACCGAGCGCTTTGCCTATTTGGTAAATGAACTAGGAATTCTTCCAGAAAACATTCTCTGTGTTACCTTCACTAATAAAGCAGCAAATGAAATGCGCAATCGTATCAAACAGCTAACGGGCGGTAACGATACGGGCTATATCAATACGTTCCACGGGTTTTGCGTTTCGGTTTTGCGCGAAGATGGGCATGAGATTCAATATCCCAAAAGTTTTCTTGTTTTGGATAATGGCGATATTGATGCCATGCTTCAGATAATTTATGAAGAACGCGGCCTTACCTTGCGGAATATGACGTTTTCTCAAGCGCGTGACATGATTGAAATGCAAAAGCTTGTAGAGCGACCAGAATACTATCGCGATATGCTTTCGCTTTCACTCGAGGATCTACACAAAAAATATTGGGCAGCAACAAAGCCCCATGACATTATTTTTTATGGGTATCTCTACCAGGAGAAGAAATGCTTTGGGGTGGACTATAACGATCTTTTGGTGTTTGTGCTCTACATTTTTGCGCGCAATCCAGAAATTCGCTTGAAATGGCAACAGCGTTTGGAATATATCATGGTTGATGAATTCCAAGATATTGATGCCATTCAATATCAACTCATGGAAGTTCTTGCTGCGTATCATAAGAATCTTTTTGTGGTGGGCGATCCCGATCAAACTATCTATACGTGGCGTGGTGCAAACGTGCGCTATTTGCTTGATTTCGATGAGCGTTTTCAGGACACCCATACGGTTATGATGTTGGAAAATTATCGTTCTGTGCCGCAGGTACTTGATGTGGCGAATTCGCTTATTGCGAAAAACAAGGAACGCATTCCGAAAGACTTGGTTGCGGTTAGAAAAGATCATGGTCCTACGGTATGGCGCCATGCTAAGTCTTCGGCAGAAGAAGCGCAGTGGATAGCCCAAGGCGTACAGTCGCTTCATGAGGCAGGGGTTCCGTATCGGGCTATTGCTGTTTTGTATCGTGCGCATTATGCTTCGCGCTCCATTGAAGAGGCGTTTCTGAAGGCTCGTATTCCTCATACCATATACAGTGGGGTGCCCTTTTTTGGACGAAAGGAAGTAAAGGATGCACTTTCCTACTTACGTATGATTGCTTATCAGGACGACCTTTCTTTCGCGCGCGTGGTAAATATGCCTAAGCGCAATATGGGCAAGCGTCGTATGACGTTTTTGCGAGAAGAAGCAGAGAACCTTGGCTGTTCACTATATGAAGCACTTCAGCTTACTATCGAAAACGAAATATTCAAGGGCACGAAAGCGAAAGAATTTGTTGCGCTCGTAGAAGAATTTCGTCATTCATATGAAGGCAGACCTGTTTCAGAAGTGCTTTCGGCACTGCTTAATGGAAGTGGCTATGAAAAAGCACTTCGCACTGAAGGCGGACAGGAACGTTTAGATAATCTTGCGGAACTTAAGCAGTCAATATATGAATTTGAAACCACGTGTGGAGAAGAAGTAACCCTAGAACAGTACTTATCTCAAGTGGCGCTTCTTTCTAATTTGGATGCCTTCGATGATGCGCAGGATAAGGTGCGCCTGATGACCATTCATTCGGCGAAAGGCCTTGAATTTCCTCATGTATTTTTATGCTCGATGTCAGAAGGAATTTTGCCTTCGCGTAAAACCATGACTTTTGAAGCTATGGAAGAAGAACGTAGGTTGGCGTTTGTTGCGCTTACTCGTGCGCGGGATGGGTTGTACTTGACGGAAGCTGAAGGCACGGGGCACGAAAATATGCCTCGGTATCCTTCTCGCTTTTTGCTTGAAATTAATCCTGCAACTTTGGAGTTTTCTAATCCACCGAGCGAAGTACAAATGCAACAGGCACGTAGCGCCTATGGTTATACGGATAAGTGGATCGCAGATATGTCTGCAGTTCCTGAATTCAGTGTGGGCGATAGGGTAGTCCATTCGGTGTTTGGTGAAGGCGAAATTCAGGATATCGATAGAGAAAAGCGTGCTTACGTTATTCAGTTTGATTCTCTTCCTACCGCGCGTGCGTTGAGTTTTCGCGTAAAATTGAAACGCGCTTAGAATGTGACAAACGAGAATATGACAAGTGGACAGGGTGGTTTCAAGCGGTACAATGACCGCCTGACGCCATCCAGGGCGCTTGTCACATGGTTGGAACGTCACAGAAAGGAATTTGCACATGCTCGTGCTTGACGATACCTATATTTCTCCTGAAGTATTTGCTTTTGCGGAATCTACTCAGGAACCTATTTTTGACAACGCTTCTGCTCGTCGTTATGCAAGTGAAGAGAAGAAGCTTAACATCGTTGATAACTTAGAGGCAGCTAACGGGCGCATCATTGCGTTTTCAGAAGCGTATCTTGATGAAGTTAAGCAGTATTGTGATGCCGAAACCGCACGTGCTATTACTCTTTGCAAGGACAAGGCAGAATGCCGCCGTATCTTAGCGCCACTGTTCCCTGATTACGTTTTTGAAGAATATAGCGTCGATCAGCTGGCAGAGGTAGACCCTTCATCGTTTACCCTTCCCGTAGTTTTGAAGCCATCAACAGGATTTTTCAGCTTGGGAATTTATCCCATTTTTTCTGTTGAGGATTGGCAGGCAGCTTGCGCTGACATTCGCGAGCACTCTAATACGTGGAGCGAACAGTATGGCGCTACCGTGGTGAACAATACGAACTTTTTGGTAGAGAGCTATTTGGACGGTGAAGAATACGCTATCGATGCGTATTTTAACGAGCAGGGCGAAACTGTAATTTTAGACATCTTAAAACATGACTTTGCTGGTACAGATGATGTATCGGACCGCCTATATTACACTTCCAAAGCGGTTATTGAAGACAACATGCAGGCAATGAAGGACTTTTTGGTCAAAAGTAACGAATTGCTTGGGTTTAAGAATTTCCCTGTGCACGTAGAGGTTCGTGTGAGTGATGGTGGGGTAGTGACTCCTATTGAGTTTAATCCCATGCGTTTTGCAGGTTTGTGCACTACGGATCTTTCTTATTTTGCGTATGGTTTTAAAACGTATGAAATGTATTTGCGTAATGAACAGCCAAATTGGGATGACGTATTAGCTGGCAAGGAAGGCAAGCGCTATAGCATGGTTATGCTTTCTACCGATGGTACGGCTTTACCAGATTCCTATTCGTTTGACTATAAGGCGGTTCAGCAGAAGTTTTCAAAGGTGTTGGCTTGCCGCCAGCTGAATGCAAAGCAATACAACACCTTTGGCGTGCTGTTCACCGAAGCAAGTGACGAAGCCTGGATGGAAGAATCGGATTACATTTTGCATTCGACGTTGCAAGAGTTCCTATCCTAGTTTTTTGATACACGGTGCGCGTTGCTTGAATGGTCAAATTATGAGGCGCTAGCACGCTAATCTGTTCATTGTTTGATACAAGAGGCCTAACAGGCCTCTTGTTATGTCAGGAAAAAGAAGCAAATGCCCTAGAAGGTTTGGCATCCGTATCGAAACTTATGACGCTTGCTATCAGGTCTAATTGATGTTTATTGGTGTGCGCTAATGTAGCTTTGGTCGATAGTAATTTTACAAATTGCTTCGGGATGTTTTTCGGAAACTAACTGGGAAATGCGCTGCTTTAATTCTTCATCGGGTAATTCAAAATCAGCAGGTTTAACACAGTCAAAAATAACATTAGTGTGTGTTGGGCCAGGGACGGTGCGCAAATCATGGATGGAAAGCTGCGGATTAATGGACTTAACTAATTCATTTATTTGATTGCGCAAGTCTTTTACTTCAGGATCATCGGTAACAATGGGGTCGTAATGTAGGGTAACAATTAAACCTTCATCGTTTTTGAAGTCTTGTTCAATATTGTCTATAAGGTCGTGGCTTTCCATGGGGTCTGCTTCTGCAGCCATTTCCACATGGGCGCTGGCAAACTGACGGCCTGGACCGTAATCGTGCACCATTAAATCGTGGGTTCCCAAAACGCCAGGGTAACTCATTATTTTCTTTTGAATATGGGCAACAACTTCGGGCTCTGCCGCCTTGCCTAGTAAAGGACTAATGGTTTCGCGCATAAGCTGAATTCCGCTGTACACAATAAAGATGCCAACCGCAATGCCAACCCAGCCGTCTAGGTCAATGCCAGTTTGGCTAGAGATAATGGCACAAACAAGTACTACGCCGGTGGCTATGACGTCATTGCGCGAATCCACCGCCGTAGCTTCAAGGGTGGTAGAGGAAATGCGCTTACCTACGGTGCGATTAAACACCGCCATCCATAGTTTTACCAAAATAGAAAGAATAAGAACCACGGCAACAACGGCGTTGAATTCAGTTGGGGTGGGGTTAAGTACTTTATCAAGTGATGACTGAATAAGCTCAACACCAATTACAACAATTATTACGGCAACCGCTAAGCCCGATAAATATTCATAACGCCCATGTCCATAGGGGTGTTCGAGGTCTGCTGGTTTGCTGGCCAACTTGAATCCCAGCAAGCTAATAACATTGCTTGCTGCATCGGATAGGTTGTTTAACGCATCAGCAATAATAGAAACCGAACCTGCCAAAAACCCAATAAAGCCTTTTGCGGCACAGAGTAAAACGTTGCAGATAATTCCTACTATACCGGCGAACTGTCCATAAGCAGTGCGCACTTTAGGGTCATCTTTATACTGATAGCCTTTTACAAAATGCCTAATAAGCCATTCGGTCATAATGGGTCGCTTCCTTTGTTTGCTGCGGGAGATCAAATGATCAGTCTAGTCCTTTTACGTATCTGTTGCCACTGTTTCTCAAGGCTTATTTATGGCAGATTAGGTGCCTACTTATCTGCGAATTGATAGAGTTATGTCAGGTGTAGTTTAGGACTCTTCTGCTAGGGGTGACTTCCGACATTTCGCTTCTTAGACACATTACTGTTTTCTCTTGCAAAAAAACGTTGTCCGTGCATGAATAAAATCAAGCACGGACAGCAGCGAATACTCAATTGAGTGAGAAGTATAGAAAATGTCGCTTTAGAAAGTGATTACTTCTTTTTGTCCGCGGAAGGTAAATAGCGCTTCGTCAAAACAAATTTGATATACCACGGGTTCCTGGGAAAGCATACCAAGCAAATGTTCAAAAGGAGCTCGTTTAGCAATAAGGGCATCCTTGATTTCGTCAAGGGTAATCGTGGTTTCTTTTACTTCAGCGTTCTGTACACGAATGACGGCACCATCTTTGCTAGGTGCTGTAGTGAAAGCAACATGAGGGTTTTCGGCAAATTCTGCAACCTTTGGAGTTTTGCGAGAAGTAGGGAACAGAAGAAGATTCTTTTCTTTGTCGTAATACGTATCAATCAAGCGAACATTGGGAACATTGTTTGCTGAAGAGGCGAGCGCAATAAAAGGCGCTGCTGCAAGTGCTTCTTGGAATTGTTCTTTGCTTATGATTACTCCTTACTGAAGGGTACAAAGGGTTGTAGAGCAATTAGTTGACTTATCAACAAATAAAAGATTAAACTATTTTTAGTTGATAGGTCAACTAAAAGTCAGGAAATCTATGTCTCAATCTTCGTACAACTTTGCGCGTGTGCTGTCTTTGATATATCGAAAATCTAGAGAGACTTTGGTGCAGCAGTTTATTCCGTTTGGCTTAGCTCCTTCGGAGGCTCCTTTTATATTGACGCTTCGCCATGGGGATGGTTTATACCAAGATGAATTATCGGAATGGGTTGGAGTAGACAAAGCTCTTACTACGCGCGTTTTGCGCTCTTTGGAGGCAAAAGGTTTTGTTGTTCGTATGCAGGATGAAGTTGATTCTCGAAAACGACGAGTGTATTTAACAGGAAAGGCAAAGAGTATCGCTGATGATTTGTATGAGGCTTCAGTAGAAATAAACAAGGTATTTCTGGCGGATATTCCGGAAGAAGATATAAAGACCGCCTATAGAGTCTTAATTCAAATTACCGATAATTTAGGGGCAGAGGTAGGACGGGCCTTTGCTATTGGCGAAGAAGCGCTGGCAATTCAAGGCAAAGACGATTAGGGCACTAGGAGCGATTATGGATTTCAAATTGGTAAATCTCCTTCATCTTGAGTGGCAACCGGTAGGGCTGTTTTATGTTGATGAAAAGCCTGATGATGCCTTAACTATGAAAGCAGGCAAGAAAAATTGCGTGGCTGATGTGCTTATGGCGGCAGCACGTGGGAAGAAAATCGTTATTGATGATGAAACGTGTGGTTGCGCAGGTGGCGCAACAGGCGTGGGTTTTGGTGATGCGTTTGATCGACGACATCATTGCTATCGGTATTTGCTCTCTGGCGGAATTAATGATGTGCCTGCGGGCGAAGAAGTGAAATTACCACCGCGTATGATTGAAGGAGAACGCTTCTTTGAAAGTCCTGAGGTAGTACAAATGTGGAAAGACTCGCTGCCCTTTGGATCATTTGAGCAGAAAAGTGTAGTGTTTGCATCAGCGAATCGGTGGGATGTGGAAGAGAAGCCAAAGTTGGTGGTGCTGTTTGTTAACCCTGATCAGCTTTCTGCTCTGGTAAGTATGGGTGGTTACAGAAACGGGAGCGCTTTCGAAACTATTGCTCCTTTTGGAGCGGCATGTCAGCAAATTGTGTACGCGCTTAACCAGTGTGGTAAGGAACATCCAAAAATGGTTATGGGATTCTTTGATATTTCACAAAGGGGAAGAATTCCTGCGGATGTACTTACGCTTACTATGCCCTATGAAAAATTTGAACAGCTAGAAGAAGATGCGGATAGAGGATGCTTATCATCGCATTCTTGGGTGGAATTGATGAAAACGCGAGGAATAACCGAATAACTTTCTAAGCTCATACGGGTTAGTAATGGGTTAGTAATCGGCAATTCTAGAGCTGGTACTAAGCTATGTTTGCTAAGTTAACTGGGAATATTTAAACGCCGCGAAGAGCGGTTTTAGGCAAAAGGGCTTGCAAGTGGGGTAGAACAGCTTGCAAGTCTTTTTCGCTCCAGGAAGTAAAATGTCCTTCGCCTGCTAGCACGTTATCTGAATCAACAAATTGCTGAAGAAACCAGGCCACGTTTTGTACGGGGTAGTTGTTCTTTTCTGCATGATGTGCAATCCATTGAGCGCAGGCCTGCAAGGTAACAGCCGAGTGCAGCTGTGCTACAACAGTGGTTCTGAATTCGAAGGGAATAGTACTTTCTAGTAAAAGATCTATACTTTCTTCGATCGCTTTTAAGGCAAAGTGGCTACGATCGCCAGTAAGCCCAATAGTGTCCCGGTAGGTTTCGGGGCTATTTTTTATATCCATCGCTACGTAATCAACGAGGTTTTCTTGCAATAACGCGCGCAAAACTTCTGGATTGGATCCATTGGTGTCCAACTTTATTAAGAAGCCCTTTGCTTTAATGCGTGCACAAAAATCTGCAAGGTCGGGCTGTAAGGTAGGTTCGCCACCCGTAATACAAATGCCATCAAGTAATCCGTGGCGTTTATCCAAAAAAGCGAAAAATTCTTCTTCGGAAATAAAAAGAGAAGAGTGCTGTGATAAAACCGCCAGTTTTGTACCATTTGCCAATTCAGCATTATGACAAAACGGGCAGCGGAAATTACATCCGTAGGTAAATACCGTAGCTGCGGTTTTTCCCGGATAGTCCAAAAGGGTAAGTTTTTGTAGTCCAGCTATCTTCATGGCGCGGATAGTATCACAGTTTCAAGATGGAACAATGTGAATCGCGCTAAACACTGGTGAACTCTTCAATACTTTCGGTGGCCAGTTTATTCTCGAATGTTCCTCGCTTTTTATTAACATTATCTACACAATATATTGTGGTTAAACTTTTACCGAATACCTATATATTGCAATTTGTGTATTGCGAGGATACTGGCATGCGAGTAAGGTTTAGAAGCACCTAAAGAAAAGTTTTCTTACAGAAAGCTCCGCTTCAGCATAGGAGAGCACTATGTACCGGGTTCAAAAACGCGATGGCAAAATTGCAGAATTTGATGTTACTAAAATTACCGCTGCGATTTCTAAGGCATTCGATGCACTTGAAAAACAGTATCATCCTTCCACTATCGATTTGTTAGGGCTTAACGTAACAGCTCATTTTGAGCCGAAGGTTAAGGATGGCATTATTACCGTTGAAGACATTCAGGATAGCGTGGAAGAGGTTCTCTCTACCGCTGGTTATGCAGATGTGGCAAAAGCTTACATTCTTTATCGCAAGCAGCGTGAAAATGTGCGCAACGCTAAAGCAACTCTTTTGGACTACAAAGCCTTGGTTGATAGCTATCTTAAGGTAGAAGACTGGCGCGTTAAGGAAAATTCAACTGTTACCTATTCAGTTGGTGGTTTAATTCTGTCTAATTCTGGTGCTATTACGGCAAATTATTGGCTTTCTGAAGTCTATGATCGCGAAATTGCCGATGCTCATCGTAATGCTGAAATTCATATTCACGATTTGTCTATGCTTACGGGCTATTGTGCTGGTTGGTCACTCAAGCAGCTTATTCAAGAAGGCTTGGGTGGTATTCCGGGTA
>OCHL01000538.1_pt1 | contig 34599 bp, 38 predicted proteins | sample 1538421 | NCBI WGS metagenome assembly OCHL01 (sample SAMN04571690, study PRJEB22368) | human gut metagenome | biome: human gut; material: stool | host: Homo sapiens | place: Luxembourg | collected 2012-06-01 | reverse complement strand
TCAGGCAGGGATAATAGTAATCTCCGATGAGTTCGTATCGGATACCTGTTCTTTCGTCTGTAATAAATCTTTGCATAGTTCTTTCTCCTTTTGCTTCTTGTAGTAAAACTCCAAGGTTTTCTTATTGTGGTTTACCTTTTTACATTCCGCTGAACAGAATTTCTGCTGACTGTGTGTAGGCCAGTAGGTACTGCCACACACAGCACATACACGCTGACGATAATAATGATTGCCTTTTTCCGCTTCTCTGTCGGCTTTCGTCTTATCCTGCCTTGCCTGATAGCAACAATCCTTTGAGCAGAAAATCTGTCGGTTGCTTGTAGGGATAAATTCTTTCTGACAATGCGGACACACTTTTGTTTTGACGATTTCGCCACCGTTTTCAGCAAGTTTTTTCGCCTTTTGCTTCTCTCGATAAGCTTTTTCACGCTGACACTGTTTCTCCAATCGCTTCTTTTCTGCTTGTTCTTCTTGCTCTTTTATCTCAGCAAGTTCTTCCTCGGTGTAGGCAATATCGACTTGTCCGACATAATTGAAATAAATGTCAACCTTTTGCGTTCTTGCTTTACCTACACCTTCGGATTCATACACCACAATCTTGTCAATGAGTTCGGTAAACATCAAATCGGAAACTTCCGTAGGATTTTTATACTTGCGTATCAGCGAAACAAAATGCTGAATATCCATAGTGCTGTCTTTTTCTTCGGAAAGTTCCTTTTTCATCGTTTCCATTTTCGCTTCCAATTCAGCCTGTTCATCGTCATACTGTTTCATCAGTTGCTTGTATTGTCTTTCGGGTAGCAATCCCGATATAAGATTTTCATACAAGCCACGAATGAGCGTAGAGAGTTCGTCATAGCGTTTCTGACAGCGTTTCAACTCCGATTGATTGTGCTTCGGCTTTTCCTCCTGCTTGTCTTTCCAAAGGGATTGCAGTTCCAAAGCAAAGGCTTTTTCGTCATTCAGAACGAATTTTGAAAAGCGTTTAACTGCCGATAATATCAAGGCTTCAACATTATCAGCACTAATCGTATGGGAAGTACAGAAATTAACCCTGCTTGCATACCCGCCGCAACGGTAAGAATACTGAACAGAACCGTCTTTTTTGCTGTAATGCGTTTGCAAAGTCATTCTCCTGCCACAGTCGGCACAATATAGATAACCGCTCAATCGGTTGCTGTGCGTTCCTCTTGCCGCAGCTCTGTTCGCTCGTTTCTTTCGCTTCTGAACGCTGTCCCAAAGTTCCTGCGATATGATAGGCTCGTGGGTGTTATAAAACACATACTGCTCATCTTCATCGGTAGTCTTTCTCTTATGCAGTTTGAAATTGGTGCTGACCGACTTTCTCAAAACAGTATGCCCAAGATATTCCTGTCTGCTTAAAATCGTTCTAATGGCAGATATGCCCCAAATATAAGGGTCTGCAAACTTAATCCCGTTGTACTGTTCTGGGTGATATTCCTTTGCATATGCGGCAGGAATTAAAACCTTTTCTTCGGTCAGTATTTCCGCTATGGCTCGTGGACTTTTGCCCTCATTGGCAAGCAGAAAGATACGCTTTACCACCTCAGAAGCCACAGGGTCAACAACAAGCGTCTGCTTATCGCTCGGCAATCGGTTATATCCCATAAGGGATTGAACCGCTACAACGCTTTCCGTCTTTCATTCGTGCGTCAAACACAGCCTTGATTTTATTGCTCGTGTCTTTGGCATAAAATTCGTTCATAATATTCAAAAACGGAGCAAAATCATTATCCGAAGCATTGTTGCTGTCAATGCTGTTATTGATTGCAAGAAAACGGACATCTTTCTGCGGAAACAGAATTTCCGTATAAAATCCGACTTGCAGATAGTTTCGCCCTAATCGGCTCATATCCTTAACAATCAATGTTCCGACATTGCCTGCTTCAACTTCTTTTATCAACGCTTGAAAGCCGGGGCGATTGAAATTCACACCCGAAAAACCATCGTCAGTAAAATGGCGGATATTCTCAAAGCCATTCCTACGGGCATAATCTTCAAGATATTTTTTCTGATTGGTAATAGAATTACTCTCGCCATTCAAATCATCATCTCTTGATAATCTCTCGTAAAGTGCCGTAATCTTTGAAGCCCTTGACATTCTCTTAACCTCCTTCCTTATGTATTTTCAATTTAGGACAGTTAATTTTATCGTCCTATTAAAGTATAGCCCTCAGGAGCAAGTTCTATTGCTGTCTGTGTCTCTCCAAATGTTGAAGCCCATGCGTCAAAATTTTCAAAGCCAAGCTCCTTTAACCGGCCTGACTGCAGATATCGCATATTGGTGTAAAGCTCAGTCATGGAGTTTGATATAGGTGTTCCTGTAGCAAATGTTATGCCGCGGCCGCCTGTTATCTCATCAATATATCTGCATTTTCCGTACATGTCCGATGCCTTCTGTGAATCATTCTGTGAGATTCCCGCAACATTTCTCATTTTGGTAAACAGAAACAGGTTCTTAAATTCCTGACTCTCATCAACAAACAGCCTGTCAACTCCAAGCTGTTCAAATGTAACTGCATTATCCTTTCTGCCTGCATCATTAAGCTTAGCAAGCCTTACCTCCAGATTTTTCTTTGTCTTTTCCATCTGCTTAATTGTGAAATGCTCGCCGTTTGATGCCTTAGCCTCTCTTATCGACTCAGTAATCTCATCTATCTGTTCCTGCATAAGTCTCTTCTGTCTTTCATCTGACAATGGTATTTTAGCAAACTGGGTGTGTCCTATGATAACTGCATCATAATCACCTGTTGCTATCCTCGCGCAGAAACGTTTTCTGCGTGCCAGCTCAAAATCCTTTTCAGTTGCAGCAAGAATATTTGCCCCCGGATACAGACGCAGAAAATCCCCTGCCCACTGTTCTGTCAGATGGTTTGGAACAACAAAAAACGACTTGTGGCACAGTCCCAGCCTCTTCGATTCCATCGCAGAAGCAATCATCTCAAAGGTCTTTCCCGCGCCCACACAGTGTGCAAGCAGCGTATTGTCTCCATACAAGACATGTGCTACTGCATTCAGCTGGTGAGGCTTCAGCTCCACATCAGGTGTCATTCCCGGAAACTTGAGATGTGATCCATCATACGTTCTCGGTCTTGATGAGTTGAATAGCTCATTGTATTTTTTTACAAGCACCTCCCTTCTTTCCGGATTGCTGAATATCCAGTCCTTGAACGCCTCCTTTAGTGCATCCTGTTTCTGCGATGCAAGCATTGTCTGTTCCCTGTTTATTACACGCTTTTCGCTGCCGTCAGGCTGAAGTATCCTGTCATAGACTTTTACATCCTTAAGGTTCAGCGTATTTTCAAGTATCTGATAAGCATTAATTCTGCTGGTTCCATATGTGCCTGTGACAAGTGGATTGTATGAATCTGCATTCTTTCCTTTTATGTTCCATTCACAGTTTATCGGTGCAAACTTTACTGCCACCCACTCCCTTGAAAACAGTCTCTGTGGAGTATGCAGCACATCCTTCATGAACTGCTCTATATACTCTGCGTTAATCCATGTAGCCCCAAGCCTCACTTCTATCTCTGATGCTGTAAGAGGTTTTGGCATTGCCTTCTTAAGATATTCCACATTATCGGAATACGATGCAGCCTCCTGTAATGCTTTTTCTGCAGAAATCAGTTTCTTTCTTATGTTTCCGGAAAGATATTCCTCTGAAGTCTGCCAGGTACCGGATTCCGGCACCTTAAAAATAATGCCCTTAAGGTCACTTATTATTTCCTCCCGGCTTTTCCCGGTAAGCCCTTCCATATATTCAAGGTCAACAGCTGCTTTTTCTCCCATCGAAACGGACAGTGCCTCAACAGATGTATCCACATGTGTAACAGGGACAGCCTTTCTGATGGTTCTTTTGGTAAACATGTCCGCTTTGCCCGCAACCTTTCCGTCATCATCAGTCTCCTCTAGTGATGATATTAGGCTGTAGCCTGCATCTTCCCTGAATGCGGTCTGGTTTGTCCTGGAATTTAAGTACCCGAACTTTTTAACGAAGCTGTCGTAAACACTGTTGAGCCTTGCCTGTGATGCCCTGATTTCTTCATCGGACGCATCATCAAGCTGTAATTCAATAAGCTCTGACACGCTGTCCCGTACATCAATCAGGCCTTTCATGCGCTCAGCTGTTTTTTCCGGAATGTCCTGTGGACGCATTATCGAGTTTTCCCTGTAATATATTTTTCCATTTACTGAACAGTAGGAGAAATTTTTAACTCCTGCCTCTGCAGGTATGCTTTCATCCTCAAGCTCTTCATCAGATATTTCAGTATCATCAATGGAAATTTCGCCGCGTATCATCTGTACAGCCTGTCTGAGCCTGTCTGCCAGTGAAGTGCCGGATTCCGGTACGCAGGCACTCTCCATTCCATGAGGGCCGCTTACCATTTCCATTTTGCCAAGCACCATGTGCGGATTGTTAACGAAATAGCTGTTCATCTCTATTCCGTTTTCATCTGTGCCGAGATGTATCCAGTCTTCATCCGTATCTATGTACATATCCCTCTTCTTCAGAAAAATGATGTCTGATGTAACGGATGTTCCGGCATTTTTAAACGCATCGTTTGGAAGTCTTATTGCGCCAAGCAGCTGCGCCCTCTGGGCTATATATCTTCTGACCGAAGAATTAGCCTTGTCCATGGTGCCCTTGCTTGTGATAAAAGCTATCACTCCTCCCGGACGCACCTTGTCGATTGTCTTTGCAAAGAAATAATCGTGTATATAGAAATTGTGTTTATCGTAGGCTTTATCCAGAACCTTGTACTGACCGAACGGCACGTTTCCTATGGCCACATCAAAAAAATCATTCTGAAAATCTGTCTTTTCATAGCCCTTCACATCTATGTGTGCATCAGGATATATAAGCTGCGCCATCTTTCCTGTTACCGGGTCAAGCTCCACTCCGTAGAGTCTAGATGCACTCATATCTGCCGGCAGCCTTGAGAAGAAGTTTCCTATTCCCATTGATGGCTCAAGGATATTGCCTTTTGTAAAGCCCAGGTTGTTAAGCACCTTATACATCGCATCAATGACAGATTTATCCGTAAAATGTGCATTAAGTGTGCTCGCCCTTGCACTGTCATATTCAGTGGTTGTCAGCAGGCTTTTTAATATGCCGTATTCTTCTGACCATGAAACATTTTCAGCATCAAATATTTCCGGTATTCCTCCCCATCCAAGATATGCGGACATGATTGTCCTCTCATCGGCTGTTGCAGGACGTTTTTCATTTTCTATCTGCTTGAGGATTTTGAGTGCTGAAATGTTACGCTGTGCTTTCTGCCTCTTGGTAAGTGTGGATGCATCAGCTTCTGCCAAAACTAAAAGAGCAGTGTAATCAGCTGCTCTTTCGGTAAAATCTTCATTATTCTGTTGTTCTGCATTATCCGGATGTTCAGCCTCTGTTTCATCTAATGCCTCAGGCTTAGTATCATTTTCCGTCTTATCAGGCTCTATATTTGTTAAGTCTGTAAAGCTGAGCTGCTCTGGTGCCTCGGATTTATGTTTATCCGTGGACGGCTCCTGCATTTCTGTTGTTTGAGAAATATTATCTGATTCCTCAGCTTCCGGAATAATATCATTATTCTGTCTGTCACGGCTTTTGTACTCACCGGTTAGTATAAGGGTTCCGATTTCCTGTTCAACGCTGCTCCATGACAGTGTGCCTTCTGCTTCGCCCTGCTCATCACGCCACTGGAAACGTATGCCCTGAGAACCATATGTGTCATATCCATGAAGCCCCATGCCGTCAACCGGCCAGCTCGCCCCGCCAAGTCCGTATTCCTTTTTGATAAGTGCTGTTCTTTTACCAGCCTCCATCTCATTCTGGAAAATCTGTACGACTCTGTCAAAGCCTCCTTCAAAGCCGGTTCCACGGAGCATGACCTGTCTAATATAGTCATGAGGTATATAATCAGCTTTCCGCGGATTCAGATAGCCGTATTTTTCTACCTTTATGCGCTGCTCATCCTCTGTCGGCAGCTCTGGCATGAAATATAGTCCGGTGCCGGATTCCGGTACATATTCATCCTCACTGGTACCGGATTCCGGTACAATTTCATTTTCTATAAAGTGTAGATCACTGTATCCCTCACTATTTCTTCCGCCCTGTTCAGGATGCTGTTCATCATTCGTATCCATTTCAGCTGGTCCTGCATCTTCAGCTGTTCTGTCACTCCTTCCTTTATTTTCATCTGCGGCACGATTCTGTCCATCTCGTCCTGTGCTCTCTTCTGTACCTTTAGGCAGTGTTCCTGAAGTTCCCCGAACATTAGCATCGTATCGAACTTCGCCCTGTAATTCTTTTTGAGCCAGGTCCTGTGCATAAGTCCGAATTTCGTCAGCGGCTCCTGTGGTTCCTTGTTCGGTATAAGGTTCGGTATCTCGTAATCCCCTGCTTTGATGTATTCGAGTTCCATATGTTTTATCCTCCCTCTCTGTACTTTTACGCTTTAAAGCATTATAGTCCACACTGGGGTCCCTGTCAATACCGTGCACCCTGTCATAGGTTAAAACTGCAATTCCAACTTCACGCAGTGCCTGCTGTGCTGCATCCGTCATGCGTGAGGAAAGCTCACAGAAATCACTTTCAGGCATGTCTTTTATAAATGACATATCATAATCAGGAAAACCGCCTGTCGATAAGCCCATTCTTTCCTTTATCATCCGGTTAAGGCCGTACCTGAAAAAAACCCTGACGTTTCTGCGGTACTCATCCATCTTGTATTTTTCTTCATCAAGTTCACTTAAAGGACTGTTGTCAGACGAATACTTTTCTTGTGCAATATCAGCTGCATACTCATCAGCCAGATATTCCACAAGATAATCCATTGTATGTTCTATAGATGGCTCCTTTGTGTCATATTTATCAGTCTGCGGCTGTAATCCATATACTTTTAATAGACGATTCTGTATCGTTTCCGTGTGATATGGTTTTCGTACCCACAGTCTCGGCAGATGTCCTCCCATTTTAGGTACAACACTGGTTACATCCCATACATACTTAAGTTTTCTGCTGTTGCTTTCATCAATAAGGGCAATGCCGCGGTTGCCCTTCTTAATCCAGCATCCCATTTTAGAGTTCCATATGTTCATCGTAGCACATGCAACAGCATCAGGTCGCTGTGCATATATGAGAATCTGATCCATGAAACGGTACCTGTATACACGTGATGCATGTTCAAGAAAATCGTTCCAGGCATTTAAGTCTTGTCTGATGCGCGACTGTGTTTCATGAGCCAGCGCTTTAACTTCATATAGCTTCATTGGCTTTCACCTCGGATAAATGCTAGATTTCAGGTTTTATATTTTTTTCATAAGAAATATTTTTTGATTCCTGTGGAATAATATCAAGCTTATTACGCGTTACCATTTCTATTGAGTTCTCTTTCCTGTCGTACATATACACCTGATTGGAGAGCCTTTCAGACGGACTGACAACATCCATGTTTGTCTGCTCTATGAAAGCCGAAAGGTCATCACAGTCTGGCACCAGCCTTGCATCCATGGCAAGCACTTCATGCGTGCTTGACGGAATGATGATCAGATTTCCTTCCACCTGGTCGGACAGTTCCTTAAATATCTCTGTGTTAAGCAATACTGTTGCACCATTATTTGAAGTATTCTGAACGATCCACGGATATCCGTCAGACAGTCTGCTTACATCCCCTCCTAATAAGTCTGAAATCTGCTCATCGCTCATTCCCCTGTCTTTAAGCTGGCCATACACATAATCAAACAGGTTGGTTATATTCACCTCAAAAAGTCTGGCCATATTTTTTTCAGCCGTATCAAAAAGTTCCTGCTCTGACATTCCAAGCGCAGCTGCAATTTCATTATTTACCATAATAGTTTTTGACAGACCGTCATGATCAGACAGACATATGTTGTATGAAACAGTCAGGTCGTTCAGCTGTCTTGTCGGGCACTCTGCCAGTCTTTGTGCATTAGCTTTCGCATTTGAAATTTCATAAATGATATTTTGCCTGAATCCCTCATCCAGTACATCCTGATATTCATTCACCGGTGCTACATCATATGCCATCAGTACAATATCTGCAGCATTTTTTATAACAAGTTCAATATCCTCTGACAGTTTGTAGTCCTCATACAGCTGTGTCAAATTAATGACGGGACACACATTTGTATCCTCTTTTCTTATTACAAGTCCGTCGTAATCCATGCCATTTACTTTTTTCACGCGCTTCAAATGAAGTTCTGAATTCTGAAACTCCGGAGGCAGGTAGTCAAGTACTGCATTTTCCACAACATCCTTAAAAATTTCATATTTCATCATTATTTTTCGTCCTCCTTTATCTCAATCTCGGCAGTCTTTTTCAGATATGCAATCAGCCTGTCAGTCTCATGTTCATCAATCCTGTGCTGCATCTCCATCAGATAAATTTTTTCGTTCATGTTCCATTCTCCTTTAAATTTTTATATATTTTTGTTAAACGTGCCGGATTCCGGTACGCGGGTAACCTTTTTCGTTTTTCTGCCGGCAAACTCCTGTTCCGTCTTTTTAATTCTTCTTAACATTCGCAGTTCTTTTCCAAGTTCCTTTATCTCCTGTGAAAGTCTTTCCATATCTTTTTTTGAAATATCATCATCCGGCAGATATTCCTTAAGCTGTTCATATTCATCCTGAAGGGCTTCGAAATCTTCATCACTGATATCCGGATTCTTCAATTCGTTTTCTATCTGCTCTTTTCTGTCAAGCAGGCTTTTCTGTCCACTGTCCAATGCCTCTGAAGCATCCTTTTTATTCCACTTTTCCCTTTTAAGTGAATTTATCATTTCTTCAAGCCTGCTTTCCCGGTCCTGTATGTTTTTCATGTTTTTTAAACTGTTAATTTTAATGTATGAGCACTCATCGAGAAGCCTGTCTATAGCCATAATGTCTCTTCTGACCCCTTTCGTTAATGCATACGGATTAGGCAGCCTGTAAAAGCTTACCGCCTGGTAAAGCCTTCGGTATGTGCCTGTGTTTTTGTATATTTCGTCAATCGATGCAAGCTTCTCTTTTTTCTCAAGTTTTTCAGCAATTTCTTCATACATCCTGCTTCCGCTTTTCTGCTTTATGCGTTTTGCTATATCCTCAGGAGAATATCCGGATGGCATGTTATAGCTTCTTCTTCTGTGTTTTTTTCCGGTATCGTCCGTGTATGTGTATGTAAAATAAGTTGCGTTCTTCTTCTTTGACTTTCCGGCTCTTACTGAATATCCTGCCATCTTCATATGCTCCATGAACTCCGGCAGTGTATCAGAATGTTTTAATGCCAGGTCAATGTCTGCTCTTATCACATGTGTCCAGTTCATTGTGCCGTTTTTCTTTTCATTCCATTCTGCATATGAGAGCCCTGTCTTTTTATTCTCTTCAAATTTCAGCGGCTTAAGGCCATGCTCCATGCATATTTTATCCGTAACCGGCTGTATATATCTTTTCCAGTCACCATTTTCATATCTGTATTTGTAGCCGTCAGTTCTGCTTACAGAATTAAATATAAGGTGCGAATGGATATGCTTTTTGTCAGTGTGTATTGCAAAAACATAATCATAGTTTTCGCCAAGATACTTTTTTGCAAACTCTTTTGTAATTGTATAAGCTTCATCCGCATCCGTTTCCCCCGGCTCGAATGAAATTACAAAATGATATCCCTGCCTGCCATGCAGCTTTCCATACAGTTCTTTTGTGTCCAGGAATGTCTTTATGATATCTTCACTGTCATATCCCGCATTGCCGCCGACATATAAACCATCACACGTTTTTGCTTCGTTATTTTTTTCGTCAAGAATATATTTCACAGCATTGGCCAGATGTCTGTGTGGCACCGCCGGTGCCTCCTTCATATGCATAAGTTTTGTTATTGCCATATTTTGCCTTTCAAAAAGAGCGTACCGGAATCCGGTACGCTCCAAACAATATATTAAAATATTTTACAATTTGATCGGCTTGGATTTGTTCATTCCTCTATTTTTTCCGTGAGCTTTTCCAGCCTGGCGTTTAGTTCTTTCATGAGCTCAACAACATATTCTGCATCACGCATGTCACCGATATTACTGTTAAGCCTGTGTGCTATCTGATTGATGTTCACTCCGATTTTTCTGACCTGATAGTTAAGGTCTTTTAATTCCATGTCTACACGAACGTCTTTTTTTCCGGTCTGTGACAGCACAAGGTTCCTTATATAGGCAGACAGGTCCCATCTGCCTCCATATGTGAACCGTGTTTCAGTTTTTTTCATTTTATCAATAAGAGTGTACTCCTCCTGTGTCACCCTGAAGGTTATCTTTCGGTCTTTCATTTTCACTATCCTCTAATCCTGTCAGAAGCTGTATCTTCTCCCTGAAGCTTTCAATATTATCTGCATCAACTTCACCAAGCAGGTCTCTCACTATGTCTCCGATCAGTGAATCATTTTCGCGCTTCAGACGTTCCTCTTCTTTTTTCAGTTCGTCTCTTAATCCCTTGATTTTTTCTTTGTATTTCTGTTCTGATTTCTTTTGTGCCTCTGTCGTTTTTGCAATCTCAAGCTGAAGCTTTTTTATTTTTTCGTTAGTCATTTTTCCTCCAATAAAAATGAACAGGCGGTGTTGAATCTGCCTGTCCGTTTCTTTTACAATTATATTCTACAACATGCAATTATTAATATCTACCACCACTTACTACCACCATTTTAAGTTGGCAGGTCAGGCAGGTCATCATTCATGTACTCTGCCTGTTTCTGGTATTCCCTGTGACGCCTGTACAGAGTGGCTTTTGATACACCAAGTGACTCGGCAGCCTGTGTTACGGTCATGCCTGAGTCTATCATCCTGTAGACCTTTTCCATATCTATCCAGGTGCGGCTTTTCTTTTTTCCAAGATTCTTTCTTACTGTCATGTTATCCATCTGCACTTTCCTTCTTTCTCCTTAAGTGCTTTCGTTCCTCCTCCATCCTCCTGTATAGGGTGCGCGGTGATACCTTCAGTCTTGACGCTATCTGCCTGTTAGGCAGTCCCTGTCTATACAGTATAAGATACTGATCCATGTCAATTTCTTTTCTTGGTCTGTGCGGATATTCTTTTTGTTTTTTTTCGCTCACAAAAACCACCTCCGGCTCACGATTTTTTTCCAGTCTGTTCATATTTTTTACTTGATTTGCCCCTTGATTTTTTCTAGTCAGGCTGTTGGGGTAAGTCTCTGTTTCTGTTATGTGTCAGAATTGTCTCACTATGTTTCAGCATCATTTCACTGACATATCACAGGTGTCTCTTTTATGTTTCAAATGCGTTGAAAATGTATTCCAAATGCGTATAATTACGTTTCTTTTTTATCTCACATGTTGCATATATGTCTCTCATTTGTTTCAAAATACGTCGTTTATATGCATTTTAAGTCATTTTTCGAGCAGAAACACGCTTTATTACATTCTCAACGTAGACTAATTATTTGCAAGATACGCATTCTGTCCGACAGAATGCATTTCTTGTCAAGGGCGCCGCCCCTGATACCCCGGTAAAATATTTTTTTATATCATGACATCACGCTTTTCAACCAGCCATTTAAAAAATCCTGACATGAAATATCATCAGCAGCTGAATAAAAATCGCTCCTGTACCTGTAGACAGATTCAATCAAGCTTCTCTGCACTGAAAGTATTTCTTTTTGTTCTTCAGTCAGTGTGCTAATGAATTCATAGAGTTCATTTTTTATCTGCTTTCTTACTTCAATTTCATCAGAGTGTGCAAAAATATTTTCCTTGCTTGTTGCCATCATTGAAAGAAAATATCTCTGAAATTCGTTTGCAATTTTTTCTTCTAACATCATATCTTTTCTCCTGTGGTTTACTGTCCAGCTGTTGCATCCTGCGTCTGCCCGGCCTGTGGCTGCGATATGTCCTGTGTCTGCTCTGCCGACTGTCCGGCCGCTGCATCAGTGGTTTCCGGAAAGACCGCATTGGGATCATCTTCCGGTGAAACATCACGTACATCAGGTGCATTGTCCTGTTCAGTCTCCGTGTTACTGCCTGAGCCGTCAGCTTTGATTTTTTTCACTTTAAGATATCCGTCTTCATCAAAATAATATTCTGTATCCGCCTCAGTTTCTTTTATTTTTTCTGTTACGTTTTCTGTCCCTGCCGTGGTTTCCCTGACTTTATTTTTTTCTGCATTATGAGTATTTTTTATAAGCATTACACCCATTACGCAGGCAGCTGACACGAGCAGGATAACAACCAGGATAAAAAGTGTCCTGCGGATTTTTGCATAAGGATTTTGTCTCATCTTCTTCACTTCTTTCTTAATGTAACCGGTGTGATGTATTCTTCAAGCTCGTCTGCATCAAATGCAAGCTCCCTGGTTTTTTTCTCATAGCCAAGTTCACTTATGAACCTTGTAATTGACATTCCATACCATTCCTTGAAGCCTAAAAATATAACCGGGAATGCAAGCGGTATTCCGCAATAACATCCGACATTCAGTGCTATGTTGAACTTGAAATATACAAGTGCTGTTACACCTGCAATGATTAAAAGTGCAGCCGCAACACACAGCACTTCTTTTAATGTATAACCGAACATGAATTCATTTTTATATTCAGTGTCGGGGTCCTTGTTGATTGGTATTGTCATAAAATTATTCCTCCCTAAAAAATCCAGCGTGCCGGATTCCGGTACGCTGTCAGTTATTTTCCTGTCCTGCCGCATCAGCCGCTGTATCATCCTGCGGATACTGCGGAGTTCCATAGCCAGCTATCTTTGAATATGTGATTGAATATGTATGCTCTTTTACATGGCTTCCTTTATGGTAAGGTGTGGTGCTGCTTCTTCCGCTGTTGCCTTCTATTGTTGTAAGCTTTTTAGTTTCAGGGTTATATCCTGTCACAATTCCTGTATGGCTCATTCCGTTTCCGAAAATAATAATATCCCCTGCCTTTGGCACGTATCCGCTTGCTGCATCATGATACAGGTTGTTGTTAATATACCACTGCTTTGAAGCTGCGACACTTGCAGTCTTTGGCATGATACCCTTTTCAATGAAGCCACACTTATCTGCACAGTATGACACAAACATGGCACACCAGTTCGCATCCATCCCATACCAGTTTTTGTACCTGTATCCTCCGACTGTCTTGTCAGCATCATTAAGTTCATTCTGTGCTGCCTCCACTATCTGTGTGCAGACAGTTCCATTGTTATCCCCCTGCCCGCCTGATGCATCGACAGCTGCCTGCATTGTTACAGTCAGGCTTGTAAGAATAACTGTAAGACAGATTACGGCTGCCATGAGAAGCATAATTAAATTGTTATTTTCTCCGGTCTGTGAAACACTGTAATCACTTACAGCCGCTGCAGTCTCATGTTTTGCCTGCTGTGTCTGTTCAGCCTGTATCTGTGCCGTCTGCTGTTGCATTTTCTGTGAAACCTTTACCGCAGCCTGTGCGGCATTTTTTGCCGTGTCAACAGCAGCTGTCACCGCAGCCGTCACACCAAATGTTGCTGTCCCGCTCAACGCTCCTGCCGTTGTTCTTACAGAAGTACCGGCAGATTTTACTGCAGTACCGGCAGCTGTCTGCACATTCTTATTTACCATGGTCTTTGCAGTGGCAGATGCAGATTTTGAAGCTGTTTCCGTTGAGTTAACAGTCAATATATTTTCTTTTTCTGTTTTATGTCCACGGAGATTCCTGTTTCTTTTAATGATATTAGATGACCACTGTTTTTTAGACAGTTCCTTCTGGTACATTCTGTCATATCTTTTCTTCTGCCTTCTGCTCAGGGTGCTATATAATGCTCTGCTTTCTTCTGCCATAACGTTCTGAAGCTCAGGCATTTTTTCTTGTGAAGCATTATTATTTCTGTCTTCTTCATCATACCTGCCGTTAAACTGTACATCAAAATTTTTTACAGCATTCCTTGTTTTTTTTGCGGCCGATGCAGTAAATCCGCTCACATGCCTTATGACTGTTCCACCTGTTTTTATTGTACGCTCCGTGGTCCTTATTTTTGTTTCCTGTGCCGTAATTACATGCATGTCATTTCCCCCGGTTTAAATCACAGATAAAAAGTTTCCTTTGAAATGTCAGCCTCTTCCTGTTTCTTTTTCTTTTCTGCCTGCTTATGGAAATTTGTATCAAAGGATGCAAACAGCGGATTGCTCTCACTCATTCTCGCATCCATCAGATATACATTTCCGCGCCATACCAGTACCCCGCAGCCTTCAGTATTTTCTTCAAGTGCCTTAAACTCTGTTGGTGAAAATTCCTGAATCTTGGCAAGATTTGCTGCATCAAGCCCACCCTGGTCAAAGAACACCTTGAAGGGACAGTTTGAGAACATGTCTCTCAGTGAAGGATTTTCAAGCACGTGTGTAATATTCTGGGCGGCAAGCGTAACTATGGCTCCAACCTTACGGTATGTCTCAATTGCATACAGAAGCTGTGCTGCCGTAGTTTCTTTCTCACACAGCACCTGTGCCTCATCCACAATCAGGTGGAGTGCCTGCTTTGTTTCCTGGTTTGTATCAATTCTCATGGAGAGAAAATGCATTATTGTCAGCATGCACGGCTCCCATATCTCCTCGTCAATATTTTTAAGACCGAAGCCTATAAGCCTGCTGTTCATGTCAAGGTTCGTTTCATGCGCAAACATGTCGTATACACCTGTGGTGTAATCCTCAAGTGAGTCGACTATCTCCATAATTATTCTCTTGTCTTCAGTAAACTCAACAGTATCAATCTGTGCTTTAATTTTTTCCCTGAGCAGCGGCAGCGTCGGGTATTTTTTCTTCTTTGCATGTTTTGAGGTCTCGTTAAAATATTCCTCATACATAGTCCTTACTGCACGTCCGACATAGTTCATGTGGATTCTGGTTACAACAATATTTGTCATGACTGATGCACAGAACGAATTAGAAAAGTTTGTCATCCTTGCAATAAATTTATTCCGGACATTGCTGTCACCATTCTCCACATAGTCAGGAATCTCATACGGATTCATATAAATTTTGCTCTGAGGTGTAAAATCAAAATACATTCCGCCTCTCAATGAGCGTATGAATTCCATCTGTTCATTATTCGGGTCAATTATAATCACATCATCATCTGTAAACAACAAAGGCTGTGCTATCTCTGTTTCCTTAATGAAAAATGATTTACCGGTTCCTGTATGTCCTACCATAAAGCCATGAGGTGCAGGAAGAAGTTTTCTGTTACCGTATATGAGATGCTTAGTCGTTTTATTGAGGCCGTATACGGTTCCGTTTCTGTCATGCACATCTCCTGCATAGAACGGCTGGAAAGCTATAGCTGACGAGGTATATAAAAACCTCATATGATTTACCTGACGTCCACCTATCGGAAGGACAGTGTTTAATGCCTTAAGCTGCCTATGGTAATATGGTTCAAGCTCATAAGAGCTTCCCTTTGCCTTCTTTTTTAAAATATCCACCCTCTGTGTCAGCTCCTCAAGTGAATCTGCATACACCAGCACCAGAAGCCCGAGAAAAACTCCCTCCTCATCATTCTCATCAAGCTGATCCATGTCATCTTCCAGGCTCGTCTTCTTTTTGGTCAGGCTGTAGCTTGTAGTTGCTCCAAACTGCTTATTATTGTAATTTCTTGTACGCTCCTGGGCTATTACCCTTTCGTTATTTGCATGCGCGTTTTCAAGTCTGTCATGAATTACATTCTTTGGAACACGCTGCATGTCTATCGTAATGTATGTCGGAAAAAGTACATCACTTAAGCTGTGTATTACCTTGTCCTCTGAAAGAGACTGCCCAAATGCGGTTCCCACAAGCACTGATACGTATTGTTTATTATTTATAACCATATAGTCGGTATCTGACTGTATCGATGCCGGAAGTATCTGGTTTTTCCATCCGCTGTCATCTGGTGATATTCTTGCCGGAGGAAGGCACTCTTCCCCTGCCCGTAACATCCTCGACAGCAGCACCATTCTCTCTTCTGCAGACATTTTGTATATCCTGCTTCTTAAATTACGGAAAATGTTTGACAGTGTAGTGTCAATCGTTGCAAAGTATGCTTCAGCTTCTTCCAGAGTATGCGCACGGCATGTCACAGTAAGAATCATTGTCTTTCTGATGTCTCTCGTTCCTTCATCTATCTTCTGGTTAATCCACTTTCCTATTCCTTTTTCTATCACAGGATATTCCTGTCCGTTAATTGGATTGAATATCTCATTCACAAATGAATCCAGGTCTCTCTGTTCGTTTGCAAGTGTAATCTTAAAAGGTCCATCCAGAGATTTAAGCAGTGTCATTATCTCCAGCAGTGTGCTGTCCTTTTTAGAGGTATCCTTATTTACATAATTGATATCCTCGAACACATAGCTCTGATCATACATTGCTTCACCTGTCATTGGCTCAATCTTAAAGTTGCCGTTTTCATATGCCCTGTCAATGCAAAGCCACTCCTTGACGCTCCGCGGCACCTTTACTACCGGCACGCTTAAAGCTCTTCCCTTTTCAAATTCGCTATTTGCATCTAATTTTGCCATTATGTTTCCTTTCCTTTAAATCCCAAAAGTCTGTTTCAGGAATAAGTCTGCACCCTTTACTCCTGCAGCTGTCAGCATCATTATGAACATATTCTGTATGCATCTGGTAGGCAGCACTATATCCGTAAGAAGATTCTCTGCAAAGAAATCCGTCAGATCAAACTTAGACACCAGTATAATAAAAATTGCTATTATCACAATTGATAATGACTTCGTTAACAGTGTCTTAATCCATGCTCCTGCAGCATTCTGTATTCCCGGTCCTCCGGGAATACAGGAAATCGCAAGCGGTCCTACAGCTGCAAGCATGTATAACTGTACGCTTCTCGAAAATATGGTTATAAATACCGTAGCTGAGCATACAATAGCCACCACCAGAAAAATAACTCCTACTATCATGTGCACCATTGCCTGAACAGAGTCAAGTACCCCCTGCTCAATCCCATTAAACTCTCCTGTCGATAGCATTACTGAGCCTGTCGTACCGGTAATTCCAAATACCCATTTGCTGAACCACATAACAGAATTAATTCCAAGATTTCCAAGGAGAACCTTAATAAGTATATTGACTCCGGTTTCAAGTGTCATGCTCTCTCGCAGGTTTCCAACCTGCCTGCATATTCCTATGTAAAAGAAAAGATTCAGCATTGTGGCTGCTATTGCCTGAAAGAAGGGATATAGAATGTTGCTTACATATGCCCATGCCGAAGGCGAAAAACTCTCAGGTGTACTCAGACCTTTCCCCAGACAGAAACTTAATATAAGATTCCATATATTAACTCCAAGAGTATATAAAGGTGAAAGGCCGCTTGTAATCCAGTCCATTAAACCACTCCTTTACATTATTGCTGCCAGTATCTGCGGTGCCATTGCCATTACAAAACCGCCTCCAATACGTTTGAATGCGTTTGCCTGCATTGTACCCTCAGACCCCTGAAAGGCGATGCCCCACTCTGAAATTCCCCAGAGTGTAATTATTGAACCGATGGATGAAACAATTCCACTTACAAGATTCTGCAGCGATGTAAATTTTGCTGTCACAACATTTGCTGCCTCCGCTGCGTATACCGGTGACACTTCACCTGCCATGATTACTGTAGTAATAAGCAGTGCAAGCATAACCTGGAAGAAACGTACCGCATCCACGTTCTGTATTCTGTACTTTATCATTTTATATGCCTCCCTATTTTTTCTTTTTTGCAAGTGCCACAATGCCTACTCCGATAAAGCTCAGCAGGAGCCATGAACCGAAGAATATCATTCCCATAAACTGTGCCATATCCGGCTTAAATTTAATAAGCAGCGCTGTCAGCGATAATGCAAGCATAAATGCTGCTACAAATGTAACAATGAACCCAACTGGTATTTTTTTCTTTCTGTGCATAATAATTTCTCCTTTTAAAAAACGCAGAGCCTCACAGCCCTGCGTTAATCATTGTTTGTAGGTAATTGGGTAACCCCCTAGTGTTTCTTCTTTGATACTGCTTTCTTCCTGAAGAATGAACAGATAACTGCCATTACTCCTGCTATTCCTGCAAGTACATACATAACCACTGACATGTAATCACCGGTTTTTGGCTTTGGCGGAGCAATCATTGTAATGGTCTGGGCTGCATCGTTGATGTCATTGTGTGATGCAATGGCATAAGCGCCATCTGCAGTCACAACATCAAGCTGCTCAAATACTACAAGCTGCTTTCCTGTCATGCCTTTTCCGTTGAATCTGAATGTCACGTCAACTACGCCCTCGGTACCTGCCGCTGTAAACTCAGTTACTGCAGTAACTTCCTTTCCGTCAATCACAAGTGCTTTTCCTGTAGCCTTGTCCATGAGCTTTCCTGTCACTCTGTAGGTCTGTCCCTGTACCAGATTCTGGTACGCAACTGAATCTACAATAGTAACGCTGCTGTCAGCTGTTGAGTTGTGATCCTTTCGCTCACCATCGATTGCTGTTGTTCCAATCTTCGGAACATAAAGTGTCTGTGCCTCGTCTGTAATGTCTGCATGTGTCGCTATGAGATTATTCTCATAATATACATTCTCAAACATCACAATCGTTCTTCCTGCAAGAAGGCTCGCATCAAATGTAAATACCACATCCACTTTGCCTGTTGCTTCCTTCGCAACAAACTCTGCCTCTGCTGTAACATTGTTTCCGTTTGCAATAACCGGTGCTCCGTTTGACTTGTCTACTGCAGTTCCGACTACCTTATACTTCTTTCCTGGTACCAGATTCCGGTACGATACAGTATCGACTATCTTTGCACTCTTCTCAGCATAAAACATGCTGGTGCCTGACTTTGCATCCTTTGCTGTGGTCTTAATTTGTGGCACGCAGATGGTCTGGTTCTCATCACTGTAATCTTCATGTACCGCAATGAGCACCTCTTTAACTTCACTGTTGTCGGCTGGATTGTTATTTTCATTATCTACCTCGACCTTGTTTGATGTGTTATCTGTTTTATTCTGTGTGTTTTCTGACTCAGATGCCTTCTGTGTATCATCAGGTGTCTTGTCCTTGCTTGATGTATCATCAGGGTTTGTATCGGCATTATCCGCATTTTTAACTAAATAAAGCTTCTCAAACAGCACCATTGTCTTTCCGGCAAATTCCTTTGCACTGAATGTAAACTCAACATCCACAGTGCCGTCTGCTGTCTCAGGTGTGAATACAGCCTCGGCCGTGATATCCTTGCCGCCATTCTGCAATGGCTTTTTAGTGTCCTTATCCATTACTGTTCCTGCTACCCTGTATGTAAGGCCAGGGATAAGGTTTTTATATGTTACTGTATCTTTTACTTTTACATCATCCCCTGCATTTGACAGATGAATGCCTGTCACCTCATCAAGAGCTTCTGTTGCAATGGCTGGCACGTAAATGGTCTGTGCCTCGTCATTTATGTCAGCATGTACTCCCACAAGCTTGTTCTCATAACGGATTTCCTCAAACATTACAATAGTTTTTCCGGCTAAATTACTTCCGTCAAAGATGAAATCAACATCCACTTTTCCGTCTGCTGTCTCAGGTGTTATCTCAGCTTCTGAAGTTACTGCTTTTCCGTCTGCATCCTTAATCACCTTTCCGGTTTTCTTATCCACCGCTGTTCCTGTGACCTTATATGTCTTTCCAGGAATGAGATTTGTGTACTCGACAGTATCCGTGATTTTGATATCCTTATCAGCATATGTGAGCTTCGTCTCTGTCTTTGTGTCTGTTGCTGTAGTCTTTACTGATGGAACATAGATAATCTGTGCTTCATCGGAAATATCAGCATGCACGGCAACGAGCTTATTGTTGTAGTAGATGTTTTCATACATTACAACTGTCTTTCCGGCAAGTGTGCTTCCGTCAAATACAAACTCAACATCGACTGTACCATTTGCTTTTTCTGCCTTAAACGATGCCTTTGCGGTTACATCTTTTCCTGCATCGTCCTTTAATGGCTCGCCTGTTGTCTTGTCTATTGCAGTTCCCGTGACTGTGTATTTCTCACCCGGTACCAGATTCCGGTACGCTACTGTATCAGTGATGTGTATGTCCTTCTCTGCAAGTGTGAGCTTTGTTGCTGTCTTATCATCAATGGCTGTTGTCTTTACAGATGGGATATAAATTGTTTGTCCCTTGTCATTGATATCCTCATGGGCTGCAATCTCTGCTTTTCCATAGAACATCTTTTCAAATACAACCACAGTTGTATCATCAAGACCATTTGTATTGAAATGGAAATCTACTGTTGTTTCTCCGTCAGCTGTATCCGGTGTGAAATCGGCCGATGATGTAACGGCCTTGCCGTTTACTTTCACAGCCTTGCCGGTACGCTGATCCATGAGTGTTCCGGAAATGGTGTATGTCTTTCCCGGTACCAGATTCCGGTACGCTACTGTATCAGTAAGAGTCACATCACTGCCTGCCAGTGACATGTGCGAGTCAGTGTCCTTATCCTTAACACTTGTAAAAATGAGTGGAATGTGGACTGTCTGTGCCTCATCATCAATGTCTGCATGTACTGCAATAAGCTTGTCCGTATAGTAGACATTCTCGAAGAATACTACTGAACGTCCGGCCATGGCTGTTCCGTCAAATGTAAACTTCACATCCACACTGCCGTCTGCTGAAGCTGCTGTAAACTTAGCTGTCGATACAAGCTCGTTTCCGTCTGCGTCTGTAAGGGGCTCTCCTGTTTCCTTGTCTACGGCTGTTCCCCTGACTGTGTACTCCTTGCCCGGTACCAGATTCCGGTACGCTACTGTATCTGTGACAGATACTTCCTTCTTTGCCTCACTCACGTTGATTTTAGAGCTGTCATCAGTGGCTGTTGTCTGTGCTGCCGGAATGTGGATTGTCTGCCCCTCATCATTAATGTCCTTATGCTCTGCAACCTCCACATCCTCAAGTGTAAGTGTCTCATAAACTACAAAGCTCTTTCCTGCAAGTCCTGTTGTATCGAACTCAAACTTGAGCTTCTTTGTGCCCGATGCACGTCCTGCAGTGAAAGCCATCTCCTGTGTGACAGGCTCTCCGTCAACAAGCAGCTCTTTTCCTGTTTCTTTGTCCATAAGCACACCGCTTAACGTGTATGTCTCACCCTTTAAGAGGTTAGTGTATGTGACTGTATCGGTGATAACAGCTCTGCTGTCTGCAAGTGTAAGGTGATCAGCTGTCTCACTGTCTGTGGCTGTAGTGTGGATTTCAGGGAAATATATAGTCTGGTCTTTATTCTCCATATCCTCCTCTGTAGCTGCCACGTAATCGCCATATGTGAGCTTCTCGCATACAACTACTGTCTTTCCGCCAAGTGCAGATGAATCAAAGTTAAAGTGCATGTCGAGCACCTTCTTTGTTCCATCAGATGTAAATGTCTGTGAAGCTGTCACCGGATTACCGTTTACCATGACTGCTTCGCCTGTGTCCTTGTCCATGAGTGTGCCGGTAATTGTGTAATCCCTGCCTGCCATGGTGTCCGTGATGGTTACTTTGTCAATGATGTCTGTATCTGCCGATGGCTTGATAATCTGGTACTGTGTCTTTGCATCAGATGCCTGTGTTGTGATAACAGGTGTTGGCTCTGAATGGTTCTCGATTGTACCTATATCAACTGTAACCTTGTCTCTTCTGATAGAGAACTCGCCCTTATAGAGGATTTTTCCCCTGTTGTTGTCACAGGAAAGCTCCTCAAGTGTGTAATCACCATAAGGCATTGCTCCAAGAGAATCATCAACAGTAGCTTTTCCGTCTCCTGTAGAGAACCACAGTCCGTCATATGCTCCGCCACCGTTTGTGTTCTTTGAGTGTGCGTTCCAGCTGCTCTCTGAGCTGAAATAACCGTTCTCGTCAGTTTTGATTATATGGCTCTCACCTGTAGCCTTGTTCGTTACCCTGAATGGAATGTCACTCATTCTGTTCTGGTTGTCTGTATCTATCTTTGTCAGCTTGAAATCACCGCGCTTGATCTTATCGGCAACAGAAAACTCATTGCCTCCATTAAGCTGGGCTATATTTCCATTCTGTGTGATCTGTGTCACATACTTTCCTGTAACCTTTGTACTGCTTCCGTAAGCCTGAAGATATGCTCCATCAAGCTTATAGCCTTCCGGTGCCTTTGTTTCTTCGATTGAGAGTGTTCCAAGTGGTAAAACAGCTGCTCCTGATGTATTTTTATAGAAATCATCTCCTGAGACTTTACAAGTATTATTTAATCCAGCTACATATGTTCCACCAATTTTAACTGTCTTGATAACCCATGTTCGTGTGGCATTTGCAGGAAGATTTCCTGCATCGTAGAATCCTGCATAGTACTTAACCGTAAACTCTGCTCCCTCAAGGCTTGCTCCGCCCTGTGCAGCCTCTCCTGTTACACTATCTATTTTTTTAAGTGTTATAAGTGTAGGATCGTTTGTAGGTGTATCTGATACGCTTAGCGCTGTATTCTGTCCGTCTGTTACAGTAAATGACTGTACCGAACTATCAAGTGCATATCCTGCCGGAGCTGTAAGCTCCTTGTAGTAGTATGTTCCGGCATTCAGTGAAACAGCAGCTGCATTGCCGCCTGCATCCGTTGTCAATGTAGTAACCTGAGCTGAACAGCCTGCATCAGAATAAATTCCGTATACAGCTCCTGCAAGTGAATAACATGAGTTTCCTGATGTGATTCCTGTGTTAGCTGACGTCTTGCTTAATGAAACTGTACCTGTCGGTGTGTACTCATAACCGAGAATGTTCTGTGTCGCACTTCCTGTGGAAAGTATATATACCTTAAATGATGCAGGTGCTGCCGACCAGCGGAGGATTGGTAATGTAGCCTGCCCATTTACCAGATCACCATTGGCATTATATCCAAGTACGTTCTGGTATACCCAGTTCTTAAATGAACTGTTACATCCATGCATAGAACCTACTTCATCGTATGACACCAAAAAAGACAACATTATGTGACTTAATGCAATGTACTTGTCGTCATCCATTGCGCTGCCGTCATACCATGTAGATGGGAAATAGCTTGCATTAAAGCCCGGTGCTCCCCAGCAGTAATACGCAAGATTGCGACTCTGTACTGCCTGCGTTTCGTCTCCGGCATTGCTTACATAATTCTCTACATCATAGTGCTTTTCATATGTTCCGGACTGCGGAGTCTTTTTAGACGGCTGTACACAATAAGCATAATTGCCACCTGCATACATCTTGCGTGTTTCGTATCCGGCATACTTGACAGATTCACTTGATACCGTCAGTTCGACCGTATCACCGGCCGCCTTGACCGGCACTGTTCCCATACCGGTTGTGATGATTGTTGGCACAGATAAAATAACTGCCATGGCCAGTGCCAACACTCTTTTAAGTTTTTTCATGCTTATTTTCTCCTTTATTTTGTGCATTAAAAAAGGACCGGCCGTTATGGTCAATCCCTGTACTCTAATGCTTATGGAGGCGCCCGCTGCATGATGTTTGGACGTGATATAAGTTTTTTCATCCTGCCCTCCTGTTAAGCTGTGTTAAATTTTTGGCTTACAATTTGTAACAAAAAAGGAACTGCACGAGACCTCTGTACAATTCCTTTATCATCAATTATATATTACACTACCATGAAAAAGATATCTACTACCACTTACTACCACCCTATTTTGTGGCACCGCATACGCTGCACTTCTCACCATAGACATTCTCCGTATATGCCGCCTGATCTACCACATATACCTGCTCTGTTACTGCATCATGGTGTATGGTTCCGACCTGTACTGGAATATTTGTATACACAACATTATCACACTCATTTACATGATTTAATAAAGTCAAATCATCTGTTCCCAAATCCTTACCACATGTTTTACAAACATTATGATATTCATACTGTGGCTCATCATATGCTGCCTTTACCACCTTTGTCTCATAGTGTCCTTTCTCCGGGTGATTTATTGTATTTACCACGTATCTCTCCCATTTATGGGTACACTCCGATTTGCCCTGTGATGTGGTATTTGATGCTGCAGTACTGCTGTCAGCTGCCTTATTTGTTTTGGTGCCTGCATTTGATGCACCTGTACTCTGTGTGCTGTTGTGCTTTACGGCTGTTGAGGTACTATTCTTTGTACTGCTCTTACTGTCTGAACTGTTCTTCTTTACAGTACTGTCAGCGTTTTTACTGTCAGCAGACGAAGATGCAGTAGTATCTGATGTATCTGATTTTGATGTACCGGAACCAGATACCTTTTCATCATCCTTTACTGTTGCAGCCGTTTCTTCAGACTGTGTATCCCCTGCAGTTTCAGATGTTCTTTCCGTGCTGTTTTGCGTATCGGATACTGTTGCTTCCTGAGTATCTGATTGTATATTGCTGCTCTTACTTCCGGCTGTTCCGCACGAAGCTGCCGAAAATACAACCGTTATCGCAAGTATTGCTGTTATGATTTTTCTCTTCATGCTGTTACCTTCCTTTCTTACTGGTTCATCTCCTGATTATCAAAATCAAAATAAGGTTCCTCAAGCTCCGTATCATAATACTGATATGCTTCATTGAAAGTATCTTCAAAATCATTATCATGATTTCTGTAAATATCACCGCCGGTTAAAATTGCTGCAAATATATTCTGTCTGATAACCCTTTTAGCTATAGGTGCTATTAAAATAAATACTGTTGAAATAATAATCACAACAACCATCATAACCGCGCAGAATACCTTCTGAATAGTACGCAAAATCTTATTCTTCATTCCTTTTTGCCTCCAGTCTTTTTAATTCTACCATATATGCAAGCATTCTTTTAGTGTATACAGGACACTCACGGTCACCGGATATCCAGTGCCTTAAGGTTCCCATTGGAATACCAAATGTCTCCGAAAATTCTTTCTGTGTCATTCCCAGAGATTTTATCAGTTCCTTGAAGGATACTTTTTCTTCCTGTGCAGACATAACACTCATTTCCCGGTCTGAATATATCATCCAGTCAGTCTTTTCATTTCCCATATATATCCTCCCTTCACTTATAAAGTAATCCAATGGGGTGTTTTTGTCAAGTAAAAACGTCCCATTGGATTGTTTTTGTGAGAGTTGCACAATAAAATGCTGCTCTTTAATCGTGATCACAAAGTTGTATTTGTGCAATATTTATCTTTTTTCACAATTATATAATACCACTTAACAGATATGCTATCTACCTCCACTTACCACCGGTCTTTTGTCGGCCGGAATATCTCTGAACTCCCATAAATGAGACATTTTATGATGATTTTGTAACTTTTAATGCACATCTGCCAAGCAACTAACTCTTAAAATTTTATTTAATGTGATTTTGCAAAATCCATATTTCTATATGAAATTCACAAAATATTTCACTTAAAAAGAGAAATAAAAATCATACTCTCTTTGAACAAAAAAGAAGGAGGATATTCCCAATGATTAAAACAATGCTAAAACTTCTGTTCAAATTAACAGCAAACTTTTTAATTCGCTGTCTGGTCAAAAAATACATGTCTCGTATTGTCTGGCCGCATATGAACATTCTGTTAACATACCGGAATAAACATGTACATATCATCATTTACATTTTTTCTTAGCACCAGGCTTAGATATTGAAAAACTGTAATGCAGGTACTGGCTGCCTTGTCTAATAAGGCTTGTCTTTTCCCTTTTAATTTTTCTTTTTCATTAATGGGACTTGTAAGAGTTTCAGCCGGTTATACGATAACATGCATCATTTAATCCGGAGCGCAGCTCCCGCAAGTCCCATATATGGGAAAAGATAAGAATTAATTCCAGTAAAAGAAAAGGTAAGATATAAGAATGTATATAAAAGCGATTAAATATATGCCCTTTATGCCTTAAACACTGCATTTGAGCTTATCTGATGCCGGCGTTCTTTTGGACTGGTATATGCCATATATATCTGCATTTATGGACTGGTTTTCCGGCATATGACATATATATCGCTTTTTTTGGACTACTTTAAAAAAATATCCATATTTTTGGACTGATATGTGCAGGGCTGCAGTGCCATGCATGTCATCCGGTCTTTCCGGAAATGTTTTTATTCATTTTTGAAGTATTTTTTGGATTTTATGCGTTTTGAAATGCAAATGTCATGTTTATGTGAACGTTTACGAGGCCTGCGTCATCCGACCCAGGCTGTTTGCCATATTTATATTGTTGAATTGAGAAGCAGGCTCTCCAGCTCTCCATAATCATTGTCACGCTGGCTGAAGCTGTTGAATCTGTTCTCCTTTGATTTGCTGTTTGATTTCACAGACTGTGTTTCCGGCACATCCTTTAAGCCTTCCAGAATGGCTTTTAAATGATGATGTACTGTCGGGGCAGACAGAGACCTGTCTCTCCATTTATGTCCGCTTATACTGTTATGTATTGCTGCTGAAAGGTATGTTTTTACATCTGCATGCTTTTTGGCAAAGGCTGAAGCGTACTGATACATAAGAAAAACTGTATCATCAAAACCTGTTTTGTCATACTTGATGTTATCTCTGTTTAATTCCATTCTGACTGACTGCTCATTATACATGTCCTGGTCATATCTGTGGCCTTCCTGGCCTTTAGCGGGCTTTTTAAAACATATCCTTGATGTTATGCGGTAAAAACCATCCTTGATTCCTATGCTGAAAAATCCGCATACCTTGGACAGTGAATGTATATAGCCTCTGACTGTTCTGTCAGTTACCCCAAGCGTTTTATCCCAGGCTTCATAAAATGCCCTGACGCCATGCTTGTAGCCTTTTCCCGTCTCAAAGCTTCTCTTCCTAAATTCAAGGGCCAGATACTTCTCCTTAGCTTTCAATGACTTGAACTCGCCTGAACGGAACACCGGGCTTGCCAGGTCTACATATCCCTCATTCCGGTATGTAGCCTCACTGCTTCCTTTCCATGGATATGCATTATCGTTTACCGTAATGTCATAATCACTTGTAGTGCCTGCGTCATTCTGGTTGCGTCTGAAAGTCACAATTCCCTTATCAGCAAGTCCATACAGCGCATTATAGAAAGACTGCTTACATCTGTCATACTCATCGCAGTAGTCTTTGTAGTATGCCCCATACATGGTTCCACTGGTCTCATCAGAATGCTGCACTGCCCAAACCAGCAGATCCATTTCACTGTTGCTCACGTTATGAAGTTTTTCAAGTATTCTGTACTTAAGCTTCATCTGTTCCTCTTTGTTACTTCATTTTCTAACTGTTTTTTATGATTCCATTCAGACCTTTTAAGTCTTTCATTATCTGTTACGATTCTTATGTTATTTACGGCATCAGGATATTTTTTGAGCTGTGTACATACCTGCACCCATTCAGTCCATATCCAGTTAGGTATCACTCTTACATTCACTTCTTTTTCTCCTCTGATAGCTGATGTATCCATTTAAGTTGCTCTGCATCATCCCTCTCATGGTCCGTGGAATTTGCCATGCCGCATAACATCATTGTAGTGACAACAAATATCCCTAAAACAATAAAACTCACAATTATATATTGCATTACTCGTCTCCTCCCTTACATGCCGCACAGCTCATCACAGTTTTTACTGTAATTCCAGTCTTCCGACTCATCATCAAACCAGTGGAACGAGCATCCTAATCTGCCATCTACATCCACTGCTCCGTAAAACATGCATCCGCTGCATAGTCCTTCTGCTTCATAATCCTGTAATGTTAATTTCTCAGTATTATATCCGTCCATATTACTGCTCCTTATGCTAATATTATTTTAGTTTATGCATTTAGCCCCATCTCACAAAATGGGATTTAAACAGTCTGTCTGAAAGAACTAATTTTATTTTGCTGTCTGTCAGTGTTGTCCTTTCTCTTCCGCTTTCAACTGCATACCATAATGTTCCCTTATGCACAAGCATGCTCCCACACCCACTGTACGCAGGCGGCTTTATCTCAAAAGTCTTTGTGCATTCATACATTTTCATGCTCCCACCTTCCTTCTAACGCAATTTTAATTTCCTGCCTGCTTTAATATTGACACTCTTGAGCAATCCCTTTAATGGCCTATATTTACACAAATGTGAGTACATATAGTGTGAAAATTGTTCAATATCATTTTTGGCGGCAAGCTGCTCTATGATATCAGATACATCATCATAACAGCTTGCATAGCCGTCTGACTTCATGTCGTCTGCCATTCCACATTTTCTCACAAATGCATCAAACCTTTTCTGCAGTTCTTTTTTCAGTTTTTTTTCATTAATCATGTCACTTTTCCCTTTCCTGCCGGTTGTTTTTTTTCTTTATGCGCCATGAATATACTCATTCCAAGTCCTGCTACTGCTATAGAATGTGATCATTCATTAGCAATTTGTCGATGAACGCATTACCGGAAAACAATACATTCCAATAATTTTGACATACTTATGCCTATATAATACAGCATTAATTAAACTGATCTCATTGTCCGTTATTGAGTCTGAATTACAGGAAATCTTATTACATAAAGATGCTATATTATCATCAGTACAATTAACCTCAACTACACGATATTCATTTTCTCTATATTGCATCGCCTTTTTTAAACTATTCATATTATGTAATCTAATATCTTCTGACAACGACTTGATCCAATAAATAAGTTTTTTCTGTTCAGCCACATTCATATTTGCAATATCAAATGAAGACTTGATTGGATAATATTTTTTATACATTTTTGAATTGAACATATTTCTTATATCTCCTTATCTGATTTTTTTATAAAGTTGTAATTTCAAAACTACTCATTTTCCTATGATGGTGTATATAGCATGAGCTGTCAGAGTAATCGCAACACCTTTTAGAGAATGTTGCAGTTACCGTTGCAGTTACTTTGATGATTACTTATAAGAGAAGGTCTTAAAAAAAATCCAAATCAGTTAAAATTTAGCTCTTTCATTCTTTCATGAATTAAAGTAATACCTATGGAATCATAGTTACCATGAATCGTAACTGTTTCGGTTAAGATGTCAAACAATATATCATGTTCCCATTCAACCATGTCATTTTCTACTTCTACAGAAGACGGATATACATATTGGTTTTCTATGTGAATCGGAGCATATCTATATGAATCTTCATCTTTATAAATTAAATAAAGACCATATTTTTCAAAAAGTATTTTTTCTGTTTTTGTTGGATTTTCATTAATATATTTCATCGGCTATCCCCCTAAATCCTTATTTTTTACAAATCCCAAATAACTTTTGTTTTTCCATTTTCATCAATAAAAATTTTTTTACCACTGGGGGTATGTACACATATCCCCTTATGTGAAGAACTTATTTTGCCAATCTTTAATCCTCTTTTACCTGTCTTATTTTTACTCATTGTCGCTACCTCCGTGTACCGGATTCCTATCTTCTACATCTCACACTTCCACCAGCATCTATATCACCTGATACGTTACCACAAGTTTCAGAACCACCTGCATCTATATCTCCTTTGACATCTCCACTGACTTCACAACTGCCACCACAATCAATACTTCCTGAATTGCCGTGAACTTCTACTGATCCACCACAATCAATTTTGTTTACATCTCCTTCGATGGTTACTTTAATATCACCACTATTACACTCTTGAATTGTTTTACCATCTACAATAACCTTTCCATTGCTGATGACAATATTAATTCCTGAACATGTGATTGTTTTACCATTAATGGTTATTCGTAAGAAACCCCTTTCCTGCCGGTTGTTTTTTTCTTTATGCGCCATGAATATTTTAATCATTCCGAGCCCTACTACTGCTATAATTACAAATATCATCAATTCATATGATTTAGTTAAAAGCATTGTCAACAGCGGCAGAAAAAGCTCCATAAACAATGAAAAAAATAAGTCTTCAAAATCTATGCGTTTTGTTATTACTCCAACAACAAAACTAATAAGAAATATTGAAATTGCTATTGTTCCTGATAGTGCAGATACAGACATATTTATTGCATTATACCCTATATGATATGTAAAATCTGAAGCACAGATAAAAGCTGTCCCTATAAGCAGATACTTATTTTCCAGTTTCTTTGGTACCTGTGACATGAACACATAAGCGATCTCAATTATCATTGCCAAATAAAATATCACTTCTCTCATTCAAAATCTCCTCTCCTCATCATCCGGTACAACGTGGCTTTTGATGGATACTGTTCATCTGTCTTTATCCCTGATTTCTTAAGCTCATCCAATGCAGTCTGTGGACTGACACATTCATCAATGAGTTTCTGCCTTAAGAATTTATACATTTCGCCATTTTTATCGAATATTCTTTCCTTGCGGCCCCTGTTATTCATTGATATTTCATACTGCTTCTGCGCATATTGGGCATCATAAACACCATCCTCATTTGTTCCACGTCGTATTTCCCTGTATATTGTTGAATACTCAAAATTCATCCTCTCTGCGACTTCCATAATTGTAATGCTTTTATTTTTTTTAAGCATTTCCTGTATCTGACAGCGGTTTTCATATGTTACTGTCTTATATTTCCTGCTTATGTACATGTTTTACCTCCTTTTCATTCCTGGTACCGGAATCCGGTACCTCAAGAAAATCCATCATGTCAATCTGTCCTTCAATGCTGTCTGACGGCACTCTTCCTGCAGGAGCCCGGTTCTGTGGTTTATGAATTTTTCCGGAACTTCCTGTTATTAGCTCCCCAACAGACAGGGGGCTCTTTGTGTATTCTATAATCAGATGCAGCGCCTTTTTCCTGTAACGCTCAAATGTGGTCGGTGACATGTCAAACTGTATTCTTACGTTCTCATACAAATCATTTTCAACATATAACTGACTCAGCAGCGTATAATAAGGGTCGTCCAGCGCCAGATAACAGGCCCATACACGATTAACCATATCCTCCTGATTCGACAGCTCTGTGAGCATCGTTAAAAGCTCTTTACGTCTTATTTCCCTGTCTTTTTCAAGTTTAATTATAAGGTCAGACAGGTCTTTCTTTTTTCCACCTTTAGGGCCGGGCAACAGGCTGTTATGTGCAGCTGAGATGCTTTTTTCAGCTATAAGCTCATCCATAAACACCCCCATGTCACTCCGGCTTACCTCGCGGAAAAGAAGAACCATCTTTTTATTAATGTCATTAAGCATTTTTTCGCGGTTAGACAGTATTTTTTTAATTCTGTCTTCTGTAATTATTACACTCATTTATTCACCCTTTTTCCATATGCGCGGCAGATATAAAAATCTGCCGCAAAGGTTTTATGATGGCTGCCATTTCTGGCAGCAAAGATACTTTCTTCATTTGATGCCACGCACAGCCGTGCCGGTTATGGCACGGCCTGCGGAAAGTACCATTATTCTTCCATATCTTCAGTATTCCCAACATCCGGACCTTCTCCGTACTCTCTTGCACATCTTTTTGAATCAGGATAGAGATACATACATGCTCCTCCCGATATCGAACATTCAAATCCGTGATATTCATCTGTTTTTATTGCACACAAACATCCCATATTATTTTTCCTCCTTAGCCAATTTTTCTAATCCTTGTACTATATACTCCTGCCTTCTTAAAACTTTAACCGGAACATCTGCACCGGCCTCTGCACGCTGTCTAATCATTTTAAGCCGCTCTCTTTGTTCTGTAAGGTAAAAAGCCAGGTCATACATAACTTCAAGACTCTTTTTGAATTCATCTTCATCATCATCGAATACATTTTCCTCATCCTCTTCTGACATGATTTCCTCGTCTATGTCCATATCAATGTTGTTAAATGCATACTGGCCGGTCATGCCCTGTTCTTCCTCCTGCATCCTTTCATATCTGTCTGAACCTGTAACACCATCCACAAGGTCAAGGAACTCTGTCCATGACAGTCTGTCTGAGTTACACACTATGATGCCTTTTGGCCTGCAGTCATATGATATTCCTGCCTCACATCCGCCTCTGTATGATTTTGCAAAATGAGACATAAGGTATTCTCTCAGCTCTTTGGATGAATTAAACTGCCGGTCTGCGTCCTTTAAAAACAGATCATAAAAAATTCTGACCTGTCTTGGTTCCGGCTCTCTTTTAGGTTGGGAAGCTTCTTTATGCGCTTCTATCTCCCTCATGGTTGTCTTTCCATCCATTATCAATTCTTCCTGTTTTTCTTCAGGAAGTGAGGCCAGTGCCAGCGCAGCGCTTTTATTTATATGTCCCTTTTCCAGAGCCTCTCTTCCTTTATCACCAAGATTCTTTGAAATATTAACGTAATCTCCAACTGTCGTTTTTCCCATATTCAGAATGCGGGCTATTTTTTCAACCGTCTTACCTCCATGCACATGCTTAAACTCGTCAGGATATTTATCGAGAAGATATTTGATGCGTTCTATTTCATGCAGCTTTTCTGCATCTGTCTTTGGGATGAAGCCATTAGTTGCATAAAGCTGGAACTCTGCCTGCACATCATCAACATGCTCTACCTTGCATGGAAGGAACTCAAACTCCTTAAGTCCTTCATGCTCTACCAGATACCTGCAGGCAAGTCTTCTGTGATGACCTGCAATGATTTCATATGTGTCAGTTCCACTTTTTCGGACCAGTAAATCCTGAAGAACCCTGCCAGCCGATTTAATCAATTCAGCAAAAGCAGCTATATCATCCTCTGTTGCACTTTTACGATACTGGTCTGTATTGTCAATAAGCTTGGTGTAATGTATCCATCTGGTCTCACTTCGTGGTTTGCTGTCAGTTTTCTTTACGTCACTGTTAAATACAGCTCCGAATTTAGCCATGGAACTCACCTGCTTTCTCGCTTAAAATCTCATTTGCAAGCTCCAGATAATCATCTGCTACCGGATTACTTTTTCTATGTTTTGCTACCGGCTTATAGAGCAACAGGGCATTATCAACTGCTGACGAAGCACTTACACACGTTGTTAAAAATGGATAATCATGTCTGCCAACAAGGTCCTCATAAATCTCTCTTTGTGCCCTTCTGTTTGAATTCACCATAGTTGCAAATACTTTCCATACCGGTGAACAGACAGGCTCCATTAACTCACCATCCATAACCGGATATATATATCTAAGTCCATTTATCTTTTCATCTACAACTGATAAATTATCACGACAGAATTTATTCAGGGATACCGGAGTAAGCACCAAATCAGCTGCGCAAATACATGTAATAGTCAGCTGCTCAAAGGCAGGCCTCGTATCAATAAGGCATATATCATATCTGTCTGCCACGGTATCCAGTGCCTTTTTTATCACATCAATATGTGATGCATCATCCTCCTCCAGTTCTGTACTGCCCGGTATGACATCAATATTGCCATACCTGGTTCTATAAATACTTCTCTTTACGTGTGCCGGATTCCGGTACACATCTTTGATTGACCGTTCTGTCTTTCTTGGCAAAAAGAATGGCGTTGCATTTGCCTGTGGATCAGCATCCACAACAAGAATCTTCTTTCCAAGCTGCATAAAAGAATATGCAAGATTTACTGTTGTAGTTGTCTTTCCTACTCCACCTTTTAAATTGCTGATAGTTATTTTGTACATCATAAAACCTCTTTTCTGCTGTTTGTTTTCACAGCTATAAAACCTTTTAATAAACAGTTCTGATCCCCTTGAGTTCATCCGGTAATTGCTCAGGCAGATTATCCAAATCAAGTTCCAGCAAAATTTTAAGTCGTTCACTTGACTTGTTGTCTGCTTTCACTGCTATATTTTTTCCATTCACATAATGTCTAGAGAAATTTCCTTCTCCATCGTACCCACACAGAATTTCTTCTTCATGTTCTCTACGATTCTGTATAAGTATCCATGTTCCACAAGCCTGTGACCTTATTGTTATCTTTTCGTTTTCAAGCCACTCGCAGCCTTCATATTTTGAATAAACCAGTTCTTTTATTTTTGGCAGTTCAATGTAACTTACATTCTGCGCACGTCTGAAAAGCTCTTTTTTGCCAATATAATCATAAATATTCTTTGCCATAAGTGGCTCCTTTCTCTGAAAATCGTAACTGATTTACAGTTTTACTTATTTTTTCTGATTAACTTACTGTCATCAAACCATTTAATACTGCTTCCGGCAAACTCCGTCTTTGGAATATACACACTAGCTGTTGAGGTGAATAATTTGTCGCTTTTTCTGAAGTATGCTGTTGATGTTGTGTTCATTTTGCGTCCTCACTTTCTTATAAATGTTAGTAAATCAACTTTTGGCACATAACACCGTGTTTTATTGCATACCCACTGTGTTTTTTGTTACAATGTGTGTGCGGTGAATGTGTGTGTTTTAACATAGTGCCTATAGCGAATGCCACTTTGTATTACACCCATTCTTTACAACTAAAAAACGCGGTAGAGTTAATTTCTTAACTCTACCGCGAGCGGTGTAGAATGCATAAGGATTAACTCTTTATGCATTTAATATAATACTTTACGATCCACTTCCCTCATTTCAATCCCAGCTCTTTCAATACCTCAGCCGAATACCAGCTTTTTCACACCAAAAAGTTCGTATACAAAAAAGAATGCCGTAAATACACAAAAACCAGTTCGTAAAATCATACTTTTACGAACTGATTGTATTTTTGGTCAGTTTTGCAAACTGGAATTGAACAAAATCGCTGCGCGATGGCCTGCCAAGGCTGTGACGCAGTTTTTC
>OCHL01000530.1_pt1 | contig 34941 bp, 26 predicted proteins | sample 1538421 | NCBI WGS metagenome assembly OCHL01 (sample SAMN04571690, study PRJEB22368) | human gut metagenome | biome: human gut; material: stool | host: Homo sapiens | place: Luxembourg | collected 2012-06-01 | reverse complement strand
TGATTATTCCGGGGCTCTCTGAGCCACCTGTCCGGACTTTGAGAGCCACCATTCCGGAGAATGAGAGCCATATATTCCGGTAATTCAGAGCCACCTTATTTGGCTCTATTACATATATTTCCTTTATACTGTAAATACACACCTTTGGTGTGAATACAGATAAAGGAGGTCATAAGTTATGACCAAGTATCGTGAAATCCTACGCTTGAAAAGCTTAGGATTCAGTGAGAGGAACATCGCACAGAGTTGCGGTGTATCCAGAAACACAGTCGCTAAGGTTTTGAAAAAGGCAGCGGAAATCAAGCTTTCATGGCCGCTGGATTTCGACATGACCGACAGTGCACTAGAGGAGCTGATGTTTCCTAAGGATAAGTCGGCAACGAATAAACGCATGCCAAACTTTGACTACATTCGCAAAGAACTTCTGCGAAATGGTGTAAACAAAAAGCTTCTCTGGGTAGAATACTGTGAGGAGTGCCGCATGAGCAGCGAAGAGCCTCTAATGTATTCTCAGTTCTGCTACTACATCCAGAAGGATGAAGAAAAACGCAGGGCTACCATGCGTATCCCCAGAAAACCAGGTGAACAGATTGAAGTTGACTGGGCCGGTGACCCTGCCCACATCATTGATCCGGACACCGGAGAAATCACAGATGCATGGATATTTGTAGGTGTATTAACTTACAGTCAGTATGCTTTTGTAAAAGCATATATGAATGAGAAAATCGACAACTGGATCAAAGCTCATGTCCAGATGTTTGATTTCTTTGGAGGTGTCACACCTATGCTCGTTTCTGATAACTGTACAACCGCAGTGAATCATAAAAAGAGTGACTGGTACAACACTGCCTTAAACACAACTTATCATGAGATGGCAGAACATTACAATCTCGCCATCCTTCCGGCCAGAATCCGGAAACCCAAGGATAAACCGAATGTAGAGGGATCAGTAGGAAAGATATCCACATGGATAACAGCAGCCCTTCGCAATGAGCAGTTTTTCTCTCTTGCAGAATTAAATGCTTCAATCCGTGAAAAACTGGATGCCTACAACGCCCGTAAATTTCAGAAAAAGGAATGTAGCAGACTCAGTTTATTTCTTGGGGAAGAAATGCCATTACTGGCTCCGTTGCCTGCTACACCTTTTGAACTGGCTGAGTGGAAACAAGCCACCGTCCAGTTTAACTATCACATCGCAGTAGACAGAATGTTCTACTCCGTGCCTTATCAGTATATCAAAAATAAGGTGGATGTGCGTATAACAGATACAACGGTTGAAATATTTTATAATCACAATCGTATTGCCTCTCACAGACGACTCTATGGAAGAAGCGGTCAGTATTCTACAGTGACAGAACATATGCCACAGGAACACCAGAAATATCTGGAATGGAACGGTGACCGGTTCCGTAAGTGGGCTGATTCGATTGGAATTAACACAAGCAAGGTTGTCGATGCAATACTTACCTCCGGCAGGATTGAACAGCAATCCTACAGAAGCTGCATGGGATTACTGAAACTGGCAGAAAAATATTCGCCTGGAAAACTGGAGCAGGTCTGTGCTAAGGCACTTTCTTATTCCGGTAAACCCAGCTATAAAAGTATCAAAAATCTATTGGCTGCTGTGAAGAATGTACCTGGTACTGAACCAGAAGCATCTCAAGCAGAAAAACCACACGGCATAACCAGAGGAGCCAGATACTATGGAGGTAAACAATCATGACAAATCAAAGTACAATCGATAAACTTATTGAAATGCGTCTGACTGCTATGGCGGATGCATTCCGCATCCAGATGGATGATCCTACAATGAAGGAAGTGCCGTTCGAGGATCGGTTCGGTATGCTTGTTGATGTCGAATACAGCAACCGTAAAAACAATCGTCTGAAAAGGCTGATCCGCCAGGCTGAACTTGAGCAGCCAGATGCGAGCATTGCAGCAATTGATTATCATTCTGGGCGAAAACTGAACAAAGCATTGATTAATCGTCTGGCAACCTGTGAATACATTACAGAATACCGGAACATCTTTATTACTGGAGCAACTGGAAGCGGTAAAACCTACATGGCCTGTGCCTTTGGCATGGAAGCATGCAAGCACTATTACTCAGTACGGTATGTACGACTTCCTGATCTATTATTGGACTTACAGGCTGCCAGGGACAATGGAACTTTCTCGACTGCCCTGAAGAAATACACTAAGCCAATAGTACTGATTATTGATGAGTGGCTGCTTCTTAAATTGACAGAAGCTGAAGCCAGAAATCTTTTTGAACTGATACATAAAAGACGAAAAAAATCTTCAACGATCTTTTGTTCTCAGTTCCGTGAAAGTGAATGGTACCAGCAAATCTGTGATGGTGAAAGTACTCTTGCTGATGCCATCATGGATCGTATATCGTATGATTCTTATAAGATCGATATTGAAAGTGTTGACCCATCTAAAGACCTCTCTATGAGAGAAGTGTATGGACTGGATCCTGCAATGGCAAAGTAACTTAATAAATAAAATGGGGTGGCTCCGTTAGTCCGGACAGGTGGCTCTCGCCACACCGGACTGGCGGCTCTGCCGCACCGTAATATTCAATTGAAGGAGCTGATACATCTTGAGGAACATGCTTACCGGAGATAATCCGGCTCGTGCAGGCGAAGACTCCTATGGGAAGAGCGAAGCAATAATGACACCACCGAAAGGTATAGGACCTCTGCTGAAACAGAGACTGTGGCTGTATTTTTGCAGTCGGGTTATGTTCCTTGTGACAGTTCTGGTAATGAATACCGCAAAGAAGCGTCAGAAGCTGACAGACATGCAGAACTATGTGCTTCCGTATCTGCAGAGCTTTTGCAACCTGGAAGAACAAGGTGTGAAGGAGAGACGAGAACAGCAGATAGCGGAAAGAAATGAAGGAAGAGCAGATGAGCGAGTAACAAGTACCGAGGCGAATGCAGTGGTTAAGGATGCAGGAAAGACAGATAGAAAAACGGCACAGCAGAAGCAGATGGTAGATGGAAAAGATAAGAAATTATCCATTCATGAACGGCTTGAAATCAATAAGAGAATCATCCAAGAAAAACAGGGAAAAGATAAGCCGGAGAGAGGAGCTGATCGTGGTGTAAGATAAAATTCCCATCCTGATAGGTAACTGCATAGATAAAGTTATCTATCAGGATTTTTTGAGTTATAATATCATTTTTTAACAACATGTATTTGACAGATTTCCTCGTAGAAAGTATCATAAATATATGCAACAACTGAATATCGTGGACTGTCCAGCTATATTTTTTTACTTGAATAGTCTTGCATACAAGAGTATATAATCAATAAATAAATGTCTAATAAATCTTCTGGTCTACGGGTACAATATAAGTATCATAGACTAGAAGAGAGGTGCATATACTTGTGCATAGAAGAGTATATTCCGTTGAGAATAGCGGAATTATGCCAGAAGCGAGGATATACAAAGTATAGATTAGCTCAGCTTACAGGAATAACGCAGACTGCTCTTGGAAATATATTAAATCAGAAAAGTATGCCAACAATGGCTAACCTGGAAAGAATCTGTGATGCTTTTGAAGTTACAATCGCACAATTTTTTTCAGAGGATGGAAGAAGATTGAATCTGACAGATGAGCAAAAAGAAATACTTGATATTTGGGATAGCATGGAAGAAAAAGAAAGAGAAATTTTTATGACGTTTATCCGTAGCATGAAGAAGTGAATGGACAGTTCAGCGAATATTGTGAACTGTCTCGGGGGGGGGTATAATACAAACTGTATACTTATGCCACTTTTGAAAACACAACATCAGATGATGATACAACGAATGTGGAGAACAAAAGACAAATTTGACGAGGTGCTGAATGGCTTATACGGTAAAAAAATTATTAGAATCAAATCAATTTCCTGATATGAAATTAGTAGCAGGTGAGAAAAGCCTGGATCAGGAGATTAAAGGAATACGAATTATTGAAATAGAAGATATGGAGAGATATCTGACTGGAGGAGAGCTTCTTCTTACAAATATGAAAGTGTATTTCGGAGAAACGGACAGAGAGTTTCGGAAACATTTGAATGAACTGGAGAAGAAACAGGTCAGTGGATTTATTATAAAGCAGCATCCGGACATGGTACAGAAAGTCAATTATTATGATATTTTATTAAAGTTTTGTTCGGAACGTAATATTCCAGTGATAGAAATTTCGGAAGATGAGTATTATTGGGGTATTATAAAATATGTTATTCTGCAGATCTATGATGAAAATATCGCACGGTTGATTTATTTCAAATTGACACACGACAATATTTCTAACATGTTATTGGATGGAGAGGATTTTGAAGATCCAACTAAAAATATTTTGTTTCTATTGTCTTCCATGATTGATAATCCGGTAGCGTTATATTATAGTAACTTAACTTGCTGTGCGTCCACAACGCAGGATCTGTCTGATTTTGTATTTGAGAAAAATGTTGAGAAATATAAACCGGATATTGTTACCAGATTTGAATACAAAAAACAGAGAAAAGAGCATACGCAATATATTACAAAAATACATGTGTTAGGCCGAACAGAAATTTATTTGGTAGTCACGGAAGTGAATATGCCATTAACAATACTGGACTATATGGCATTGGAAAATGCTGTTTTTACTTTACAGTATAGTTTTATGGAAACATATGCTCGAAATGAGATGGAAAAAAAATATCAACGAGATATTGAATATAGCTTGCTTAATGGTTTATTAACGGGCGATGAATTGAGTAAAGCTGCAAGAATGCTAAAATTGAAAGATACAGCTCAATATTGTGTGGTAAGTTTTCATACGATTTCAAGCAATAGCGAAGATTATTATACAAAAGAAGAATTAGAAGAAATCGGAGTGATAGAAGGCGAGATTCAGAGATTACTTCCAGATGAACATATTTACCGGAATTTGAATCAGATTGTGTGTATTCATGAAATTAAGCATGGGGAAACACAAGCAGGGTTCCGGGAAGAAATGGAAAAATTATATCAGACAGTACAGAAGCAGATTTTTCACAGAAATAAGACAACGGATTTTCAGATTGGCATTGGAAGTATTGTTAATGGATATGGAGATTTGAAAAAATCTTTTAAGGATTCAAAGAAAATCATAGACTATATGGATATGCTCAGATATCTCTATGGTGATAAGAATATATCGGTAGCCGATTTTTCTAAGCTCGGTTTTTTCCAGATTTTTGAAAAAATCGAAAATCGTGATGAACTGATGGAATATGTGCCAGAGTCACTTGTGAAATTATATTGGTATGATAAAGAACATGATGGAGAACTGATTGAAACGTTGCAGGCGTATCTGGACTGTGATAAGAGTGCGAATAAAGCAGCTGAAAAACTCTATGTAAATTATCGTACTCTTTCAGGGCGATTGAAAAAAATAAAAGATATTTCCGGCATTGATTTCAAGAATTCTGCTGAGATGCTGGCTGTTAGAAATGGAATCGTTTTATTCAAAATGGCAGAAACACTGTAATTCAAAGAGAAACTATATCTCTATGGTATGGTTTCTTTTTTTTTGCGAAAACCGATAACTACAAATTTTTTGTAGCAAAACGTGAAAATATATTCCTATTCTCTGTATTATTTTTGCAAAAAACAAGTGCTATACTTTAACCAGTACATAAAAGGATACCTTGATTATCTAAGTTGATATGAAGCAGGAATGAAACATGAAAAAGAAACAGGTTGAGAAAGAACAGAATAATGAGAAACAGCTTCCCAGACAGGAAACGACACTGGGAGAAGATATCTTTCAGCTGTTATTGAAGATTGTTCTTATCATTTTGGCAGTCATCCTTGTTTTTACATTTATGTACGGGATGGCGAGAATCAATGACGTATCTATGAAACCAGCAATAAAAGATGGTGATCTGGTCATGTATTATCGACTGGACAAGCGTTTTGTGTCCGGTGATATTGCAGTATTTAAGAAAGATGGCAGAACAACCACAGGCAGGGTCGTAGCAGTCGCAGGTGATACCGTAGATATAACAAAAGACGGTTTGATGATTAACGGTGCTACGCAGATTTCACAGGATATTTATTTTGACACCACACAGTTTCAAAATGGAGTTGACTTCCCAATCACCGTTGGAGAAGGTCAGATATTTGTACTGGGTGATAACAGACCGGAGGCGTCAGACAGCAGAATCTATGGCTGTATCAATGTAAAAGATGTCAAAGGAAAAGCGATTGCGGTTATTCGGACCAGAGGACTCTAATCCCCTCCTCCGTTAATCAAATAGAAACAAACAATATTATTTACAAGGGAGGAAGCATTATGAGCATGAACAAAATGTTCAAAAAAGTGCTCGCAGTTGTTGCTGCTGGTGCCATGACGATGGGAATGGCAATGCCAACATTTGCGGCAGATGAGGGCAAGACAACGGAGGCATGGATTACTAAGACCTACAACACAGAGGTCGGAAAGGCTGAGAAGTTTAGCTTTACAGCAGAGCAGGTCAAGACAGGAACTGGTATAATTACAACAGATGCAGCGGTTACTATGCCGGAGTTATCATTTACCGATACTGAAACAGGAACAACTTCTAAGAGAGGTCAGATTACATTTCCAACATATCCAGAAGCAGGAAAGTATGAGTATACTGTAACAGAGACACAGACAGTAGATCCAGCAGTAGTTAACGGTGAGCATGAAAAAATGATCATGTCACAGGCTGAGTATACAATGGATGTATATGTTACAGATGGTGCAACTGGTACAGAAATTTCTAATATCATTGTAAATAAGACAAAAAATGATGCAGGTCAGACAGCAACTGGTAAAGTAGATATTGGAAATACAGGTACTAATGATTTCAAATTCACCAACACCTATGTACAGGAAGCAGGTACAGGCGAAAATCCGAAAAATCCAGATCCGACATATCCGGATAATGGATCTTTGAAGGTATCTAAAGCAGTTATTAATGCAAATGGTACAGCAACAACTCCTGACGATGCGTTCGCTTTCACAGCAACATTTGCATTCCCGACTGGAACAGATGCAAACACACTTGGCGGAATCAAGGCTGCTAATGGAGATACTGTTACATCTGTTGAGGGCGGAACATACACATTCAAGTTGAAAGCAAATGAAAACATGAAGTTCACTGGTGTTCCAGTAGGAACAACAATTACTGTAAAAGAGTCTGCAGCTAAAAACTACAAAGGTAGTGCAGAAATCATCATCAATGGTGCTAAACTGACTCCTGTTGCTGAAACATCATACAATACAGAACTCACAGCAGTAACTAACCAGAAGTTAGGTCAGAAACAGAATACCGTTGATGTAACCAATACATACAACGATGTACCTGTAACTGGTATCATCATGAACACTCTTCCATACGTTCTGATGATTGCACTTTGCGGTGTAGCACTGATTGCTTTTGTAGGATTCAAACGCAGAAGATTACAGAAATAATAAAATATAGCAACCAGGAAAGGGGATGTGTGCGGCGTTGCTCCGCCGCATCCCTTTTTGCTAATTTTGCGAGCAAATTGGTCAGATGAACCAGTTTTGATAAATATAAAAGAAACAGAAATGGTGAAAGGAACTTGTACATATGCTTCGGATGAAGAAAGTGCTGAAAGGAATTATCAGAGGATTAGACCATATTGTAAACTTCACAGCCTTATCGCTGATTCTTGCAGCCATGTTTCTCTCAGGTTATATGCTGTGGGACTCCCACCAGGTATACCAGACAGCAGATGCAAAGAACTATGAAGCATATATTCCGACAGAAAAGAATACAAAATCTTTTGAAGAATTGCAGAAAATCAATCCAGATGTGATTGGATGGATAAGAATCAATGATACCAACATCAATTACCCGCTGGTGCAGACAGATAATGATGAGACTTATATGAATACAGATGCGGAAGGAAACTATTCCCTGAGCGGAGCGATTTTTTTACATTGTGCAAATAAACCGGACTTTTCGGATTTTGACAATATTATATATGGTCACCATATGGAAAAACACATGATGTTTGGAGATATTGGTGAGTTTACGAAGGAACAGTATTTCAACGAACATCCATATGGAAATCTGTTCTTTGATGGTAAAAATCATGGAATCGAAATTTATGCATTGTTACAGGTAGATGCTTATAATGAGACGATTTTCAATGTGTGTCTGGACACACCAGAAGCGAAACAGGAGTATCTGCAGGAAATCGAGAACAATGTTTTATATAAAAGAGATATGAATATAACGGAAGATGATCATCTGGTTTTGCTGACCACCTGTACATCGGATATGACAAATGGAAGAAATATCCTGGTGGGACGCTTAACAGATCAGATATATCCGGAAAAAGAAAAAGCCAAAAACGTAGGTACAGGAATTGATGAACTGAAAAATGCAGTAGGAAAAGTGCCAGTTATTGTATGGTTTATCCTGATTGTCCTTGTACTGATTCTGATAGCAAGACAGATAGAAAAGAAAAGAAACAAGAAGAAAGAAGGAGAGGGAGAAGTATGAGAACAACACGTTTGACAAAAATAGCCATGGTTATATTCCTGTCCATGATATTCTTTCTGGGTGTTCAAAGACCAGTACTGGCAGCTGACAGAAACACAACAGTGAAAATACCAGTGGAACAGATATTTGAAGTAAACAATTCTGCAGATGCTGACAAAACAGGCTCTTATGTTTTAATAGCAGATCAGATACAAAATCCAATGCCGGAGGGAAGCAATAGAAGAACATTTACCTGGAATATGAGTGGTAATTCTTCTACAGAGCTGATTATGAATGTCGGACAGGTAGGAGAATATCATTACAAGCTGTACCAGGCAACAGAGAATAAAGAAAATTATACATATGATTCAAAAACCTATGATGTAACGATTGAAGGATTCTTTGATTCCAATAATGAACTGATGGCGGTAACAGTGGTCAAAAATGAAAATGGAGATAAAGTATCGAAGGCGGTTCCATCTTCCCAAAGATCAAAGGATATTATTCATAATGGTTCGCCGGTAAAGACAGGTGATGATAGTCCGGTTGCAGGCTATTTGTTCTTATTCTTTGGCTCAGTTATCTGCCTTTGCGGATTACTCATGGAGAAGCAGAAGAACAGGAAGGAAGATGCGAAAAATGAGGCATAAGAATTGGAAAACATATTTGAAAATAGCATGTTCCTGACTTCTAATTTTTTCTGATTCTTCCTTTTTCAATCAATGAGTTTATGTACGGAACAAAGAAAAGAGAGAGAGGTGAGCACCTATGCAGCTTACTAATACAACGGATTATGCAATCAGGATTGTCTGTTATTTGGCAATAAAAAAGCGCAGGGTTACAACGGCAAAATTAGCTTCTGAATTAAAGATTCCGGAGAGCTATATTCCAAAAATCACAAAGCAGTTAAAAAAAGAGAAGATTATTTCAGCTTCTGAAGGTACCAGTGGAGGATATGCCATTGCCAAAAATCCAGAAAAGATTTCGTTATTTGATGTCATATCATGTATGGAATCAACAATGGCAATCAGTCGCTGTCTTGAAAAGGATGGATTTTGCTCCAGAAACTATACGGATTGCTGTAAAGTACATCAAGTCTTATTGGACTTACAGAACATTTACAATAACCGATTAGAAAATGTGAAAATCTCTGATATTATCAGACCGGGGAAAGATGAATATTTTGGGCGATTTTATATCATTCTGAAAGTTAATTTAGCGGAAAACAGTTATGAATGTATCTATTCTCATAACAGGGGGATTTATGATGATGTAAAAACTGCAGGAACATATGATGATTTTCTGAAAGTATATTGTGAAAAATATGTATGTGAAAAAGATTGTGAAAAACTGCAGGAATTTTTGAAAAGCGATTCGTTGACAGAGCATTTGAAAAAGGGCTGTTCAGAAGAAGATATCGTTTATCAAAGAAGAAGCGAGAAAAACTCAGAGACTTATGTTTGGATGGAAGTAAAAAGATTTGTGGATGAAAATGAGAAAACTGCTGTTATTACATTCCATAATGCAAAAGTTATCCCTAACACAATTGTAAATATGGAACGGGAATTAAGACAAAAAGCACAGGATGAGACAAAACAGTATTGGAAAATGGTTTCGCTTCTGGCTGCAGTGTTGAATCACAATAATCTTATAGAAACAGAACATCAGGATGATATCTGTTTTTATACAAAACAAGTGTATCTTCAACTACAGAAAAACTATCCGGAGTATGGGATTACAGAGGAAGAAATAGAAAATGTCTCTCATCTGGCTCCAATTCATGATATTGGAAAAATCCGTGTGCCGATAGAGATATTGAACAAAAACGGTAAATTAACAGCTGATGAGATGGAAATTGTAAAGCAGCATCCTCTTACAGGGGCAGAGATGACATTGCGGTTTCCACAAGGAACTACGACAGAAAAACTTAATAAGTATAGCTATGAAATATGCAGATATCACCATGAAAGATATGATGGATCTGGTTACCCGGATGGACTAAAAGGTGATGAAATACCACTTTGTGCTCAGATAGTAGGCCTTGTGGATGCTTATGATGCATTGGTCAGTGTACGCCCCTATAAAAGAAAATTAAAGCATGAAGAAGCCATAAGAATGATTGCCAACGGTGAATGTGGTGTATTTTCAAAAAAACTATTGCAGTGCTTTATAGCAGCGGCAATGCAGAAGGAATGGATAAAAAAGGCAGATAGTTGAGAAAAGTAAAATATGTTTTTAGGAGGAATTTGTGTGAAGAGGAAAAAGAGATGGCTAAGATGGATAGCCTGGACACTTTTATTGGTTTTGTGCATGAATAGCGCAGGAACGACAGTTTTGGCAGTTTCAGTGGAAGAAGAGAATATTCCAAATATAAATAGTACTCAAGAGGGTGAAATGCGCACAGAAGATTTTATTCCGGAGGAAAGTAGAGACTCCTGGAGAGGAAATCACCCCGCCATTAGAAGAGATTCCGGAGGAAGAAATTACTTCATCCCAGGGAGAGCTTTCAGAAGAAGAAAAAGCCTTCGAGGAGCAGATTGCACAAGAGGAATCACCGAAACTTCAGGAGATTTCCGAAGGATTTGATATTGATTTCTATGTCATTATTGATGGAAACAAGGTAAAGCTTCAGCATAATGACATTACCGGCATTGCAACATGGAAAGACGGAAGAACTACCTATCATGGTGTTTCCATTGAGGACCTGCTCCGGATATATGAAGAATTTGGATTTGTGAAAAACAGCGAGAGTCAGAATCCGGATGCGATAAAAAAGTTTGCAGGATAGAATACGGAGAAGTTTATACAGACACAAAATCCGGAAAGACATATGTTTCTTACAATTATGGACAGAATAAACAAGGGGAAGCGATAGATGTTTACTACCTTCCAAATGGAAAAGGCCTTGCATTAAATTTAAAAGATTCTGTAAAAAAGGATAACTCGTTTTATTCCGTAGAGGTAAAGGGAGAAGGGCAGGATCGGATTCGTTATGCATTAACAGGAACTGTAGTGGAAGAAGCTGTGGCTGATTTTAATCCCCAATTGTCGGACCAGACAGACCAGATCGAATGGACCTGTATGGGAACAGATGATAAGGTGATAGATGGTATACGGGAATCAGGGAACCAGACGAGGTTCACAATCGGAAAGATCACACAGTCTTATGTGATCCAGAGAGCGGATCAGACAGCCTTTGACATTCAGTTTTATATATATGCAGACAATGAGGTTCGAAAGCTGCCGGCTGATTCTCTGAAAAAGGTGTATAAATGGAACCGTCAGGGCAGATGCTATTTATCTGTCAGTGATCTTGCTGAGATTTATAGAGAGTTCGGCTTGAATGCAGAGGAAACACAGTCCGGAAATTATTTTCCATATACAGTCCGTGGTGAGAAGACATTAGCACAGGCGACAGTGGTAACTTATAAAGGACAGCAATATGTATCTTATAACCTGGACAAGCAGGAAGCAACTGTACCAACAGACGTTTATTATATGCCAAAAGGAGCATCTGATGGCGAAAAAATTCCGGATAATAATTCAGACCAGATTAAGCAGAATAAGAACAGTTTCTATTCGGTTACAGTGATCAATCCGGATGGAAATCGAACTGTGAGTTACTATAAGAAAGATTCTGCGGTCACAATTTCCGTTGATCCTGGAGATACGAAGGAAAGCGACTGGCTTTGTGCCAGTGAGGATGAAAATAAAACAATTTCTCCGGTGAAACAGGGCGATAAACTAACCTTTTCTATTGGAAAGATAGAGCAACCATATACGGTTGCATGCAACACTTTTGCACCAGCAACCTTGAACATTAAATTCTATACTTTTGTAAATAATGAGAGATATAATGTTCTAAACGAAGAAATTCCTGTTATAAAAGATACTACAACAAAGCCGGGAACAGTTTATTATTATATTTCTAATGATGAGTTAAAAAAGCATTTTGAAAAATTTCATTACGATGGTTCTATTCAAAATGAAGCAAAAGAGCGTTTTTATTATTCCAAGAGAGATTACGATACAATCCATAATGCAGGGAAATACACGATAGAAGGTCATGAATGTATTTATATAGGAAAGTCCGGAGAGCCGATGGATGTGTATTACCTGCCAAATGGAGAAAAAATTGATACCATGAGTGCAAAGACCTTATTCGAACACGACGATGATAGATATAACGGTTTTTACAGTGTGACAGTACAGGATGAAGATGGACAGGTTTACAGCGAAACAGCTTTGCGTGATCTTCCGGCAATTGATTTTGTTGCAAGAAAGTCAACACTTACAAGAACAGTTAGTACAAAGCCGCGTGTAGAAGAACAAACGCAGGATATAAACTGGGAATGCAGAAAGGAAGATGGTACTCTTTCAGAAGTTACATGGAGTAAAAATGAAGCAAAGCATACCATGAGCTTTACTATTAAGCCAGATGATGCAGTACGTCCATATGTGATTGTTCCTGATAATACAGAAAAACCGGCAGCAACAAAAGAAGCAAATATTAGTTTTTATGTATTTATCGATGGACATTATAAGCTGATAAAAAATATTAATGCTGAGCAGCATTACATAATCAAAGCAAACAGTGGCCGAGCCAGTCGTTATTATTTGCGAGCTACACCAGATGATACGATTTCTAAAATTTACAGTGAGTTTGGTTTCACTCCGAGCAAGCTGGAGCCCGGCGCAGATCAGAAAGAGAAGATTCTGTTTGGTTATGCGACAGACAGCCGTGTGTTTGTACAGCATCCTTATAAGGACAACGATGGTACATGGTATATTCCTGTCCTGAAAAACGGGAAAGATGTATCTGTCTATTATTTCTCACAGCCAAACCCACTGAATCCAGACAGAATCGAAAATTATTTTGATCGTTTGACAGGACTTTCTTCTCAGGTTGGGCTGGCAGGAAGACATTTCAGTGTAGAGGGAAGTTTTCATCTGATTGAAGTGTTGGATCCACTGAACCTGACCAAAAGAGAGGCGATTAAGAGACAGTATGTAGGCCATGGGGAAGCATATACTGTGGAAGTACCAAAGAGGGCAAGTTTAGAAGGTGAGTATTATGGCAAGGAGATTGTCTGGAGTTGTACATCTAATGACAGGGACGAAAATGAGGTTCTTCCGGAACCGTCCGGAGATGATAAGGTAAAATTTGAAATTCCGAATGTTAACTCATCTTATGAGGTGATCGCAGACAAACCGCTGGAGTCTGGGGCAGTCAGGGTTATCTATAATACAACTCGTTATATGAAGAAACTTCCTAAGGAAGCTAAGTTGACCCCTCAGGTTGAGAATAAGACAAGACATACAGATGATTATGAGAATGAAATAGAAGCTGGAAAACATAACGTTAAGTCACCATATCCTCTGGTTTATGATCATGAAGATAATGACAGCAAAGAGTTGGAACAGTATGAATTCGATCATTGGGATTACAGAAACAAAGACGGAAAGTGGCAGGAATGCGGTGCAGGGGATTCTATTTCTGATCTTATAAATAATAATGCAAGACAGCCAATCACCCTCTATGCAGCGTGGCGTAAGGTGAGTAACCAAAATCGAAAACAGGTACAGTTTTATATCTGTAAGTCAGCGATGCCGGAAGATGGTTCGGTAGCATTACCAACCACGAATGTAGACGATTATACAAGTGCGGTTGCCGTGGCAAACTGTAATGTGAAGGCAAGTATATTGCATGATGTTCCAGTTCTTGGAAATAAGAATCCATCTACGTGGGAACAGTATGCGGATGGAAATAAGAGAGTGCAAGAACTTTTGCAGGGAACTAAACCAGATGAGGGATATATTGGAAATGGAGACTATATCTACAAGATAGATAGAATTCCTTCCGATGAAGAGGTATTCCAGACAATTCGTGAAAGCGGACGTATGATTCGTATCGGAGACAGGGAGATTCCGCCATCGAAATTAGATACCGAATTCTTCACCATTTATTGGTATTCTTTCAAAAGTGAAATGTCCGATGGGTGGCATATTGACGGACGTATTGTAGCAAAAAATGGTTACCTGACAGTAAAGAAAGATTTTGTCGGAATGCCGGAAGCAATAGAGGAAGTCAAGAAAGATTATTATATCCAGGTAGATATGGATGAAAAGCTTTTAGATGGAAAACCTCAGCCACCTGCATTTCATGAGCATATGAAACTTGTGCTTCCTTCAGAAGATAGCCAGAAACCGGATGCAGAAGCTCCGCAAGCGGAGGATGCTCCAATAGAAGTTGTAGGTACATGGACAGATGATACACATACAAGCTGTACGTGGATCGTTAAGGCGGACTCATTCTGGAAATACACATTAAAAGAGTACAACTATAAGCCAAAAGATTCGAATGTGAAATTTTCAGGTTGGTACAATGTTCGCAATTCTCATGAACAAGGAGATAATGTAAATTCATGGGAAGCATATCCAGAAAGTGGAATTAAATTCACAGGACGTGGAATTGGACGCGGTGGTGAGACTCTTACTATTGAATTGGAGAACCGTTATCAGAAAGAGGGAATACTCACACTGAACAAATTTGATGAGTCTACCGGACAGGGAATGGAGAAGATCAATTTTGCTGTCAGTAAGAACGGTGTTGAGGAGGAAACGGTAACAACTGATAAATACGGAATCGCACAACTTCACATTCCGTTACAAGATGAAAACAAACAGAACAGAACAGCAACTGAGACGTATTTGTTGCGAGAGACAAACTTACCGACGGGATATGTAGACACAGGAGATATACAGATCACAGTTGAGATTGCCAATGGAGCATTCAAAATCACTGATGCAAAACTGGTGGATAGGGAGGCTAACGAAAATCAGGAGGCTGTTAAGGCACCAGTTGATGGTAAGATAGACGGAAAATCTGTTCTGCTTCAGCGAGGAGATACCAGCCTTAATATCCGAAATTTTGCTAAAACAGGCACTCTGCATATCAAAAAGACATGGGAAAATCCAAATGATGCACTGACGGAAAAACAGGTGAAAATCAGATTGTATCAGAATGGAATTTCTACAGGACAGGAATTCCTGCTGAATGAAGAGAACGGATGGGAACACACAGTCGACAATGTTCCACTATTCCAGGACAGAAATCCGGTGGAATATAAGGTGGAAGAAATTGAGATAGGAAAGACACATTATTCTTTGGAATACGGGGATGGTTTCCTATATTATGAAGTTATTTATCCGGAGATTCAGTATTTCGATTCAAATGGACAACAAATATTCCCGAAGGATGAGAATGAGTTCAAGGATGTTTCCAAGATGGAACTGGAAGTGCAGAATCTGCATTTCAATCTTGCTGAACGAAGTTTCTTAAAGACGGATGATCTTCCAAGAAACCGACTTGCTGGTGCAGGTTTTCTGTTCTACAAAGTACCGTATGATGATGTTACGAAAAAATATGCGGATGATACAGGATATACAGTAGATTATGACAATACACAGAGCAAGGACGATATCGTTCTGAAAAAGGATGGAAAAACGTGTACGACGTATCGTTCCTTAGAAACAGATGAAAATGGAATGCTTCAATTACCGGAGGACTTTGAGAACGGACGATACTGGATGGTAGAATCTGTTACTCCAAACAAAAAGGACAAAGCAGATAAAACCAAAACACAGTATCAGGATAACTTTAATTTATATATGGTCGATGTAGAATCCGATATTTTATTCCTATATGAGAAATCACCGATGACAAATACCTGGAGAGCTGTTTCGGACAGACATATCGTCAATCATCCGCAAAAAGGCGGGGTGACGGTTGAGATTACAAAGGAAGTCACTGGTCCACTTGGAAACCGCAAGAAGCCATTTGATATGGAAATTCTCTATTGGGAAGATGGTCAAAAGCTGCGTAGCAAGACAATTAGAACTTCTTTGAAACATGGAGATAAAGTTACATTAAAAAATGTAGATATATCTTCGGATATCATAATAACAGAAACTGTTGATACATCAAAATACGCTGTTTCGATTTCTAAAAAAGAAGAGAATGATAAGTATTCAAATCCAGTGCAGGCAACATCGAATGGAAATACAGCTGTCATGAAACAGCGGATTGAGGCTGCACGAGGAGACGTGATTGAGTTAAAAATCACAAACGAAAACACACAATTAATACCGGAAACAGGGGTTCGTCTGGAAACAAGCAGGCATGTATGGTTACTATTTGCCATAAGTATTATCATGATTCTGTTTTTCAGAAGAAGACGGAAAATAAGATAAACACTGCTATGGAACAAAACTTGCAAAAATACATCAGACATTTTACATGTTTGTTGCATTGGAATAAAAAAAATAAACCACTATAATAATGGTATGCTCCCCGTCAAGAGGACAATAAAAAATAATAAATTTTTGTATCGTCAGCCATGCTATGGCTGGCGATATTTTAGTTTGTGCGCCATGGGCGCGCTCTAACGGGTGAAAGTCCCGAACACGCCTAGGCGACAAGGAAGTGTATAGCTGAACAGCAAGGGTGTCTATCGTAAGGTAGAATCTGAAGGAAGCTGTAAGCAAACTCTTGTCTTATGACGTCACCCTTGATACAAGAAAAACTTTCGCACGGCTTGCTTTTTCGCTTAACTCTTTTGCGTGATATACGAAAAACGTATGCACCAATTATGTCAGACGTGCCTGTACGGTATATCTATATGCACCAGTTTTTTTCAGCCTATATTTAAAGTGAAACTTTGCACCAATTTTAGACAAAAATCTCACAGCCCTGCCTTGCGGTTGTATGTAGAGTAAAAGCCGTGAGAAAATGAGAATTTGCACCAGTTCTATTGATTATCGTCGGCTAGGTCGTCTTACTATGGATTGAATGTTGTCGGTTATATGGTATAATTATCTAAAATGTCTATTATGACTGAAACGGAGGTACGTCATGAGGATACAGTCTATAAATATACAAAATTTTAGAAAGCTACTACAATGTCATATAGACTTTAGTAAAGAAACCACACTATTTGTTGGCGCAAATAATAGCGGAAAAACATCCGCTATGGATGCGCTTGGAAAATTTCTAGCTGAACGCAATTTTGCCTTTAATGATATCACTATATCTAAACGAGCAGATATTAATAAAATCGGCGAGGAATGGAGCCAGGAAAACTGCAATGAGCCTACGGATTTATTGGAGTGGGAGTCACTGGTTCCTCAAATGGATATTTGGCTAAATGTGTCCAATAAAGAAATTCATTATGTAGCCGAAATAATTCCAACGCTAAAGTGGCGTGGCGGAAAGTTGGGTGTCCGTCTATCTTTCTTTCCTAAGAATGTTTCTAAGTTATTTGCAGAGTATAGGGAAGCTTATTTTGCAGCGCGTAAAACAGAAAAGTCAAAAGAAAAAGTAGATGTCAATCTGTACCCAAGGAATTTATGCGAGTTTCTTGAGCGTAATATAAATACATATTTCTCAATGAAGGCATTCATTCTTGATCCTACTCAATTTAATGGGAAAATTCCGCAGTCTACGTCTTTTGAAATGGAATGTTTTACGGACAATCCATTGAAAGATATTATTAAAGTGGATATGATTGATGCTCAGCGAGGCCTTACAGATCCGGATAGCCCTGATAGTAATGAGCGAGCTAAAAGACAGCTATCAGATCAGATGCGCAGCTATTATGATAAACATCTTGATCCGGAAAAGTCTCCGTTGCCTGAAGATTTAGAAATACTGAAAGCCACTGAAGACGCTGAGAAAGCATTTAATAAAAATCTCGAAATCAAATTTGCGCCTGCAATTCATGAACTAGAAAGTCTTGGATATCCAGGGGTGGCCGATCCTAAGCTTACAATTGTTACGAAAATGACTACAGGCGAGACGCTAAAACACGACTCTGCTGTGCAGTATGCGCTCAGCAGGAATGATGATACATTAAAATTGCCAGAAAAATACAATGGACTCGCGAAGGAAAAGCCAAGCGGGAGCAGACTGATGATAATTCAGTAATTGAGCCGCTTCATTTAGTCTTGGTTGAAGAACCGGAAGCGCATCTTCATGTGCAAGTACAGCAAGTATTCATTCGTAAAGCATACGATGTATTGACGAATCATAAATTTATCAAAGAAAATGAACATTTTGATACTCAATTGGTGATCAGTACTCATTCAAGCCATATTGCCCGAGAAACCAATTTTGCTGATTTGCGCTATTTTAAACGGCTATCGGAGGGGGCGGAAGGAAATATTGCGACTTCGAAAGTAATCAACCTTTCTGAGGTGTTTGGTAATGGCGATGAAACCGATAAATTCGTCACACGTTACTTACAAACAACCCATTGCGATTTATTTTTTGCAGATGCTGCTATTCTTGTGGAAGGATCGGCGGAAAGTATGTTGCTACCGCATTTTATTCGAAATAAATATCCGGAACTGAATCAAAGATATATATCAATATTAAGCATAAATGGACGGCACTCGCATCGCCTTAATCCACTACTTGAAAAATTGTGCCTACCAACGCTTGTCATTGCAGACCTAGACACCGCAGAGAAAGACGGGCATCACAAGGCTGCTTGTCCAGAACGTGGTAAAGGCCTTATTAGTAGTAATTATACTGTCACGGGGTGGCTTGTGGGCGAAAAAGATTTAGATACATTACTAGATATTCCGGCTTCTAAGAAGGTAGTTATAAAAGAAGGCATATGCGAATATCCTGTCCGCATTGCATATCAGGTGCCAGTGATGATCAATTATGATGGCGCCGACAAAGAGGCTCTTGCAAGTACATTTGAAGATTGTCTCGTCTATACAAATTTTAAACTTTTTAAAGATATGTCTATTGATGATACTGGAAGCCTAATAAAAGATGTGGGCAACAAGATAAAATCAGCAAGTTCTTTTGATGAGTTTCACAAAGGAGTATACGATGTACTTCGAAATGGAAAATCCGATCAAAAAGCTGAGTTCGCATTGGATTTAATATATGCCGTTGACCCCAGCGAGCTTACAATTCCAGCCTATATCGCAGAGGGGTTAGAATGGTTGCAGTCTTATTTAAGACCAGAGGAGTGAAACAATGATAGACACGACGTTAAGGGAAAATGATTCCGTGGATAATCATATCGATGATCACGTCGATGAAGAAATTCGGGAGTGTTTTTCTAAAGAAGATCCTAAATGTTTCTTTGTATTTGCTGGCGCTGGTTCCGGCAAAACCAGAAGCTTAATTAATATCCTAACTTTTCTTGAGTCATTACTTATACTAATGCTGCATGCGATGAAATATCCAGAAGATTGCAGTACAAGCCAATATTTTCTGTATCCACAATACATAGCTTCTTGTGGGAATTAATCAAGAGTTACCAAACGGACATTAAAGAATGGGTTAGGCAGTCTGTTGAAGCGGAAATAAAAGAACTTGAGGAAAAGCAGCTTAAGGGGCGTGGCGGTAAAGCTGGTGAAAAAAGAGCCGAAGATATCAGGCGAAAAAAAGAGCGCCTAGCCAAAATCGGAACGGTAAAAAAATTCTCTTATAATCCAAATGGCGACAATGTTGGTTATGATTCGCTGAGTCATAGTGAAGTTATTAAAATGAGCACAGATTTTATCATGGCAGAGCCGACAATGCAGGATATTTTAGTAACAAAATACCCGATTCTACTCATTGACGAAAGCCAAGATACCAAAAAAGAACTAATTGATGCTTTGCTTGATGTATGCGAAAAACATAAAAACGAATTTATAGTCGGCATGTTCGGCGATACCATGCAAAGAATCTATAATGATGGAAAAGAAAACCTCGCTGTTTGTATTCCTAATGACTGGGCAAAACCAACGAAAGTTATGAACCATAGGAGTGCTACGCGTATAGTAGATTTAGCAAATGCAATCCGGAGTACGGTCGATAAACAGGTGCAAAGAGCAAGATCTGATGCTGAGGCAGGGATAGTTAGACTATTTATTTCTTCGCCTACTGTCGAAAAAGATTCCACCGAAGAGAAGATTGCGCAAATAATGGCAAAAGACGCTGGAGATGATGATTGGAAGGATAAAGCGGCATATAAAAGCTTAATTCTTGAACATCATATGGCTGCTAGCAGATTTGGCTTTTCTAATTTATATACACCTCTGAACGATTCGAGAAAGTTTGATACGCCGTTACGTGATGGTTCTATTACGGAGCTGTCGATTTTGGCAAAAATGGTACTCCCATTAGTAAAAGCTTATCAGGAAAAGAATGACTTTGAGGTTGCAAAGATTGTTAGAAAGTATTCCCCGCTATTAGGTAAAAAAGCATTTGCAATCAAAACGGAAAATCAAACCGAGATGCTGCAAGATGCGAGGAATGCCGTCGAGTCCTTAATGGAACTTTGGTCGGACGATAAGCAACCCTCTTGTTTGGATGTTTTAAGATTGGTTCGAGATACGGGCTTATTTGAAGTTAGCAGTCGAGTGGATGACTTATTGGCGGAACAATATGAAGGCGAGAACCAAAAGATAATTGCACTAAGAGCGGCGTTATCGGCTTCGTTTAGTGAACTGGAAAGTTATTCTTTATATGTTACGGATAATACGCGTTTTGCCACCCATCAAGGAGTCAAAGGGCTTGAATATCCAAGAGTTATGGTTATTATGGACGATGCACAAGCTCGCGGTTTTCTTTTTAGTTATGAAAAATTATTTGGAGCCAAAGCAAAGACCGACACTGATTTAAAGAATGAGCGAGAGGGTAAGGATACGAGTATTACGAGAACGGCTCGCCTTTTCTATGTTGCTTGTACGCGAGCCCAGGATAGTTTGGCGGTAGTAGCCTATACGGAAGATGTTGATTCAGTCAAGAACACAGCATTGTCAAATAATTGGTTTTCCGAAGATGAAATTATTATTCTCTAGAGTAATAAAATAAAGCGACACTATGGCTCACGGAGACATTTTGAATAATTTTAAGAAGAACTAAGCTTACATTTTTTTCATGTGCTAAGCTTTACATTTCTAGATTTTTTTCTGCTATACTTAAAAAGTCTAGACCTATCACTTCCGAAAAATATTTTTCAATCTAAAAATTGGGCAATCATTGCTAAAACACTGGATTGAAAAATATTCTTTGTGGGTCTAGACAACCAGCGATGGTTGTCCATTTTTTATTACAGCCACACACAAAGACGTTAATGCGTCGCGTAAGCGCGTAGAAAAGGTAAAGAATATATGCCCGGGAGATTTAGTCCGGAATTTAAGGCTAGGGTTGCACTCGAAGCGGAGACTCTAAACAATAATAATCAGGTCGCAATTAAATATTCTTTAAATCAGAAGACTGTTCGTCTGTGGCGCAGACGGCTAGTTCAAAATGCAGCTTCTATTTTTGAAGAAAAGAAAGCAGAACCAGCTAGCCCTAAGCCTGTATTTGTTTGGCCAATAACTCTACATAAACAAAAAATTGCAAAATGGAAAAGAAAACGCAAAGATAACTCAATTGCCAAGTTGTTCTCGTTAAAAACTGAGCAGAGCAGAAAACAACTACTTTTCGCTACCAGGCCGCCCTACCCGGATAGATATATTGCAGGCTTGCCAGAGAGCGAACAAATAGTTGCAAATTTTATATATGAAACATATATGGAGAAGCCATGGATGGGGGCTGCAAAGATGTCCTCTTATGCTCGCATGCATGGATATAGTATTGGCGTAAAACGTATCCGGACGCTCTTCAAAAATATGGGTATAATGACTACGCATAATCAAGCATATCGGCAAAAGAAGCAGAGAAAGAAAATTACTGAGCCCTATCTGCTGCAGAACAAGGCTGTTTGGTTGCCAAATCAAGTATGGGGTACGGATATTACTTATCTCATTGGGCCGACTCGCAATTTATACTTATCTGTCGCTATAGACTGGTATAGCCGTAAGATTGTTGGTTACTATATTTCAAATTCATTATCTACGGAAACCGCTATGCGCTGCATTGAAACTGCCATTGATGAGTTTGGTTCTCCGGCTATTATTAATAGCGACCAGGGCAGGCAGTATTGTAGTCGCAAGTATAAGGATTTCTTAAAAGCTAATCATATTCGTCAATCCATGAACCGGAGCAAAGAAAAATATGTAGACAATGCTATCACCGAGCGCTTCTTTGCTAGCCTTAAGAACGAGCTTATCTATCTGAGGGATTTTCCAAATGAGCAGAAAATGCGCGACGCTATCGAGAACTATATCACAGGCTACAATTCTCTGCGTCCTCATACTGCCCATAATTTTCAGCCACCAGATTGGGCATACTTTGGGGGTTTCAGTGAATCTCCTGTATTTGACGAGGGGCTAGCTCAGAAAATAGAGGAAGTTCGTATAAGGAAACAGAATACCGTAGAAAAACAAGAATATGTAAAAGCAAAGATTATCCCCAAAGAGATAGAGAAGAGAATCGTTTCAGAATATTTAGGAGGCGAAAGTCAGAGTGCTCTGAGCGATAAATACCAATATGATTATTCTGTAATAGTTAAGATATTAAAACGCAATGGTGTAGATTTGAGCAAAGAAGCTCAAGCAAAACGGCGCAAGGAAGCGACAGAGAAACGATTCGGCTATAAGGAGGAGGAAATAGTAGCTTTGTATTTATCTGGCAAATCCATTCCAGCTATTGAAGAAATTTGCGGCATCTCGTCTAGCCCTATCAGCAGAGTTCTTAAAAAGTACAACGTACCTATGCGAACTATTAAAGATTATTCAAGAGAAGGGTCTCGAAAGAAACGTAATACAAATATTGATGAAGATGAAATTCTTCGATTATATCTATCCGGATTAAGTAAGGAAAAAATCGGAAAGAAACTCAATATCTCACAAGGGCCAATAGATCGCGTCTTAAAAAGAGAGAAAGTGCAGATGCGTACAATTGAAGATTATCGGAAAAAGAAGAAATAACTATTTTCTACGATAATTTTTAAGTACGTCGGCAATAAGTACGTCGGCAAGAGATAATTCAGCCTTTTTGAAGAATAGAGGTTATGAAAAAAGTTTTATTATCCAATAGAGTAATAATGAAAGCAAACGATATGCTACTTACTCATTTGCGACGCCTTGTTTACGAGTGCCTTAAGACGCTGCACATTTGACACTTGTAATCTGTAGGCTGGCATAGATTTGATAAGAAGTTTCTTTATCTTAGTTTTACTTATTCGAATCCAGCTAGAGTTCAAATCTCTAATATTGCTTTGCGTTGATAAGTCCGCTTTATAAAACGAAGTAGACTTACGGGCTACGAAGTCCTTTGACGTTGCACGTATTAATTTCGTGTTCTCTTTTGTTTTGCTATTATTTAGGGCTGCTAGTTCGTAGAGATAATATAACTTCCAAAATAGCATATTATATTTCTCTGAAAGACCGTTGGCGTCCAAAAAATCATAAACCTTAAACATTATATAAAGATGGTCAATTGAATAATCTTTGGCTGACTGTTTCGAAAACGTATTCGACATGATGCTATCCTCGTGCCGAATATAATGGTAAAGGCATTTATTTAGAAAAAAGATTGTATTGCTGCAACACAAATAAGCAAGGCAAAAGTATGCGTCCTCGTAGTATAAGCCTTCTGGAAAACGGATCATATTCTTTTTTAAAATATTCTTTCGAAAAATCTTATTCGTTGGAGAATAATCAATGTTTAGTATAACTTCTTCGCTTACTAATTTTAATCCGGAAAATTTTAGAGAATAATACTTACTGTCGCTATATTTTAACTCGCTATGAGCTTCATAGATGACGTTAATTTCATTTATTGCGAGGTCTGCATTGTTTTTTTCTATGGAGTTTAGCATTTCCTCACATGCGGAAGGAGAGTAATAGTCGTCAGCATCGCAAAACATTATATAGTCTCCCCCTGCAATTTCTATTCCTTTATTTCTCGATGCGGAAACGCCTATATTCTTTTTGTTATAAATAGGAACGATGCGATTATCTCGGTTTGCATAGCTTTTAATGATATTGCTAGTGTTGTCGGGAGATTTGTCATCTATGCAAATGACCTCGATATTTTTTAAGGTCTGCCCGAGGAGTGATTCGAGACATTTGGATAGTCTATCTCCGCATTTATAGCAACTAACGATTACGCTAATTATTGGATTCTTTACTACGGTCATTATTTTGTTTTACCTTGAGTTGTTCTACTTTTCTTGAAAGATTATCGTTTTCTTGTTCCAGCTCATCGATTAGGCGTGAGATCTCTAGCTGTTTTTTATATGACGGCCTAAGCGTAAGGTATACCTTCTTGAGCATACTCTTTGCTTTAGCCTTATATTTAATTCTCCTCTTGCATCGTTTTATATATCGCATTGAGTCGTCTACATCATGTTCCATAATAAAATTGAGCAAATCCCACTTACCGACATACGTAAAGAGAGACTCATTTATCATACCGTCCTTCTGTGCGGATAAGTATTCATTTTTTACTTCGGAGACAAATTTCCTCCTGAGCTTGGGCTCTAGGCGATAAATATTCCAGTAGTATGCACCAAACTTAGCTACTTGCATAATCTCGCCGTATTCTTTATATATTCCCTTTTCTTTTAGAAAATTTTCTATCTCCTCATATTCGCTACATACATTAAACACTTTTCCTGGATTATTCACGGACGAAGATTCATTATCTAGGCGATAATGTAAAAAAGCTTCATTGGTAAATACGATTTTATGAGTTGACGCTAATGCCTTAAAATTAAAACCGGTATCCTGATAAGAGGCGCCGGGCGTAGGCAGAAAATTTATCTTATTTTCTTCTAAAAACTCTCTCTTATATATTGCCGACCAAATCGCTGGAGCTTGGTAGAAAATCCAAGTCCTACTAATAGGATCAATCACTCTTAGAGTATCGGTGGGTTCTATGTAGCTGAATTTTGTATTCTTTCCGCCTTTGTAATGGTAGTAATTGGACCTAATAATATCTGCATTGAATTCTTTTGCTAGTTGATACAGACGCTCAAAAGCATTAAGTTCAATATAATCGTCCGACTCTACGATTCCGATATATTCGCCTGTCGCCTTTTGTAGCCCCCGATTCATACTGTCGCCATAACCGGAGTTTTTCTTATTTATGGTAACTATGCGGTCATCTTTCTTTGCGTAACTTTCAATTATTCTTTTTGAGTTATCAGTAGATCCATCATTTATGCAAATGATTTCAATGTCTGGAAGCGTTTGATTAATAAGACTATCTAGGCATTGCGGCAAGAAATTTTCGACATTATAAATCGGGACTAGAACTGAGACTTTAGTCTCAGAATTAACATTTCTACTCATACTATACATTGTAACATAAGGGCGGATGTTCCTTATAACTTGCAACAGAATTAGATGATACAAATTCTTTGATGTGTGGTGATATTAGTGATAAGGCAGGGGAATTACTTATGCTTAAAGAGTGCTATTATTAGTTATCTTGTCTTTTTTCAAACGTTAATCAAGCGTGCTACTTCGATGACCAGGTGCCGAGAGTGTTACTCCAGTATATCGTTCCCCGATCAAATTCTTGGTATATATATCCTAGCTCGCTTATTTTTTCTGATTCCTTTGGGAGGCCAAAGTAGTGCTCTCCGCCATATTCTTTCCATCTTTTATAGATCCCCCCATGAATATCATAGACTTTAGAGTTTATCGAATATAATATTCCGTTGGTGAACTTCTGAGTACAGATATCTGACACGCTGCATTTTCCGACACTAATGGGAAAGCCGAGGAAACTCTTTTCCTCTCCCGTTTTTATCCAGTAGCTGATAGAAAAGTCATTTAACACCCAAGTTCCTTTTTTATCCGACCAATAAATTCTCCCATTCTCAAAGTCTTGATATGCTATACTTCTAATATACTTCTCTTGAGCTATAGGGTATCCTAGTTGTCCCCATTCAAAATTTTCATTTGCCCATCTAGATAGAATTCCGCCATGAATGCTGACGGCACTTTTTTGATTGTGCCAATATATTCGCCCTCCATCATATAACTGATAGCAACCATTATCTTTTCCATCACAGGCTGGCGCACTAGTTGGGTATCCTAGATAATTATAGGACGTAAGTATCTTGGCGTAGAGCTCACGTGCTCCGCGATCAATTATCCAAGTTCCAATCTTATTATTCCAGTAGATTCTAGACTTCTCGAAGTCTTGATAGACATTATTGGCAGAATCTTTTATTTCTACGCTAATTGGCATGCCTAAATTCTTGTCTCCTTCAGAAATAAAGCGTGACAATATGCCCCCTCTCACATCATATACTCCGTTGCTTGACCAATATATGCGACCACCGCTAAATTTTTGAAAACAGACCCCGTTATTACACTCTCCGATATCTTCGGATACTCCGAGAATGCTTTTCTCGCCGCCGTTATTAACCCAAAAATCAAGAACATTATTATTGATAATCCATGATGGTTTGCTTTGACTCCAAAATATAGTCCCATTTTCAAACGTCTGAAATGTATTGGAGTCTTTATCTTGCGATTCGTTGGAAGTTGGTCGTCCAACAGTAGTAGTCCCTCCACTATCTGACCACTTATTGAATATCCCTCCATGAACAGTGATTCCTTGCAGCTTATCTGTCCAATAGATTACTCCTTTTTCGAACTCTTGATACACGTAGTTTTCATCGCTCTGTTCGTTCGAGACCGGCAATCCGATAGTACTTTCTTCAGCGCCGTTTTTCCTCCATTCTGAAAAAATGCCACCGTGTATATCAAACATCTTTTTGTTATTGCTGATGATATAGCCGAATTTGTATTTTTTATAGCAGTAACTATTACTACAACTGATTGCGTCGTTTTGGCTTTCTCCTAAGTAATTGACTGATTTTTCGTACTTATTAAAATCATCTAAATTGACGCCACCATATGTATTTCCGAACCACTCCCTGAAAAACATATAAAAATTTCTATTTCCATACGAAGAGCATGCATCTCCAGTGCCAGGATAAGCGCGCAGTGCTGTGTCATTTGGTGTATATGGCGTGTAGATATACAGAGAAGTAGTTGCGATATTCTCAAGATAAACCTGTTTTGTGCCGCACCAAGTATTTTGCGGATGATAAGAAATCTCATTTATTTGTCCAGGTTTGTAGCGGTAACTATTCGGGTGCTCGCGATAGTATCTCAACTGCCAAGCGGCCTTCTGAATTTGGTTGTAGAAGCCATAATACGCTTCATTACACGGCGCATTATCTGGGCAGCCATAGCCCATCACGGTATTGTATTCGTACTTAAGGGGCCAGTTATCTCCCCACGCAAGACTTTCCTTTTTAATCATCACGAGTAATACCTGTGGGTTAATACTGTACTCCTGCGCCTTTTCATAGATAATCTGCGCTGCACTTTTCATGTCAGCTTTCGCTACACCTTGCGTCTCGTATAAAGTTTCGTGTGTTTCTGGATTTTCGTAAAACTTATTAATACAGACATATGGCGGATCATGATATTGTGTCTTGCCATATTTCTCCCGCATTATTTTAGCATATTGCGCTCGTGTCGTACCTGCCGTCACCCAAGTTTTGTCAGGGTATTGACGTCCAGTGACTAGTCCCGTACCCCACATATCGCAAGCTGGCGACCTCTCGTCGAGGAACGCCTGAATCTCGTCGACTGTCATCGTATTTGCATTATAAAAAACCGAATCATCAATCAAATAGCCAGCATTAAAATCGGATGGCTCGATCGCCTCTGTTTCTGGCGTATTTGCCGTAGCGAGTCCATAAAAGACTGCGCCAAAGACGATCGTTGCTAAGAACAATCCGACTCGCATCTTTTTGCGATGCGCAGAGATTTTTGCCTGGCTGTTTATTTTTGTTTTCGCTTTAAATCTTGTAAACTTAAAGATTCTCATGCTTATATCTTCTCATTCAAATACTAAAAATGCAAGTAATCGCCAAAGGTGACATGCTATACTAATATCATGAGCAAGAAGATTTTAGTTACAGGGGGAACCGGATATATTGGCTCACATACCGTCGTTGAGCTGCTAAACACCGGATACGAAGTTGAGATTCTTGATAATCTCTTTAATAGCAAAATCGAGGTCCTCGACAAAATCGAGCAAATCACTGGTAAAAAACCAAGATTCCACCTAGTAGACCTTTTAGATTACGAAAAACTAAAATCCGTCTTTGAAAGCGCTCACTTTGATTCCGTAATTCACTTCGCCGGTCTCAAAGCTGTGAGCGAATCAGTAGAGAAGCCGCTCGAATATTATGAGAACAACGTAGGTGGCACGATAAATCTTCTCAAATGTATGCGTGTAACTGGCGTCAAGCAGATTATCTTTTCGTCCTCTGCGACCGTTTATGGCATCCAGGAAAGCCCAGAATACGTCGAGACTATGACGACTGGCGGCCAGCTTGCGAATCCTTATGGGCGCACAAAATATTTCATCGAAGAAATTCTCAAAGATACTTGTATGGCTGACCCAGAGTTCGAAGTAGCACTTCTACGTTACTTCAATCCTATTGGCGCTCACCCATCTGGCCTGCTTGGCGAAGATCCAAATGGCATTCCAAACAATCTTATGCCTATTGTAATGCAGGTCGCACGCGGTAAGCGTGAGAAGCTCGGCGTCTACGGAAACGACTATCCGACCAAAGATGGTACTTGTCGCCGCGACTATATTCACGTTGTTGACCTCGCTAAGGGCCATATAGCAATGCTTGACCATATGCAAAAGGGTGTCTCGATTTATAATCTTGGCTCTGGTGAGCCAAACTCCGTCATGGAGGTAATCTCCGCTTTCGAAAAGGCAAGTGGCAAAGAATTGCCATACGAAGTCGTAGAGCGCCGCGCAGGCGACCTTCCAGAGTTCTGGGCGAATCCAGCTAAAGCTAAAGCTGAACTTGACTGGCAGACCGAGCTAACGGTCGATGACGCCATGAAAGATACACTAAACTTCCTGAAAAAGTCGGAGTAGAGTATAAAATGTCATAAAAAGAACGGTGCGATACCGTTCTTTTTTAACTCGTAAATTTCTTATGAATAAAAGTTGTACCCCAATGCTTTACTGTGCGAAATGTGAAAGTGAATATAAAGGCAAGAAGTAATACTAAGAGAGTGCGAAGAATGCAGGCTATATACATATTGTCATTTATATATAAGAACGCCAAGAACCGATCGAGATGATGCGTGAGGAAAATAGGCATAGTATTGACGCCAATAAAACAAAGAATTTTATGAACTATACTATTAGTCTCCATTGCTCTGCATAGGGCACAGACGATATAGCTCGCAGCGAAACCTTCAATAATAGTTGCTACAGTATACGAATGGCCAGCGAACTCAATATACTGCCCATTCAATAACATTTGGTATACAAAAAAGGCTGAAAGGATAAAGATGAGAGTCTTGTATTTTTGCAAGATTTGTAGATGGTTGCGTGCTAGCATTCCCCCAGCGACAAACATCATGCAGACCAACATCATATCGAGATTTAATGGCAACCATATATGTTTGAGCCCTAGCATCATGCCGATAAAACCGCAGAGAAAAGAAACTAATTCAAAGCCGTTTGTGAAAATGAGAGAAAATATTCTGATTAGGAATTTTGCTAGAAATAGCGATACGAGAAACCAAGGCATACCCATTGCAGGCATTCCGTCTTCAATTATAATCCCATTAGCCCAGAATAGTTTATAAAAGAAGTTATAGAATTCAGATTGGGCAGATAGTCCGTTAAGTAGAACGTTTAAGATTCCAGTTGCAATTAAAATAAAAATTACTGGAAGAATTAAGCGAGCAAAATCTTTTTTAGTTCGATTAACAAGATCCTCGAAGTCCTTTGCTGGCTTTAGGGTGAAGCCGGAAAGAATAAAAAAGAGTGGCATATGGGAGCAGAAGATTAAGTTGCGCGGTAAGCTTCCAAAAGTAAGAGTGTGACTCCAAATAACCGTCAAAATCGTAAAGCCTTTTGCGATATCAACCCAAGCAATGCGCTTCTTTTGAACTACTGAATTCTCAGACACTAAAACCTCCACTTCAGATAATCTAATATATAGAATAGGTAAAAAGATGCTATTTTGCAAGGTGAAAACTGATACAGTACTGTGCTAAAATCTAGTTATGATAAAACTATCCGTCCTAGTCCCTATCTATAACGTCGAAAAATATCTTGACGAGTGTCTTTCTAGCCTCGCCAAACAAACCATGAAAGATATTGAGATTATTTGCATTAATGATGGATCTACGGATAATTCTTCGAGGATTTTGCAAAAATACGCTAAAGAGTATTCAAATTTCGTCGTAATCAATAAGAAAAATTCTGGCTACGGCGATAGTATGAATCGTGGTCTTGGGAAGGCAAAGGGCGAATATATTAGCATTGTTGAATCTGATGATTTTATAGAGCCAGGTGCATTTGAAGAACTCTACGATCTAGCAAAGAAAAATCAAGCAGATATCGTAAAAGCAAATTATTACCATCATAGCAAGGATAGTGACGAACTACATAAAGTAGTTAAAAACCAAAAACTAAACACTCCACTTACGCTTGCCGATGACCCTAGTATTCTGCTCGAAGAACCAGGTATTTGGTCGGCTATCTATCGCCGAGAATTTCTCGAAGAAAACAAAATTAAATTTTGCACCACTCCTGGCGCATCCTATCAAGACACAGGTTTTCATTTTAAATCTTTCTGTGCCGCTAAGAAGATAATATATACTGACAAGGCCTATCTCCACTATCGAATCGATAACGCTAATTCAAGTGTCAAAAGTCTCGAAAAAGTAAACTATATCGTTGGCGAATATGGAGAAATCGAGAAGTTTATTGAATGCTACAACCTACCAAAAGAAGTTCTCGCAACTCTCCAAGTCGCCAAATTCGGTGCCTATCACTGGAATCTCCAGCGTTTGCCTAAAAAACTTGCCGTTAAATTCGCAAAAACCATCAAGCAGGAATTTAGCAATGCAAAGAAAACTAATCTCATTCAAAAACAATATTTTCCGAAGCGTTATTGGTTTGCATTGCAACTTATTTTGCGCCTTCCACCTCAGTTCTATTGCGACATTCTTGCCATTCGCAAACATATCAGACAATCTTATGCTAAGATATACTTATGAAAGTAGAGGATTATAAATACATCGTAGCGGGGGCGGGAATTTTTGGCGCAATCATTGCAGAGCGCCTAGCAAGCAAGGGTAATCATGTGCTCGTTGTCGAAAAACGCGACCACATTGCCGGCAATATCTATAGCTATACCGATGAGAAAACAGGTATTGAGGTGCACAAATATGGCTCGCATATCTTCCATACCGAACTCGACGAGGTTTGGGATTATATTACAAAGTTCACGGAGTTTAACGACTATACTCATACCGTGAATACGTGCTATAATGGCGAGCTATACCCGATGCCAATTAATCTCGATACGATAAATAAGCTCTACGGGACGAATATGGATGCTGAAGAAGCGAAGAAATTTGTCGCCGAGGAAGCTGCTAAGACTGGCATTACGGATCCAAAAAACTTCGAAGAAAAAGGCCTCTCGCTAGTCGGCGAAAAGCTCTATACTGCATTTCTAAAAGGCTACACCGAGAAACAGTGGAATACTAGCGCCACTAATCTTTCCGCTGAGATTTTGAAGCGCATTCCAGTTCGCTTCTCACACGATAATCGCTACTTTATTACCGCTAAGCATCAGGGCATTCCAAAAGAGGGCTATACTAAGATGGTTGCAAATATTCTCGATAACGATCTAATTGAGGTCTGCACAAATACTTCCTTCCAAGATATTGAGTCGGAGATTTCTGCCGATGCAAAGATTATCTACTGCGGCCAAATCGATCAATTCATGAACTATGAGCTCGGCGTCTTGCCGTGGCGTAGTCTACGCTTTGAGGAAGTTCGCACCGAAGAAACGCTCGGCGAAGCCGTAATCAATGAAGCTGATCCAGCTGTGCCTTATACGCGCTCTCATGACTACAAATATTATCAGATTCATCAATCAGAAGTCGTCAACCAAAAAGCTTGCTATATCTGTCGCGAATATCCAGCCGACTTTGAAAAAGGTGGCGAGGTCTACTATCCAGTCAATAACGACGAGAGCGAGGCGCTCTACCAAAAATACGTTGCCGCTGTCAAAGAGAAATATCCAAACATGATTCTCGGTGGACGCCTCGGCGCTTACCGTTATTGGGACATGGACATTGCAATTAAGAATGCATTAGAATTGGCTGAGAAGCTGTAGAATACCAAGACATCACACGCACAAAATAGCGTCTTACTTCTTCGTTGATACTTAAAGCTAGAGTAGTGAGATGCATCTATACGAAACAAAAAGACCGCCGAATTCAGCTCGACGGTCTAAAAATTATCTTGCATTTACTCCATTCACGAAAACCAAATAGCAGGCGAAGTCTCCGATGGCTTTGCGGTTATACGGATCATCTTCTTCGTAGCCAAGCTCGTTACGCCATGCGGCGGTTTTGCCTTGTTGCTTTAAGTATCTGGCGAGCATATTGAAATGTATTATCACGGAGTTGTGGCAGGAAGTCCTGCCGGAGTCTTGCTCGTTTTTCTCATCGCGGCTAAGCAATGGCCAATTTGCTCGGATTGCAGCATAGCGAGTCGCAATCTTTATCAACTCGTCATATAGCTCCAGCGCTTTCATGTTAGCACCAATCTCGGCAAGCATTTCCGCATGAATCATCTGCATTTTTTCAAATGAAATTGCTTTTGGCTGTTTCAAATATTCCTCGTAAGTACAAATCACAATGAACCCACCTTTCCTTTTTAGAAGTATAGCTTACGGCATATTTTGCAGGAAGTCCAGTGGATTCTTAATTAATATTTCGGCAGAATCAATCGCTTTTCTACCACCTCGGCCACCAACTGCAAGGTGTTCTGGTAGCCTGTTTTCTGCAAGATATTCTTGATGTGGTACTTGACTGTATTTAGCGTAATATCCAGATCTGCCGCAATCTCTTCGTATTTTCTGCCTTGCGCAAGCTCCCGTATAATATCAAATTCCCGGGAGGTAAACTCGCGGCTGTTGCTATACCCAATGCGAATCACCGGCGTGTCCTCAGGATAAACAAATTCGCCGTTCATTACCCGGTCGCAGACCTCCATTAAGGCAGTGCTGCCATATTCCTTATACCAAAATCCGTTACAACCGCACGCTTTCGCTTTCTGAATAAAGGAATGCTCCGGCATGGAAGTCATAATGACAATCTTGATTTTAGGATTGTACTGTTTGATCTTTGCCGCAGCTTTCAGGCCGGATTCTTCGTCAGCCGTACATACATCCATCAAGATTAAATCGACACTTCCACGCAGACAGGCAATTTCTGCATTGGCTGCATTTTCTATGGAGGCGTACAGGACATATCTTTCTGATTTGGCAATCTGGCTCTCGATGGCGTCCCGGGTAATCCTGGAATCTTCTACTACTAAAACCTGTATCATTTTCGTCCTCCTTTCTGAGCTTCGTCAAAATCAAAGGGAATATCCACAAGCAGGGAAACACTGTTGTCGCAGAGTACCTTCAGGGTAGCTCCTTCCTGCTCCAGCCGCTGACGCAATGCGCTGAGGCCATTACCCTCGGTAATACTTGAAACAGATACGCCGCCGTTGTCGGATATCTCTATATGATACCTTTGCTTGTCTTGTTTTATCTTTACCGTCAGTTCCGTAGCATCCGCATGGCGTACCGCATTGGTGAGTGCCTCTCGAACGGCGGCATATAGTAATTGCAATGCCTTGCGGCTTTTGGGCTGTTCTCCAAGGAAGGTAACCTTACAGCCAATCAGCTCCGCAACCTGCATCAGTTCAGACTGCAGAGAGGAATCGGGCACCGTCCATACTGTAGAGATATTGGAAAAATCATGAATGGCGCTGTTCCAATTTTCCCTCAGTACATCAGCATTCTCAGCCAGACGGTCTTCCGTAATCGCCTTAGTGGTGGCCAGCAAACAATGCCCCAGCTCATCATGGATATGCATTTTCGCGGCAAGAATCTCTTTATTCAAATTGACTTCAACGATATTGTCCAGCAAGGCTTTCTGACGCTTTTGCATATCCTGCAGCCGAATGGTGTTCTCGTACAGTTCTTCGCTGAGTCGGTAGAGTTCTGTAATTTCCGCCGCCTCGATCTGAACGGTATTGGAATCAAGAAATCTCAGTTCAAAACGCCAGACCGAGCTGTCGGAGAAGCGGAAGAACAACTGTTGGTGGGTGCTTCCATTTTCATTGTTCGTATCTTTTGGCAGCCAGGATTGGGTTAGCTTTTCCGCCTTGCCGTTATTAGCAAAGTTTGTGAGTTTCTCCCATGCCACCTTTGCGTTCAGAATTGTATGTCCGGTCAGCTCCAGCATCAGCTTGTTCATCTTCTCATTAACAAGAATGACCCGCCCATCCAATGCGGAGAAGCAGATTCCGCCGGGGTAAGAGTCGATGGCTTTTTTAATCATTTTAGCTGACGTATTCTTTTTCATGACTACACCACCTCTCCC